>SXGT01695180.1_pt1 | contig 11621 bp, 5 predicted proteins | sample 3176221 | NCBI WGS metagenome assembly SXGT01 (sample SAMN11356862, study PRJNA531348) | freshwater metagenome | isolation source: freshwater sample F1-120 | place: China: Fuxian Lake, Yuxi | collected 2017-12-25
ATCGAATCCCTGGGTGCGCGACCCAAGCTCGCCGCTCGCCTCGTCGGTCGGCACCGCCGGCGCCGCGTCGAGCACGAGCGTCGCCACCCCCTGGTCAGCGAGCGCGCCCACGACATCAGGCGGCGGCGGACGCCGATCGACGGGCCGCACCCAGACGTCCACCAGCACGCGCTCGCCCTTGGGGGGCTCGAGGTCACCGCCGCGCATGAGCGGCGAGAGCCGGCACGCGCCCATCGCCATCGCGAGCACGCACAACGCGAGCACGAACGACCGGGGTCGGGCGGCGTTGGGCATTGGGCGCACGATGCCACGGCCGCGCCGCGCGCGAAAGGCGCGTGCGCTGTCCCGAGGCTTGCGAGGACAAGATTCACTCGTCCCGCCGCTGAGCGTCTGCTAGAGGTCGCGCGGGAGGCTGCCATGTCATCGACCACGCGTGCTTGGTGCTGGACCGCGCACATCGCCACCGCCACGGCTCTTGCGCTGGGCCACGCCGCCTGCGAGGACGGCCCGGCGGGGGTGGCCGCCGACACGGCGATAGCGACGGGATCGGATTCGGCCACGACGACCCCTGGCACGGCGGACGCGGCGGACACGGGGCCCGGCGCCGAGACGACGCCCGACGGCGTCGCGGTCGCGTTCGTCGTCACCGTACCGGCCGAGACGCCGCTCGGCGCGACGCTGACCGTGACGTGCGCGGGCGGTTCGCCGATTCAGTTGGTCCAAGACGCCGATGGTGCTTACCGCGGGAACGCGTCGATCGCGGCTGGCACGTCGCTGAGCTGGCAGGTCGCGATGAGCGCGCCGATCGCAGCGACCGAGGCGGCCGCGCCGCGCACGCTGTCGGTGACGGCGGCGCCGCAGTCAGTGACGGCGACGGTGGACCATTGGGCGCTGCCGGCAACGGGTGCTGACGTGGCGCTCGTCGTCACCGTGCCGGCCGAGACGCCGAACGACAGTCACATCTGGATCGCCGGCAATGACGCGGCTCTCGGGGCCTGGGACCCGGCCGGGCTCGAGCTGATGCGCGTCCAGGGCGGGCGCTGGGGGGCGCTCTTCCAGGTGCCCCCGGGGACCTCGCTCGAGATGAAGACGACGCGCGGCTCGTGGGACACGGTCGAGAAGGCCGCCGACGGATCGGAGATCCAGAACCGGGTCGCGGTCATCGCGAGCGACTTCCAGCGCATCGCGTACGCGGTCGCTGCCTGGCGGGACCTCGCGGCGACGTCTCCGGGCGAGCTCTCGGCGTCGCGCATCGAATTCATGCGCGGGGTCGGGTCGACGCATTTAGCGTCGACGCGCGACATCATCGTGTTTCTGCCGCCCGGCTACGACGACGACACGAGCAAGCGCTACCCCGTCCTTTACATGCACGACGGGCAGAACCTGATGGACGACGCGACCTCGTTCGGCGGCGAGTGGCGCGTGGACGAGGCGGCCGACCAGGGGATCCGCGCTGGCGAGATCGAGCCGCTCCTCGTGGTCGGCGTCTACAATACGGGCGCCCGGATGAGCGAGTACACGCAAGCCTACGACGCCGAGTACTCGACCGGCGGGGACGCCGACGACTACGGCGCGTTCCTGGCAACCGAGCTCAAGCCGCAGATCGACGCGACCTACCGCACGCGACCGGACGCGGCCTCGACCGGGGTCGCCGGGAGCTCGCTGGGCGGGCTGGTGTCGATGTACTTCGGCCTCACGCGCAGCGACACGTTCGGGCGCATCGGGGCCGTGTCGCCGTCGGTGTGGTGGGCAAACAAGGACATCCTCGCGCGCGTGAACGCGCTCGGCGGCAAGCTGCCGATTCGGGTGTGGGTCGACATCGGCAAGGGCGAGCCGGCGAGCGCCATCACGAACGCGAAGGCCCTGAGCGACGCGCTCGCAGCCAAAGGCTGGGTGCTCGGCCAGGACCTGGCGCACGGCGAGTATGACGGCGGCCACGACGAGGGCGCCTGGTCGGCGCGCATCGGGACGATCTTGCGCTGGCTCTTCCCGGCGCCATGAGCGACGACGCAGCGCGCCGACGCCCGCAGGGCACGACGGACCCCTCGACCGCGCGCGCGGCTTCGCGTAGCGTCGCGCCATGAGCCTGCTCGTCGACCTCCTGCCGATCCTCGCGTTCTTCATCACGCTTAAGTTCACGGACGTGTTCGTGGCCACGGGGGTGGCGATCGCGGCGACGATCGCGGGCGCCGTCTATCAGAAGGTGAAGAAGGGGCGCGTCGAGCCGATGATGCTCGTGTCGGGCGGGCTCATGCTCGTCTTTGGCGGGCTGACCATCGCTCTGCACGACGAGACGTTCGTCAAATGGAAGCCGACGATCCTGATGCTGCTCTTCGGGTTGGCGCTCGTATTGTCGCGCTTCTGGGGTCAGCGCCCGCTCATGCAGCGCGCGCTCGGCAAGCAATTCGAGGCCGAGCGGCGCGTGTGGCTCCGCATCAACGACGGCTTCACCGCCTTCTGCGTGCTCATCGCGGGCCTCAACCTGTGGGTGGCCTACACGTTCAGCACCGACACCTGGGCGACGTTCAAGCTGTTCGGTCTCATCGGCGCCAACATCGTCGCGATGATCGCGGCCGTCTGGTACCTGCAGCGCAACGGCCGCATCATCGGCCCGGGCGCGCCTCCGAGCGAAGGCGGCGGCGAGCCGAAGGGCGACTGACATGAGCGGACGCGCGTACGTCAGGGAACGATCGTCACCAGGACCTCGTCGCTGTCCGAGAGGTTCCCGTCCGACACCGTGAGGGTGACCACGTGGGTTCCGAGCGCGTCGGGCGCCGTGAAGGTGAGCGTGTTGTGGTTGTTGGGTCCCTCGGGGAGGGACAGGACTGCGGCCGGTGTCCAGGCGTGAGTGAGCGGCGCTGGGTAGGCGTCGGGATCGACGCTCGCGCGGCCATCGAGAGTGATCGACGCGCCCACCTTGACGGTGCGGTCGGGGCCGGCGTTCGCGGTCGGCGCGGTGTTGGCCTTGGGGACCGAGGCAACGGTGAGGGTGCGCGTGGTGCTTGCGGCGTGATCGGTCACGTCGAGGGTGACGACGTAGCTGCCGGGACTGGCGTAGAGATGGTGCGGACGCGGGAGTCGCGATGTGTTTCCGTCGCCGAAATCCCAAGCGTATTCGAGCAGTTCCCCGTCGCTCGCGACGACCGAGAACGTAAAGCCGATGAGCGCTTCGCCGCTCGCGCTGATCGCGGAGACGGTCGGTGCGGCGTTCGTGTAGCCAAAGGGATCGACGAATCCCCAGGTCTCACCGCCGCGCCCGTCGCTCACGACGGCGAACACGCGGCGCGGCGTGGTGTCGGGGAAGACGTGGGTCGCGGTCAGACCGGCGCCGAACGTGCCGGGTTGGTAGTAGGGGTCGCGCAGGACGACGACGTCGAAGCGCCAAAAGACGCTGAGCGTGTCGCCGTCGGGGTCGTGCGCTGCGAGCGTGACGTCGACGTTCTTGCCGGTGACCTTGTGCGTGATGCCGTCGATGATCGGTGGGGCGTTGGCGGCGGGCGGATCCAGCACCACATCGAGGTGGGCGCCGGCGGCATCGATGGCGCGCAGGGTCACGACGATGCGGGTTTCGGGATCGACGAAGGAGCGGCCGACCAGGAGCGCCGCGTCGGTCGAGGCATCGGCGGGCGTGTCGGGGGTGGCGTCGACGATGAAGGCCTTGCGCGCGTAGGTCGACGGGGCGTGCTCGACGCGCACGAATCGAACGAGGACCGCGGCGACGGAGGCAAACGGGAGTGCGGCCTGGAAGCCGCCCGTGGTTCGGAATTCGAGGCTGTAGTAGCTCGAGGCGGAGTCGGGGGCGACGCCCGCGGGCACGCGCGGAATGCGCAGGACGCGCGTGCCGGCGGCGGACTCGAGCGGCGCGAGGACATAGGAACCGCTGGCGGTGACGGTCGCGATGGCGGCGGGATCGATCCACCCGAGGAGACCGAGGTAGTCGCCGTTGAGGGAGGCATACCCCGACCCCATCAGACAGAGGCCGTCACCGTATCCGACCGGGTTGCCGTCGATGCTCGAGAGGGAGTCGGCGTGCGCCAGGCCGAACCCGTGGCCGAGCTCGTGAAGGATGGTCGCCTTGATGTATGGACTGTCGCTGAACGAGGCCACCGCCGAGCGCGACGCCTGGATGGTGACCGCGTCGGCGCCGGTGCCGAAGGTCATCGTGATCCGACCGGCGGTGGAGCCTCCGCCGCCGGCGCCGCCCGCGTAGGCGAGGAGGACGCGGTCGACGCCGGCCAGATCCGCGCCCTGTTGGCGAGCGGCCGCGACCATGGCCTGGAGATCCGGGAGGCCCGCGCCGGGCATGTCGATCCAACCGACGACGTCGAAGTCGAGCGTGACGCGGCCCGCGGACATCGCCGCCGCCTTGGCCGCGATGTCGGCGAAGACTGTTTTGGCGGTCGCGAGGCTGGTCGCGGGGGTGCCGGGGGCGTCATCGACGAGGATCGCGAGGACGCGTTGCGTGCCGGTCGTGACGCCGCCGATGTCCGTCCCGGGCGGGGCCCAGGCGTCGGAGGGGGCGTCCGTCGTTGTCGTATCGCCTGGCGGGGCGGTGTCGTCGGGCGGGGCGGGGACATCGGCCTCGGTCTCGCGATCGAAGGTCTCGAGCGAGGCGGTCTCGCGATCGGACGTCGCGTCGGGGGCCGTCTCGACCCCGCGCAGGGCCGTGTCCGAAGCCATGGTCTCGACCACGTCCGGGGCGTCGTCCGCCTCCGGGCCGCACCCGCCCGCCGCCAGTACCAGCCACGGCCACATCCGTCCCATGCGTGTCGTTCGCATGGGTCCATCATGCCACGGCCGGGGGCCGTTGGTGCGCTTCCTCGCCACGCTCGACGCGCCGCCGGGGTGCACTCACGGCGCCGTGATGATGCCGATGCGGCTGTGGGAGACCCGCTTGCACCACGCTTTGGGCGTGATCCCGGGATCGCAGGTCACGACCTGGACCCCGAGGAACGTCGTGTCGAAGGCGCCGAACGGATCGAAGCCCGCGGGAAACGGCGGCAGCATCACCTCGGCGGCCCCCCTGCGCACGAAGAGCCTTCCCACGAGGAGCCGCGCCCCGGCCGGCCCCGCGTACAAGTTCACCGACACGATGGCCGCGGGGTCCGCGCCGCTCCACTGGATCGGCTCCGTCGCCGCCTGCCCGGCGAGCCCCGGGGCGTCGAGCGTCACCGGCACATAGAATGGTAGGGCCGGCCCCTCGGCCGAGGGCCAGCCGGGCTCGAGCACGAGCGACGCCTCGTCGCCCTTGCTCACCCCGTAGATGGTCACGGGGTCCGCGGCCCAGTCCGGCTGCACGTGCTCGACCGTGAACTCGACGCCGCCTCCGGCTGTGCGCTTCGACTTGGTGGTGACGCCCAGCCGCGCAGTCACGAAGTCGGTGTCGCGCTCGACGACGTTGATGTAGCCGACGCCGCCTTCATCGAGCGAGGTGGTGTCGCCGACCGGCCCGGTGAACGACCCGGACACGGCGGTCGAGCTCAGCGACTGACCGAAGTCGATGGGGACGATCGTGGCCTGGGCGATGGGCTCGTGCGCGACGCTCGTCCAGGCGTGGATGACGAGGTCGATCTTGTTCGGTCCCACGCCGTTGCCAAAGGACCACTCGTCGGCCAGCACGTGAAAGGCGCGCGCAGGGGGCACGCCGTCGATGTGCCAGCTGTCGCCGCGGTGCTCCCACGCCAGGGCGCCGACGGCGTCGGTGCTCACGAGCAGGTTGTGGTCCGTGTCGAGCATGCCCGCGGCCACGCCCGAGATCGTGAACCCGCCGGGCTCCAGGCCGTCGCGCTGCGCGATGGTGACCGTGATGACGCCCGCCTGGTCACGCATGGGGTCGAACTCGGCCGGGCCGAACCCGACGAGGCCCCCGAACAGGTTCCCGCCTTCGCCGGTCGAGGTGAGCGTGAGCCCGCCCAGCGTGTAGTCGACGCCGGTGATGGTGATCTCCCCCGCGGCGTCGGTGAAGCCCTCCACGCGCTTCCCGTCTGGGCGGATCGCGAGGACCGGCGCGAGCGCATAGGGGGCAGGAATGCCGCGGGTCACGGCGATCACGCGAAACACCTCGTCGACGGGCCGCGGCTCGACCTCGGGCCCAACCGTGTCCGTGGCGACGGAGTCAGGAACGATCGTATCGGTGGAGGCGTCGCCGGCGGCGCTGTCGGTCGGCACGGCGGCGTCGGCCTGCGTGGCGGTGTCGGCCTGCGTGGCGGTGTCGGCCGTCGTGGCGGCGTCGTCGCCGCAGTGCGTGACGCCAAGGGCCAAAGCAATGAGCGTGAGCGGAAGGCGGTGAGACATGGTCTCTCTCCCAATGTCGTTGTTGGCCCAACGTCCCACGACACCTCGGGGATGTCGATGGGACTCCCCCCCCACGCGCACCTCGCGCTCGTCCGCGCACGACGGCCAGATGGGCTTGTGCAACAGTGCCCGGCGATGGAGTCGCGCGCGGGTCATCGACGTGGATCGCGAGGACGCGTTGCGGGCCGATCGTGGTGCCGCCGATGTCCGTGCACCCGCCCGCGGCCACGACCAACCACCGCCACATCCGTCCCATGCGCGTTGTTCCCGTGGGTCCGTCAGGCCGCCATCCGGGACGGTTGGCGCGTCGGGGCGGGTCGACTTGCCGCGGTGGCGTGCGTTCTGAGATGCTCGGGGAGCTCGCGCCGTGGCACAGGTCGGGGACGCGCCGGGATCGCATGCAGAGGGCGTTCGTCAGCGTCGCGTTCATTTGCGGACTGGTGGCTTGCGGCGACGATGTTCGCCACGCCCCGGGGGCGGATGCCGTTGGGACGGAAGCGGGGTTCGAGACCGAGTTCGAGACCGAGACCGAGGTCGAGTCCGAGGTCGAGTTCGAGTTCGAGACCGAGGTCGAGATCGAGATCGAGACCGGGATCGAGACCGAGTTCGAGTTCGAGATCGAGACCGAGGTCGAGACCGAGATCGAGACCGAGTCCGAGACCGAGTCCGAGGTCGAGTCCGAGACCGCGAGCGACGCTCCCGACGCCACCGATACCGCCTGCGCACCACCCGGCGCCCCCTGGACACGGCGCGTGACGCCGACCGGCGGCGCGGTCGTCTTCAGCGAGCTCATGCTCGGGGCCTCGTCGGATCGCCGCATCCCGAGCGCGCCCGCGACCGCCTGGCTCGAGCTCTTCAACCCGATGTCGATCGAGATCGACGTCTCGGGTTGGCGCCTCGCGGGCGACTTCCAGTTCACGTTCCCCGACGGCTCCTTCATCGGCGCCGGTGCGCGCGCGGTCGTCGCCGTGGACCCCGCCGCGCTCGCTGTTTCCGGAGTGTCCCCGCAGGGTCCGATGACCGGAGCGTGGCCGGTGAGCGCCCTTCTCGAGCTGCGCAACAACATGGATCGCCTCATGGATCTGGTCGCCTTCGACGCCGGTCCGTGGCCCCCGCTCGCGCCCGCCTCCGCGATCACCAAGCGCGACCCGCTCGCCCTCTCCGCGCGCGCCGAGAGCTGGACCCCCTCGCCCACCGCCGGCGGCACGCCAGGCCGCGCCGACGCCTCCGATGGCCCGCGCGCCCCCGTCGCCGCCGACGCCTCCTGGCGCTTCCTGTCCACGGGCGCGCGTCCCTCCGACTGGGCCCTCCCTACCTTCGACGACAGTGCCTGGCCGAGCGCGCGCGCCCCGATCGTCGCCGGCGGAGGCGCCGCCGCGCCCGCAACCTTCCAGGCGCGCGTCACGGCCGACAACCACTTCGCCGTGTATCTCGGCGCCGCCGACGGCACCAACCTCCGCCTCGTCGGCCGCGACACCTCCGGCGACTGGACCTCGCCCGAGACCTTCGCGCTCGCCGCCGAGCCCGGCGATCACCTCTACCTCGCCGCCTGGGAGGGCCCCGGCGATTCGGGTTCGCCGCAGATGCTCATCGCCGATCTCACCGGACCCGACGGCGCGACCACCGGCACGAGCGTCGACTCCTTCGAGGTCGTCCTCGGCCCCGCCCAGTCCAATCCCGGCGACGCCCTGACCGCCGCGGCCCCCAGCGCCGCCAGCCTCGCCGTCGTCATCGCCGCCGCCGACAACGCAAGCGCGTTCGTCCCGCCGCACGTCAGCCGCGCCCGCACCGACGCCCCCTGGGGCGGCGCGGTCGGCGGCATGTTCAGCGCGGGCGACTTCCTCTGGAGTGACACTTTCGACCCGAATTCCGAGACCAACCGCGACGAGACGTACGCCCTCTTTCGTACGCACGCGCCGCTCGTCGCCGACAACGCCGGCATCGAGGCCGCCCCGACGACGGCCCTCTTCCGCTACGAATTCGAGGTCGCGGGCGATCCCGCCGCGCTGACGTTCGCCCTCACGCTGACCGCCGACGATGGCGCCGCCGTGTACCTCAACGGCCAGGAGGTCGCCCGCCGGAATATGCCAAATGGCACTCTCGACGCTGCCACACTGGCACTTTCGCCGGTCGCCCCCGCCGATCTCGTGAGCCGCCTCGCGCTCCCCAGCGACGCCCTCGCCGAGGGCCCGAACGTCCTCGCCATCGAGGTCCACCAGGCGACCGAGGTCACCCCCGACCTGCGCTTCGCGGCCGAGCTCGTCGCCACCCCCACCCTCCCCGACGACCCCGAGCCGGCCGGCGACGTCGTCATCGACGAGCTCATGTTCCACGGCAGCGGGCCGGAGGTGCCCGACTGGATCGAGCTGACCAACCGCGGCCCGAGCCCGGTGGATCTCGGCGGCTGGCAGCTCGTCGACGCGGTCGCCTGCACCTTCCCCGACGGCGCCCCACTCGCGCCGGGCGCTTTCCTCGTCGTCGCCCAGGACGCCGCCGAGTTCGCGCGTGCCTACCCCGGCGTGCCGATCGCCGGCGCGTTCGGCGGCAGCCTGTCTAATGATGGCGAGCAGCTCGTCCTCCGCGATGCGTGCGGCACCCTCGTCGATCGCGTGCGTTACGCGGACGGCGGCCGCTGGCCCGATCGCGCCGACGACGGCGGCTCGAGCCTCGAACTGCGCGACCCGCGCGCCGACAACAACGTCCCAGAGGCCTGGGCCGCAAGCGACGAGACCGATCGCGTCGGCTGGGAGACCATCACCTACCGTGGCGTCCTCGCCCCCAGCGCCGTCGGCCCCGACGGACAGTGGCAGGAGTTCGTCCTTGGCCTCCTCGACAGCGGTGAGGTCCTCATCGACGATCTCCACGTCGTCGAGGATCCCGACGGCGCCGCGATCGAGCTGATCGCCAACCCGACCTTCGAGGGCACTGGCAGCGGCTCCGTGAGCCACTGGCGCTTTCTCGGCACCCACGCCACCAGCCACCTCGCGACCGATCCCGACGACCCGGGAAACCCCGTCCTCGCCCTCGTCGCGACCGGCCCCACCGAGCACATGCACAACCAGGTCGTCACGACGCTCGCGAACGGCCGCGCGCTGGCGAACGGCCGCACCTACGCCATTTCCCTGCGTGCGCGCTGGGTCGGCGGCTCCGATCTCCTCTCGACGCGCCTCTATTTCAACCGCCTCGCGCGCACCACGAACCTCACGCGCACGCCCGCCGGCGGCACCCCCGGAACCGCAGCGCCCACCAACATCGGCCCGACGTTCCGCCACTTCGCGCACACGCCGCTCGTTCCCCGCGCGCTCGCGCCGGTCGTCGTCTCCGTCCACGCCGACGACCCCGACGGCGTCACCGCCGCGCGCGTCTGGTACGCCGTCGACGGCGGCCCCTTCACCTCGGTCGCCATGACCCCCGCCGCCCCCCTAGCCCCCGGCGACTCGCCAGTCGCGAGCGACTTCACGGCCACCCTCCCCGGCCAAGCCCAGGGCGCGATCGTCCAATTCTACGTCGAGGCCGACGACGCGGTCGGCGCCCACGCGACCTTCCCGGCCCGCGGTCCCGCCTCGCGCGCGCTCTACCGCGTCGATGGCTCCGATCTGCGCGCCGCCGCGGGCGCCCTTCACACCGTGCGCATCCTCATGACCCCAGGCGACAACGCCACGTTCCACGCCCCCACCAACGTCATGAGCAACGCCTCGACCGGCGTCACCGTCCTCTACGACGAGCGCCAAGCCTTCTACGACATCGGCGTCCGCGCCAAGGGCAGCGAGCGCGCCCGGAACCAACAGGCGCGCCTCGGCTTCTCCGTCCGCTTCGACCCGAGCGCCCCCCTGCGCGGCGTCCTCGACACCGTCTCGCTCGATCGCTCCGAGGGCGTCTGGACGGGCGTGCGCGAGATCCTGATGGACATCGTCGCGAGCCGCGCGGGCTCCGTCTCGGCGGAGTACAACGACCTCGTCTACATGGTCACGCCGCGTCCCGAGCACACCGGCCCCGCCATTCTGCAGACGACGCGCTTCAGCGACCTGATGCTCGACAGCCAGTTCCCAGGCGGCGGCGACGGCAACGTCTACGAATACGAGCTCGTCTACTACCCCGTCACGACCCACGACGGCACCCCGACCGGCCTCAAGCTCCCAGAGCCCGACGGCGTCGTCGGCACGCCGCTTCGCGACCTCGGCCCGGATCCCGAGTCCTACCGCTTCAACTACCTCTTGAAGACCCACCGCGCCGACGACGACTTCAGCGGCATCATGGCGCTCGCGCAGACCTTCAGCCTGCCCGAGGCCGAGTTCCGCGCCGCGCTCCCCGAGGTCCTCGACGTCGACCAGTGGCTGCGCGCGTTCGCCTTCATGGCCGTCAGCGGCGCGGTCGATCACTACGGCGCGGGCGCCCAGCACAACGCGCAGATCTATGTTCGCCCGAGCGACGGCCGCGGCCTCCTCTTCTCGCACGACCTCGACTTCTACTCGGGCGACCCGCGTAGCGCCGTCATCGGCAACGGTGATCTGCAGCGCCTCATCGCCGTCCCGGGCCTGAAGCGCGTCTTCTACGGGCACCTCTACGACATCCTGACGACCAGCTACCGCGCCGCCACCATGGCGCGCTGGCGCGACACCCTGAGCGCGCTCATCCCGACTCAGAACTTCGCGAGCCACCACCAGTTCATCGTCGACCGCTCCGCCTGGCTCATGAGCGGCGCATCCGACGCCGTCACCCGCGCCTTCCCCACCCTGGCCTTCGCCGTGACGACCCACGGCGGAGCCGCCTTCTCTGCGCCCCCAGGCGAGATCATCCTCGCCGGCACCGGTTGGATCGACGTGCGCGCGATCCGGGTCGTCGACGGCGCGACCAACCTCCGGCCGCCGGTGCGCTGGCCCGACGATACCCACTGGGAGCTGACGCTCACGCTCGCGCCGGGCGCGCACGACCTCGCGCTCGAGGCCCTGGACTCGCACGACGCCATCGTCGGCACCGACACCATGTCCATCGAGGTCTCCCCGTGACGCCCGGGGCGCACACCGCGCCCCGCCAACCAGCGCCAGGGCGCGGCGCGCGCGAAGATGTGCAATCTCGCCCACGCCGACGTTCGCGCATCAGCTATCGGCTGAGCCTCGTCATTCTCTTGCCGCTTCTGGTGGTCCTTACGACCGGGCTCGTGGCGGTGCGGGTCATCGTCACGTCGCTCGACACGGTCGATGGCCTCGCCGCCAGCCTCTTCGCCCAGGCGGCCCACGAGGCCGGCGGCCGCACGCAGACCGAGCTCGGGCGCGCCACGCCCGCCGCCGAGCTCGTCGCCGCGCTCCTGCGCCGCGGCGACCTCGGCC
>SXGT01471299.1_pt1 | contig 11618 bp, 8 predicted proteins | sample 3176221 | NCBI WGS metagenome assembly SXGT01 (sample SAMN11356862, study PRJNA531348) | freshwater metagenome | isolation source: freshwater sample F1-120 | place: China: Fuxian Lake, Yuxi | collected 2017-12-25
CGCCAGTTCGGCTGAAACTCACTTACGCACGCGGCAGCTCCATCGCCGCCGAGCACACCATCAAGGAAGTGCAAGGAACGATCGACCAGCCGGTCATGCACGAAGTCCTGATGTTTCTCCGAGCGCCCGGGCCTGATCAAAAAGTGGGCCTGAATTGGGAATGGAATGCGTCCAAAATCATCATGACCAATCCCGCACACACTGCGGCGTGGATGGGATTCATGGGGGCTCAAGGCAAACTCGCAAAGGGCCGAACGGACAAAGCGGATGAGGCCACGGTGGCCAAGCTCACTCAGGAGCGCGAAGCCGCCTTTCAAGCTCTCGCCAATTTCGATCAAGTTGTCTTTCAAGTCATCCCCGGCAAGAGCATCGAGACCGCGCCGAAGATTTTCCTGAGCACCTTTGAAATCGAAGGCCCCATTCAAGAGTGGCCGCCGAAATCGCATCTGGCCGTGGGGTTCAAGGAGAGCGACGCTCCGAACGAGCAGGCGATCCGCCGCATGTTTTCCGAGTTCATTCCCCGTGCGTTTCGCAGACCCGTGGAGCCGGAGGAGGTTGAGTTCTTCGTCACAAACATCCTCAATGCACAGCGCAAGTTCGGATTGTCCCACATCGAGACGCTGCGTCACGGTCTGCAAGGGCTCTTAGTCGCCCCGGGGTTCCTGATGATTCAGGAACCGCAGCCCAAGAACATTACCCGCCCGCTGGACAACTTTGAGCTGGCGAACCGGCTCTCGTATTTTCTCTGGAACTCGATGCCGGATGCCGAGCTGCTCGAACAGGCTGCGGCCGGTCGATTGACCGAACCCGCGATCCGTCGCCAGCAGGTGGATCGCATGTTGAAGGATCCGAAGATCGGGCGTTTTGTGCAGAGTTTTGCCGGGCAATGGCTCGATGTCAGGCGATACGGCTCGGTCCAACCATCGGAACACTACCGGGGTCGCCTCCCCCAGTGGGGACCCCGCTATGACAACGAACTGGAGGTGGCGTCTCGCAAGGAGCCGTTGGCGTTCTTCCAATACGTGCTGGATCAGAATCGTCCCATCACAGACTTCATCGACTCGGATTATCTCGTCATCAACGATCGACTGGCCACGCTCTACCAAATCGCAGACGTGAAGGGGCCCGAGTTTCGCAAGGTCAGCATTCCCGCAGGCGTCGAGCGCGGCGGAGTGCTGGGGATGTCGGGTCTGCTGACGTTGTTGTCCGACGGCAGCCGAACGCTGCCCGTGCGGCGCGCCGCCTGGGTTCGTGAAAAGCTGTTGAACGATCCGCCTGCGCCTCCGCCGCCGGGAGCCGGGGAGATCCAGCCGAACACCGCGGGAGCGAATTTGACGGTGCGTCAACGGTTGGAACTCCATCGCAAGGAACCGACCTGCGCGAGTTGCCACGCCACGCTCGACGGCTACGGAATGGCTCTGGAGAACTATGATGCCATCGGCGCGTGGAGCACGGCTCAGGATGCCGAGGGACGTCCCCATCCTTCTGGGCGACCGCTCGACGTCAGTGGCAAGCTGAAGTCAGGCCGCGCTTTTCTCAATCTGAAGGAATTCAAGCAGGCGATGCTCATGGATCGTGATCGTCTTGGGATGGCCTTTGCGCATACCATGCTCACCTATGCGCTCACCCGTCCGGTCGGCGTGATAGATCGCGAGACCTTGGACGAGATTTACCAGCAACTGCAGGCCGGCGACTTCCGGATTCAGTCTGTCATTCACGGCATCACGCAGAGCCGTCTGTTTTTAACCAAGTAACCTCCAATCCACTGCCCTCATGAACCTGAACGAAAACAAGATTCTATCCCGCCGCGCCTTCTTGCGCGGCACGGGCGTCGCGATTGCCCTTCCCTGGCTGGAGTGCATGAGCCCCCTGTCAAAGTCGTTGGCCACCGCGGGCGGCATCTCGGCTTCCGAGCGGCCCAAGCGAGCCATCTTCTGCATGTGGGGCATGGGAGTGAACGGACGGGATTTCACTCCCGCGAAGTTTGGCAGGGATTGGGGTGTCACATCCATTCTGGAGCCGCTGCAGCACCTGCGGGACGAGTTCACCATCATCTCAGGCCTGCGTCTGACCCACTCCGGCGGGCACGGGGGCGACCGCACCTTTCTTACTGGAACCAACACCCACGGCGGCTCCAAGCTGCGCGTGTCCTGCGATCAGGAGCTGGCCGAGGCTATCGGCAAGAACACCCGATTTCCCTCGCTAGTGCTGGGGATTCAGCGCGGCACGGGCTATGGCGGCACGGTCGATCACACCTTGTCGTGGACGAAGTTCGGCACCCCGCTGCCTGCCGAAAACCGTCCCGACGTGATTTTCGATCGCCTGTTCCGCGCCGAGACGCCTGAGGAGATTGCCGCGCGCAAGGCTGGCGCAAGCAGGCGCGGATCGATCCTCGACATGGTGAACGCATCCGCCAAGCGCCTCAACACGCGCCTCGGCAAGAACGATCAGGAGAAGCTCGACGAATACTTCACCTCCATCCGCATGGTGGAAAACCAGATGCAGACCGACCTTGAGTGGATGGCCAAACCGCGCCCGAAAGTGGATCCCATCAACTTTGGCAAAACCCAGGCCATCGATCCCGCCGCAGGCCGCGCCGACACCTTCGACTACCGCAATTATCAGCGGCTGATGTATGACGTGATCACCCTGGCATTGCAGACCGACAGCACGCGCGTCCTTTCCTATATGCCGCGCATGGATTTGGCCGATGGCACCTTCACCTTCAAATCCCTGGGCTGCCCCTACAACTACCACGAGATGACCCACCACGGCGAGGATGCGGCATTGTTGAAATGGCTGACCAAAGTGGACACTTGGTATTCGGCGGAATGGGCTTATTTCATCGAGAAGCTCAAGAGCGTGAAGGAAGGCAATGAAACCCTCCTCGACCACACCCTGCTCACCTGGAGCAGTAGCGGCGGCACGCAGAACGCGCACAACAACACCAACCTGCCCGCCATGGTTTTCGGCGGCAAGGCATTGGGCGTCAAACATCACGGCCACATTGAAAAGAAGGACACCCGCCTGGGTAATCTCTGGCAGACCTACTTCAAGGTGCTCGGGGTGAAAGTGCCCGACAACTTCCAAGGCGGCGAGGCTGATGGCGTCATCAAGGAAATCGTGTGATCTGAAAGTAACCAACAACTATGAAACAATACCTGCTACTTCCACTCATTTGGATCACGACGTTTCCCGCATTTGCCGGGCCTTTCACCATTGAACCCGTCAACGGCAACCTTACCGCCACGTGGAAGGGCGATGCTGGAGCCATTGTCGCGGGTGCGCCAACGGATGAGGACATCGCCGCCCTGGCATCCAACACCGAATTGCATGCCATCGAGATCACGGGTTGCACCGCCTTGACTGGAAAAGGCTTCGCGGCACTCAAAGACTTGCCCAAGCTGCGTTCCATAAACTTTGGTGGCGCCGGGCCAGAGCGCTTTAGCGCGCTTTTTGGTGGGAACTTGGAGGGCTACGCGGCACTTGGTCAGCTCAAGCAAGTCACTATACTAAATTGTGGCCACGTCCGGCTGCCGACTGAAGGGGCGGTGACCCTCCTGGTGCAGATGACATCTCTCGAAACGTTCAATCCCGGCACCTATGCCGATGATCGAATCCTCGAAGCAGCCACCAAGGCCCCCAGCCTTCGACAGTTGGGCTTCGGTCACTGGCCCACTGAGCCCGATCCAAAGCTCACCATGACTGGGGTTGGTCACTACAGCAAAATGATGAAGCTTGAAAGCCTGGAGCCCGGCCAGCTTCGCCCGGCGGATGGCAGCATGGCCGATCTCATCACGGCCTTGAGCAAAACTCCCAGTCTCAAGTCAATGAAGCTCCAAATGAACGCCAAGATGAGTCTGGAAAATCGCGGGCATCCGAAAGACTTGTATGCGGCCAAGCTATCGGACCTGATGCCTTTTGTTCAGTTCCCGGCATTGACGACTTTGATTCTCAATGGAGTCACCATTCCCGAAGGCGGTCTGGCATCATTTGCCAAGATTTCGTCCCTCAAGACGCTTCGATTCGAGAACAGCAACATTCCCGAGAGTGAAGTGATCGCTCTGAAAAAAATGCGTCCAGAACTGAGCGTCACGGTCGCCAAATGAGGCCTTTGCTCCTCGGCGTCGCGATTCAACAGGGTATGATCAGCGATTCAACAGGGTATGATCAGCCATTCAACAGGGTATGATCAGCCATCCAACAGGGTATGATCAGCCATCCAACAGGGTATGATCAGCCATCAAACAGGGTTAAAGTGGTCCGCACAGTTCTCTGTGCGGTTCAGTGTCAGGAGACGCTCCATACCGCACAGAGGACTGTGCGGACCACTTTGCTGTGTAGCCCACTTCCCCGTGCAAACCACTTTGCCCACGTCAGAAAACCCAGCCTCAATCGTTCACTTGGCATGTCTCGCGCACTGTTCTTCAGCCTAGTTTTGCTGCTTTTCGGCACCGCCGCCTTTGCCGCTGTGCCGGATTTCGAGCGCGAGGTGCGGCCGTTTCTCAAGCAGCACTGCTATTCCTGCCATGATGCGAAAAAGGCCAAGGCGGGCTTTCGCATTGACCAGCTCGGCACGGATTTCCTCAGCGGCACGACGGCGGATGACTGGCATGAGGTCATCAACTCCATCAACAGCGGCGAGATGCCGCCGGAGGATGAGCCGAGGCCGGATGCGAAGGCTGCGTTTGCCGTGGTGGAATGGGTGGGCGCGAATCTGAAGAACGCGGAGCGCCAGGCTCGCATGGCGGGCGGGCGCATCCTGATGCGGCGGCTGAACCGCCAGGAGTATGCGAACACGGTGGGCGACCTTTTCCGGCTCGACCCGCACTTTGTCGAGAAGCTGAAACGCGAGCTGCCTGCCGACGGGAAAGCGGAGGGCTTCGACCGCATCGGCAGCGCCCTGTTTTTCGACCAGACGCAAATGCTCGGCTATCTCGACTGGGCCGCGCAGATTGGCCAAGAGGCGGTGCAGAGCGCGCCACCGAAGGCGGAGACCTATGTCTATGAGGCGGAGAAGAAGCTGAACCGGAACGAAGGCCCGACCGTCGAAGTGGCGCAGGCCATCGACCATCAGATTCCCCTCGGCCCCACGTTTTACGACAAGAAAGCCACTGGCGTCGACATGTGGGCGGGCCACGGCGGCAAAGTCGATGAGGACAAAACATGGGCGATGGTGCCGTATGGACCGCGCCCGGACCTGACGAAGCTGGTCACGCAGGATGGCTACTATCGCGTGCGCGTTCATGCCGGGGCCTCGCCCGGTGCGCGCGGCACTCCGGTGGTGATGCGCTTCACCTACGCCCCCGGCACGCCGCTGGAGAGCATCCATGACATCACCATCGAGGGAACTTTGGAAAAACCAGGTGTGGCGGAAACGCTGCTGTTCTTGCGAGCCGGGCAGCCCGACCAGCAGAAGCCCTTGGTGCCGACTTGGAACGGCATCAACAACCCGCGCGTCAACAATCCTGAATGGGGTGCCGTGCACCTGCGTTGGCTCCAGTCGATGGGCAAAATCCAAAAAGCTGTGGCGGCACGCGACGATGCCGAAGTCGCACGACTCAAGGTCGAGCGCGAACAGGTGCTCAAGGACTTGAATGCCTTCACCGGGCCGCGCTGGATTCCGCATCCGACGCACAACCCGGCCACTGCGCCGCGCCTCTTTCTCGACAAAATCGAGGTGGAAGGTCCGCTGCCGAAGGAATGGCCACCGGCGAGCCATCTCGCGCTGGGGCTCGATGACAAGACCTCACAAGACGAGGCGGGCCTCCGCGCGGTCTTTGGCAAGCTGCTGCCGCGGGCGTATCGTCGGCCGGTGGAAACAACGGAGGTCGAAAAGCTCGTCCACATCGCCGCCAAGGCCATGCGCGAGGAAAAACTCGATTTCCACACTGCGCTACGGCTTGGGCTGCAAACGATGCTTTGCTCGCCAGGCTTCGTTTTCATCCAGGAGCCTCAATTGAATGAAAAGTCGGCTCCGCGGCCGCTGAACGACTTCGAACTCGCCAGCCGCCTCTCCTATTTCCTCTGGAGTTCGCTGCCGGACGACGCGCTGCTCTCGCTCGCGGCCAAAGGCACGCTCAAGCAGCCCGCGGCCCTTCGTGCCCAAGTCACGCGGATGCTCGCCGATGCAAAGAGCCGGCGTTTCGTCGAGAACTTCGGCGGTCAGTGGCTCGATGTGGAGCTGTTCGGCAGCGTCGAGCCAGCGAAGGAATACAAGAGCTATGACAATGCGCTGAAGGCCGCGAGCCGCGAGGAGCCGCTGATGTTTTTCCAACAGGTGCTCACGGAGAATCTGCCGGTCGCGAACTTCCTCGACTCCGACTTCCTCGTCATCAATGAACGCCTCGCGCGGCACTACGGCATCGCGGGCGTGAGCGGCGATACGTTTCAAAAAGTCGCGCTCAAGCCGGAGCATCATCGCGGCGGCGTGCTCGGCATGGCCGGCCTCATGACCCTGCTGGCCGATGGCACGCGCACACTGCCCGTGCGTCGTGGCGCGTGGGTTTTGGAGAAGCTGCTCAACGACCCGGCACCGCCGCCGCCGCCACGAAGCAAGAGTTTGGCTCCATTGAGTTGCTGGTGAACAATGCGGGTATCGCGGGCGTGAACGCCAAGCTTTGGGAATACACGCCTGACCAGTGGCTTGCCGTGGTGAACACCAATCTCAACGCCGTCTTCTACGTCTGCCGCGCGGTCGTGCCACCGTGGAAAGGTTTACTTTGCAGAGAAGCGGGACGCAGCGCTTTTTGCCCAGCGGAAGCAGGACTACCGTGGGCGGGAGGTGGATGTCTGGAAGCCGCAGCGGCATTATGGTACTATTGCGATACCAGCAGGTTTGTTCCGCGCGCTGGGCGGGTACTGCGAAGCTTTCCGGCAGTGGGGTTGCGAGGATACGGACTTGGCCCAGAAGGCGGCCACGGCCGCGGTTGCGCTCGATACCTCTCGGCTCGACTGGGGTTTCGCACATCTTGAGCATGGGCATGCGCACATCGATGTCCGGCAGGCGATTCGAAACCAGAGGTTGCTGGCTGCGCGATGCTGTGTGGGAATGCATGCGGCAATCCACAAGGATCGAAGCACCTTCCAATCACACTATTCCATGATGCTCTAGAGCGATGAAGCGCCACTTTTTGTGCGTATCCTGTATCTTTATCCGTCGGCCCGGTTTCAGGAGGAGGAGCGCTTCCGACAAGGGCTCGTACCCGAGAATCGGTTCTACGGCCTGATCGCGCTCAGGCGCCGCGGGCATGAGGTAGACTATTGCGATCAAATTCACCGATGCTCGGATTCCATGGTGGCAAGAGTCTGGCGGCGGCATGACCTGAACCCGTCCGCCTGGCGGGCATGGCGTGAGTTGAAAGGCTACGATGTGGTCATCGTGAAGGACATGCTCGCGCTGACCCCGGCTTTGGTGTGCTGGTTTCAGGAGCGCAACTGCCTGTTTTTGGATTGCTTTCAACAAGTGCATCAATGGCAGTTGCCGTTGCAACGGACCGTGGCGGGTTTGGCAGATCGCTTGATGGTGTTCTCCAAGTATCAAAGTGAACTATGGACGCGGAAATTGGATTCCCGACGCGTGCAGATGATTCCTTTCGGGATCGACGCACGGTTCTTCCAAGTGAAAGAACGGCGCGGGCAACCGGATCTGTTCATGTGCGTCGGCACGGACAAACGGAAGGACTATCGCTTGTTCGCAGAAGCGGCGGCGCGAACACCGTTGCGGTCGGTTGTGGTCACCTCCAGCCGACGGGTAGCGGACGAGGTCCGAGGCCATGGTCTCGAATTGCTGCGGAATGTGACCTATCCGGAATTGCGCACACTGTATGGGCGGTCGATTGTTGTGGTCCCGGTGTTGCCAGATACGGACTACCCGACAGGGTTGACAACACTGCTTGAGGCTCTGGCGTCGGGCGCGCTGGTCATCGCGGCGCGGACTCCGATCCTAGAGGAGTACGTATCGAAAGAGGATGGAGTGCTCTTCTACGAGCCGGGGGATGAGATAGACCTTGTGGAGCGGATGCGATATGCGGCGGCGTGTTGGCAGCACTACGATCCGGAAGTGGGACCAGCGTTAGTGCGGACACGGTATTCCAGCGAACGGATGGATGAGGCTATCGCCGAGGTCATAGAAGCCATCAAGTGAACTCAAACATCAGCAGGCCGACGTTGTTCCGGAAAGGTTCACACGGTTGCAGGAAGGCGTTGATGAACAGGTCAGCATTGAGGAAGTTTTCGTTCGGTTTCCCTGCCTTGATGCCGAATCGGGGCAGATTGGTGAACTTCTTCAACGTGATGTCGTCGGTCACTTTGAAGGTGAACAGGAAATCGCCAGGCACCTTCTCGACCAGCCCGCTCAGATATTTGGCTGATGGGAACTGGTAGTAGGCGGCATCCACGCAAACGGTGTTGAACATCTCCGCGTATTCGGTGAGGCTGTCCCGCTCGAACCTGATCTCAGCGAATTTCCCCCGGTAGTGGTATCGCTGTTCGTCGTAGATGAGACCACACCAGCCTTCGTATTTCCACGAGCTTGTTCCGATGAAAATGTTGCTGGAGGCGAGACGTGGAACCGCTGATTGCAGCTTGGACTTGAAGCTGTTCTGGGCGTCTGGAAACAGGTCAGCCATCAACCCTATTCTACCAGCGACTCCCTTTCGCTGCCATCGGGTTTTGATTGCTGGAGTTGACGATGATGGTTCTCGTTCTTTCGTGTTGCCCTTATCGATTTGAAACCCTACATCGGCAGGAGCAAAGCCACCAAAAACCTCGCCTCCCTTCTCAGAATGCCTCCCCCCAGACCGTTTCTTCAAATCATGGTGTCACCTTACTCCTCCCGCCGGTCCGATTTTGTGGAACGGAAGGCACGAGCAGACAGGCTGACCGAAGATGGTCACCTGCAACAGGCTAGAGATGAATACGCCACCATTACCAGGGAAGGCCTTCGATTCTTGAGGGACAGACTTGGAAGCAGCATTGCATGGCCCGAAGGTACGGGCCATGTCTGCATCGGCATGTTTGCCGGTGATAGTGAGCCGAGTTCAGCGCTTCCATTTCACTTTGAGAGCGACGCCGAGATGATGGAGCGGGCCACTACCCTGAAGAGAGTGCTGATTGAATTTGGTGAGCACTTCTTCCAACACAACGTGCATCTTCTGGCATTTGGGACAACCGAACCTCAACTGCAAGTCGGCGAACAACAGGACGATTGGACCTGCCAGGAACTCCACAGGGTCGTGTTCCGCGAGATTCTTCCAAACCATTTGTTGCGTCTTCAAAATGCTCGTGATTGTGGCATTCACCACCTGACGATCACGCAAACCAATGAACAGGCGATGATCTACTCCATCGGCCGACCGGATTCGTCCTTCCGGGAATGCGTTCGCTGCTTTCAGGAAATGGCAGGAGACGATGCTTCAATCCACACGTTAACGGAACGGGTGCTCTTGTGGAACGTGGGGAACAGGGAATACGGTGCTACCCATTCCTACGCTCAGTGGCGAAGTGCCTACGGGGCTGACGAAAGACCGCTAGGAGCCAACGAGACACCAACGGGCTGACGGATGACCCGAAGGAGAAGGAACAGCACAGCGTTGGCAGTTCGGCTGCACTTCCTCACTTCCGCAGCCAGACCCGGCGTCATCAAGGCCGGGGTGCGCGTTTCGGCTTCCGTGCCAGAACTGGCTGCTTCGCCTGGAGCGGTCCGCGCTGCTGACTTCCAATCGCCGAGGGTTTCTGAGTCCCAGCCACTTTCGCTCTGGATTCTAGCAGGCGCTTCCACACATCGGTTGTGACGAAGGTTCTTGCCGACACGGGAAAACCCGATCTCGCGGCGGCACTGAAGACAAGTCGATGTCCCGGTTCATTCTTAAAGTGGACGAAATAGTGACGGCTGAGGTGCGGCCCATTTCGATTAAGGTGTGTTGGCGGGTTGAAGGTTCCCCGAGATCTCCCAGCAGGGAATAGTGTTACCTCAGACACAACCGAGCGGATTAGTTCGGCGAGCCGCGCGCGCATGGGCTCTGAGACGGTTGGATCCGTATCTTTGACTGTGCCAAGGAAGTCCTTGAGAGCCTTCATTCGGCTTGCCGTGGGTTGACTTCCACCAAGCTCGCTCTTCAATTCTTTCAAACGCTTCAGCTCCTCGCCTCGTTGGGATTCGAGTTCGGAAATACGCCGAACGACAGTTGTGGGTGCTGTCGTGGTGACTCCTACGCCAAGGGCATCAGTCAGGTTCTGTAACTGTTGGTTGAGGGCTGCCAAACGGCCTTCACCATCTTGAATCGCAAGGATCATGCTGCTTGTTCCGTCGTCCTCCACGATCGATTTGAGGTCCAGTTCCTCGGTGAGCCGCAGGAAACTCATCTCGATCTCCGCGATCGGGTAGCCGATGTATCTGCATCCGAGGCCCCGCATCGCGCTTGCACAAACCAACGCTCGGGAGTCTTCGCCCTTGTTCACGTACTGCATCCGCGCCCCGCAGTAGCCACAGCGCGCGACGCCAGTGAAGAGGTTATGCACGCCACCTTTAGTCGGGCGCCCCAGCTTACCAGCACGATTGCTCTTCTTCGTTTGGACAGCATTGAATGTGGACTGATCTACCACTGCGGGAAAGTAGTTTGGTATGCAAGGGCCATCCGGGGTCCTGTGGCCACTCTTCGACGAACACGGTTGGAATTCCCCAAGAACCGCACGGCTCTTCAGAATTTTCGCCACGTAGCTGCCGTGCCAAATCGATGCTCGCCCAATTGGTGAGATTTGGCGCTGATTGAAGGTTCGGGCGATGGTGTGGTGCCCCATGCCCTTCAAGCTTTGTGCGAAGACGTCGCAGACCGCCGCCACTGCGGCAGGGATAATGACGAACTTGCCTGTCGTGGCGTCAAGCTTCAGCCAAGCTGGACACCGCGCAGTCAACGCTTTCACAGCGATTTGCCTCCGCTTCTGTTCCCAAGTTTTTGACGCACGGTAGGACTTCTGTGCAGATTCGTCGTGGGATCGGTAAAACGTCATAATCGAGAGCATCAACTCGATAGGGTTGTTGAGACTCTCCCTGTTAAATCGACGTCTATCCGTGAGGGTGACGATGTCTACACCGCTGCGGAGGATCGACATGAACAAGTGGACTGCATCTCCGATCTGAGCACGCGACAGTCTATCCAGATTCTCAATGATGAGCACGGAACCCTTCTCGACCTTCCCCTTTTCGACTAGCTCCAAAAATCGCCCCAAGTTACCCCTCGAAACATTGTCGCCCTTGAAGGCGCTTAGTCCTAAATCCCGTAGGGAAACACTCATATCGAGCGCCAGGCCTTTCTCGGCACAGTATGCGGAGGTCTGCTCAAGTTGACGCCTGAGACTGTCGCCTTTCGCTTGCTCCGTTGACGAGAAGCGGACGTAGGAGTAGGCCTTCACAGGTCGCTTCCTGGCTCGCATGGGGAGCACAATGGATTACTCATGGGTGAAAGTCTATCCAAGAGGCTCCTCATCGGCCCGCCGGGCACGGGGAAATCCATGCTGGCCAAGCGCATTCCCACCATCCTTCCGCCGCTCACGCTTGATGAGGCGCTGGAGACGACGAAGATTCACAGCATCGTCGGGCTGCTCGCAGCGGGGCAGGC
>SXGT01499014.1_pt1 | contig 11618 bp, 16 predicted proteins | sample 3176221 | NCBI WGS metagenome assembly SXGT01 (sample SAMN11356862, study PRJNA531348) | freshwater metagenome | isolation source: freshwater sample F1-120 | place: China: Fuxian Lake, Yuxi | collected 2017-12-25
CGTCAACATCCGGTCGATCCGGTACGGCCGCTCGCCGATCTCGTCGAGCAACAAGATGAAGCCAGCGGGCGGCGAGAACGCGAACGGGGTACCGAGCGATGCGGTCAATTGGGTCAACGTCCCGCCGAGCAAACGCCCGCTCGCCCGTCCAGCCCTGAGGGCACGCAGACCGTCCGCCTCCAGGTCCCCCAACGGCTCGGTCGTCATCAAGGCCCGCTGGAATGAACGGCGGTCGTAGCGGCTGGGGCCATCCCCGAGGTTCAACACCATCGGCCCGTGGAAGCAGGTCGTCTCGCAATAGCAGGTCAGATAGCCCAGGAGCGCGGTCAGATCGCTGTGACCGATAAAGGCCTTGGTCGACCCGCGAAAGAGGGCTTGATCGAGAAACGGCAGTATCTGCGCACTCCCATACCCTCCGCGCGCGGCCATGATCGCGGCAATCGAGTCATCGGCCCAAGCCGCATTGAGCGCGGCCGCCCGGTCGCGGGCGTGTCCCGCCACATAGCCACGTCGGGCGAACAGGTCGGCGGTCACTACCGGCGTCAGGCCGAGCGCCTCGATCTCCCTCACACCGGCGTCAAAACGCTCGTGATTGAACGGGCTCGCGGGAGCGACCAGCGCGACGCGGTCTCCCGGTCTGAGCGCACGCGGCTTGCGCATCATGAGCCCAACCGAGCGCCCGTGGCGTCGCTCATGCCAGAGCCATTTCTTCGGCCACGGCACGGTACACCGAGGTCCCGAGCCGCGACTGGAGTGCCTTGCCGACCAGCGGCCGACGCGGTCGTTCCCCGGCAAGGAATCTCGCCTTGACCGCCCGCTGGCGGACCAGAGCGTCCTCCAGGGTGCGAACTGCAAGCGTCTTGTCCTCGACGGCGCGGATCAGCGCCTCCAGCACGGAGGCGTGGCGGTCGACGGAGGCTCCACACAGCAGGAGCGTGTCGCAGCCAGCGGCAAGCGCCGCCACCGCGGCCCGCTCGACGGTATGCGTCTGCGCGATAGCCCCCATCTCGAGGTCGTCGGTCACGATGAGCCCTTGATGCCCAAGGTCGTCACGCAGGATCTGCCGGACGATGGTTCGCGAGAGGGTCGCCGGCTGCTCCGGGTCGAGCGCCGGATACAGAATGTGCGCGGTCATGACGCCGGCCACGCCCGCCGCGACCGCTGCTCGAAACGGCGCCATGTCCCACTCCCGGAGCCGCTCGGGGGGGTGCTCGATGACCGGCAGCTCGTGGTGCGAATCCGCCCGGGCATCGCCATGCCCAGGAAAGTGTTTGCCACACGCCGCAATGCCGTTCCGCTGAAGGGTCTCGACGATGACCGCCCCCATCCGGCCCACCTCGCCCGGATCGGACGACAGCGCCCTATCGCCAATCACCCCGTTCGCGCCGGGATGGTGCACATCCAAGACCGGAGCGAAGTCCAGCGTGATCCCAACGGCGGAGAGTTCGTCGGCCAACGCCGCGGCGAAGCGCTCCGCCAACCCGCTGTCGCCGCGCCGGCCAAGACAGGCCATCGGCGGCCACTCGGTGAACGGAGCCCGCAGGCGCGCCACGCGGCCGCCCTCCTGATCAATGCTCACCCACAACGGGACGTCCTGGCTCAGCTGCTCGACGGCGAAGGCCAGTTCGGCCACCTGTTCAGCCGCTTCCACGTTGCGGCCAAACAGGACGACACCGCCCAGGTCCCACTCGCGGGCGAGAGCGCGCAACTCCGTCGGCACCACGTGGCCATCGAACCCGGCGACGACGAGCTGTCCGACGTGATGATGGAGGGTTCTCACGTGAGCTGGAGGTGAAGAGACAACCGAGGCCGCGCTGTTCGCTGCCACGTGTCGCACGCCATTATAATGCGCCGGTGCAGGTGCGTTCTTCGGCCCCGACCCGCCTTGACCTCGGCGGAGGTACGCTCGACATCTGGCCGCTGTATCTGTTTCACCCGGGCGCGCAGACGGTGAACGTGGCGATCAGCCTCCGCGCGGCCTGCACCGTGTCCGCCACGGCGGATGGCACGATTCGCGTGCACTCGGAGGATACCGGGCACATCCTGACGGCTGACACCTGGGCGGATCTCGACACCGACGGTGAGAACCGGCTACTCGCGCACATTGTCCGATTCTTTGAAGCCGACGGAACCCAGATCACGACGCGCGCCGCCTCACCGCTCGGAGCGGGTATCGCCGGATCGTCAGCGCTCACGATCGCGGTCTGCGCCGCCCTGTCGCGTTGGCGCGGCGCCGACTACTCCTCTGAGCAACTGCTGACGCTCGCGATGAACCTCGAAGCCCGGACACTCGGCATCCCGACCGGGGTCCAGGACTATCGGCCGGCACTCTATGGGGGCGTCTCGGCGGTTGAGCTGGGACCGCTCGGTGTCTCGAGAGTCCCCATCGACACGGAGACGGCCGAGCTGGAACGACGTCTCGTGCTCGTCTATAGCGGCGATTCCCGCTCCTCCGGTCTCAACAACTGGGACATTACCCAGCGGCACATCGCGGGCGACGCGGCGTTGGCGGCCGCGTTCGGTCGTATCCGGAGTATCTCCGCGGACATTCGCGACGCGCTGACCCGTGCGGACTGGACTGCGTTGGCGACACACGTCAACCACGAGTGGGAGGTGCGCCAAACGCTCGCTCCCGGCGTCAGCACGCCAACCATCGACGCGTTGATGTCACGCGCCCGTGGCGCCGGGGCGCAGGCCGGCAAGGTCTGTGGCGCTGGTGGGGGCGGGTGCATCTTCTTCCTCATCGATCCCGCACGGCGAGCCCAGGTCTGCCAGGCGCTGACTGACGGCGGAGCCCAACTCCTGGATTGCCACATCGACACCGACGGTCTCATGGTCGAGTCCGACCACCCGTAGGCGTACCAGGGCCATCCATGGACAATCCCCGCATCGCCCGGGTCTTCTCAGACATTGGCGACCTACTCGAAATCAAGGGCGCCAATCCGTTCAAGATCAGGGCCTATCGGAACGCCGCAGACATCGTGGGTCACATGGCCGAGCGCGTAGCGGACCTGACCGACGCTGACATGCGCGCTATTCCTGGCATCGGCAAGGACCTGGCCGCCAAGATGCGGGAGCTGGTTGACACGGGTGGGCTGGCCTACTTCGACACCTTGCGCCAGGAGTTTCCGGCCTCCATCCTGGACATGCTCCGGCTCCAAGGCGTCGGTCCCAAGACCGTCGGACGGCTGTACGCCGAGCTGGGCATCGAAACCCTGGAAGAGCTGGAAGCGGCCGCCGGTGACGGTCGCATCAGGCATCTGAAAGGCATGGGCGCCAAGAAGGAGCAGCTGCTCCTCCGCTCGCTGGCCGAACATCGGTCTCGCGCGGGTCGCCATCTCCTTGGAGCCGCCGACGCGATCGCCACGCAGGTCGCAGACTACCTGCGAGAGGCCGCACGGGACGCGACGATTCTCGCTGTGGGGAGCCTCCGACGTGGGCGTGAGACCTGCGGCGACATCGATCTGCTGGCGGTGAACGCCACCGAGGCGATCATGCCGCACTTCGTGTCTTTCCCCCAGGTCGAGCGGGTACTCGGCCAAGGCCACACCAAGTCGAGTGTCTTGCTGGCCAGCGGCATCCAGGTGGACTTGCGGGTGGTGGCCACCGAGAGCGCCGGTGCGGCCGCGCAGTACTTCACCGGGTCAAAAGCCCACAATATCGCGGTGCGGGACCTCGCCCTGCAGCGCGGTCTCAAGCTCAACGAGTACGGGCTGTTTCAGGCGTCCGACGGTGCCTACGTCGCCGGCGCAACCGAGGCTGAGGTCTACCACGCGCTGGGACTCGCCTATGTCCCCCCTGAACTCCGCGAGCACCGAGGGGAGATCGAGGCGGCGTCTACAGGCAGTCTGCCGCGCTTGATTGAGCGAGCGGACCTGCGCGGCGACCTGCACTGCCACACCACCGCGACCGATGGGAAGGCCGATGTCGAGACGATGGCGAAGGCCGCTCGGGACGCGGGTCTGGAATATCTGGCCATCACCGATCACAGCCAGGCGCTGGCGATGGCGAACGGACTCAACGAACGGCGCGCCCTCGCGCATGCGCGACACGTTCGTGACGTCAATACACGTCTGGACGGCATCACGCTGCTGGCGGGTATCGAATGCGACATCCGGGTCGACGGCACCCTCGACCTCGCCGACGACTGCCTCGCCGAGCTCGACCTGGTCGTCGCCTCCATCCATTCCGGGTTCGGACAGGACGAGTCTCGCATGACCGACCGGCTCCTTCGGGCCATTGCGTCTCCGATGGTCGACATCATCGGACACCCCACCGGCCGCATGCTGCTCCGGCGAGCGCCCTACGGGCTCAACCTTGAACGGGTCCTGGACGCCGCCGCGCAGACCGGGGTCGCGCTGGAGATCAACTCACAGATTCACCGGCTCGATCTCTCTGACAGCCACGCGCGGTTGGCCCGTGACCGCGGTGTCAAGCTCGTCATTTCGTCCGACGCCCACACACCCGCGTCTTTCGAGCTGTTGCGTTGGGGCGTCACCGTGGCCCGCCGCGCGTGGCTCGAACGCGGCGACGTGCTCAATACCCTCGACGTGGACTCCCTGCTGGCATCGCTGAGGTGCCAGCAGGTCCAGCCGTGAGCCGGAGCGCCCGTCCCATGGCGTCCCCGCTGGCTGCGGGCGTCGGCGGCGGTCGCACCGATGAGACCGGGACGTCCTACAATTCACCAGGCGTCTGTTTCCCAGCCAGGGATTCGTCGACGCATCCGCGGTCCGCGCTGACCAGCCCCTGAGCCAATGGAGCCTCGCCTATGACACCGGCCGAAATACGAACGGAAATCAAGCGGCTCTACAACGAGACGACGCGAGTCACCATCGAGCGGGACCTGGCCCGCGCCGTGACCCTCCTGAAGGTCCTCGACGGGGACGAGGAGCGCGCACGTGTCGCGGTCTATATGGACGGCCTGTCTCAGATGCGTTCTGAGTGGATTATCGCTGGACGACGTGCCGCCCAGAAGAAGGCCACTGCGGCACACAAGGGGCGTAAGCAGGTGAGGCGCTAGCGCCTCCGCGCCTGTCCTGACAGCAGGAATTTCCGGGCCGCGGCCCGCACCCCATCGGGCACGTTGCGGTCCCGTGCCACGAGCTTCAGGTCTCGCTCGTTGAGTCGAACCACCAGTGGCATCGCGATCGCCACCGGCGTCTTCGGATTGCAGACGAGCGCCGACATGACCGAGTAATGTTTGACCCACTGTCGCCCGGTGCCAATCACCCGCAGGACCTCTTCCTGCACGCTGGTCATACGGGCGAAGGTCTCGATCTCGTTCACATTCAGCTTGGGACTCCCAAGGACGGCGACCGCTACCACCTTGTTCGGGTCCCGGATCAGCACTGCGCGCTGCTCGCGGCTACCGCGCAACGCGAGTTTGATCCGTTCGATCACAGGCAGCAGCGCGAGCACCTGTGGGCGCGACTCCACGGTGTCGGCGTCCGACTCCTCGGTGTCTGGCAGCGGCGACTCGTGTGAGGGTCGATCGGCCGGGACCACACCCCGAGTGCGAAACGCCTCCCTCAGGTCAGGCGTCGCCTCCTCCCCCGCCAACCAGCCGGCAAGGGCCTCGTGGGGGATGGCGGCGAGCGTCTGTTCGGCCAACTCGACCACGTGTGGCTCAGGGTCATCCAACAAGCACAGCAGCAGGGCCAACCGGTCGGCGACGGTTCCGGTCAGCCCGCCGCGCGCGGCGAACTCCCGTACGTCGAGCGGGACACTCCCACCACGAAGCAAGGTTACGAACGCAGACACGGTTCCAGAGGCCTAGGGCACGGTGAAACTGCGGTAGTTCTGGGGGGTGATGGTGGCGGTCGCGACTTCGCCGAATCCGCCGAGCGAACGACCGTCCCGGTCGTTGAGGGCGAACGCGAATGCGCCAGCGTCACCAAGATTGAGAATGATTTCAGACTCGGCCTCATAGGAGGCCCGGTCGCCTGGCTGCATGACGCGTGAAAACACCAGGTCTCCATCGATCGTCAACGACACCCAGCACTCGTCCGTCGGGCTGAGAACAAGGGTCAGCGGCGCGACCGACGCTGGCGGCTCGGGCGGCGGGACCGACGCTGGCGGCGCGACCGGACGCGGTGACACCGGTGGTGGTTGTGCGCGGGGGGCCGAGGACGGTCGGTCAACCACCACGGCCGCGGCTGGCTCCCCCGCGCCGTCAGTCTCAGCGACCTCCCGCGTCCCGAGAAATCCAAGGAGGAGCGCCACCGGAACGCCGACCAGGACCAGTGTGAGGACAGTACCGGCGATACGCTGCTGGCTTTGGAATATCTCATGTCCTGTCGAGTGCGGGTCGGCCGTTGTCGCCTCAGCGACCCCAGCCTGGTCGACGTCGAGCATGAAGTCCCGCATCGTTTCCTCGGGATCCAGCCCCACCTCTGCCGCATACGAACGAACAAAGGCCCGCGTGAAGATACCGCCCGGGAGTCTCGACACGTCGGTCTGCTCCAGTGCCTCGATGGCACTGACGGAGATCTTCGTGGTGGCCGAGATCTCGCGAAGCGAGACTTGACGCGCCTCACGCGCGGCTCGAAGACGCGCTCCGGCCCCGGTGGCTCCGCGGGGCTTTCCGTCACTCTCCGGAGACATGACTCGTGGTATAGGACGTCCGAACCGCATCGACGACGTGTCGTAACCCGTCACCCCCGCCGACCAGCGCCGCCTCGGCAAACAGATCGATCGCCGCGACACCGGACGCGCCGGCGCGAAACACGTCTCCCGTGTTATCGACCGTTACACCGCCGATCGCCAGCACCGGCACGCGTGTCGCTCGAACCAAGGCGGCAAGCGCGGCGGCCCCTTGGGGCGCCACACCCGGTTTCGAACGCGACGGAAAGACGGTGCCGAAGGTCAGATAGTCCACTCCGCCAGACGCTTCAGCGGCCAGCGCCTCGGACAGGCTGTGAACCGACCGGCCTATGACAAATCCGCCGGGGGTCGAGCGTCGGACCAGAGCCGCCGTCACGGCGGTGCCTGGCAGGTGTACCCCAGACGCCCCCGCGGCAAGCGCCACATCCACTCGCTCGTTCACCACGACCCCGGTCGCGGACCCGTCGGCCACCGCCACGCACTGCCGAACAAGCGTGAGCAGAGCAGCATCGGTCAGGTCCCGTTCGCGGATCTGAACGAGATCGACGCCAGCGTCAACGGCGCGAGCCACCAAGTCAGGAAGCGTGAGGCGCCCCGCGCCCCCTTCTGCGAGACGCCGACGGTCGGTCACCAGCGACAGAATGGGGCGCCGGCTCAGCGTTCGGGCGTGCACGGCGTATCCTCGCTCGGCGCCGGCACTACCGGTCCGGCGTCGGGCGCGGTCTGCCCCCGCAATCGAAAACGGCGGATGCTGGCCCGCATCCAGGCCACGAGTTCCCAGGCGCCAGCGCTAATAGTCACCGCCCCGACCCCTGACACCGTGCCCCTGACCGCCGCCCACTGCGCCACGCCCCCAAAGACCGGCAGCGTGTCCACCAGGAGGTTCCGCTCCCAAAAGGTGGACCACGGAGCAAGCAACAACACCACACCCGTCTCAAGCAAGTACACGATCAGCAGCGTCCGGCCCAGGCGATGAATCTCATCCTCCCAACAGGGTGGTGGTCAACCGGGCCACCCGCTCCTCGACATCCCGATAGACGCCGGCGGTCCCCCTCAGTTCCAGGAATACGGCCAACGCACGAGTCCACTCCTCCCTCGCGTCCAACGTGGTCCCGAGGTGATACAGCAACGTCCATCCTTCGTCAGGTGTCGGCGCGGTGACCTCAGCCGCACGCTCGAACCACTCGACCGCCTCTTCCGTACTGCCCTCATCACGGTAGATCCGTCCGAGGAGGGCCGCCGCCGGAAAACGATAGCGTGCGGAGCCGGACGCGGACGCCGCCAACGCGACCTTCGCATCGTCATATCGCCCGAAGCGCCCGTAGGCCACACCCATCGTGTACTGCTGCTCGGCAACGCCGTCAGGCCCCAGTGCCTCGGAGATGCGCCCGCGCATGGTCTCCAGGATCTCGCCGAGATCGCCCTTGTCGCGAGGGCTCGCCTCCTTCAGCCGCGGGTCATCCACTCGTCTCGCCACCATGACCCGGTCAGCCGATCGTATCAAACACGGATGTGGGCCGAAACGACCGACGGTGTGCCGGCGAATAGCCGTACCGGGCCAAGGCGGTCAGGTGCTGCGCCGTGCCATAGCCCTTATGCCGATCGAAGCCGTAGCGCGGATATCTTGCGTGCAGGTCGAGCATGAGCCGATCACGAAACACCTTCGCGACGATCGACGCGGCTGCGATAGCGGCGCACCGACCATCGCCGCCCACGATGCCGCGCTGGGGCACGGAGAGCTGGGGAATACGGAAGGCGTCTACCAAGACGAAGTCTGGCAGCGGCGACAACCCAAGCACGGCGTCGTGCATCGCCGCGAGCGACGCGTGATGGATATTGAGCCGATCGATCGCGTCGGTGTGACGCTGACCGACCGCCCACGAGAGACAGACGCCGAGAATCTGCTCATTGAGGCCTTCGCGCGCGGCCGGGCTCAGGAGCTTCGAGTCCCGAAGACCCACAAGGCGATCTCCGGCGGGAAGCACGACGGCCGCCGCAACGACCGGGCCGGCCAATGCCCCGCGCCCGACCTCGTCGACCCCGGCCACCCGCGCGAACCCGAGCCGCCGCAACTCGTTCTCGGTAGTGCGGCGAGCCGAGCCCCGCCGGGCGCGGTTCGGTCGGCCCGGCGCTCTCACACCGCCGTTGGCCGACGCTTCTCGCGAAGCCGAGCCGCGCGCCCACGCAACTTCCGGAGGAAATACAGCTTGGCGCGCCGCACCCGGGCCGCGCGACCGATCTCGATCTTGTCGATGGAAGGGGAATGCAGCGGAAAAATCCGCTCGACCCCCTGACCGAACGAGATCTTGCGGACCGTGAATGTACTCCGCACGCCTGCCCGTTTGAGACCGATGACCACACCCTCGAACACCTGGATGCGATCTTTCTCTCCCTCACGGATCTTGGCGTGAACCCGTACGGTCACCCCCGGCCGAAGGTCCGGGCGTTCCAGCTGCTGCGCTTGCTCTATCGATTCAATGGCATTCATCGTTGTCACTTGACCATTTCCGTTACGTTACTCGTCTTCCAACTCGTCCAACGCCGCGCGCTCCTGGTCGTCCAGTGCCGCATGTCGCAAAAGATCTGGACGCCGCTCGCGTGTTCGACGCACCGACTGCCGTGTTCGCCACGCGCGAATCTCTCCATGGTGCCCGGACAGCAGCACATCCGGCACATCATGCCCACGCCAGGAGGCCGGCCGCGTATAGTCTGGGTAGTCCAGGAGGCCTCTGGCAAACGAGTCCTGACTCACCGACTCTGCGTCTCCCACGACCCCAGGCAGGAGACGAGCCACGGCCTCCACGACAACCGCAGCCGGCAACTCACCGCCGTTCAACACGTAGTCACCGATGGAGATTTCATCAGTGACGAGTTGCTCCCGTACCCGTTCGTCCACGCCTTCGTATCGACCGCACAGCAGCACGACATGGTGCAGGCGGCTCAACCGAACCGCCTCCGCATGATCGAAGCGCTTCCCCTGCGGTGACATCAATACCACCGCCGCCGGAACGCCGTGCGCACGTTCGATGGCCTGGCACGCCTGCCCGAACGGCTCCGCTTTCAGCACCATCCCTGGCCCGCCACCGTATGGCACGTCGTCGACGGTGCGATGCCGGTCGTGCGTGTAATCACGCAGGTCATGCACCCCCAGCGTCACCAGGCCTCGCCCCGATGCGCGACCCAACACTCCCTCGCCCAGCACCGCCTCGACCATGTGCGGAAAGATCGTGACGACGTCAAACCTCAGTCAGCCCTCCTCGCCGTCGATGACGGATTCAGTGCCAGCAGCCCATCGGGCGGGTCAATCACAATGACCTTGGCGGCCGGGTCGACATTGACACAGATCGCGTCGACCAGCGGCACGTGGATCTCTCCGTGTCCGTCTCGCAGGATCAGACGATGCGTCCCAGCGCTCCCCTCGACGGCGCTGACCGTTCCCACGGCGACGCCTTGCACCGTTTCGACCTCACATCCGATCAGCTCGTCGTGGTAGTAGGAATCAGCCGGCAACGAGCCGCGCGTCTCCGCGGGAATCCGCAGATCGGCCGACGCCAGCGCCTCAGCCTCGTTCATGGAACTGACCTCGTCCAAGCCCACGATCGGACGTCCCTTGTGAAACCGCACGTCACGGATAGACAACCGCTCGACATCGCTGCCACGTCGCACATACACGGTGCTGCCTGGGCAAAAGCGCTCGTCAGGGAAGTCGGTATCCGGGTCAATGATCACCCGACCCCGGTTGCCATGCGCCCGAGCGATTCGCCCAACCGACACCATCCCGTCCCAGTCCAGCGCCACGTGTCACTCGTCGACAAAATCTACGGTCACCCGACGCTCGTCCGGCGCCTGGGCCAATTCGGCCAGCGTCCGGATTGACGTCGCTGTGCGGCCCTGACGACCGATCATCCGACCGAGATCGTGGCCAGCGGTGGACAATTCGATGTGGAGTTCCCCGCCGTCCTCCCGCTCGGTCACCGACACGTCGTCGGCACGATCGGCCAATGCGCGACCGACGACCTCCACCACATCGCGCGCGCGACTCACGTTGCCGCCTGCGTCTCGGCGGCGCGCTTGGCCGGCGTGTGAGCCACAACCGCCCGGTCCGCTTCAGCCGACGTGTCTCCCTGGAGCGGGGCTGGGTGGCGCGCGAGCAGCGTACGGACCGTATCCGAGGGTCGCGCGCCGTTGGTCACCCAGTGGCTCACGCGTGCGTGGTCGACGTCGAGTACTTCCGGTTCGGTTCGGGGGTTGTAGTGCCCCAATAATTCCACGAACCGGCCGTCGCGCGGTGCGCTCGATTCCACCACGAGGACCCGGTAGAACGGCCGCTTGGTGGTGCCAACTCGACTCAATCGAATGGTCAACATGCCTGTCTCAACTCCTCACTCCTGGTTCACTATCTCACCGGAAAACGCGGGCCGACCGGCATCGCCCGACGGCGGCCGCCCTTCTTCTTTCGCGACCCGGATGCCCCGCCAACGGCCCGCAGCATCCGACGCATGTCCATGAACTGTTTCAACAACCGATTCACGTCCTGCACTGACGTGCCGCTTCCCAGCGCGATACGGCGGCGACGGCTGCCGTCGATCAGCTGATAGTGGGCGCGCTCGCGCGGCGTCATGGAGTCGATCATGGCCATTGTCTGGGACAAGGCCTTCGGGTCAACGTCGGCCGGTCTCTGTGACGCCATCTGTCCCATGCCGGGGATCATCTCCATCAGTCGGTCGAGCGGGCCCATCTTGCTGACGGTCTGTAACTGGTCCCGCATGTCCTGCAACGTGAAGTCGTTGCCACGAATCTTGCTCTCCAGCCGGGTGGCCTCCTCCCGAGTCACCACCCGCTCCGCCTTCTCCACCAGCGAGAGCACGTCGCCCATCCCCAGAAGGCGCGACACGAACCGATCCGGGTGAAACGGCTGCAAATCCTGGAGCCGTTCGCCGTCACCGATGAACGACACCGGCACGCCGACCACCGACACCACCGACAGCGCGGCGCCGCCGCGTGCGTCACCGTCC
>SXGT01588772.1_pt1 | contig 11617 bp, 6 predicted proteins | sample 3176221 | NCBI WGS metagenome assembly SXGT01 (sample SAMN11356862, study PRJNA531348) | freshwater metagenome | isolation source: freshwater sample F1-120 | place: China: Fuxian Lake, Yuxi | collected 2017-12-25
ATTTTTACTCACACGCGGCGATAAAGTGGGCATCATTGGTCCCAATGGTAGAGGTAAAACAACATTGGTGCGTCTGCTCTTAGGTGAATTAGTGCCTGATTCAGGCCGTGTTCGCCAAGGGACTTCATTGGCTGTTGCGTACTTTGATCAATTACGGCGTCAATTAGACGAGCAACAAACAGTGATGGCTAACGTCGGTGATGGTGCTGATTATGTGACCATTAACGGCCAACAAAAACATGTGGCTACCTATCTTCGTGAGTTTTTATTTCCTCCAGAACGATTCAACCAGCCTGTTTCTTCGCTCTCTGGTGGTGAGCGTAATCGTTTGTTGCTCGCGAAACTGTTTGCTAAACCGGTTAATTTATTGGTGATGGATGAACCAACGAATGATTTGGATATTGAAACGCTGGAATTATTAGAAACGATGCTTGTTGATTATCCGGGAACCTTATTATTAATTAGCCATGACAGGGTCTTCATTAACCACGTTGTGACGAGTGTACTGATTTATGAGGAGGGCCGATTTAATGAATATGTTGGAGGTTATGAGGAGTATCGTCGCCATAAAAAGCAACAACGAGAATCCACGTCACCACAAGTTGCTGTGCGCCGCGCTCATGATGGCGTAAAGCTGACATTTAACGAGCAGCGCGAACTGTCAGAACTGCCACAGCAGATCGAGCTGTTGGAGCGACAAGTGGAAGCATTACAGATTGAAATGACGACGTCTGCGTTTTACCAGCAGGATCCCCAGAAAATCAGTACGTTTAAACAACAGTTAGCTACCAAGGAAGCAAATCTTGCTGAATTGTATGCGCGCTGGGAAGTACTTGAAGGAAGGCGGGGGAGGTAATTAGATGTTAGTAACAATAGCGTTGGTGGTCCTTTGCTCATCGATAGTGGTTTTTTTCTCCGAAGAATTCATTAGCCTCTTTAAAAAAATGCTGGCCATTCCAGGTGTCAAGCTACTGCTGCCGCTGGTCATCGCCTCCTTGTTCGTTGAAATGTATGAGAGCTGGGGCCTATGGGTGCTAGCGAGGTGCCAAGCTGCACTACATCAAGTCATTTATTTATTGTCCAGGCTTGTGCCGTTTGAGACGGGATCGGTATCTTTGATGCGTATTGTTTACTTGTTTATCATAGCGAGTCTTCCTGTATGGTGTTTTCTTTTGAAGTCTAGACTCCAAGGAAGACGGTATCCTGTGCATCCATTCACCTATCATTTGGGTTTGGTGCTCTGGGTGATGGCCGTTATTTTGCTCAGCGTGCCTTCTTGAGTCTATTTTTCATGGGAATCAAGGTGTTAGAGTTTTATTAAACGGCATTAGATCTGGACAACATATCACCTAAAGAGGTTGATGTTGACATGTTTACCGTTTGTGCACCTGCCCCAGGGTGAGAAAAATCCAGTTTGAGCGGGTTACAGATCATCGCTCTTATGACTCTGGGGGATCGATTACCAGGCATTCCTGCGTGTGCGATTTTGGTGTTGTCAATGAGTAAAATATCACCCGATTTCCACGAGTAGGATGAAAAATAATGACGAATACCATGGGCCAATTCAGCTACATCCTCTTTAGTAAAAATGTGTTTTAGCATTTTCTGGCTAAAGTCCACATGCCGCTGTTTTAGCTTCGCTACCATCTTCTTATCATGAAATATCAATTTCAACGGAGTAAAGAGAAATGATAGGGTTGGGACGCTCCACAATGCTCTAAGGCTAAGCCAATCTTTTCCCTTATAGTCGTCTATAAATTGTCGACCAACCTGCTTATAAATACCTGGAACCATATCAAGATGAGCTTGTAGTGACTTTATTTTGGTCACAGGGTTTATCAAAACACTAGGCTTGTATAAAACCACAAATTTTTCCTTCCCAGAGGAGGTAATTGTCAGTCCAAACTGTTTGCAAATATCACAAACATCATCTGTCTTTTCCACAGGGATATTATAGAGTTCCAGAATGTGGGATATTGGCCATTTAATTGAAAATAACGTCGATTCTTCTAGTTTTTCTTTCAAGCGTGGATTTAAAGTCTCATAAATCTTTTCCATATTGGCCATTCCCGTTTCCCCTCCCCTCGTTGATGGCGTTATACAAAAAAAACAAATATAGTGGGGAACATCGGTAGTGAAATAGTTTTCCGTGTGGAATGTGGGGATTTTTAACGAACCACCTGTTTTATAAATCGTATTTGTGTGTAAGACAAATTGGGTGCCACTGACACGATCGCGGCCTTCTTCCTTCATAAACGTATTTTCTATAGCTTGGAAATGCTTGATCTTTAATATGGCACTTTCGAAGTCAACATCCGATCTAATGTCGAAGCCACGAATTAAAACAGCACCATACTGGTGAATATCGGCTTTCAATTCGCTATGGTAAGTGTCTAAAAACTTGAATAAAAATTCCCTACTTTTTTCATTTTTAGCTTCAATGACGAGGGGTAATGCGTCTTGATTTGTTGATAAAGTCCGTTCTTTTTTAGAAAGGACTCTGGTAATGACATCATGATATTCACGCAACATGTTATACAGCCATCCATTGTAAAAATGTAACACTAGATCATTTGTCACTTTCCAGCAAGTACCTCAAGGGAAATTTCAGGTCACCTCAGTCCTGGGGCTTGATTTAATGGCAAGATCTTCTGATTTTAGTCGATTTTACTGGGCTCAATAACTTTCTTTTGTGCTGATTGATAACGAGCCTTTAATTCGACATCGATGTATCGATCCGTTGTGGCACTTGAGCTATGGCCTGCATCATCACGGACATGCTCACGTGGGCGCAGTTTAACATCCTCAGAAATGCCGGTGTGTCGAAGCCAATGCACAGTGGCCGCGCTTAAATTATCCGCTTCATTGATTTGGTGATTCTTCCGTAATTGCTCGGCGGCCAAGTCAAAGCAGTTTTGCACAAGCCGGCGAATAGGCGCGGTATCACTCATAGGGCCTGAGCCACGCAATTTGGGAATTAATGGTGAGTTATCAGCGGGTGAGGGTAGAGCGGTTAATCCTAAATGTTGCCGCCAGCGGACAAGGGTAGCTAACATCGCTTCGCTTACGGCTATTTGCCGTTCTTTATTCCCTTTGCCAACGGTAGTGAACCACCAGTAACCATTGCTGTCTTTAGCGAAATCATTCATGGTGGGGATCCACCGCTCGCTGGCAACTACTTCTGAAATCCGTAAATACATCCCATACAACAGGCTCAAAATAAATCGGGTGCGCTCATGTTTTTCAGGGTTTTCTTGTGCTAATGCGTCGACAGCATTCAACACCGCGTCCCATTGAATTAGGCTTAATCGTCTGATGGGTGCGTTGAGTTGGCGTTTACGCACAAATTTGCTTTTTTGCCGAATCAACGCCACAGGGTTGGACACTAAATACTCTTCTGCGATGAGAAAATTAAATAAGGTGCTTAAGATGGCAAAAATTTCCTGAACAGCACCTTGCGATAAACTAAACTGCGAAATAGACAAGGTGTCACCTTGCTTTCTCGCTGATTTACTGACAGTGACGACAAAGGGTCTCCAAGCTGAGTTCGGAACTCGATGCCCTTCTTTTTCAATAAAGCGAGGTACTTTTTTTAATGCAATCCATGCGAGAGGAGGACTTTGGCAAAAGCGTACAAATTGTTCAATATCATCGCGTCCTAAATCAGTTAGTGTCATTTTTTTTATGTGCCAACACCACTGCAACAGACGCTCAGCTTCACGACGGTAACTATTAAATGTGCCTAAGCTCCCATTGTAGCTTTTAAGGAAATGAAGTGTGTGGTTAAAATCATGTTGAAACCGTTGGTCAGGAAGTCGCACGTTTTCTGGATTTTTATGCAGATGCTCCATGCTATCAAATAAAGGGAGTAACTGTATGCGCATGCCGTTGCTCTGATCAGTGGGGAAGAGATTAATCGTAACGCATGCGTGAGGGGGCAGCAATGACTACTTTTTACAGGTCGAGAGCATCAACAACACGTGATGCCGATACCTCGCGGCTTGACACGGGATCCAGCGATGTTCCAGAACGTCAAGAATAAAAAACTTGATCATCGAGTATCAGGATTTACTCGTGGTAACTGCCTATATATTCCCAAGAATGACTGCTGGTTTGATGTATCGGAAATGGGGCATATATTGGGACTAGTAATTTAAAATAATCCACGGTATGAGAAATTGGATTATCATATCGATAAACTGTTCCGACTGTGCCACGTCTTTTACGATCCCATTTACCAAGCTCGTCTTGTTTGTACCAGTTCCGAACTAACTCAGCAAAAGCCTCTTTATCGGCATCACTAATGTTCGTCAAATCCTTACTGCTACCTACATAGTACCAATCAGCATTAGATTTCTTCGTTAAAGGATATGATTCACCTTTACCTGCACGTTTTTGTAGGAAATAGACGCGCTCTCCAGTTGGTTTAACCAGTACGAATACTGCTCTATCTACTGTCGTTGTGTAACGAATATTCCAGTGATAAAGAGTGGGTGTATCAAAATAGCGTTTGATCTGCTCGTCACTCGACGTTGACGTACGATCTACAAACAAAGGGTTTAAATTAAAATTAATGTAGTTTTCGCTTGATCCTAAATAAGTCCACGTATCATTTGACATATGGTCAGGTGGTGGTACTTCAAGCAATTGATCGTCCATTTTCAAAAAATAATCGCGTGTATTCAGTTCGCGATTTTCCACGCCGTATACTTGGCCCACACGTACTTGAGTCGGATTTTTATTCAGGGTAGACAATGTATAAATACTACCATAAAAGGCGGATAAGCGGTCTTCAAATTCATCGATCGTTCGAAAAGGGGTGAACTCATCGCTAAGTGCAGCATCAATTGTTGGTCTTGATTGTGCGATGTATTTATACCCAACCTCTTCTCCTACAATGACCGTATCGAGTGGTTTGACGCTGGGTGGCGACAATTCGCGGCTATCTAAAATCACTGCTTGGATCTCACCCGTCGTTATGTCTTTTTTCGGGCAAATGACCGTTGCCGATGTCGGATTTTTCAAGGTTGGAACATTAACATGAAATTTGTTCATGTGTCCCTTTTTGTCAAAGCGTTTACTTTCAATGGGGACTTGCATTAGGCTGTTATCTACAAATTCGATATCCAAATGACATTGATCGATCGTTGGTGTTTGGAAATTATAGACATACCCATAACTACCAAATAATGGTGGATAAATGGTTGTAGGCAGCAGCCCCTCTGGATCATAAAACCCTATCAAGGTAGTAACAGGCACACCGAAGTCAGCCGGTTTTTTACGTAGAGGATCGTGAAGTTCAACCATTTGCTTGCTATCATCATCCCAAACAACGTAGCCGGATTCAACGTCTTTAGCAAGCTGTCCTGTTTTTTCAAATGCCCACTGAATACGTTTTGCGCTATAGCCTGTATACAATGTGTATTTTGAAAAACGCTTCGTATTTGTTGTTCCAGATGCCATAGCGTCCTTATTGTACTGATAGATGCCAGCAAAGGGTGGGGTAACATAATGCTGGCAAACAGCATTGCCATGCTTGTCCCAATAGAAGTTAACGATAAAACGGTTTAAGTAGGCGTCCCAGCCCCAGCCAGAGTCAGGGTTATGTGTTGACCAACGGCCTCCTCCCACATAATGGCCTAAACCATACGCATGACCCAATTCATGGCTAAACTCATTCCCCACACTATTGAGTAAGGTTGCCATCCCATTGCCACCACTAAGGCCATGATTCACAATACCATTGGCATAACGTCCTCTAGCAATATGGGCCGTAATTTGCCTAAAAAACTGGGGTTGTTTTTGTCGATTGCCTTGTGTTGAAGAAATGCCATAATTTGCGTTATCGATGCCCATCGCAATTAAGGTTTTGGCAATTTGTTCACGCAAATCACCGCGTAGAGCACTGCCTTCATCGGGACTAGCCGTGGTGTAGATAACGCCATCTGATAATGTAATACTGTCCAAATAGTATGGTGAGTAATGACTGACAATTAATTTTGATACTGGGATTTTTTGGAAGTAATCAGATGCTAAAAATGGATCCATTTCAAAACGATTTTCTTGATTGAAATTTACCAGCATACCAATACGAATAGTGTTGATTAATAGCTCGCCTCTAGGACCAACATCAATATCTCTTAATTCACCTATGACATGATCATTGGTTTCTAATACCAAACGCAATCCTGGTTGTACCCATGACCAAGGAAGTATGCCAGTCCATGCCCGTTCAGAATAAACGACGGCTGGTGTTGTTTCGGTTGGTGCTTGAACTCGGTCGGTTTGGGGTTGTTTTTTCGGTGGGTTTAACTTGAAGGAGCCTAGCATAGCCCCACCTTTATCGTAAGCAGTAACGGACATGGCTTGATAAATTGTTTCTTCTTGAGGCATGAAAATCATCAACGCATCTCGGTTAGCAATCAACCGAGGCATTTCATCCTCTGTATTATTAGGGTTAATGGTGTGGGTTTGGGCGAACTTTACCATACCGTGTAAAGGACCGGCTAATTGATTAGTAATCGATTCATTAGGAACAAAGCTGAGATCGGCATTGGCTTGAAAGGATAAGAGAGCACTCAACAATAAATACTGCTTTGAATAACGCATAAAAACCTCCTGTCATTTGCCCAATATCCCGCGTGCGTAGTCAGTATATACCCATTCAACTTGAAAGTACGGGTTTTCTCATCTGAAAATTATCGTTAATCCGCCTCGCAGCGACTGAGCTATTTTTGAAAATGGGATGAGCCACTTTAGGTTGAATGGGTATATACTAGAAGAAGCAATACCATAATGAGCGAGCCTGATGCATTGAAAATGCTGTTTTTGAGAAAACAGCAATTATCACTACGGTGAGTAAAAGGTTTTTTACATTTCAATGGGCGGCTTCAACGTCATGACATGCTTAAAGCAAGGGAGAGGAAGTGATGGGATACCGTGACGGTTTAAAACTTCGCTATGCAAAACTAGATGCACTGGCTGCTTTACATTCACCTGTTTCAGCACTGCTAGGAATATCAGATGAAGTAGAGCTCACTTTAAAAAAATTGGGACTAAACACTGTTTTTGATCTTGCAACCTCACCCCTATTTAAGACAGCGGCCGAAATTGCTGCTGCAGGTGAGGGGCAGGGAAACTCTGTGATCGCACGCAGTGGCCGTATTCCAGGTAGTTACATTGATGCAGATAGTCCCGCCACACCCACGGCACTGGTTGGGGCTGATATCGGTATGCTCCGAGAGATCGAGCCTGCTTTGGCCACCGAGATCAAAACAAGGATGCAAATTGATACGGTCGGTGATCTCGGACGCTGGCCTGCATTTCGTGCAGCTGTAGTGGTATTAGACGCGACAATCCCTGGATCTGATATAAACAGTGATGAGGCAACTGAACTTGTGCCTAAATTCGGTGAATACCCTACCGAACGCCATTATTATCGCTCTATTGTCATAGATCATGTGACACCAGGACAAACCACTGACTTGGCTACATCGGGCCCTATCGACATCTCTCCAACGGTCTCTGCTAACTTTGGATTTAATGCACCAGCCGTGGGGGCGATACTCACCATGGCTCAATCGTGGTTCGCACAAGGATTAACCTTAGGAAATCTCTTACATAGTGTGGCATTAGCACCCGGTGAGAGTACTCGGATAGCGGTGCTTGATTGGGCTCGACGTACCTCAGCCTCTGGACAAGAGAGTATCAGTGAAAGCGAACAACTCACTAGTTCAGCGACACATAATCGTGCCATCAGTGAAGTGCAGAATGCAGTCGCCAAAGAAGTACAAAGCGGCTTTTCAAGATCCAGTGGCAGCTCCGAGACCGAGGCAGGGGGTGGTGGCTTTGGTTTAAGTCTAGGGCCACTGACGGTAGGTGGAAGTGGTTCCGGTGCTTCCACATCAACAAACGCAGAAAGTTTTTCCTCATCAGCAGGAACACGCAATCTCGCCGCCTCCATGAATCAACGCGTGTCTGATGCTACACAACAAGCATCCTCCTCGGTAAGAGATCGGCGTGCCTCCATTGTGAAAGAAGTATCTGAAGAGGAGCATCAAAGCGTCTCAACCCGAATCATTGCAAACTATAACCACATGCATGCATTGACAGTGCAGTATTTCGAAGTCATTGAGATTTATCGTGTCAATGTACAATTGCAACAAGTCGAGCGGTGTTTGTTTGTACCAATGAAATTAATTTCTTTCAGCGAGGACATCATAGAAAAATACCAAGGTGTTCTCGTTAATGCGGCTATTAGTCGAAGAGCACGCGAATTGCTTTCTAGCGAATTTGGTACGGTCACCATACAACCTGCTGTGCCAATGCGGCGCTGTGGAACAATTTACGATAGAGTTTCTGGAGTGGATCGGGCTAACTTAAATTTAGCAAGAGCAGCAACATCAATCAATACTGCAAGTAGTACCCCGGGAACGGAGTCTACGCCCGTCACCCCAGTACCGCCAATTTCACCTGCCACAACCAGAACAAGGGTGTTAACTGCACAAGCTCCATTATCATGGGTAACAGATGAAGTAGCGCGAGCCGCGCGCCTCACCATGGTGAACGTAACAAAACCAGGCAAAAGTGAATTGTTTTTACCGGGGGACACCGCTATAAGCGGCATATCATTTTCCCTTAATACGCAAGATAACAGCGCTGTTGCTCTTAGCGCCGTACAGTTGGTGATGCTGGCTGGTGGTGCGCACGTTCTGTTTACTGCGTTAAGCCCTGTTGATTGGACCGTTGGTGAGGCAGTCCCTCTTCAAGAAATTGACCAAATTCGCGTATCATCAACACAAGGGAGCTATTTTACTGGAACCATGACCTTGCAATTAAGTTATGGTAGTGCTCGCTTCCCCATTACTTTTTCAGTGGAAATAATTCCTCATGCGGTGGAGCAGCAAGTGTGTCGCTTTGTTCCAAGTGAAAGCAGTGCGGAATTATTAATCCATCTTGAGCAACATCGGCTACATTATAGCCAAGCCATATGGCGTTCATTAGATCCTTCAAGTATTGCTTTATTATTATCTGCTTACACCTTTGAGGGTATGCCTATTGCTGATCAAATTGATTCAAACCCTGTGATGGTGGCCAGCAACTATTTAGTCTTTAGAATGCCGGGTTTTGTTGAGTCTGTTGGAATTTCAAGCCCCTCGCGTGAGGGCGAAACAACTCCAGAGGCTATTGCTCATAAAAATTGGCGGACCTGGCTGGTTGAGCGTGGATTAATCTTAGGAGCAGATGCAGCGAGCGAACGACTAGTTCCGATCCCAACAAGTGGCGTATTCGCTGAAGCGGTACTTGGTCGATCCAATTCTGCAGAGCGCCTGGATGCAACACGTTTCTGGAATTGGCAAGACTCTCCCATTCCGTTACAACCACCCGAAATTGCTGCCATTCAAATGGAGTCTCGTGCCCAGTCGATCGATGTCACACCAGGGCATTTAGGTGCGCCAGTATTAAACATTATGAATCCGACCTCTTTACCCGATCCTGCGGGCATTAATTCTATCATGGGTGCTTTGCAAAATGGCAATATGTTCAGAGATATGTCAGGTCTTGCAGCCACCGTTGGATTGGCTCAGGCCCTTTCTGGAAACTCCACCTCGGCCAGCACAGAGGCAGGACGACAGGCCGCAGCAAATCTAGCCGTTGCTGCACAAAAAGATATTGAAGAAAAACGTATTGCGGCCCAAGTAGCCATGGCTGCCATGGGACTACCCGCCGCTAATACAGGCACACCGAAAAACATCTCAGAAAGTGGGGCGTTGCTCAACACAGCAAAAGAGATGGATAAACAATTGCCTAAAAGCAGCGTCTCACCTAACGGTGGAGGCGTCATGGGAGGGGCTTCAAGCGATGAATCGGGCGGCTCTTTGGATAATCATAGCAGTGACACAGATGCATCAGACGGTGGTTCATTCGATGGTTCTTTTATGCCTGGAGCGGAAGGCTTCATGTCTAGTCGTGCGGATGATGTGCTCTCAAAGATGACATGGGGTAATCTTGGTAGTTCAGGAAGTGGTCTTGTGCTTGCGACCCAAGGTAAAAAATCCACTACGCCTAGCCTGCTTATTTTTGAACTAGGTTTTTATACTAGGTTTCCACGCCCTTGGGCAGATGATGCAGCTGAAATACAAGGCATTCAAAATAATCAATGGTTACCTGCCGAAGAAGATTTTGATAGCATTAGTCCCGCGGCAACCTCTGTTTCCGGAGGCGGAACGAAGCCCAATGGACTCATAGTCACAACGTTAGATGATCTTTTATTCTCGATTAATTATTTTGCGCCCAAGGTTCCTGGGTTTTCAACCTCATATCCTGCCCGGGTCAAACGAGTAAATTTATTTTTTTATTCCGGTGGCCCGCATATTGAGTTGCTCGGCACCCTTTCAACGAGCGGCACATGGAGCTCCGTTTTGGGTCCCACGTTGGATCTAAAGGCGTCTGTCGCTGATGTCGATATCTTGAAAAAGATCAAGGCAGATGCTGCCAACAAAGCACGATTAAAAAAACTAGCCACTGCTTGGACTAAAGAGGCTGAAATTTGGCTTTACTCAGCAGGCGGCGTACCCAGTGATGCTCTGGCAAAAGCTTTTGCAAAATTAATGGGCGTGAAAGTATATGCCTTTACCGAACCATTTTGGGTCTTACCTCGCTATGATGCAACGCAAAACGTCATATTAGCTCGAGATGAATTTGGAATTGGTGCCGATTTTAGTGCTGCATCTGCAAGGAGAACAAACATATTACATGCACTGGATCCACTTGCAACGCGATCATTTACCCCCTAGTAGCCTCACTGGGTACTTCCAAATCTAGGAAAACAGTCTGGCTTCGTCTGCTAGCCAATTGGGAGAGCGGCTGTACTACATCCAATGTTTGGGAAAGTTCCTCTTGATATGGAGAATTATTTGAGAGTCGATAGGCATATAAAAACGTTAAAAACTTTAATTATACAAATTTCAGAGTGATAACGAACTAGATGGATGATGTCCTGAATCTATTACCATATCTAAAAATGCCTTTTTAGCAAACCAGTTAGCATATTCTTCTCTGTTCGGAGTTACCAATGCTTTGAAGTCCCATGCCAAAATTTCTTCACGGTTAAACTCACCTAATTCAATACCCTTTTTAAAAGCAATAGCTCGCATTATCCATTCACATATACCAGCATTTCCCCTTTTAACGGGCAATAAATGAGCCATTAAATGATTTAAACGACCTAATTCTTTTAAAAATGCTGCTCTTCCTTCTTTTGTGTCAGTGTTTATTTTTAGCAAATTATCGAAATAATGCTCAGCAATTTGGTAATTTCCTTGCTGATCATACTTGTTTATATTCGCGTATCGTATTTGCATTTGATCTTGTTTTGGATTAGATGGATTGTGTAACCATGTAATGGTAGATCAATCACGGCTATAATGATCACCTGCAACTGTCTGTTCAAATTTTGGTGATTTAATTGTTATGTTGTAACTCCCCAGGTACTCCAATAGCCTCCTCTCCCTCGCGCGCATAGCGCGTGGGGGAGAGGATTGAGGAGAGGGGGTTATAAAAAATATCGCGAAGCGACCATCATTTATTATGTTGTCACGAGTAGAGGAGGGCTAGA
>SXGT01927804.1_pt1 | contig 11617 bp, 7 predicted proteins | sample 3176221 | NCBI WGS metagenome assembly SXGT01 (sample SAMN11356862, study PRJNA531348) | freshwater metagenome | isolation source: freshwater sample F1-120 | place: China: Fuxian Lake, Yuxi | collected 2017-12-25
GTGGTGATGGTCTGCTCGGTGTAGTCCCAGCTCACCCCGTCGAGCACGGGCTCGGCCGTGTCGGCGGTGTCGCCGCTGTCGGTGTCGCCCGTGTCGGTGTCGCCCGTGTCGGTGTCGGTGTCGCCGGTGTCGGTGTCGGCGGTGTCGCCGGTCTCCTTGCCGCTGTCGCAGGCGAGGAGGCCCAGAAGGAAGAGGAAGCGCATGTGAACCTCGGGATTAGGGGCAGGTGCCCTGGCCAGGGGAGGAGCCGGTGGAGCAGGTGGACTTGACCCAGTTGGAGGCCACGTCGCCCGCGGCGATGCTCGTCTTCTCGATGGACTTTCCGTTGCCGGCGTCGGTCGGGTACGAGTAGGTGTCGATGAGCGAGGCCCCGTCGCTCTCGTACAGGGACAGAGGGTCGTTGGTGGACAGGCCGGAGCCGATGCTCGAGTCGTCGACGGTCAGGATGAGCGCCGAGGACGGGATGGCGGAGTAGTCGCCGGCGTAGTTCACATCGAGGATGACCGCATACTCACCCGGATCGAGCACGGTGTCGTAGATGTCGGTGAAGCCGAAGATGGTGTCGAGGGCGTCGCCGTCCCAGATCACCATGTACAGCATGTCGACGGCGGTGCTCCCGTTGTTGTACACCTCGACGAACTCGCCGGTGTTCTCGTCCAGAGGGTTGCTCATGACCTCGGTGATGACGAGGTCGTAGAGCGATTCGGAGGAGGACGACGAGCCGGTCGATACGCAGTTGTCGCCGCCGGGGCTCGACCCGCTGCCGCAGGTGCTCGCCAACCAGTTGTCCGCGGTGTCCAGGCCGCTGGCGATGGACACCCGCTCGATGCTGACCCCGTTGCCGGGGTTGATCGGGTAGAGCAGCGCGTCGACGAGGCTCACCCCGTCGGTCTCGTAGAAGTGGACCTCGTCCTTGACGCCCAGTCCGTTGCCGAGGTTGCTGTCCCCGAGCGTCATGACGACCGCGGCGGCCGGGATCGAGTACTCACCGGCGTACTCGCTGTCGACGATGACCGCGTACTCGCCGGGCGCCAGCTCGGTGGTACCCCCGCCGAACGAGGCGATGGTGTCGTCTTCGCTGCCGTCGGTGAGGATCATGCCCGCGAGGTCGATGGTGTCGACGCCGGCGTTGTACAGCTCGATGAACTCGCCCGTGTCTTCGTTGAGGGGGTTGTTCATCACCTCGCTGACGAGGATCGCCTCGCAGATGCCGCCGGCGCTGCCGTTGAGACGACCCGGGGAGCGACCGCGCACACACGCAGTGGTGGCGGCCTGCCAGTTGGTGGCAACGTCGCCCGCGGCGTAGTCGATCTTCTCCACCGCGTACCCGTCGCCGGGGTCGGAGGGGAAGCCGTACTTGTCGATGAGCGTGGTGCCGTCGGTCTGGTACAGGTACACCTTGTCGCTGAGCGACAGGCCGTTGCCGAGGGTGGAGTCGCCCGTGGTCAACAACACGATGTCGGTGGGCAGGTAGTAGTCGTAGGCGTACCCGCGGTCGAGGATCACCGCGTGTTCGCCGGGGCCGATGACCGTGCTGCCGCCCTGGAAGCCCTCCAGCGTGTCGCTGGAGCGGCTGTCCTTCAGGATGAGCCCGGCGGCGTCGACCTCGGAGGTGCCGCTGTTGTAGAGCTCGATGTACTCGCCCTGCGCTTCGACCGCGGCATTGGCGAGCACCTCGGTGATGACCAGGGCGCTCGGGTCGCCCGCCGCCGCGAAGCAGTGGGCCTCGCCGGGCGAAGAGCCGGCCGAGCAGTCGCTGTCGCGCCAGTTGCCGGTGACGTCGCCCACCGTGATGTCGTACATCTCCAACGACACGCCGTTGCCGGGGTCGGAGGGGAAGGAGAACGAGCCGATGAGCGTGCTCCCGTCGGTCTCGTAGAGCGATACCGGGTCGCCGGTGGTGAGGCCGTTGCCCACCTCGGTGTCGCTGGTCGTGACCACCGTGACGCCCGACGGGATGGTGTACCCGGAGGCGTACTCGGGGTCGACGATGACCGCGTAGGCGCCGGCGGCCAGCGTGGTGCTGCCCGAAGCGTAGGCGGTGAGGGTGTCCACCTCGTCGCCGTCGGTGAGCTTGAGCCCCGAGAGGTCGACCGAGGTCGTCCCCGCGTTGTAGATCTCGACGAACTCCTGCGTGGACTCGGTGAGCGGGTTGGCCATCACCTCGGTGATGACGAGGTCGTAGACCGACACCGCGTACTCGTCCATGCCGACGTCGTAGCCGCTGCCCTGGGGGCGGGACTCGCCCTCACTGTCGACCGCCACGGTGTTGGCGCCCGTCGCGGTGTCGATGCACGGGGACAACGCGGTGAGCTTGTAGTTGCCCTCGGCCGCGGCCTCGAAGAGCGGGTCGGCGCTCAGATCGCTCGGGTCGGCCGAGGCGTCGTTGATGTAGTCGGTGGTGTTGCCCCACACGAGGTTGTACTTCTGCTGCACCGTCGAAGCAGAGTACAGGTCGATCCCGTAGTAGTTGCTGGTGAGGATGTTGTTGGCGACCACCCAGTCGTACGACGCGCTCGCGTTGGCGATGCCGATGGCCCCGACGAGGTAGGTGGCCGTGGCCGAGAAGCTGTTGGCGATGAACGTGTTGTGGATGAGGTTGACCCCCTCACCCCCGGAGACGGCCACGCCGCCCGCGGCGTTGCTGCCCACGAGGCTGTTGTACATCGTGAGCCGGCCCGACTCGTAGCTGTACACGCCGTACCAGTTGTAGCCGAGCGTGACGTCCGACAGCACGAGCCCGTCGGCGCCGGCGGAGTACACGGCGTAGTTGTAGTAGTAGGCCCCGACGTCGTCGAGCGTGGCGTAGCCGCTGGTGACGGTGACGCCGACGTTGGTGTAGCGGGTGCGCGTGGCCGACCAGGTGGCGTCGACCAGGGTGAAGCTGGAGAGCGTGGTGCCGGCCGCGGCGCCGCTGAAGGTGACGGTGCCGACGAGGGTTGACTGGCCCTGCCCCGCGCCGTCGACGTTGACGCCCGACTTCATCACGATGTCCTCGGCGTAGGTGCCGGCGACCACCGACACGGTGTCGCCGGAGCTGGCCGCGTCGATCGCGTCCTGGATCGTGGTGAACATCGCCTTGCCCTCGGCGAAGGCGGCGTCGTCGAGCTCGGCGCCGGGGGCGACGACCAGGAGCGTCTCGCCGCCGGACGGCGCGCACGCGGTGAAGGCCAACAGGAGCAGGGTGGAGAGGACGCGCATGATCGAACCGTGCTTTTTGGAGGGGGTGGGCGTCTCACACGGTCGTCAGGAATTTGCAAGCCCAAAAATCTACCGGCGGCGGCGGGCTTCGTCCCGGGTCTGCACCGCGCCGACGCGCACCAGCCGCGACACGATGCTGCCCTCACTGCGGCCGAAGGTGGCGGCGAGCGCGGCCAGGCCGGATCCGGCCTCCCAGGTACTGAGCAGCTCCGAATCTTGCTCGATCGTCCAGGCCAGCCCCCCATGCGCGGGCGCGTCTCCCTTGGGCCGCCGAATCGTCCGCGCCACGTCGGTCGGGGTCGCGGGACCGCGCTGCGAACGCACTCCGCCCAGCAGCTCCCGGTGGAACAGGCTCGGTGTCGCCGGCGGACGCTCCAGCACCACGCGCTCGCTCGCGCGCGTGATGGCGACGTAGAACGTGCGCCGTTCCTGCTCGAGGAAGGGCGACTGCGGCAGGCCGTCGGGGTGCTCCTCGTTGCCGGGGACGCTCCCGAACTCGTCGGCGGGAAAACCCCCGTCGAACACGCCGGCGACGAGCACGTAGGGCCATTCGAGCCCCTTGGCCTTGTGGACGGTGCTCGCCCAGACACATTCGGCCGGCGCACGTCCTTGCTTCAGGTCGAGCGCGTCGACCCGCGCCTCCAGCTCCTCCAGCCGGAACGTCTGCGTGCTCAGCCAGTCCGCCAGGGCCTCGTAGCTCGATACGGCCTGCGCCTGCGCACGCTCGGAGCGCCCCTTGCTCTTGAGGACGTTGTCGGCGTCGAAGGCCTCGTCGATGCGTTTGATGGCCTCGGCCACGTCGGGCGCACGCGCGATGTGGTCCAGCGCCCGCCCGAGGCGCCCGAGGCCGTCCACCACGCGGTCGAGCTGCCCCGACCGCCGGTGCCAGCCACGGTCGGCGAGGTAGGCGCGCACGCCGCCCACGTGGCGGAGGAGCCCCTGCTTGAACGGCTCCCCCTTGACGTAGTCCACGCCCGCACGCGCGAGCAACCAGAAGTGCTCTGGACGCTCCAATTCGTCCCGAATCGCCGCGCGGGCGACCACCCGCACGAGGTCCGGTCCCGGTCCGCGTTGCAGGAGGCCCGCGTCCTCGGTCTGTACCGGCAGGCCCGCGCGCGCGAGCGCCGACAACGCCCGCACCCCCTCGGCCCGACTGCGGTAGAGCACCGCGAGCTGGGACGGTTGTACGCCGGCGTCGAGCAGGCGCCGCAGGCCCGCCCCGAGCTCGCCGCAGGCTTCGACGACGCCCGGCGCGGCCCCCGCCGGGACCACCGTGGCGGCGGAGCGCTCCCGGTTGTGGACGATCACCGCGTTGGCCGCCTGCGCGAGGCGACCCCCGAGCCGGAAGCTGACCGAGAGCGGCAAGCGCTCGGTGGGCCGCGACGGGAAAATCCGCTCGAACTCACGAAAGTAGCGAGGATGGGAGCCGCACCACTCGTTGATGCCCTGGTCCTCGTCGCCCACCACGAGCAACCGGGTTTCGGGCCCGGCGACCCGTTGCAACAGCTCGACCCGCGCGGGGTTGGTGTCCTGGAACTCGTCGACGAGCAGGTGCGCCGGTGGGGGGTCGACCGCGCCGCCCCGGCGGAGCACCCCGACCGCGGTGTAGGCGAGGTCGCCCAGGCCGAGCCGCACGCCGTCCTCCGCCTGTCGCAGCTCTTCGTGGATGCGGTAGGCCTCGACCAGCGCCGGATTGGACGGGAACCGTGCACGCGCCGGGACCACGAGGTGGGCCTTCCAGAACGACACCGCCCGCTCGACGTCCTCGGCGTCGTCGACCTGGTCGCGCACCTGCCGGTGCGCCTCGTGGATGCGGCGCCGCGGCCCGCCTTCGCCCTCGTCCACCCACAGGCGCCGCGTGAGGCCACGCTCCTCCGCCCGCTTCAGCAAGCGCAGCGCGAACGCGTCGAAGGTGTGCACCTGCACCGCCCCCGGCACCCCGAGCGCGTCGAGCCGTGCGCGCAGCGTGTCGCGTACCGCCCGGTTGAACATGAGCACCTGGATCGCGCCCGGCGCCACCCCGCGCCCGACCAGCGCCGCGACCCGGTACGCGAGGGTGGTGGTCTTGCCCGACCCGGGCACCGCGCGCACCAACAGGTGCACGTCGCCGGCGTGCTCGACGACCGCCCGCTGTTCGGCGGTGAGTGTCAGCATGGGGCCAGGTATCGCGACAGTCGGGTACGCATGACGGCCACCGCGTCGGCGTTGTCGTCGATGAGCGTGGCGAAACGCCCGTTTCGCGCCGCGGCCTCGCCCGTGGTGCCGCTGCCGGCGAAGAAGTCCAGCACGCGGTCGCCGGGGTTGGAGTGCACCCGCACGATCCGCTCCAGGATCTTCACCGGCTTCTGCGTGGGGTACCCCGTCTTCTCGCGACCGGTGGGGCTCACGATCGTGTGCCACCACACGTCGGTCGGCGTCTTTCCGCGTGCGGCCTTCTCGGGCCCCACCAACCCCGGCGCCAGGTAGGGCACCCGGTCGATGTCGTCGTACCGGTAGGTGTACCGCCGAGGATCCTTCGCGTACCACAAGATCGTGTCGTGCTTGGGCGACCAGCGTTTGCGGCTCCGGCCGCCGTAGTCGTAGGCCCAGACGAGCTCGTTGACAAAACACCGCCGCCCGAAGACCTGGTCGGCGAGGACCTTGGCGTAGTGCACCTCGCGATAGTCCAGGTGCAGAAAGAAGCTGCCCGTGGGCGTCAACAGCCGACGCGCGTGCTCCAGCCGCGGCTCGAGGAACGCGAGGTAGTCGTCGAAACAGTCGGCGTACGACCTGGAGCCGAGCCGCAGCTGGTGGTACCGGTCACCACGGAAGCCGACGCGGGCGCCAGCCGCGTCGCGCACCACCCGCGTCTGCTCGCGCTCTTGCGCCCGCCCGGTGTTGAACGGCGGGTCGATGTACACCAGCTCGAACGACCCGTCGGGCAGCGTGGGCAGGAGCTCGGCGTTGTCGCCGTGGAGGAGGGTGATCAGCGCCGGGCCCACGCGCCCCTGCTACCCGGCGGCGCCGCCCGAGGCGACGACCCCGAGGGCGGCGGCCCGCGACCGTCCGCACGTCGGGCGGAGGCCGGCGGCCGCCGCGGCCGCCAGGTCAGGCGCCCTTGGCGCGGTACGCTTCGATCAACACGTCGGCGACGTCGCCGCGGATGATCCGCGCGTCGGGGCGCTGCCCGCCCACCAGTTGTTCGCGCATCTTGGTGCCCGAGATGCTGTAGGGCTCCTCGCCCTTGTGGTTCTCGGTCAGGTCGACCCGGGCGATGCTCTCGTAGTAGGCGGCGAACCCGACCTTGACCGGGCGCGTGGCCAGCTCCCCGGGGAGCTTGTCGAAGATCTCCTGCGCGTCGAAGTCGCCCCAGATGGCGGACTTGTCGAAGTACGGCGCGTCGGCGTGCTTGCGGCCGATGACGATGTGGCTGAACCCGTGGTTCTGCCGGTAGATGCTGTGCATGATCGCCTCGGAGGGGCCGCCGTAGAACATCTTCATGTCCAGGCACACCAGCTCGAAGACGTCGTTGAGATCGTAGCCGACCTTGTCCCACAGCCCGCGGTCGCTGTCGCCCTCGCCGAGCAGGCGACGGTCGCGCAGCATGCGGTACGTCTTCACGCGGGTGGACGCGTCGACATCGTCGTTCTTGAGCTGGCCGACCAGGGGGTTGAGCACGACGCCGGCGTAGTGGCCGGCGCGGGTGAGCGACTCGACCCCGTAGACCAGCGCGTACTCGTGGGCGCGGTGCAGCGGGTTGCGCGTCTGGAACGCCAGGGCCGCCGTGAAGCCGCGCTCGGCGATCATCTGCCGCGTGCGGGCGGGCGAGTACAGCAGGTCGCCGTACTCGGTGTTGCGGCGCGCGGGGAGCACTCGGAGCTCGCCGCCGACGAGCGTGCCGCGCTCGTCGCCGGTGGCGATGGCCGCGCCCGGGTGGTCCAGGCGGGCGGTGCCGTACACCTGCTCGACGTAGCGCTGCTTGTTCCAGGCGAAAACACTGTTGATGGCGATCGTGCCGAAGACCGCGCCGGTGCTGTCGACCAGGGCGGCGACCACGCCGGGCTTGAGCGCGGCGGCCTCGGCCTCGGTGACCGGGAGGCCGAACGGGATGGCCCACGCGTACTTCACGCCGTTGCGCACCACGTTCTTGTGGTCGAGCACGTGGTTGTAGGTGGCCTCGTCCATGAAGCCGGTGAGCGGGCTCAGCGTGCCGTCCGCGATGCGGTAGACGACGCTCAGGTCGGCATCGGTGACCGCGATGCGCGGCATGGCCGCCGCTCCGGCGAGGAGCGCAGACTTCTGGTTGAAGCGCAGGAAACGGTCGACGGGAGCGTCGAGACCGCCGTGGACGGGGACGAGGGCCATGGGGGGACTCCGGAGAAGGTCGCGGGGGCTAACACGTTAGGCCCCCGGCCCATGAGCTCTCCGCGACAGGACGCGTGGCTGCGGCGGGACCACGCCCACCTCTGGCACCCCTTCACCCAGGCCGACGAGTGGGAATCCCAGAGCGACAACCTGGTGATCGCCCGGGGCGACGGCGTCTGGCTCGAGGACGTGGACGGGCGCCGGTACCTCGACGGCACCGCGTCGTTGTGGTGCAACGTGCTCGGTCACCGGCATCCCCGCATCGACGCCGCCATCCAGGCGCAGCTCGGTCGCATCGCCCACAGCACGATGCTGGGCCTCACGCACCCTGGAGCAATCGAGCACGCTGAACGCTTGTCGGAGCATACGGGACTACCGCGGGTCTTCTACAGCGACTCCGGCTCCACGGCGGTCGAGGTGGCGTTGAAGATGGCGTTCCAGGGCAAACAACAGGTCGGGGAGGTCCGCCGGACGCGCTTCGCCGCGTTCACCGAGGCGTACCACGGTGATACAGTCGGCAGTGTATCACTGGGCGGAATCGACCTGTTTCACGCGGTCTACCGGCCGTTGTTGTTCGACGCCGTGCGCCTCCCGGCGCCGGACGCCGCCGACCCCGAGGACGAGGCCCGCTGCCTTGCCTCGATCCGGCGCTTGCTCGGGGAGCACGGCGACACCCTGGCGGCGGTGGTGGTCGAGCCGCTCGTGCAGGGGGCCGCGGGGCTGCGTCACCACAGCCCGGCCTTCTTGAGGGAGGTGGCCGCCCTCACGCGGGAGGTGGGCGCGTTCCTCGTGGTCGACGAGGTCGCCACCGGGTTCGGCCGTACCGGCCCGATGTTCGCCTCGGTCGGGGCGGGGGTGCAGCCTGACTTCCTGTGCGTCGCCAAGGCCATCACCGGTGGGTACCTGCCGCTGGCGGCGACGCTCACGACCGAGGCCGTGTACGACGCCTTCCGGGGCCCCTACACCGACTACCGGACGTTCTTCCACGGCCACACCTACACGGGGAACCCGCTCGCCATTGCTGCGGCGAACGCCACGCTCGACGTGTACGCCGAGGAGCGGGTGCTCGAGCAGCTCCCTGGCCGGATCGCAGCGTTGCAGGAGGCGCTGGCCCGGCTCGACGAGCCCTGGGTCGCCGGCGTCCGCCAGGTCGGGCTGATGGCGGCCGTGGAGCTGCAGCGCACGGACGGAACCCCGTACGCCCCCCACGAGCGGGCGGGCCACCGGGCTTCGTTGGCCGCCCGCAAACACGGTGCGATCGTGCGCAACCTCGGCGACCGCGTGATGGTGATGCCGCCGCTGGTGATGGAGCCGCCGGAGCTACGGGCCGTGGTCGCGGCCCTGGCGGCCGGCGCGGCAGAGGTGTGCGGGTAGCGTTAGAGCCCCGCATGCCTGACCGTCTCCGCCTCACCCAGTACTCCCACGGCGGTGGGTGAGGGTGCAAGCTGGGTCCGTCGGACCTGGAACGCATCCTCGCGAAGCTGCCGCGAACCGTGCCCCCCGAGTTGCTCGTCGGAATCCAGACGAGCGACGACGCGGCCGTGTATCGTCTGCGCGACGATCTCGCGATCGTGCAGACGTTGGACTTCTTCATGCCCGTGGTCGACGACCCGCGCGACTATGGGCGCATCGCGGCTGCCAACAGCATCTCCGACGTGTACGCGATGGGCGCACGTCCGATCCTGGCGCTCTCGATTGTCGGCTTCCCGGTCAAGAAGCTCGATCCGGCGGTCATGGCCGAGGTCATCGCCGGCGGCGCCGAGGTGTGCGCCGAGGCGGGCATCGTCATCGCGGGCGGCCACAGCATCGACGACGAGGAGCCGAAGTTCGGCCTCTCGGTGACCGGGGTGGTGCACCCTGACCACATCCTGCGCAACGACGCCGGGCGCGCGGGTGACCTGCTGGTCCTCACCAAGCCGCTCGGCAGCGGGTGCCTCGCCAGCGCCGTCAAGAAGCAGGTCGTCACCGGCGCGCAGTACGCCGAGTTCGTGCGGGTGACGACGTTCCTCAACCGCGTCCCGTCCGAGGTGGCCCAGGCCCACGGACTCCGTTGTGCAACCGACATCACCGGGTTCGGGCTCCTCGGGCACGCCCACGAGATCGCGGCCGGCTCGGGCCTGGGGGTCGACCTGTGGTTCGACCGCCTGCCGCTCCTCCCCGGGTTCGTGGAGCACCTCTCCGCCGGGGTGTCGCCCGGCGCGACCGGCCGCAACCTCGCCCACTACGGGCGACACGCCGAGTGGGCGGACGGCCTCGATCCGCTCGCGAAGCCGATCTTCGGTGACCCGCAGACCTCGGGCGGCCTGCTGCTCGCGGTGCCCGAGGCCGCGGTGGAGGCCGTCGTGGCCGACCTGCGTGCCCGGGGGGCGCTCGCGGCCGCCGTGGTGGGGCGCCTTCGGCCGGAGGACAGCGCCGCGCGGGTGCGGGTGTTCCCCGGCGGACCGGGCGCGACGAGCTGCACCGGACCTGCATAGGGGGGCCGATGCTCCTGTTCTTCGCCGCTTCGCTCGCAGGGACGGCCTCCGACGACTTCGCCGTCGGCGCCGGTTCGTGGTCCGGCGGTTCGGTCGAGGACGGCGTGCTCCGCGTCGCCGACGGACGGGCCGAGTTCACCGGCTTCGACCCGGCTACCCTCACGTCGCTCACCGTCACGGTCCGGGTGCGGAGCACCACCACCGGCGGCTGGTCGTTCGACGTGGGAGAGGCGCTCACGGCCTCGTTCACCGCGCGCTCTGGGCTCGGGTTCGGTGACACACGCTGGCCGCTGCCCATGTCTCACCTGACCTGGGTGCCCGATGCCGACCCGGTCTACGAAGCGTTCGGTGACGGCTGGGAGGCGGGCGGGGTGTTGCACGCCGCCGTGGTCCACGACGAGGCGGCGGCGGAGTGGCGCCTCTACTACACGGCCTTCTTCGGCCCCCCCGGCTACGGCTATCGGCAGATCGGCCTCGCCACGAGCCCGGACGGGCACACCTGGACCCGCCATCCCGAAAACCCGATCCTCTCGATCGACTACTCCGGCGACATCGACGGCGTACACGTCCACATGCCCGACGTGGTGCAGAAGCCAGACGGCTCCTGGGAGATGATCTACGCCTGCTACCAGAACAACGTCGGGAACCGGCTGTGCTGGGCGGACAGCCCGGACGGCAAGGCCTGGACCCCACGCGGCATCGCGGTCGACCGCGGCACCACGGGCGAGTTCGACTCCGGCAGCCTGCGCATGCCGGCCGTGTGGATCGACGACGCCGGGCTGTGGCACCTCTGGTACGACGGAACCGACCCCGAGCAGCACTACGGACCCACCGGCTACGCCACCAGCGCCGACGGGATCACGTGGGTCAAGGCCGGCGAGATCCTCGACTTCGCCCACTCGCTCCAAGGGCTCGACGTGGTCGAGACGCCGTGGGGCCTGGAGGCGTTGTACAACCGTGACGACTACTTCGTACGCGCGTCGGCCGACCCGACGAGCCCGACGGTGTGGACCGAGGCGGGCGTGGTGTTGACCAAGGGCTGGTCGTGGTGGAACGACGGCTACATCCAAGCGCCGACGCTGGCCCTCGACGACACCACCTGGCGCATGTGGTTCAACGGCTACACCTACACCGACGGGTTCGAGCGCCTCGGCCACGCCACCGGCGTCGCGGAGCCCGGGCGGTGGATGGACGTCACGCTCGCGTGGGACGGCGCGAGCCTCACGGCGAGCGTGGACGGCGCCGCGCTCCCCGCGGTGGCGGCACCCACCCTCGACGGGCTCACCTTCGTGGCGACCGGCGAAGCCGAGCTCGACGACGTGGTCGTCACCTGGGAGGTCGCACCCGTCGACACCGGCGACCCCGCAGACACCGGCGACACGGACACGGACGGCGCGGGCGGCGCGGACACCGCCGACACGGGCGAGACCGGCGACACCGGGAACGCCACCGACGGATGTGGTTGCGCCTCGGGGCCCACGACCGCGAACCTCGTGGCCGCCGCGTTCGCCGCCGGCGTGGCGCGTCGACGCCGGGGGTTCAGGGCTGGCGCGCCCGCTTCTTGAACGGAACCCCGTGCACCCCGGGCCGGACGCTCA
>SXGT01263060.1_pt1 | contig 11616 bp, 12 predicted proteins | sample 3176221 | NCBI WGS metagenome assembly SXGT01 (sample SAMN11356862, study PRJNA531348) | freshwater metagenome | isolation source: freshwater sample F1-120 | place: China: Fuxian Lake, Yuxi | collected 2017-12-25
CACGGAGGTCGGCACGCTCGCTGCGCGCGGCACCTTGGCACCGGTATTGAGGACGTTGATGATACGGCCCCAGCGGCGTGCCTTCATGCCTGGCAGTGCGAGCCGGCACAGGCGGATTGCAGCGAACACCTTGAGGTCGAAGTCGGCCTGCCACTCCTCGTCGGAGACCGTCTCGAACGGTCTCGCATTGGAGGTGCCGGAATAGTTGACGAGCACGTCGACACGGCCGAGCCCGGCCTCAGCCTCCTTGAACGCGCGCGTGCAGTCCTCGCCGCTGCTGATATCGGCGGAGATGGTAACGACCTTCGCCGCGCCTCCGGCCGCCTGGATGATGCTGGCGCGAGCAGCGTCCAGCTCGGGCTTGCGTCGCGCGGCGATGGCGACAGATGCTCCGGCGCGCGCGAAGTTCGTTGCAATGGCGAGGCCGATCCCCTTGCTCGCGCCGGTGATCAATGCGGCTCTGCCGGTCATGCGCATTTCGATCATGGAGGGTCTCGCTTCCACTGGGTTGAGTTGAAGCGAGCTTAGCGGATAGTCCGCCGCTCATCCACATTGGGTGTCATCGTGTGGCGCAGATGCGCGACGCAAAGCGTGAGCGGGCCTCGCGACCGCTACTTGCTCTTGCCCTGGGGGATCGCGGCGTCGGGCTTGGCGATATCGGGAACGGGCATGCCGTCCGCGATCGCCTTGCAGCGGATGGCCTCGGCCTTGGCCTTCTTCTCCGCCCCTTCCAGCACCGCGGTGATGGAAGCGCGGGGCACAAAGCATACGCCGGTATCGTCAGCGATGACGAGGTCGCCGCAGGACACGCGGACGCCGCAGATCTCGATGTCGCCGTTGATCTCGACCGTCTCGAGCCGCCACTTGCCGGTGACCGGCGTGACCTCGGTCGACCACACGGGATAGCCGACCTCGCGCTGGTGGGGGATGTCGCGCACGCCGCCCTCGACGATGGCGCCGATCTCGCCCTGTCGCTTGCCGGTCAGCGCGGAGATGCCGCCCATGTTCGACATGCCGGGAACGCCCTGGATCACCATCACGTCGCCTGATGTCGCGAGATTATGCCCCTCGAACTCGGCCATCTTGCTCGTCTTGGTCTTGGCGCCGTCGAGCGGGTTGGCACGCTGCACGGTGTTGCGGATGGTGAGAGCGGGGCCGACCATCACGGTGCCCGGCATGGTGGGACGCAGCACCGAGGCGCCGATCACGCCGGCGGGGATGCCAAGCTCGTCCATCACGTCGGAGACGATGCCGGCGCAGTCGCCCAGCGCCTTGAAACGCTCGACCGTTCCGTCTGGCAGGCGCGGCACGCTCAGGCTGCGGATGCGCTCTCGGGCGATCCGGCCCGTCAGTCTTTTCTCTGGTGTCGTCATCTTTTCAGTCACCTGCCTTGATGCCAGCTTTTGCAATCACGTGCGAAAGTCGCGCGCGCTCCGCGGCAATGAATTTGCCGAAGTCCTGCGGCGTTCCGCCTCCAACCTCGCTGCTGTCGCCGACGATTCGTTTCGTGACGCTCGGCTCGCGCAATACCGCGACCGACTCGGCATTGAGCCGCGCTATTATCGCCGGTGGCGTTGCTGCCGGAGCAAGCATTCCGAACCAGGTGCCGGTGACGAGATCGATGCCGGCTTCCTTGAATGTCGGTACTTCTGCAAGTGATTGAAGGCGGGTGGTGGAAGCGATGGCGAGAGGCTTGATCTTGCCGCTTCCGATCATGCCGGAGACAGCCGAGCCGCCCGCGAACAGGGCGCCGACATGACCGCCGGCGATCGCCGTGGTCGCAGGCGCGCCGCCACCGTAGGGCACGTGCAGCATCCTGGTACCTGTCGTGGTCATGAACAGCTCTGCGGCCAAATGCGGGGCGCTGCCGTTGCCGTAGGAAGCGTATGTCCCCTCGCCGGGCTTCGCCTTCAGAAGAGCGACCAGTTCGTTGACCGTCGATGCGGGAGCACTGCGCGGCACCACCAGGATCGACGGTGAGTTGGCAACCAGCACGATGGGCGCGAGCTGCTTCTCGGGATCGAAGGGGACGGGATTGTAGAGGTAGGGATTGGCGGCCAGCCCGATCGACGACAGCAGCAGCGTGTGCCCATCCGGCGCGGCGCGAATGACCGCCTGGGTGCCGACGATCGTATTGGCGCCGGGTCGATTGACCACGAGGACCCGTTGGCCGAGCCGTGGCGTCAAGCCGTCGGCCAACAGCCGCGCGAGCATATCGGTGCCACCACCGGCCGGAAAAGGTACGACCAGCTCGACGGGCTTGCTCGGATAGGCCGGCTGGGCCGCTGCAGGCACCGCCAGGGCAACGAGCGCTGGAAGACTGCCAAGGAGAACGAGGCAGCAGGCGGCGTTGCGTAGGACGTCTTTGCTGGTGTGCATATCGTACCGCTCTACAGTGCTGGGCAGTCGGTATTCGAGGCTGGAGGATGCTCGTCTTGCGTGAGCGCGCGCGGGACGCGACAATGCCACATCTCGATTGCCAAACGAAGGATCCCGCCCGTGCCCAATCTGCCAAAGAAGATCGACATCGTCGAGGAAGGCCCGCGCGAGGGGTTCCAATACGAGAAGGGCCCGATATCCACGGCCCGCAAGATCGAGCTGATCGACGCGCTGTCCGGGACCGGGCTCGAGACGATCCAGATGGTCTCGTTCGTCAACCCGAAGCGCGTGCCGGGCTGGGCCGATGCGGAGGCGGTTGCGGCCGGCTTCAGGCAGGTGCCGGGCGTGAGCTACCGCGGGTTGTGGCTCAACATGCAAGGCTTCGAGCGCGCGCGGGAGACGGGTAAGCTGGACCTGCGGGGATCGTTCGGTATCGCCGCGTCCGAGACGTTCCTGAAGCGGAACCAGAACCGTTCGATCGCCGAGCAGACCGCGGACAACCATGTCATCATCGAGCGGTTCAAGGAACTCGGCGTGCCCGTCGAGCGCGGCGGCATCATGGCCGCATTCGGCTGCAACTATGAAGGCGACATCTCGACGGGCAAGGTCGTGGAGCTTTATGGACGACTGATCGATCAGGCTACGCATCACGGCCTGAAGCTCGAGTATATCATGCTGGCCGACACCATGGGGTGGGCCAATCCAGCTCAGATCAAGCGCACCGTCGGGGCGGTTCAAGACCGGTACCCGGATGTTCCCGTCTCCCTGCATTTGCACGACACGCGCGGCCTCGGCATCGCCAATGCCTATGCGGGCCTCGAGATGGGCGTGACGCACTACGATTCTGCGGTTGCAGGGCTCGGGGGCTGCCCGTTTGCCGGCAATGCGGGAGCGGCCGGCAATGTGTGCACGGAGGATCTCGTATTCATGTGCGACGAGATGGGGATCGAGACCGGGGTTGATCTTTCCAAACTCATCGAGTGTGCGATTCTGGCAGAGGATATCGTCGGGCATCCCCTGCCGGGCTCGGTGAAGACCGGCGGAATGCTCGCCAAGATGCGCAAGGCGAAAGAGTTGGCGGCAACGGCATGAGCCTGGCGTCGCAGTTGCGGCACTCCCGAGCGTCTATGCACATGACTGACGACTTACCCTCAATCACCGCCCCACAGCGGGCATTGGACACCACGTGACCCTGTTCGCTGTCTTCCTCAGCGCCTACATCCTCTCGCAGTTCTTCCGTGCGTTTCTCGCCGTGATTGCGCCTCGGCTCGCCCAGGAGCTGGGATTGTCGGCTGCCGATCTCGCCAACATGTCGGCGGCGTGGTTCGCCGTGTTTGCCATCGCGCAGTTTCCACTGGGTTTCGCGCTCGACCGGATCGGGCCGAGGCGAACCGTGCCATTGCTGATGCTCGCTGGTGTATTGGGAGCGTTCCTGCTGTCACGCGCGCAGGGGGCAGCCGGGTGTATTTTGGCGCTGGCGCTGATCGGGCTCGGCTGCTCGCCGATCTACATGGGCGCGCTCTACTACTACGGCAGAACGGAAAGCCCGGCGCGGTTCGGGTTCATCTGCTCGACCTTGCTCGGTTTCGGCTCGATCGGCAATCTGCTGGCGGCGACACCACTGGCTATGGCGGTGGAGCGCTTCGGCTGGCGCGGCACGGTGCTGGTGATCGGCCTCGTCATGCTGGCCGCAACAGCAATGTTCTGGATGCTCGTGCGCGATCCGCCGTTGGCCGAGCAGCCGCGCGAGCGTTCTTCGCCGATGGCGGATCTCGGCCAGATCATTACGCTGCCGCGGTTCTGGACGTTGATGCCGCTGATCGCGCTCGGCTATGCGGCGGTGGTGGTCGAGCGCGGGCTGTGGGTTGGGCCCTATTTCGCCGAGGTGCATGGCCTCGGGCCGGTGCCGCTCGGCAATGCGGTACTGGTGATGGCCGTGGCGATGTCGCTGGGCGCGCTGGCGTTCGGCTCGCTCGACAGGGTGTTAGGTCGGCCGAAGGACCTTGTGGTGGGCGGCACGTTGCTGACGGCCGCAGCCTTTCTGCTGTTGTGGCTGTGGCCCCGGCCACCCTTGTGGGCGGCAGTGTCGATGACGGCAATGATCGGGTTCATGGGCCTGTGCCAGCCGCTGCTGTTCGCCCATGCGCGGCAGTTCTTTCCCGATCACCTGCTCGGGCGTGGCATTACATTTGCCAATTTCCTGACGATCGGCGGCGCTGGTGCTGTCCAGTTCGCATCTGGTGCCTATGTTGCGCGCCTGCAGGCGGGCAACGTGACAGCGGAGGGCATTTACGCTGCCCTCCATCTCTTGCTGGCTCTGATCACGCTCGCGGCCGTTGCGGTCTACCTGTTGGCGCCCAGGCCGCCGGCACGGTCGCGCGGATCGTGAGGACCCACTCAGGTTTTCGGCGATTTACGCTTGGTAATCACCATGTAAATGATCGCCACGATGATGATACCCAGGGCGATCATGACACCCGGCCGGGCCATCAGCCAGGCCCAGGCGCGCTCGAGCGAGAATTGCGGGGGCCCCTGGTTGCCCGACGGCGGGCGCTGGGCGAGCGCAGAACCGGCAGCCAGTCCGAGGCCAAGTGCCGTCGTGGAAAGCCGTGTGATCGCGCGCTTCAACATGAATTCCATCCTCCCATTTCCAGGGGCGGTTCTTCCAAGCGCCCTGATGCCATGCAAGCTACGGTGCTGCGACATTCTGGTCTACTAGGGAATTTCACGCAAACAACATCGGATTGGATGTGGTGGCCGTTCCCATGCACTGACAGTCGAGGCCCAAAGTTCTGCCCAGGCGACGAACTCGCACTGGATCGTCAACCCACCAAGCCGCGATCCGGAACGACCAGCCGAAAGCCGGCCCCCTTGGAGGTTTCCATCAACTCCAACCGTCCGCCGTGGGCAGCCGCCAGCTCCGCTGCGATGGCGAGGCCGAGGCCCGTCCCGCCCTTGCGCGTCCCGGCCTGGAAGGCGCGGAAAAGATTGGCGCGGGCCTTCTCCGGGATGCCCGGGCCATCGTCGTGGACCTCGCAAACGACTTGGCCGCCATCGCGAACGGCGACGATCCGGATCTCGTGGCGTGCACCGGCTGGCTGTGCCTCGATCGCTTGCACGGCATTGCGCATAACGTTGTTGAGCACACGATAGATCTGGTCACGGTCGGCGTCGATCGTCAGACCGGGAGCGATCTCGACATTGAATCCGATGGCAGCGCGCGGCAGTCCGAGGCCGTCGCCAACCTCGCTCACCAACTCGGCCAGCGGAAAAAGCGCGCGGCGCGGCTCGGCCTCCTGCGCCTTGCCATAGCGCAGCGTGTCGTTGCACAGCGCGATGGCGCGATCGAGGGAGGCGATCAGCTTGGGTGCAAAGCGCTGCACCGATGGGTCCTTGACCGTTGCCAGCCTGTCCGAGAGCAGCTGCCCGGTGGCGAGGATGTTGCGCAGATCATGGCTGATCTTGCTCACCGCAAGGCCGAGCGCGGCGAGGTGGTTCTTCTGGTTGAGCATCGAGCGCAGCTCTTTTTGCATGTGCTGCAGCTCGCGCTCCGCCGTGCCGAACTCGTCGGTGCGCTGCGAGGGCGCGATGATCAGGCTTGCGTTCTCCGGCGCACGGCTGAACGCCTCCATGTTACCGGCAAGGCGAAGGATCGGCTGCACCAGGAGCCGGTTCAGCGCCAGGTAGACGAGCGCCGCCGCGATCATGGAGATGATGATCGAGAGCCCCAGGATGTTGAGCGCGAATGAGTACATCGCGCTGCGCAACGGCGCCTCCGGCAAAACGATCTCGACGAAATCGTCCATGCTCCAGGTCGTTGTACCCATCGGCGAGGCGGGGTGGCCGAACACGCGAATGGTCTGGCTGCCGTTGCCGAACAGGGTAGCGAGTGCGTCTGTGATCAGCCCGAAGCGCTCGGCGAGCCGGCGCAGGCGCGACTGTGTGGGGTCGCGGCGCAGATCGTAGCTGCGGTCGATGTTGATCGGGCCGTCAGGCGGCAGAACGAGGCGGCGCATGTCGTTCTGTTTGATCGCGACGTACTGCACTTTCGCCGTCGATAGTAGCTCCTGGCGCACCTCCGGCGGCACGTTGTGGTCGGCGCGTGCGTCCGCAGCAAGGGAGGCAAGGCGTGCCGCGGTGAGCCGGTCGGTCAACCAGTTGACCCGGAAGTTGGCGACGGAGGGCAGGAAGATCAGCACCTCCGCCAGCATCACGAACAGCACGGTCAGGATCAGGAGCTTTGCCGATAGCCCAAGTCCGTTGCGGCGGGCTGGAAGCATGTCAGGAGCATCCGCTCCCTCATTGCGAGCGTCGGCGCGCAATGCCAGCCGCTGTCCCGCCCTGCTAAGCAGCCGACCGGCCAGCGAGCGCGCCGCGGACCCGAGCCCGGCGTTGGACATCTGCTGCACGAGATCTGTTTCCTAAGCCTTGCTGCGGGCGAAGACCCGTCGCGAGGTGCTGCCGCGAAAAGCCTCAGCCGAGCTTTTTCAGCCAGCCAATCACGCGGCGCACCATCGGACTGGATGGCGCGGCTGCATAATAGCGGATCGCGGCCCGTTTGTTGACCTCGGTAAGCGTCGGATAGGGCGAGATCCAGTCGGTCATCGCCTTGATGGTAAGGCCCTGGGCGATGGCGAGCGACCACATCTGGATCAACTCACCGGCGTGCGAGCCGACGATGCTGGCTCCCAGGATCTTGCCCTTGGCCCCGGTGACGATCTTGACGTGGCCCTCGGTCTCCCGCTCGGCCTGTGCCCTATCGTTCTCGTGATAGGGCCAGCGCAGCACGTTGACCTTGTGGCCGGCCTGGCGCGCCTGCGCCTCGGTGAGGCCGACGTGGGCAAGCTCCGGATCGGTGTAGGTGACCCAGGGTACGCGGGCGGTGTCGACCTTGGCCGGCAGACGGAACAGAGCGCGGCGGATGATGATACCTGCATGATAGTTGGCGACGTGGGTGAACTGCAGCCCGCCAATGCAGTCGCCGATCGCGAACACCTTGGGATTGCTGGTTGTCAGCGTGCTGTCGACCTTGATGCCGGACCGCTCGTACAAGATGCCGGCCTTCTCCAGGTCGAGCCCCTGCAGGTTGGGACGGCGTCCGGCGGCGATCAGGAGGTGCGTTCCCTCGACGGTATCGCGGCTCTCGCCGTTCTTCACCGTCACGCGGACCGCGCCGGGCCGGCCCTCCACGCGCTCCACCATGGTCTGCTCACGGATGGTGAGACCTTCCTTGCGCAGGGCATCGAGCACGGTGGCGGCGAGCTCGGGATCGTCCTTGCCCATGGCCTTGAGGCCTTCCAGGACCGTGACCCGGCTGCCGAGGCGCAAGTGTGCCTGGGCGAGCTCGATGCCGATCGGGCCACCGCCGACCACGATCAGGTGCTCCATGCGCTGGGTATTGTCGAAGATCGTCTCGTTGGTGAAGTAGGGTACGGTGTCGAGGCCGGGGATCGGCGGTACGACCGCGGTCGAGCCCGTGGCGACGATGAACCGGCGCGCCTTGATGTGGGTATCGCCGGCCGCAACCGTGTCCTTGTCGATGAACCGACCGGCTGCCTCGATCACCCTGACGCCGAGCCCCGTGAAACGCTCGACGGAGTCGTTTGGAGCAATGGCCGCGATCACGCCCTTGACGTGGTCATGCACGGCGCGATGGTCGATCTCGGGCGTCACGGCGCGGATGCCGAACGGCGCTGCATTGCGCATCAGATGCGCCCGCTTGCCCGCAGCGATCATCGCTTTGGAAGGCACGCAGCCGTAGTTGAGGCAGTCGCCGCCCATCTTGTGGCGCTCGATCAGCACGACCTTCTCGCCGAACGCCGCCGCTGCCGCCGCGACCGACAGGCCGCCGGAGCCGGCGCCGATCACGCAAAGGTCGCAGGCGATGGTCTCGGGCGAAGGCGCGTCCGGGCCGGTCTCGGTCTTGCTTTCCGGGTTACGCAGTTGCATGACGCTTGCTCCAGAGCTTGATCGCAACGGGGATGAGGGCGACGACGCCGAGCGCGATGCCGGCCCAGACGAGCTCGCGGGTGACGATCTGCGTGAGGTCGATCGAGTAGGTGCAGGCAGTGCTGCCGGTTGCCGGGTTCGCGGCGAGGCACCCCTTGTACGTAGCGTTCTGCGCCTCGATCACGCTGCCAAGCCCGCTGCCCGCCAGCGAGTAGGCCGTGGTGCCCGGAATGATGCCGATGCCGGTCCCGATCACGAACGTCGACAACCGCACGCCGAGCAATGCTGGCACGAGATTTATGATCACGAACGGGAATGCCGGAACGAGCCGCAGGAACAGAAGGTAGCTCAGCGCGTTCTCCTGGAAGCCGTCGCGTAGCTTGGCGACGAACGGGCCAGCCTGCTGGGCGAGCGTTGATCCGAACGAGCTGGTGACGACAGAGAACACGACGACTGCACCGATGGTGGCCCCGATCACCGCGGCAGGCGCACCGAGCTGCCATCCAAAAAGCAGCCCTCCCGCCAGCGTCATGATGAGACCCACCGGTAGCGACAATGCGATGATAACGGCATAGAGGCCGACATAGGTGAGTAGCGACAACCCGAGGTTGCTCGCGATGTAGGCCTTCAGGGCATCGTAGTTGAGGCCTATGGTCTTGAGCGAGAGGTAGCGATGCCAGCCCATCGCAAAGGCGAAACCCATCACGGCTGCAAGCACGATCAGCGGCAGCCAGCGGCGCAGCGCGGCAGCCGGCGCGGCAGGGTTTTGGGGGCTGGGGTGGAGCATGTGGTAAATCCTCCTCGTCGCGCCCGGCTGAGTGCGCGCCTGGTGGCGTGCCGGCGAGTCGCTGACGAGGGAAGAACTGACAGCTTCTCCGCGCAATTGAAACAGGGGCTCGCGCGCTCGTGAAGGCTGCACGGGAAACGTGATCCGCCGTGATGAGGACAGCATCCGTGCGTGATGGTGCAGAGGTCTTGCGTGATCGAAACGGGTGTGTCCTACCCGGTAACTCTGTCGACCCGTAGCCGAGAGGCTGATTGCACCTGTTCAACTGTCGGGCTATAAAGAACTTAGCGGCCTAAGATGTAGCTCCGGCAAGGGCTTGGCCGGCGGTTGGTCGAAGCTCAGGACGGCTTGGCATCGGGCATGACGATACGTGCATTTTCCCATATGGCCATTCGGCCGGGCGAGCGCAGCTCGCGGACGCGGCCGTCTGATCCCAGGCTCGAGGCGAAGTTGCGCGATGCCGGGCTGCGGCCGACGCGGCAGCGGCTGGCTCTGGGAGCGCTGCTGTTCGGTGCAGGCGATCGCCACGTCACGGCCGAGGAGCTTCACCTGGAGGCCGTCAATGCGGGGGAGCGGGTCTCGCTCGCAACCGTCTACAACACCTTGCATCAGTTCCGGCAGGCAGGCCTGCTGCGCGAATTGGCGGTCGACGGCACTCGGATCTATTTCGACACCAATACGTCGAACCACAACCATTACTTTGTCGAAAGCGCAGGCGAGCTGGTGGACATTCCCGCGGGTTCGATCAGGGTCGATGGGTTGCCCGAGCCGCCGCCAGGTATGCGCATTGCCCATGTCGACGTCGTGGTGCGTCTCGTGAAGTCGTGAGGTGCGTCGTCTATTTGACGACCTCGCCTTTGTAGACGCCCCAGAGGCGGTGCTGCTGGATGTATCCGCTGTAGTTGGCCACACCTACGAGGCACCAGCGGCCATCACAGGCGCGCACGTTCGCGATCACGCCAGCCTCGACCAGCGCCACATCCTCAGCACTCTCCCGGCCATCGGCCTTGAGGGGAACTTGCGGCAAGGCGGCGTTCGGCTTCACCTCCCACGGCTCGACCACAGCTGTCCGTCGGCTCGACAGCAACGAGGCCAGAACCCAACCGCTCGAGCCCTCCGCGTCCCGCACGCGACGCCAAGTGTCGGAGGCGGCGACCACCTCAACCGGCAGGCCGGCGCGGCGGAACACCCAGTCAATGCCATGCTCCGGCCCAGGGCCGCGCCTGACGTTGACGCGGTCGGTCCTCAGGCTGACGAACCGTGGCATTGGCAATCCCGCATCCGGTGCCGGACGAAGTGCGGGCGTCGAGGGGCCTTGCTTGCCTTGTCCTGCTCCCTGTCCGGCTGCAGGGAGCTGAGCCTTGGCCTCTGGCAGGCTCATCCCCGCCAGCGCGAGGGTTGTGACCGAAAAGGCCAGGATGCACCGGGGGCGTGTCAGCGGCATGTGGCTCTTGGGCGGCATTCCGTTAGGCATCCCCGTAGGCGGTCCGAGCTGGCCTGGACTGCGGTGCTCACGCCCTAGTCGAACCGGCTTCCGTGGTGGATTTGCGGCGCGTTGTGCTGCCAGGATCAACCTTTGCGCTCGGGCCTTTGCTGGATCGTGGCGAGCAGCGTTTCCAGTGCTGCGACGCGGGCGCGTGCTTCCAGCATGTCGTCGGCAATCAGGAGCGCGGATAGCAGCAGCAAACGGTCATCGCCGACCTGGCCGTATTGGGTGACAAGCGCATCGAGCCTTGTCCGTACGAGCTCGGATAGCTCATGCAGGCGCGCTTCCTCGCCCGCGCCGCAGGCGAAGTGATAGACCCGTCCATTGAGCTTGATTGCGGCCCCTGCCATCGCCGATCCTGCTCGGATATCGCGTGATGCCGACACTAGCACTTTCTTGAGGGTGCGCCCGCAACTCTCATCTCGCCTCAGCCATCACTTTCGGCAAGAGTATCGAGTGAGTCGAGCAACCAATCAATCCGATTGAGCACCTGCTCGTGCTGTGAACGCAGTTGGACGACTTCGGCCCGCGCCATCTTGAGCTCGATGCGCAGGCGCTCGCATTCCTGCTTCCAGGCGTCGATGCCTTGTGGCTCCGCGCGCGCTACTGCCGCCATTGCCGGCTTGCTGCGCGCAGGCGCCTGCTTCGGACGTTCTGCTTTCCGTTGTACCATCTACCCGCCGCCTCGCTGCCGGTTGCCTCGATTCTCTGTCCGTTGCATCCAGCCGAATCTAGCCGACGTTAAGTGCAGCCGTATTGCCGCGTCAACTCACCACCGCGTGCTCCAGGTGGTTAGATGCCAAAAGAGTTTACGCGCAAGCCTGTGACGTTCACGCTACGGTCCAGGGAAAGATTGACAGCGGTCACGCAGCGCAACATCTATGGGCGCGAAAATTCCGGGCGGATGTGGCTCGGGAACGGCACCGCGGCTACGCTCGTGGGCCGCCACCGACATGCCGGTTGCCTGGCATCAATCTGCAATATCAAAGGCTTCACTCAGGGAGATTCAGCATGG
>SXGT01583882.1_pt1 | contig 11615 bp, 12 predicted proteins | sample 3176221 | NCBI WGS metagenome assembly SXGT01 (sample SAMN11356862, study PRJNA531348) | freshwater metagenome | isolation source: freshwater sample F1-120 | place: China: Fuxian Lake, Yuxi | collected 2017-12-25
AGCACCCGGTCTTCCAAACCGCTGATGTACGCTTCCATCACTTCCCGGTAGCGTTCGATTGAGAAGATCAGCGTTACGTTCACATTAAGCCCGGCGGCGATCGCCTGCCGTACTGCCGGTATGCCCGCCTTGGTAGCCGGTATCTTGATCATCAGGTTAGGGCGGTTCACCCGTGCCCACAATTGTTTGGCCTGGGCTACCGTACCATCGGTATCATGCGCCAGGTTCGGGCTTACCTCAAGGCTTACATAGCCATCGGCGCTGTTGCTTTCGGTGTACAGCGGCAACAATTGGTCGCACGCCTGTTGGATGTCATCCACCGCCAGCGCCCAAAAAATATCCTCGGCGCTTTCACCTGCCAAGGCCATCGGTACCAACGCGCTGTCGTAATCGCTCGATTTTGATATGGCATTGTGGAAAATGGAAGGGTTGGAGGTAACACCGCGGATATCGCCGGCCTGGACCATTTTTTCCAAACCGGTGGGCGAGCCATCGCTGTTCTTCACCAACAAGGCCCGTTGGATGTTGTCGTACCACAAAGATTGGCCAAGTTCGGTCACTTGCAGGGTCGGTTTGGTCATGCGCTTATTCCTTTGGTCCAAGTTTTGTTTCAAGGTCCAGCACTTTGTTCACCCGCTTGCGGTGCCGTTCCTGGCCGGGGTCATCGCCCACAAAGCGCGCCTGCAAAAAAGAGGCAACGATCTCCCGCGCTGGCTCGGGGCCGATCACCCGGGAACCGAGGCAAAGTACGTTCATATTGTCGTGTTCTACACCCTGGTGTGCCATGTAGCTGTCGTGGCACACACTGGCGTACACCCCAGCCATCTTGTTGGCGGCGATATTCACACCAATGCCGCTGCCGCACAGTAAAATACCTCGTTGGGCTTTGCCGCTGGCAACCGCTTCTCCCACCTGTTTGGCAAAATCAGGGTAATCAACCGCTTCGGCGCTGTTTGTGCCAAAGTCCAACACGTCGTGGCCCTGGGCCGTAACAGCATCTATCACCGTTTGCTTCAGGCAAAAACCGCCATGGTCACTTCCAACAGCCACGATCATCGGCTCATCACCTTCCTGGCGGTGTCGATCACATTCTCTACGGTAAAGCCAAATTCTTTGAACAAGATGTTGGCGGGGGCACTGGCGCCGTAATGGTCAATGCCGATCACCTCGCCGCTGTCGCCCACATATTTCGCCCACCCCATGCTTATGCCAGCCTCAACCGCCACCCGCGCCTTTACGCCCAGCAACAAAACAGACTCGCGATACTCGCGGGGTTGTTGCTCAAACAGCTCCCAGCTGGGGAAGGAGACCAGGCGGACATTCACGCCCTCTGCCGCCAACTTCATGCCGGCATCCACGATCAGGCTCACTTCGCTGCCGCTGGCCATCAAGATCAATTCCGGCGCGCCATCGCCCACATCGGCCAGCACGTAGGCGCCTTTTTCCACCCCGTTGGCATCGGCCACCAAAGACCGGTCCAGCGTGGGCAGGTTTTGGCGGGTAAACACCATCGCCGTAGGCGCGTTGGTACGGGCAAGCGCTACCTTCCAGGCAAATATGCTCTCATTGCCATCGCAAGGGCGTATGGTTACCAAATTGGGGATGCTGCGCAGGCTGGCCAAATGCTCCACTGGCTGATGGGTAGGTCCATCCTCGCCCACACCGATCGAATCGTGGGTGAAGACCCAAATGCTGGGCAGCTTGCTTAGCGCCGAAATGCGAATGGCGGGGCGCATATAATCGGCAAACACCAAAAAGGTAGCCCCAAAAGAGCGCAATCCGCCATGGTTTTGGATGCCATTAACGATCGCGCCCATCGCATGCTCGCGCACGCCAAAATGGCCATTGCGCCCGCCATAATTCTCTGCCTGAAAATCACCCAGGCCGGCCATGTTGGTATTGTTCGATGGCGCCAGGTCGGCGGACCCACCCCAGATCTCTGGCAACAGGGCGGCAAAGTGGTTCAGGGCCTTGCCCGATGCGGCGCGTGTTTGCACGCCCTTGGGGTCGGCCGGGTAAAGCGGCAAATTGTCATCCCAACCGGCAGGCAGCCCGCCGGCAAATCGGCGTTCCAGCTCGGCAGCTTTTGCCGGGTTGGTCTTCTTGTACTCGTCGAACAAGCGGGTCCAGCCAAAATTCTGGCTCTCCAACCCTTCCAACGCTTTGCTATACCACTCGCTCACCTCTGCCGGAACATAAAAAGCGGGTTCGGCTGGCCACCCAAGCGCGGCTTTGGCAGCAGCAAGTTCTTCAGTTCCTGGCGGTTCGCCGTGGGCTTTGGGGGTTCCCGCCCGGGTGGGCATACCAAACCCAATGATGGTGCGCACCGCGATGATCGAGGGGCGTGGGTCTGCCTTGGCGGCCCGGATGGCGGCATCGATCGCCTCAATATCGTTGCCATCCGCAACGGTTTGGGTGTGCCAGCCGTAAGCGGCAAAGCGCGCCATGCGGTCTTCGGTAAACGCCACGTTGGTGTCGCCCTCGATCGAAATATGATTGTCGTCGTACAGGTAGATCAGTTTGCCCAGCTTCAGGTGGCCTGCCAAAGAGGCAGCCTCCGAGGCTACTCCTTCCATCAGGTCGCCATCGGTAACAATGGCATAGGTGTAATGGTCCACCACCGGAAATTCAGGGCTATTAAATACGGCCGCCAAATGGGCTTCGGCGATCGCCATGCCCACGCCATTGGCAAAACCAGCGCCCAACGGGCCGGTGGTCGTTTCCACCCCGGCCGTATGTCCAGATTCCGGATGGCCAGGTGTTTTGGACCCCCATTGACGAAAGGCTTGCAACTCCTGCATCGAAAGGTCGTAGCCGCTAAGATGTAACAAGGAATATAACAGCGCGGAACCATGCCCGCCAGAAAGGACAAACCGGTCCCGGTTGATCCACTTGGGGTTGCGCGGATTATGCCGCAGATGGCGCGACCACAAGGTAAACGCCATGGCGGCCGCGCCCATAGGCAGGCCAGGGTGCCCGCTATTTGCTTTCTGAACGGCATCTGCCGATAGGAATCGAATCGTGTTGATGCATTTTTGTTCCAATTCAGGGGTCATTATTTGCCTCAATTTCAAAGGGGTATGTTGCGCCAAATCTGAGCTGTTTTATTAAATTTTGGCTTTTTCCATCGAATTTTACCACGCAGGCTTACCCCCAAAATCAGCCCATTGCTACCGATATTTTGCTTGTTGCCGTCGATTTTTAATACTTGTCAAGTAATCCATTCACAGGCAAAAAGATCTGGCCTTCTTCCGCGTCGCCCACGGCCATACATTTTTCGTGCCCTTCACCAGCCCGGTAGGCAACCAGCGCCGCCATCAGCGCGTCCAACTCCTCAGCGGTGTAAATCAGCTCCATCGGCATCACCCCGCGCAGCAATTTGTGGCGGGTCACTTCCTCAAAAAACTCCATCGGGTCTTTTACCGCCAATCCTTCCTCAAACAAGATCAATTGGCGCTGGATCCGGCCTTCGATCGATAATTTTGGCAAGGGCTGGGTTCCAGCCAGGGCGCAAAAACCGGCATGGGCATGGCTTTCCAGCACACTCAAGGCGGCACCGGCCTGGGCAAATTTCTTAAATCCTAACTGGTGCAACTTTGTGTACACCCCAAAACCGGTTTGAACCCAGTTGCTGCATAATTCCGCCTTGGATGGCGTCATCAGCACATTGATCCCATGCTCCTTAAGCCGATACTCCGCCAGGCGCATATCCTGGTTCCGCCCGGAAAAATGCAACGGTTTCAGGTTTTTTCGGATCTCCTCCCGCCTTACCAAACCGATGTTTGGCGCGGCCGGCGAATTGATGGCCACCACCGCCTGCGGATGCGAGCTGACTGCCGCGATCAGTTCCTCGCCAGTGAGGCTTGCCACCGACAATACACGTCCTACCGCGCTCACCATCGCCAATGTAAATGGCTTGATGCTGCCGGTTGGTTCAACGCCGAAATATACAGGTTTGTCTGCCATATGTAGCCTCTGGGTTAATTATAGCGAAATTTGGCGATCTACCAACCTCATTTTCAATTCCAGCTCTTTCTGGAACCATTTGATCCCTCGCGCATCCAAACATGGCGCAAAAGCATTTTTTGCGCTTATTTCAAGTATCATTATAGGACCCTATGAACGTTCGCCTCATCTCTACTTTGCTTGTTGTATTGGCCGGCTCGGTGGTCATTACCTTCTCGCGCTTGCCCGCCGAAATGCAAACCCGCGCGGTCAGCGCTCCGCAGGTTGGTTTTGTTGCCCCAGGCTTCGCTGGCAACCTCGCCAACGGTGGCACACTTACCCAGCAGCAGCTCACCAATACCCCGGTGGTGCTCAATTTTTGGGCCAGCTGGTGCCCGCCTTGCCGGGCCGAAATGCCGGCGTTGCAAAAAATGTCCGACCGCTACGCCCCCGCGGGTGTACGGTTCATCAGTGTCAACAGTACCGTGCAAGATGACCCATCCGCCGCGCTTGCGTTTTTGGCCCAAAACAACATCACTTTCGATACGGTCATGGATCAGGATGGCAGCATCACCCGCGCCTACCTGGTCAACTCGTTGCCCAGCACCTTCTTCATCGCCCCCAACGGCAAGGTCAGCGCGGTGGTCATCGGTGGCCCCATCAGCGAAGCCTCGCTGATCGGCAACATCGAGCGCATGTTGCAGGAGCAGCCCTGATGTTTCCGCTGCTTCGCGTCGGTCCGCTCTCCTTGCCCGCCCCCGAGCTTGCCTTGGTCGTATCCTTTTACCTTGGCCTCTACCTCATGGAACTTTGGCTCAAACGACAGGGCCATGATCCGGACGCAACCTCCAATTTGGTCTTGTACGGCTTGTTCGTCTTCGTCATCGGTGGCCGGCTGGGGTATGCCGTAAACCACTTGCCAGCCTTTGCCGGCTCTCCACAAGACCTCTTTTCCCTCAACCGCGACCTGTTCGACCCTTTCATTGGCCTGGCGGCGGCTGTCCTTTTCGCCTACGGCATGGCCCAGCGTAAAAAACTGCCTGCCGGCATTACCATCACCGCCCTCGCGATATTCGGCGCGGCAGTTGCCTTGGGCGCCGACCTGGCTGCCGTAGCCTCCGGAAGCGCGTTTGGTATCCCAACCACCCTGCCCTGGGCGGTTTCGCTGTGGGGCGCATCCCGGCATCCGGTTCAGCTTTACCAGCTTGGGTTGGATCTCATCTTCATACCAGCCTGGTACCTGGCATTGCTCGCCAACAAAATCAATCAGCCGCTCCGTTGGTTGGCCATTGGCATGTTATCCACCCGCTTTTTAGCCGAGGCCTTTAGGGCGCAAGGCACCTTGTTGCCCGGCGGTGTAAGGCTGGCGCAAGTTGTGTTGTTGGCTGGCATTTTGCTGGCCATTTGGTTGCCACTACCACCAAAAAGGGAGAATGAAAATGGATAAGATACTCGTCAAGGGTCTAAAGGTGAACGCCATCCTGGGCATTTACGATCATGAACGGGTAACCCCCCAGGAGTTCGTGATAGACCTTGCCCTTGGTACCAACACCCGCAAAGCCGGCGCCAGCGATGATTTTGCCGATTGCGTGGATTACGAAAGCCTAAGCAACCGGGTGCTGGAACTGGCCCAAACTGCCCGGCGGCAAACCGTAGAAGCTCTTGCCGAGGATATTGCCGCCCTTTGCCTGGCCACCCCCGCGGTAAAAACCGCCAAGGTACGGGTCTTAAAGACCCAGGCCATCCCCTTTACCCGGGCGGTTGGCGTGCAGATCAGCCGCAAACGCTAAGCGCTAAATATGCAGCGGGCTCGACCCGCGCGATATATTCTCCAAAAATTCTTGCCGTGTGGCCAAATTAGCCCTAAATGCCCCATGCATCGCGCTGGTGGTCATGCGGGCATTGTGTTTCTTCACCCCGCGCATCATCGAGCACAAATGCATCGCCTCTATCACTACTGCCACACCCTGCGGCTGCAACAGGTCCTTCAAAAAATCGGCGATCTGTCGGGTCATCCGTTCTTGCACTTGCAATCGGCGGGCAAACATATCCACCACCCGCGGGATCTTGCTAAGCCCCAATACCTTGCCGTTGGGGATGTACGCCACATGCGCCCGGCCAATGAATGGCAGCATGTGGTGTTCGCACATGCTGTAAAATTCGATCTCCCGCACCAACACCATCTCATCATATTTCACATCAAAAATGGCGTCGTTCACCAGTTTTTGAGGGTCTGTCCAATACCCCGCGAACAATTCGCCGTACATTCGGGCAACCCGTTCGGGGGTCCGTTTCAGCCCATCCCGCTCCGGGTTCTCGCCAATTGCCTTTAATATCGCGCTCACCGAATCCTTGATCGAACCGCTATCCAGGTTTTCCTCCCATTGCGGGTTCAAAAGCGAATCGTCAAATTCCAGCATGTCCATGGTGGCTCCAAAAAAAATGAGGTTGCCCTTGTCAGGCAACCTCCATTTTACTCGTATTCATCGGTTCCGGGCACAAGCCCGGCGCTTGTTACCGCACTTGCGGATCGATCAGCCCGTAGCTACCATCGCGCCGCTTGTACAGCACATTCACCGCGTTCAGCTTTACGTTGTAAAACACAAAAAAGTTGTCGTGGCCGAGCAGTTTCATCTGTTCGATCGCTTCCTCTTCCACCATCGGTATCAGGTCAAACCGTTTGCGCCGGGCGATCACCTGGGGCACGCCCTCTTCGGTCTCCACTTCCTTTTCCAATTCGCTGGCATATTGCCCCAAACCCTTGCCATCGCCCCGTCCTTTGGCACGACGGTCCGCAAAGCGGTCAATTCGTCGCGCCAGTTTGTCCAGCGCCTCATCCATCGCGGTGCGAATATCATCGGCGCGTTCTTCTGCCCGCAGCATGAATCCCTTTCCGGTAACAGTCATTTGGGCGGTGTAACGGTCATTCGCGCTGCGCGCAGCCTTGGAGTGGGAAAGGTCGACCCTGATCAGATCGATCGCCTCGAGATGCCGGTCAAATTTTGCCACTTTTTTGGTGACATAATCGCGCATATGGTCGGTCACCTCAAAATCACGTCCTAAGATCTCAATATTCTGTGACATTTTTCCTCCGAAGAGTTGAAAAAAATATCCGCGCCCATTTAGGATTTGGCGCGGAGTCAGGATTCAAATCGGTTGGTCTTGCTGAGCGGTTGCCTTTGCATAAGCGATGCAGGTCACTATTGTTGCTCCTGCTTTAATTATAGACCAACTTGCAAAATCAAGCGTTGCCCCGGTGGTGGTTGTGTCATCCACCAACAAGATCTTTTTCCCAGCCACCTGGCCGGGGTCTGCCTCAAACGCGTTGCGCACATTCTCCCTCCGCTCCCGAACCCCCAACCCTACCTGAGAGCGGGTCTCACGCACCCGCCAAACAGCATTGGTACTGAACCGCCAGCCCAACAGGCTTGCCATTGGTTTGGCCAGGGCATCCACCTGGTTGTACCCACGCTCTCGCAACCGGTCCTTCCCCAACGGAACCGCGCAAACCAGGTCGGGAGAAAACTCCAAACCGTGGGCAAATTGGGCCAGCATCGGTGCCAGCGCGAACCCCAATCCAAGGTCTCCCTTGTACTTTAGCTTTCGCAACCCGTTACGGATCGGCCCCTTGTACTCGGCCAGGGCGCGTAATTGATGATACGAAGGGGGGTGGGCAAGGCAATCAGGGCACATCTCCCCGCGGGAGATGGGATCGCCGCATTTTTGGCACAATCGGCCTGCCAAAGGGATGGTTTGGCTGGCACACTGCTGGCAAAAAACCTGCCCCAATGTGCCACACCCCGCGCATGCAGGCGGGTATACCAAATTGGCGATCTGCCAAAGCCCTTTTTGCAGGCGATATTCGAAGGATTCCTGGATGGGCAACACGCTGATCGCGTTAGTTGCCGAACACGCTCACCCGCATGATCTGCAAGACCGCAGGGGTAAGCAGCACAATAAAAATGGATGGAAAGATCAGGCTGATCATCGGTATCAGCATCTTTACCGGTGCCTGGTGGGCCAATTCCTCGGCATACTGCCGCCGCAACATGCGCATTTGTTCCGATTGGATATGCAACACCTTGGACATGCTAACACCCAATTGCTCGCTTTGGATGATCGCCGCGACAAAACTGGACATTTCCGGCAGGTCGATCCGCTCTGCCATGCTGCGCAGCGCGTTCCGGCGTGTCTTCCCCAATTGGATCTCGGTGATCACCCGCCCAAAAGCGGCCGAGATCTCGTTATCCCACTTCTTGGCCACATTGGCCATGGCGGCATCAAAACCCAGGCCGGCTTCTACACAGATCGTCAACAGGTCCAATGCGTCGGGCATGTCTTTTTTGATCGCTTTTTGCCGTTTTTTGATCTGGTCGCCCAGCCAGATCTGCGGAAAATAAAAGCCGATCACTCCGGCTATCAGCGCGTACAAGATCGACTGGGTGTACGATTGGTTGAGGATCGTGAACTTGGCCATAAAAAAAGTGCCCGCGCCCAAGGTTCCCGCGGCCAAAAACCGCGAAGAAAGCAACATGGTCGCGTCCAATTGTCCGGCTTTGCCAGCCAGCTCAATTCGGCGGTTCAACTCTATCAATACATTTTTTTGGGTGTTTTTGGCGGCATTTTCGCCAAATTTTCGCAAGATCGGGTAGATCACCCTTTCTATGAACGGCTGGCTCAATTCGATCTCATCCAGCGTGGGTGCGCCGTTCTCGTAGCTAAACTCGCTCAACCGCGCCAAAAAGGCTTCCGATTCTTCCTTCGGGATGCGCTGTCCGATATAGATCACAACCGCGGCGATCACCACCAGCACCGCCAATCCGAGCAGTATAAATCCAGACCAATCCATCCTACACCTCAATATCCGCGATCTTCATCATTGCCAGGTACCCAAGAACGATCAGCACCATACCCGTTCCCAAAGCGGCTCCGCCGCATACCGGGTTGGTGAAAAACTCACCCATATATTTTTGATTGATGAACCATAAAATGGCGAAAACCACAAATGGCACCAAAGACAAGATCTTTCCAGACATGCTCACCTGCGAAACCATCACCTTGATCTCGCCCTTGATCTTGATGCGCTCACGGATCGTAAATGCGATCGTGTCCAAAATATCGGCCAGCGGGCCGCCTACTTCGCGTTGCACATTGATCGCCGTCACAATAAAATCCAGGTCCTCGCTGGGAATGCGGCGCAGCAAATTGGCCAACGCCCGTTCCATCGGTATGCCCAACTGCATCTCCTGCACAACCCGCCTAAATTCATCCGAGATGGGCGACGGCATTTCTTTGCTCACCGATTCCAACGCCTGCATGGTAGAGTAGCCAGCCTGCAAGCCGTTCACCACCAGGTTGAGCATATCGGGCAGTTGCTGCTGAAAGCGCGCCAACCGTTTGCCCTTTTGCGAATTAAGATAAATGAACGGGGCCGCGCCGCCGACTGCCCCACCGATCAACAAAGAGATCAATCTCGCTGGCAATGATTCGCCAGTGAAAATAAAACCCAAACCGCCCAAAAACAACACCAAAATGGCCACCAGGGTTAAAAATTCACCCGACTTAAACTTCATATCCGCCTGGGATAAACTCTTGGCGATCCGGTCCCCAAAGCTGGATTCAGCCACCTTTGTGTTAACCCATTCGGTTAGCAGCTTCTTGTCAGCGCCACTACTGTCAACATCTACAACATTCCCGTCCGGATATTGGTTGAACTTGTCCAACCGTTCGTCCAGCTCATTTTGGGCTTCGTTACGGCTATATACAAACACCCCGGCGGCAACAAGCACCAGCACAATAATGAGGCCGACCAACAATATGAGCAGTGGTGACATGGTAAAAATACCCTTTCAACCTCAAATTTTTTAGTGCCTGCGGTTGGCGCTGATCCCAAATACGGTATTGGGCAATTGCACACCGGCAGATTCGATCTGATCCATAAAACGGGGCCGCAGGCCGGTTGGCCGCAACACACCCAATATTCGGCCGTTCTCGATGCCGGTTTGTTCAAAGATGAAAATATCCTGGGTGGTGATCACATCCCCTTCCATCCCCAGCACCTCGGTGATATGGGTAACCTTGCGGGTACCATCCCGCATGCGCTCCTGGTGGCATACCAGGTTCACCGCCGAAGAGATCTGTTCGCGGATCGCCCTCACCGGCAGGTCCATCCCTGCCATCAGCGTCATCGTCTCAAGGCGGCTAAGCGTATCGCGCGGGCTGTTACTGTGCAATGTGGTCATGGAGCCGTCGTGGCCGTTATTCATCGCCTGCAACATATCCAATGCCGCTTCATCGCGGATCTCGCCCACCACGATCCGGTCGGGGCGCATACGCAACGCGTTCACAACCAGCTGCCGAATGGTGATCTCACCCTTGCCTTCGATATTGGCCGGGCGGCTCTCAAGCGTCACCACATGCTCCTGCCGCAATTGCAACTCGGCGGCGTTTTCTATCGTCAAAATACGCTCATCTTCAGGGATAAAACCGCTGAGCACATTCAGCAAGGTGGTCTTGCCGCTGCCGGTGCCGCCGCTAATGACGATATTGCAGCGCGCGAAAACGCACGCCTTCAAAAACTCTACCGATTCGGCAGTAAGCGAACCAAAATTGACCATCTGCTGGATGGTGATCGGCGATTTGGAGAATTTTCGGATGGTAATGGTCGGGCCGATCAGCGAGATCGGCGGTATCACAGCATTCACACGGCTTCCGTCTGGCAGGCGGGCATCTACATACGGGCTCGATTCATCAATGCGCCTGCCCAGCGGAGATACGATCCGATCGATCACCCGCTTCACATGCTCATTGCTCTCAAACCCGATCGGCACCTTCATCAGCCGGCCTTTGCGCTCCACGTAAACATTCCGCGGGCCGTTCACCATTACTTCAGTGATGCTGTCATCATCCAGCAGCGATTGCATCGGGCCAAAACCAATGATCTCCGCCAGGATCTGCTCAAACATGCGTTGGCGCTCTGGCCGAGACAGGATGATGTTCTCTTCCACCAGGATCTGCTCAAAAGAGGCCAGGATGGTTTTTTTCAACTCATCGGTCCTGGTCAGATCCATGTTCGGTTTTAGGTCGTTAATAAGTTTGTTCTGCACCCGCGCCTTGATGTCGGCGATCGGGTTGCGGTTTTCTCCGGCGGGGGGCAACCCCGCCCGGCTGCCGATCGCGGAGAGGGGGCTGGTGGAGGCGGACTTCTTGTCGCCGTCCGTCAAGGCTGCGGTTTTATCCCGGTCATCGGCAATTTGGTTGGTGCCTTGTTCCAATCTTTTTAGCAAAGACATTTTTTCACCATTCCTGTATTAAGCCTATTCTTTTTTGTCCAGGTTTTCAACCATTGTGGCAGCCATTTTTTGGATGGTTTGGCAAATAGGTTCGGCGGTTGGGTTGCGCATAAACGGGATCCCCCTGTTCACCGATGTCAGCACGATCTTGTCATCCAGCGGGATTGAGACCGTGATCGGCATTTTCAGGCTCTCGCCCACCCGCTCGGGGGTGATCGAAATGCGCTTGTCGAATCGGTTCATCACCAATTGGATCTTGCTCCGCGGCACCTTAAGCGTGTTGAACAGGTCCAACACGATGCGCGTGTTTTGGATGGCCGGAATATCTTGCGTCAAAACCACCAGGATCATGTCCGCCGCGTCCAACGAAACCAGCAA
>SXGT01660120.1_pt1 | contig 11615 bp, 11 predicted proteins | sample 3176221 | NCBI WGS metagenome assembly SXGT01 (sample SAMN11356862, study PRJNA531348) | freshwater metagenome | isolation source: freshwater sample F1-120 | place: China: Fuxian Lake, Yuxi | collected 2017-12-25
GCACGGCCGTTGCTCAGCGCGTCGAGGGTGGCGCAGCGCTGGAAGACGCGGACCGGGTCGTCGGAGGACAGGACGGTGACGCCGGAGGAGAGCTTGATGCGCTCGGTGCGCGTCGCGATGCCGGCGAGGACCGTCTCCGGGCTGGAGATGGCGAAGTCGTCGCGGTGGTGCTCACCGAGTGCGATGACGTCGACACCGACCTGGTCGGCCAGGATGGCCTCCTCGGTGACCTGCCGGATGGCGTCGCCGTAGGACAGGGGCCGACCGTCCTTGCCCTCGGGGATGTCACCGAAGGTGTCGAGCCCGAACTGGATGTCGTTCACGCTGGTCTCGTTCATGGTTGCGCCTCCCGGCGACCCGGTCGCCGAATGTCGTTGACGTTTCACCTATCCACAACGCACGGGCGCCCGCCGTATTCCGACGCGGCGGACGTCAGCCCGACGTGAGCGCCCGCTCACGTTCCACGCGTCGCGCGGCAACGTCGTCCGACGAGCAGAAGCCCGTGAGGCGACGCTTGAGGCAGAGCAGTCCCAGGAGGCGACGGTCTTCGTCGACGACGACGAGACGGCGGATCCGGTCACGGGCCATCCGGTCGCGGACCGGCGCGACGCTCTCGTCCGGACCCACCCAGCGGTCGTGCCACCGTCCGACGTCCACGGCCGGCACGGCGTCGGCGAGCCCGGCGACGTCGTCGCGCACGAGGGTCGTCAGGACGACCCCGTCGGCATCGGTGACGATCGCCAGGTGGACGCGCTCCCGTCGGAAGAACGTGCGCACGTCTGCGACCGTCGCCGCCGGCCCGAGGACGGTCGGGGTCGGGAGCATCACGTCGGCGACGACGGGTCCGGTCGACTCCTGCCGGAGCGCCCACAGGTCCCTCGGGTGATCGATGTCGGCGGTCGACCCCGAGGGCACGACGACGGTGCGTACGGTCAGGTCGGCCAGCAGCGAGCGCATCGAGGCTCCGGCGGCGACCGCTCCGTGGAGCGCCGCCGTCAGCGCATCGGTCCGGTAGAGCCCGGCGGTGTACTGCAGGCGCCCGCCGTCCTCGGCGAGCACGACGTCCGCGTCGCCCATCGACTCCGCGAGGAGCACCTCCACCGCGGGCCCGACGTTCGGCATGTCGCACGCGAGCACCAGCGCGACGGGTGCCTGGACGTGTTCGATCGCGGCGGCGAGCGCCGCGACGGGTCCGCCGAACGGCGGGTCCTCGCGCACCTGGACGACCCCGGCGTCCCGCAGGTCGTCGCGGGTCGGCCCGACGACGATCCGCGTCCCCGCCCCGTCGCACGTCTCGATCGTGCGCTCGAGCAGCGTGCGACCGCCGACGACGACGTCCTCCTTGGCCCGGCCGAGGCGGCTCGAGCGGCCACCGGCGAGCACGACTGCGTCGAACCCGTGCGCCACCGCGGACACGCTCACGTGAACCGCTCGGCGCCCGCGTAGACGTTGAACCCGCCACGGCGCGAGAAGCCGACGAGGGTGATGCCGAGCCGCTCGGCCAGCTCGACGGCCAGCGACGACGGAGCGCTGACCGCCGCGAGGACGGGGATGCCGGCCATGGCGGCCTTCTGCACCAGCTCGAACGACGCCCGGCCGGAGACCTGCAGGAGGTGCCCGGACAGCGGCAGCCGTCCGTCGAGCAGCGCCCACCCCACGGCCTTGTCGACGGCGTTGTGCCGCCCGATGTCCTCACGCACCACCAGTGGCGTGCCGTCGGCGTCGAAGAGCCCGGCGGCGTGGACACCGCCGGTGGAGTCGAAGACCGACTGCTCGGCTCGCAGCCGGTCGGGCAGACCGCCGACCACGTCGACGTCGAGCACGACGGGGTCGGTCGCGACGTCGAAGCGCGACGTCGTGGCGACGGCGTCGATGGAGGCCAGGCCGCACACCCCGCACGAGCTGGTGGTGTAGACGTGACGGTCGCGGTCCATGGCGACCAACGCACCCGGGCCGTGGACGTCGGCCTCGACGACGTCACCCTCGAGGTCGTCGCGCACGCTCACGTCGGGCAGGTCCTCGGCCCGGGCCACGAGTCCCTCGGAGACGAGGAAGCCGGCAGCCAGCTCGACGTCGTGACCGGGCGTGCGCATGGTGACCGCGTACCCGCGTCCGCCGACACGGATCTCCAGCGGCGACTCCGCCGCGAGCAGGTCGTTGACCTCGCGTCGGCCGTCGGCGTCGATGCGCATCACCCGGCGGCTCGCCGTCGGGTCGACGGCGCGTGCGGCACCGTCCCGCCGCTGCTCACCCATGCGCCTCGCTCCAGCCTCTCGCGCCCCGCCCTTCTCGCGGGGATCGCCTTGCTCGACCGTAACGTGGTGCGGCCGAGGGGGCCCGTCGTCCGTCAGCGGACGACGGGTGCCGACCGCCGGGTCAAGGTCCAGGTGGGTGGGCCGTCGACCGGGGCGGTCTCGGCGACGACGGCGAAGCCGTGTCGCTCGTAGAGACGGACGTTGCGTTCGTCGGACGTCTGCAGGTGGACGGTCCCGCCGTCGTGGTCCGCGACCGCCCCCAGCACCTGGCGCACGAGCAGACCGCCGAGGCCCCGGCCCCGCACGTCCGGGCGGACACCGAGCGTCTCGATCGACCAGTCGTGCTCCAGCGCCGCGGACGGCTGCAACCGGTCGATCCGATCACCGTGCAGCTCGACGACGGACGCGAGGACGTCGGCCGACGGCGGTGGGGCATCGGCGGGCAGCGCAGCGACGACCCCGTCGACGGTCCCGCGGCGGTCGACGCCGACGAGCACGATCCCGTGCTCGAGGGCGTGCCCGAGGTAGAGCCGCTGCACGGCGCGCAGTCGTCCCTCGTAGCCGTCCTCGGGCAGGACCCATCGCGTCCAGGCGTAGTCCTCGAAGGCGAGTGCCAACACCTCCGCGGCAGGGTCGAGGTCCGCCTCCGCCGCGGACCGCACCCCGGCCGGTCCGGTCACGGCGTCCGCGGCCCGGTGGCCAGCTCGACGACGGCGCTCTTCCAGGCCTCGACCACCGACTCGGCACCGGGTCGGGGGTGGAGGATGCCGGCCAGGTGGGTCCCGGTGAGCAGGTCGATCGTGAACTGAACGAGCATCGGCACGCGAGAGCTCTCGGTCCCGACCAACCCGGTGACGCCACGGTGCACGGTCACGAAGATGCGCTCCTGCAAGGGCCGCAACGCCTCACGAAGGTCGTCGTCGGTGCGGGCCGCGACCCAGAGCTCGAGGGCTGCGGCGAACGGCGGCGACTGCAGCTCGGTCCACACGAGGTCGACGACGTCGTCCCAGCCCGTGGTCGTCGGCGCGCCCGCCCCGGCGGCGGCGAGGAGGTCGAGGCGGCGCTCGATGACGTCCTCGACCACACCGGCCATGAGCGTGCTGCGGGTCGGGAAGTGGTGCAGCAGCGTGCCCCGCGCGACCCCGGCTCGCTCCTGCACCCGGCCCACCGTCGTGGCGCCGTAGCCGTCCTCGACCAGGCTCGCGTAGGCGGCCTCGAGGATGCGCGAGCGCGTGAGGGCCGACCGCTCCTGCTGGGGTCGGCGTGGATCGGACATGGGCGGACTCTATCGCCGCCGGAACATCCTTCGGGACGGTTCCCGGGAGGGTGGTCTTGCCCGTGACCTCACGGCGAGGCATGCTGACGGGGACGAAAACCGTCCGATCAGACTGAAAGCGTGCCTCCCATGACCTCGAGGTCCCCCGCCGCCCGCAGCAGACGCCTGCTCCGCACCGCCCGGACCCTCGCGCCCGTCGCGACACGGACCGCCCGGGCCCTCGCCGACGACGCGGTCGCCCGACTGCGACCACGGACCACCGCGTCGCTCGGGACGACGGACCTCGCCGCGCCGACCGGTGTGGGCGACTACTCCCGTCACGTCCACGCGGGAGGACACGTCGCCGCGTCGTCCGAGGACGTGGTCGCACTGGTCGTCGACCTCGACCGCGCCCACGAGTGGCTGACGCTCCACCTGTCGTGGCGCGGCGAACGCCCCGACCGGATGGTCCAGGGGGCGGAGTTCGTGCAGCAGATCAGCATCATGGACATCCCGGCCCAGGCCCGCTGGCGGGTGGCTCGGGCGGACGACACCGGCTTCGAGCTGCGGGGCACCGGTCCGATGGGCATCACGGTCGGGCTGTGGTGCACCGTCGAGGCGAGCGGACCGGGCGCGGCGGTGCGGCTGGACGGCGCGCTCGACGGCCCGCCGGTGCGCGGACCCGTCGGCCTGACCGCCGTCCGCAGCGTCGAGAAGGCGCTCGCGGACTCCCTGGCGGCGCTCACGGCGCTGCTCGAGGGCGGGACCGGCGCGCCGACCCGGTTCCCCGACGTGCCGGTCCTGCACGAGCGGACGGGGACGATGCTCGCCCCGAGCACCCCGGTCGTCGTCGGTGTCGGGCAGGTGGTGCGGCGGACACCGGACCTCGTCGACCCGACCGAGCCGGTCGCCCTCGCGGTCGACGCCCTCAGGTCCGCCGCGGCCGACGCCGGCGTCGGCGCCGACGTGCTGGCCCGAGCCGACCTCGTCTACGCCGTCCCGACGGCGTCCTGGACGTACCGCGACCAGGCCGGACTGACGGCCGGTCTCGTCGGTGCCGAGGGCGCCGGGACGGTGCAGACGTCGCCCTACGGGGGCGACGGGGGTCAGCTGGCTCTCAACGACGCCGCCCAGCAGGTGGCCGACGGGGCCGCACACGTCGTCCTCGTCAGCGGCGCCGAGGCCGGCGCGACGGTCGCCGGCCTGCAGGCGCAGGGTCGCGAGCCGCGGTGGACCCGGCAGGACGACTCCCGACAGGACGGCACTCGTCAGGATGGGGACGCCGCCCCGGACCGCGTCATCGGCGTCGACCGGCCGGCCAACAACGCCGCCGAGACGAGCGTCGGGCTGGGGGCGCCGATCTTCGCCTACGCGCTCATGGAGTCGGCACTGCGCGGCGAGGCCGGGACGTCACCGCAGGAGCACCAGCGACGCATCGCCGGGCTCTGGTCGCGCCACAGCGCCGTCGCCACGGCCAATCCGTACGCATGGGACCGCACGGAACGCAGCATCGAGGAGATCGGCACCCCCTCGCCGGAGAACCGTGCGGTCTCCGACCCGTACACGAAGCTGATGTGCGCCAACCTCCAGGTCGACCTCGCCGCGGGCGTCGTCGTCATGAGCGTGGCCGCTGCGACGTCGCTCGGGGTGCCGCAGGACCGGTGGGTCTTCCTGCACGCCGGCGCCTCGGCCACCGACGAGTGGTTCGTCTCCGAGCGCGCCGAGCTCACCTCCTCCCCTGCCATCGCCGCCGCCGGAGCCGCCGCCCTCGACCATGCGAACATCGATGCCGACGACCTCGGGCCGGTGGACCTCTACTCGTGCTTCCCGGCTGCGGTGCAGCTCGGCGCGAAGGCCCTCGGACTGCCGTGGGACGACCCGGAGCGCCCGCTGAGCGTCACCGGTGGCCTCACGTCGGCCGGCGGCCCGGGCAACAACTACGGCCTGCACGCCGTCTCGACCATCGTGCCCGTCCTGCGACGGGAGCCCGAGCAGTACGGCCTGTCGTCGTCGCTCGGGTGGTACGCCACCAAGCACGCTCTCGGCGTCTACTCCGCCCAGCCGCCGCAGCGCCCGTTCGCGCACCTCAGGCCGGCCTTCGAGCGACCGGCACCGAGACCCGTCCGCACCGAGCTCCTCGGCGAGGGCGTCGTCGAGGCGGTGACGGTCCCGCGCGGTCGCGACGGCTCGGCGGAGGCGGCGATCGTCTCGGTGCTCGACGCCGAGGGAGCCCGGGTCCTTCTGCGGCGCGAGAGCGCGGCCGACCTCGACCTGCTGACCACGACCGACCCGCTGCGCCGGAGCATCCGGGTCGACGGTGACCGGCTCGTCCTCGGCGACGAGCGCACGGAGCTCCCGGCCCCGCCCGCTCCCCCGCTGCGCACCGAGCGCGATGGCGGCGACGTCTGGGTGGTCACGCTCGATCGTCCCGCGGTGCGCAACGCGATCGACGCCCTCACCGCCCGGCTCCTGGAGCGCGCGGTCGACGACGCCGAGGCCGACGACTCCGTCCGTGCCGTCGTCCTCACCGGCGCGGGCGGCTCGTTCTGCGCCGGCATGGACCTGGCGGGGGCGAACCGGGGCGAGTTCCCGGTGACGGAGCGCCGCGGCCCCCTCGGGCTGACCGCCGAGCCACCGTCGAAGCCGACCGTCGCCGCCGTCGAGGGAGCCGCGCTCGCGGGCGGGTTCGAGCTCGCGCTCTGTGCCGACCTCGTCGTCGCCGCCGACGACGCGGTCTTCGGGCTGCCGGAGGTCAAGCGTGGACTCCTGGCCGCCGCGGGCGGTCTGTGGCGCACGGCGGTGCGGCTGCCGCGACCGGTCGCGCTGGAGCTGGCGCTCGTCGGGGAGCCGCTGCCCGCGTCGCGTCTGGCCGAGCTCGGCCTCGTCAACCGTGTCGTCCCTGCCGGCTCGACGCTCACCGAGGCACTCGACCTCGCCCACCGGATCGCGGCGAATGCTCCCCTCTCGGTGCGCGTCGGCAAGCAGGTCGTCGACGCCGCCCCGACGTGGGACCCCGAGGAGGCCTTCGGCCGCCAGAGCGAGCTCGCCTCCCCCGTCCTGCTCTCCGAGGACGCGACGGAGGGCGTGGCGGCGTTCGCGGAGAAGCGCGAGCCGCAGTGGACGGGGCGCTGAACCTCTTCCTCGCTGCTACCGACGGCCCTAGCCTGAGGTCATGTGCCGCAACATCGTGCCGCTGAACAACCTGGAGCCGCCCGCCACCGACACCGAGTGCCACGACGCGGCCCTGCAGTTCGTCCGCAAGATCGCCGGCACCACCAAGCCGTCGCGGGCCAACGCCGAGGCCTTCGATCGTGCCGTCGCCGAGATCGCCGCCTCGACGCGCGTCCTGCTCGACTCCCTCGTCAGCCCGGCGCCGCCGAAGGACCGCGAGGCCGAGGCAGCCAAGCGCAGGGCCAGGTCCGCGGAGCGCTACGAGGCGATCCGCGTCTACCAGCAGGCCAAGCGGTCGCAGAAGGCGTCACCGCCCGTCTGACCCCGGCCCGTTCGCGACGCGCAGCGCCGCTCCGCCGCAGATCCCCCGCGGTTTCCGACGATGGGTCATCCTTGCTGCGTCGGCTCGGATCGCCTCGCCTCCAGGAGGGCACCTGTGCACCCCACCACCACGTCCCGCGACGGAGGCCGGACGCGCCGTGGGCGACGAGTCGCGCTCGTCCTGGGCGGATTCGCCGTCTCGGGCGTCGGACTCCTGGTTGCCGCGAACCTCGTCGTCGTGACGGCGTCCGCCGACGACCTCACGCGGGAGACCGACGACCTCGAACCGGCACAGGCCGTCATCGTCCCTGGAGCCGGCGTCTACGCCGACGGCTCGCTCGGCCGGCCCGTCCGCGAGCGCGTCGACGCCGCGATCGACCTCTACGACGCCGGGCTGGTCGAGAAGATCCTGCTCTCCGGCGACAACGGCGACGAGAGCTACAACGAGCCCGACGCCATGCGTCGCGCCGTGCTGGCGGCAGGCGTGGCCCCCGAGGACGTCTTCACCGACTACGCGGGATTCGACACCTGGCACACCATGCGACGAGCAGCCGACGTGTTCGGCGTCGAGACGGCGGTCGTCGTCACCCAGGGCGTCTACGCCGCACGGACCGTCCGGCTGGGCCAGGGCGCGGGGATCGACGCCCAGGGCTACGTCGTCAGCGAGGGCGGTCGGCGGGCCCGCGAGTGGCTCGCCCGCGTCACCGGCCTCTACGAGGCGCAGCGACGTCCCGCCGTGACCCCCGGCGACCCGATCCCGATCACCGGCGACGGTCGCGCGTCGTGGTCCGAGCAGCCCGGCTGAACGCCCCGCCGGCGGCCGACGGCCGCGGGCCGCGGTTGCGCACGACCACCGGGACTCGGAGACTGCCGGTGTGCTCCCCGACTCCGTCACCCGCGGCCTGCGTCTGGTGCGCCGCTTCGACGGCCGCGACACACGGGGGCAGTTCTGGCCCTACGCGGGCGCCGTGGTCGTCGTCGTCCTCGGCGTCGGCTTCGTGTTCCAGCTCGGCGTCCTCGTCTCGTCGTTCGTGACCGCTCTCGATCCGTCGAGCTTCGTGGTGCCGATCGCGTTCCTTGCCAGCACCGCCGTCGGGGTCCTCGCGGCCGTCAGCCTGCTGGCCGCCGCGGTGACTCGACGACTGCACGACCGCGGATACCGCGGGTGGTGGGCCCTCGCCCCGCTGACGTTCCTGCTCACGGGCTTCGCCCTCATGACCCCGATGTTCGTGTCGCCGGACGAACCGCCGAGCCTCGCCCTGTTCATGACGACGTTCGCGACGGTCCTCCTGTACTTCACGGCCCTGGGTCTGCTCGTGCCGCAGCTGGCCCTCCCCAGTCGATCGAGCGAGCTGTCGGACTCGTCGGCCCCGGGGTGAAACCACGGCGCGTCCGCCGTCGCGGGCGCTACGGTGGGGTGATCCGCACTCGGCCACCTCGAGGATGCCCCCATGGCGCGCATGGCACCACGTTCGGCAGTACTGCACGGGCAGGACCTCTCGTTCGTCGACAGCGGCGAGGGACCCGTGGTGCTCTTCATCCACGGCATCCTCGGGTCCCAGCGCCAGTGGACCCATCTCGTGGACGTGATGGACGACGACCACCGGGTGGTCGCTCCCGACCTCTTCGGGCACGGCGAGTCGGCGAAGCCGATGGGCGACTACTCCCTCAGCTCCCACGCGGCGACCCTGCGCGACCTCCTCGACCACCTCGGGATCGAGCGCGTCACCCTCGTCGGGCACTCGCTCGGCGGCGGCATCGCCATGCAGTTCTTCTACCTGTTCCCCGATCGCGTCGAGCGGCTCGTCCTCGTCGCCAGCGGGGGCCTCGGGCGGGAGGTGAGCCTGCTCCTGCGGTCCGCGACGCTGCCGGGAGCCGCCCAGGTCCTGAGCGTCGTCGCGTCCGCCCCCGTCCTCTCCCGCGTGGAGGCGTTGGGACGGGGCGCGTCCAGGATCGGCTGGCGGCCCGGGGCGGACGTCGCGGAGATCTGGCGAGGATTCCGTTCGCTGGAGGACGGAGAGAGCCGTCGTGCGTTCCTCGCGACCACGCGTGCCGTCATCGACATCGGCGGTCAGAGCATCAGCGCCGACAGCCACCTGGACGGCGAGCTGCCCGTCCCGGCGCTGATCGTGTGGGGCACGAAGGACCGGATGATCCCGGCCCAGCACGCGGCTGACGCGCAGGACGCCGTCCCTGGCTGCCGCGTCGAGCTCTTCGAGGGCGCCGGCCACTTCCCGCACCTGGAGGACCCCGAACGCTTCGCCCGCCTCGTGCGCGAGTTCGTCGCCGACGGGGTCTGAGGACGGCGGCGCATCGGCGCCGACGGCCCGGGACGTCGCCGCCCCCCTGGGTCCCCGACTGCCGTGGACACCACGTCGCCGGTCGACGGGCGCGATCGGCAGCGCAGGCCCGCCGAGCCACGCCTGCCGTCGTCGACGTGGTCCGGTCGCGTCGCGACCGGGCGTGATTCTGCATCGCTCGATAGCGTGAGGCAATGGACGAGACGACCACTTCGCTCCCGCGGGAGACGCGCGTGCGTGTTCGCCCGATGACGCATGCCGACGTGGCTGACATCGTCTCGATGCACGTCGCGCACTTCCCTCGCAACGTCGCCGTCCGCTTCGGGCGTCGGTTCGTCGCCGCGTACGTCCGACTCTTCATCGACAGCCCGGCCGCGATCGGCCGGACCGCCACGGACGGAGACGTCGTCGTCGGGTACCTCCTGGGCGTCACGTCGACCGCGGACCATCGCGGCTTCTCGAAGCGACGCGTCGCCCGGCTCAGCATCGCCGCCCTCCCACGCGCACTGCCCAACCTGGTGTTCCTGCTGCGGGTCGTGGCGCGCCGCCTGCACGTCAAGCGGTCCGGTGGGGAATCGGCGCCGACGCTCGAGCCACCCGTCGCCGTCCTCTCGCACCTCGCCGTGCTGGCGCGGACGCGCCGCACCGGCATCGGCGCGGACCTCGTGCGGTCCTTCGAGGAAGCAGCCGTGTCGCGCGGAGCGAGGACCGCCGTCCTCGCCACGGTCGACGGGGAGGACGGCGCCGGTGACTTCTACACCCGCCAAGGATGGCGTCCGTTCGTCCGCGGCACGACCGTCGACCAGCGCGACATCCGGACGTTCCGCAGGACGTTCTCCGGTTCGGGTGGCACGACATCGACCCACGTCAGGCGGTCGGCGTCCACTGAGGGGGCGGATGACCGATGAGGCGTCGTGCGATGGCTTCCGGTTGCCTCCTCCTGCTCCTCGCCGCCTGCTCCCCAGCGAGTGACGACGCCACGGACTCCCGCCGTGCCTCGGAGAGTTCACCGTCGACCACGGCGCCGGCCACGCCCACCCCCACCGCGACCCCCGAGCCGGAGCCCACTCCTGAGGCCTCGGAGATCCGCGAGGTGCCCCGGGAGCAGTGGGACGCCATGGTGGACGCGGGAATGGTCCGCCAGGAGTGTCCGATCCAGCGACGCGACCAGCTGCGTCGGGTCGACCTCAACTTCGTCGACTTCGACGGGGAGCTGCAGCGTGGGGCCCTCGTCGTGCACCGCGACACCGCCGAGAGCGTCCAGCGGATCTTCGACCGGATCTTCGAGCTGGAGTTCCCGATCGCGATGATGGTCGGCGTCGAGGAGTTCGACGGCGACGTGGCCGACAGCCTCTCCGCCAACAACACATCGGCCTACAACTGCCGACGCGCGGACCAGATCAACGCGCCGTTCCAGGACTCCCCCCACGCCAACGGTCGCGCCGTGGACATCAACCCGGTGCAGAACCCGTGGATGGACCTTCGGTGCGACTGCTGGACCCCGTCGGCGGAGTTCGCCGATCGCACCCCCGGGCCCGGGAAGATCCTCGGCAAGGACGACGTCTGGCAGGTCTTCGACGACGAGGGCTGGGTCTGGCAGAACATCTCCGTGCCCGACTACATGCACTTCGACACCGGCTACCCGTCCACGCCGTACGAGGCACCCACGTCCTGACGACGGAGCGGGCAGCGACCAGCCGCTCTCACGAAGGACGCTCAGAACCCCGGGGACAGAACGGTTCGCGGGCCCTCCCGGTCCGCTGGACCGCTGACGTCCCGTCCCATCGTCCGGGGTCGGGAGCGGGGACGATCCCCGGTCTTCGTCCACCCCTCTCGGGTCGTCTCGCGCACGCGCTGTCGCCACCACGCCACGGCCTCCACGCGACGCACCACGCGATGTATCGACCCGTTGAATCTGTCTGGATTCGATAATATGATCGAATCATGGATGCGACCGATGCTCTCCTCGACACCGTGGCCGACGCCGCGCGTGCGGAGAACATCGCCACCGCCCGCACCTCGGCGGCGATGCTGCGGTTCGTGCGAGCGCGTCGCGACGACGCTGCCGCGGCCGGTGAGTCCCGGGCAGGGGTCGAGGACGCCGGCCAGCTCGCGTGCGACGAGATCGCCGTCGCCCTGGAGATGTCCACCAACGCCGTGCAGTCCCGCGTCTACGTCGCCGGACTCCTGGCCGACCACCTGCCCACCGTCGCCGCCGCGCACGCCGACGGACGCCTGTGCGGCTACCGGGCCCGGCTCATCGCCCACGCCAGCGCCGACCTGCACCACGAGACATCGCGCGCCACCCTCGAC
>SXGT01818913.1_pt1 | contig 11615 bp, 10 predicted proteins | sample 3176221 | NCBI WGS metagenome assembly SXGT01 (sample SAMN11356862, study PRJNA531348) | freshwater metagenome | isolation source: freshwater sample F1-120 | place: China: Fuxian Lake, Yuxi | collected 2017-12-25
GTACTCGCCGGTCTCTAGCGCCGCAGCCATCGGCATTCTACCCCCCCCCCAATAGTTAATGTCAAGTAATAATTTGCCCTCTGCGCGGCAAACTCACTTGCAAATGAGTTTCTAAAGAGGTCTCTTGAAGTCCGTCTATTTTTCGCCTATAATGCTGCGCATGGAGAGTTCATTATGCCAGAAACTATGACTAATCAAATTGCACCCGTTACGGCTAGGGCTGTTGCTTTGCCTGCTATTGATGGCATTTCTTCGCCTGACGGGCTGCGGCGATATTTACAGGACATTGCCAAATTCCCCGTGCTGGAACAGCATGAGGAGTTGGAGCTTTCCCGCAAATGGCGCGAAACTGGCGATATTTCCGCCGCGCACCGATTGGTGACTAGCCATCTTCGCCTTGTGGCAAAAATTGCCTTCCGCTATCGTGGTTACGGCTTGCCGATTGGCGATTTAATCGCCGAGGGTAACATCGGGATGATGCAAGCGGTAAAACGCTTCGAGCCAGAAAAAGGCTTTCGCCTTTCCACCTATGCCATGTGGTGGATTAAGGCGGCAATTCAGGAATATATTTTGCGTTCTTGGTCTTTGGTGAAAATCGGGACGAGCGCGGCGCATAAACGCTTGTTTTTCAATCTGCGTAAAATAAAAAGCCGCATTGGTGCAATTGGTGAGCGCGGGCTTACCAATGAACAGGTGGGCGATATTGCGGGTATTTTGGATGTCAGCCGCGAAGATGTAATTGATATGGACAACCGTATGGCGGGCAATGATGTCTATTTGAATAGTGCTATTTCTGGTGACGGCGAAGAAGAAAAAATGAGCTTGCTGGTTGAGCCTTCTTCCAGCCATGAAACGGTGATGCTGGAGCGCGAGGAGCTGGACGAAAAACGCGCTCTTCTGCGTCTTGCACTTGCCAGCCTTAACGAGCGGGAGCGCGATATTATTGGTCGCCGAAGGTTGAAGGATGAGCCAGACACTCTGGAAGAACTAAGCCAGCTTTATAATATTTCCCGCGAGCGCGTACGCCAGATTGAGGTGCGGGCGATGGAGAAATTACAAAAAGAAATGCTCACTCCAAAAAAATTGGGCAAGGCAGCGTGATATTTTCTGCCCTCAAAAAGATCTTCTCGCCCGCGCCAGAAAAACTAGCGGCGCACGATGCTTATATCAAGCTGGTGGAGCAATCACGAAACCCTGTTTTTTATGAGCAATGGGGCGTGGATGACACTGTGGATGGTCGCTTTGATGTCATAATCTTACATATATTTTTGCTCACCAAACAGCTGAAAAATGAGCAGCCAGAGTTTGTTCGCGCTGTGTGGGAAGTGTTTTTTTCCGATATGGACAGAAGCCTGCGCGAGATGGGCGCGAGTGACACAGGCATCGGCAAGCGCATCAAGAAAATGGTGCAAGCATTTTATGGGCGCATCGCAATATATGAAGAAACTATCGGTAATGACGCTGAATTCGCTGAGGCTCTGCGCCGTAATTTATATCGCGGTGGTGAGGTTAGCAGCGAACAAATTTCGGCAGTTATTGATTACACCAAGAATCAATTATCACAATGATTTCTTTCCCGAATATTGACCCTGTTGCTGTTCACATTGGAGCATTTGCTGTGCGCTGGTACTCGCTTGCCTATATGGCGGGAATACTCTCTGGCTGGTGGGTAATTGCCCGCGAGAATGCGCGAAAACCGCTGAAAAACCTCAGTAAATCCGCGCTGGATGATATGATTATGTGGGCGGTGGCGGGAATAATTCTTGGCGGGCGGCTGGGCTATGTTTTTTTCTACAAACCTGATTATTATCTAGCGCATCCGCTAGAAATTCTACGCGTGTGGGAAGGCGGCATGTCGTTTCACGGCGGATTTCTGGGGACAGTGCTTGCCTTTTTCCTGTTCTGCCGCAAATATAAAATCCGTTTTTTAGCACTAACCGACTTGCTCGCCTGCGCCGCACCTCTTGGCTTGTTTTTCGGGCGCATCGCCAATTTTATCAACGGTGAATTATATGGACGGGTAACCGATGCTAGCATAGGCATGGTCTTCCCAACTGGCGGCGATCTGCCGCGCCACCCCAGCCAACTTTACGAAGCAACTCTGGAAGGTTTGGTGCTATTTTTGCTCATGTTTATTTTGCTAAAAACCACCAATCTGCGCGATAAAACTGGCAAGTTGAGTGGCATTTTTCTGCTCGGCTATAGCTTGGCACGGGGCATCTGCGAGAATTTCCGCGAGCCTGATTCCTTCCTTGGTTTCCTCTATGGCGGCGTGACCATGGGTCAACTTCTCTCCGCCCCGATGCTTATTGGTGGGATATATTTGGTGGTGCGAAAAGCAAAATGAGCCTTGAAGAACTCATAAAACAGCGCATACGCGAGCATGGTGCGATTTCGGTAGCGGAATATATGGAACTCGCACTTGCCCACCCTGAATACGGCTATTACATGCAGCGTGACCCGCTGGGTGCAGGCGGAGATTTCACCACTGCGCCCGAAATCAGCCAAGTTTTTGGCGAGATAATCGGCGTGTGGCTGGCGCATCAATGGCAAGTTATCGACGCACCGCAGGAAGCCGCGCTGGTGGAGCTAGGCGCGGGTCGCGGAACGCTGATGGCAGATATTTTGCGGGCAACCAAAAATGTTAAGGGCTTCCATGATGCGGTTAGTGTGCATCTGGTGGAAATCAGCCCTGCACTCAAACAAAAACAATGGAAAACTCTGGCGGGAAAGCACCCACGCATTGAGTGGCACGAAAGCATTGATACTCTGCCCGAACTCCCCCTGCTCCTAATTGCCAATGAATTTTTTGACACACTGCCGATTCGGCAATTTATTGGCGATGATGAGCGCATGGTGGAGCTGGATGACAATGGCGATTTATGCTTTTCTGCGGCTGGTAAAATCCGTGAAACTTGCGAACCAGCAATCAGCATCACCAAGGAAATCGCGCAGCATATAGCGCAGCATGGCGGCGGCGCACTGATTATTGATTATGGCTATATGAACGGCGAACAAGGCGACACGCTGCAAGCCATGAAAAATCATGCCTATCACCCAGTGCTTGCGGATGCGGGCAATGCGGACATCACCGCCCATGTTGATTTTTTAGCACTCGCCCGTGCGGCGCAGGAAGCAGGAGCAATCGCGCATGACATCGTTCCGCAAGGAGCATTCCTCATGCGTCTAGGCGCGGGTGAGCGCACCACCAAACTCTGCGAAATATCCAATCACGCGCAACAAAAATCCCTGATTGCGGGACTAAAACGCCTCGCCTCGCCTGAAGAAATGGGTGAGTTATTCAAAGTTTTGCCCCTACTCCGCAAATAAAATCATTCTGCAAATTACAATGTATTACCTACCTGATTTGGTTTCAATAATTCGGCTCTAACTTTATTAGATATTGTTTTATTTACTTCATCAATTATAGGTCTTGTAACATCTAGTAATTGAACAATAGGTGTTTCTCCCATTTTTTCAGTCAAACCTGATATAGCATCTTTATCATGGCTTATTTGATGAGCTTGAGTTGCCATAACAGATAACTCGCTAGCAAGCGTTTCTTTAATTGAATGTATTTCTGAATCAAAAAAAGGGGCTTTTTGTTCTATTATGTTAGCCTTTACTAAATCTTCCAGCAATGGCTGTAATCTTGTAAATATAAAATGCCCAACTGAATTTGGATCTGATGTAATTGTTTGACGAGAAAAACCATCAACACCAATAATAGGCATATTACATTTTTTTATATCAATACCCATAATTTCGTAAATACCAGACTGATCAATAATATCCTTTGCAGATATTTTGTTAATTTTATCAGCTGTTGTTTTAATTTTATTACGCATAAAAACTCCTACTCCGCAAATAAATCTGTGCTTAAATAGCGTTCCGCCGATGAGGCGGCAATAACCACGATGATTTTGCCTTTCATCTCTGGTCGTGCGCCAACTTCAAGGGCAGCGGCAATGGTCGCGCCTGATGAAATGCCAACAGGAATACCATCCAATTTTGAAGCTTTTCTGGCAGTGGCGAAAGCCGTTTCATTGCCGATGGTGATGATTTCATCCACTAAATCTTTTTTGAGGACATCAGGCACGAACCCAGCACCAATTCCTTGTATTTTATGCGGCCCAGCCTTACCGCCAGAAAGCACAGGGCTATCTTCTGGCTCAACGGCGATGATTTTTACGCTTGGTTTGCGGTTTTTTAGGATTTCCGCAACGCCTGTAATCGTGCCGCCTGTGCCAACGCCTGTAACGAATACATCAACTTTTCCATCCGTATCTTTCCAAATTTCTTCAGCTGTAGTTTTGCGGTGAATTTCTGGGTTGGACGGATTTTTGAATTGCTGCAAAATCAGCGCGTTTTTATTTTCGCCCGCAATTTCTTCAGCCCGTTCAATAGCACCGCGCATCCCTTTTGCTGCTGGTGTAAGCTCCAATTCCGCGCCTAAATGCTTCAAAATTTTGCGCCGTTCGATCGACATGCTCTCAGGCATGGTAAGTATCAGGCGGTAACCCTTCGCCGCACAAACAAACGCCAGCGCGATGCCTGTATTGCCCGAAGTTGGCTCAACCAACACCGTATCTTTCGTTAGTTTTCCGCTTGCTTCCGCTGCTTCCACCATTGAAAGCGCGATACGATCTTTCACCGAGGAAAGCGGGTTGAAAAACTCCGCCTTCACCAAAATATCCGCAACCACATTTGCTTGTTTGGCAAGGCGGTTTAGGCGGATAAGCGGCGTGTTACCGATGGTTTCAACGATGCTATCATAAATTCTTCCGCGTCCTGCTTGGTCTAGTTTTGTTGTCATTTTTATACTCCTTTTGGTTAAATTATAAAATCCAGTTTTTCGTCTATGGTCTTGCTGATTTTTTGCTGCTCTGCTTGCTCGCAAAGCTCGGCGATGGTAATTTGCTTCAAGCTATCCACCATCACGCTTGATAGATTATTCCACACAGGCTTTACCACCAATGTGCCAAGCTTTGTGCCTTTATAACCTTTATGGTCGCCTTCTTTTTCTTCATCCAACAACGAGTAAATATCCGCTATTGATATGCGCCTACGCTCTTTCGCCAGCACATATCCGCCGCTTGGCCCGCGCACACCGCGCAAAATTCCGCCCTTTACCAGCTTTTGCATCAGCTGCTCTAAATAACGCGCTGGCAGCCCTTGTGCCACCGCTATATCACGGCTAGCAACAGGGTTTGCACCAGCGTTATAAGCAATGGCGACGACAGCTTCCACAGCATAAAACACTTTGCGAGACGGCGTAATCATGCGCTTTTCTTCACCTCATGGCTACTAACATGAAATCCCGTTGAGCCAAAACCATTTTCGCCGCGCTGCGTTTCATCCAAATTCTCCACCTGCTGCCACTGCGCCTGCACCACTGGCGCGATGATAATTTGGGCAATACGCATTCCGCGCGTAACCGTAAAATCTTCCGCTCCGAAATTCACAAGAATAACTTTAATTTCTCCGCGATAATCCGCGTCAATTGTGCCGATGCAATTAAGCAGGCTAATTCCATGTTTAAGCGCAAGCCCCGAACGCGGGCGCACCTGCGCCTCAAAGCCCGCGGGCAGCGCAATAGCAACTCCTGTTGGAATAAGTTTTCTCTCCATTGGCGCGAGCGTAATATCTGCGTCAATTGCCGCCATTAAATCTGCCCCTGCCGCAAGTTCGCTTGCATATTCTGGTATTGGTAAGTCCGCCGCATTAGCAAGTTTTACGATTTTTACTTGTGTCATTTTTTCATGCTTTCAATAATATTTGTGACTAATTTTTTGGCAACTTCCGCCTTGCTCATTTTCTGCCATTTTTCCTGTTTTTTTGCGGTCACCAGAACCACTTCATTTTCATCACCAGAAAAAATTTTTCCGCCCGCGACATCATTGGCAATTATCCAATCACAGCCTTTTCGCGTTAGTTTTTCTCGCGCATTTTTCAGCAGATTTTCCGTCTCTGCCGCAAAACCAACAACCAGTTTCGGGCGTTTTTTATGTGCGGAAATAATTTTCAGAATATCAGGATTTTCTATAAGCTCTATGGTTGGTGGTTTTTTTTCCGCCGTTTTTTTTATTTTCTGCACAGACACAGATTTTGGGCGAAAATCCGCCACCGCAGCAGTACAAACCGCAATATCAGCAGGTAGTGAATTTTCCACAGCGGCAAGCATTTCCAGCGCGGTTGTCACCTGAACTAACTTCACATTACTAGGCGTAAGCAGTGTCGTATTCCCGCTTATCAGAGTAACTTCCGCCCCCGCATCGGCAAGTGCTTCAGCAATGGCGTAACCTTGCTTGCCAGACGAACGATTGCCAATAAAACGAACAGGGTCAATCGCTTCATGGGTTGCGCCAGCGGTCACAATCGCTTTGCGATTGTTGAGTGTAGAGTTTGGAGTTTGGAGTGTGGAAAGAATATATTCGGAAATTTTATTAGCCTCCGCCATGCGTCCTGCGCCAATTTCGCCGCAGGCAAGCGTTCCGCTGTCTGGCTCGATGACTTTTATTCCATCAGCTTTAAGCTGCGCTATGTTGCGCTTGGTGGCTGAATTGTTCCACATCTGCGTGTTCATAGCAGGGGCGATAATTATAGGTTTATTGCTGGCAAGCAGCGCGGCACTCGCCAAGTCGTCGGCAAATCCACACGCCATTTTCGCAATGATATTCGCGCTGGCGGGCGCAACCACCACCAAATCCGCCTCCCGAGTCAGGCGGATATGCCCCATTTCGGTTTCGTCTTTCAGAGAAAATAAATCGCCATAAACTGCGTTTTCTGATAATGCTGCAACCGAAAGTGGCGTGACAAATTCCGCCGCCGCCTTGGTTATAACACAACGCACAACAAGCCCACTCGTACGCAAAGAGCGAATAAGCTCCAACGACTTATAAGAGGCGATGCTGCCTGTAATTATCAGTAATATTGATTTTCGTGACATATTTATGCAAAGTAAAATGTGTTTTACAACAATGCACTATTATCACATGTAAATTAAAAAAGCTAGACTCTATAGAACCTATACGGAGGCTTCCATATCAACTAATCGCTTCCAATTAGAAGCCGAAGCGAGCGCGAAATAAATAAATGGCAACCAGCCCTTCTCGCGGAAGGATAAATAAACCTTGTTGGGCAGCGCGTTTAAGGCTTTTTCATCAATCATTTTGAAGCCAGACAGCGTAGTTTTTCTACCTGAACTAAGTGTCAGCTCCGCGCCGTAAGGCTGTAGCAATTTATGCTCTTCCAAATCGGCGCATAAATTCTTGGTTATAAGATGATGCTGATAAAAAGCTGTGCAGAACTTCAAGGCGTTATTGGTAAATTCCGTTGGTGCGCCAGCATCGCTATAAAGCGCGTTCGCATCTGTCATTTTATGCATGCTAAAATTCGACGATGCCTCGTCAACACAGAGATAAAATTTTTGTTCTTCTGGGCGTTCAAAAAATATAAATGGATATTGGCGAATATAAGCTGGAACATAAGACCCAGCCAGCCATTTATTGTCCTTAGTCACAAAATAATTGCTTTTTTCCAAACCGACAATCGCCGCAGGCAGAGTATTCCCATCACCAGTAAAAACTATCGGATAGCTCTTTCCCGCTTCGATAAATTCAATGGCATTGATAGGCAAAGAATTTGTAGGGCGAGCAAAAGAAAAATCCGTTGTTTCACGAACCGAAGCCCCAACATGCCGAACGCCGTCAAGTGCAACAGGATTTTTATATAAAAGAGGAAGACCAGAGGACTGTTCGCCCTTTGGTTTTTCCTTATTATTTGCCGTTTGTTTTGTTGTCATCCGAGAAACTTACTACTGAACTGAACAGCTAGCCGCATTAAACCCTGTCTGGAAACCAGACCCAAGGAAACTGTTACCACAGTTACCATTGCCACCGCCAGCTGCTGGCTCAAGAGCCGCTAAACTACTAGCATTTCCACCCGCCGCAGGAGCAAGATCCCCAAGCTGGCTAGGTGCTATATTACCAACATTAACAGGCGGGTTACCACCGCCACCACCAGAAGATGGTGCGAGCAAGCTTAAATCAAGGCTGTTAATGTCAAAAGTAGGTGGTGTAATCCCTGTATTATTATCTATTATAAATCCCGCGTAAGAAAATAAGCCAGAACCAACATTCCTACGCTGGAAGAACCCATTATCCTCACCGCTGAAGCTAAACAAGCTGATAAAGTCTTTATAGAAAACATCACCAACACTGCCACCATCTTCAATGTCTATGGTTTTTGCTTCTGCCGCATCACGCTGCGCTTCAGTGAAATCACTAGCACGAACGCCTTCGAAGAATTGCTGGCTGGCGTCAAGAGTCTCACCGAACATAGCACCGTTTTGCAGAACGAAATAGTTGGTTTGCCCAGCAAACGAGCTGGTATTTCCGCTAAACTGCATAGAACTGCCAGCTCCATCTATCAAGATGCCAATATCGCCACCAGTAATTTGCAAACCACGCACCAGCGTTCCACCAGAACCGTTAGCAATTTGAATGCCTGTTCCGCCAACTGGCGTGGTTATATTAGCCGCATCAATAAAGGTGTTTTGGCTGTTATCAAGATTAATTCCCAGCAAGTTGCCAGTAAATATATCACCTGTCATAACTGCATTATTGCTGTTTATAAAGCTAGCACCAATGCCGTTATCTGTGAATGTATTATTATTGGTAACAACATTGTCGCTGCCAATGAAAGTCAAACCAAGAACATTGTTATGAATGTTATTGTTATTGAATATCGCACCACCAGAGTTCGAGATATAAGCTCCGTTCACACTGAAGCTTACTTCATTACCAAGAATTGAAAGATCATTAGTGATATTTTCAACAAAAATGCCCGTTCCCGTATCGGTTACAGTGTTGTTCTCAATGGTAACATATTCACTATCTAGAACATGAATACCGTGACCAGCACCATTAATATTATTATTAGCTATATATATCGCACTGCTTGGATCAACGAAGATAGCGTCACCAATAATATTTGTGATGGTGTTGCCATCAATAGAAATCCCGCCAGTGTCAGTCACTATAATGCCGTCAAGAAAATCATTTATGATATTATTAGAAGCCGTGAAATCAGTGCTGTTAGTATTGTTGATGGCGGTAGTGCCGTCTTCAAAAGCATTATTGGTAACACGCAAATCAATAGAGCCAACACTGTTAACACCAACATTTATGTGAGTAAAATCATTGTCATTGATGGTTATGAAGCCACCACCATTCACATTGATTGCAGTGTCGTTTCTCCAGAAGAAATTGTTATGGATATCCGCAATAACCACATCGCTAAGAGCAATGCCAGTTAAGGTATTATGCGCTATACCGTTATTTCTAATTGTAAGATCCGTGTCACCTTCAAATGACATACCAGCCGTCGCGTTGCCAGCGATGGTATAGCGAATGTCATTGCCAAAAATATCGGTAGAAACTGTATTCTTACCAGAAATACCTATTTTGTTGTTATACAACCTGTTGCCAGAGATAAGCGTATCTACTGTATTTTCAAGCTTAACGCCTGTATCAGTCGTTCCCAGCACATCGCTACCAGCTAGCTTGAAATTATCGCTATCGCTTACATCCACACCAACAGCACCATCTCTTATAAGCGAGCCAAGCACAGAAACAGAATCTGAATTATCAACATCAATTCCAGTTCCAAGTGCTGTTGTAGTAATGGTCACATTATCAACAACTGCGCCAGAGCTATTAAAGAACCTAATCCCATAGAAGTTATTGGTAAATATATCGCCAGTCAGTGTCGCATTATTGCTGTTTATAAACCTAGCACCAACAAAATTATTAGTAAATTCATTGCCAGTTAACATTGAGTTGTTGCTATCCTTGAACTCTGCACCAAGGAAGCTATCGTACATGGTATTGTTTTCAAAAACAGCACCATCAGAACCTTCGATTAAAGAACCGATTAAACTACCGCTCACATTATTGCCAGCAACCTTAAGACCAGTGGTGTCTTCAACAAAAATCCCAAAAGTTGTATCGGTTACGGTGTTATTCAGAATATTTGCAATAGTGCCATCCTGAACATGAATACCATGGTTCGCGCCATCAATGCTATTATTCGCTATATATATGTCATTGCTAGGATCAACAAATATCGCGTCTGCATAAATATTGGTGATTGTGTTTCCAGCAATAGAAGTGCCGTTGGTATTAATAACAACAATGCCGTCAATAAAATCATCTATAACATTTGAAAATGCTAAGAAATTGCTGCCACCAAAATTATAAATAGCAGTATCGCCTCCTGTGAAATTATTCCTATGAACCAGCAACCCAGAAGAGTTTAAGCTGTCCACACCAGTTCCAATATTGGTGAATTCATTCCTAGAAATAACGATAGAACTGCCACCAATTACATCAATAGCCGTATCAATGTTATCAAAACTATTATTGGTGATTGGTGATTGGGTCACATTATTAAGCGAAAGACCAGTTGTCGTCGGCGCACCATATACGGCGTTAAGCTCAACGCGCAGCTGGCTATCGCCATCAAAAGCCATGCCCGTGTCGTTGCCTGTAAAGCCGTTACCGATAACACGGGTAAGCAGCGTGCTATCACCTGACAAACCAACATTGTTATTAATAAAATAATTGCCGCCGATGAATGCACTAACCGTATCGCGTAGCAGAACGCCAATTTGCGAAGCACCAGAAACAATAGAACCAGCAAGCCTAAAGCCATGGTTATTAGTAGATTCAATACCAACTTCCCCACCTCGAACTTGAAGATTTGAAACGGTAACATGATTAACGCCATTTACAGAAATAACAGGATTAGTCGTAGCAAGTGGAGCGTTTATCTTAGTGTTCAAAGAACCATTCCCACGCAAGGTGAAATTGCCTTGGTCAATGGTCAGAGCTTCTGTCCATGAACCGCTGCCGAGTTGCAATAAAGCCCCTGCGCTGCCCGTGGTTGTTCCAATTGCGTTAATTGCGTTCTGAATAAAACCACCAGCATTTTGATGCAATATTACGCTTTTTCCAGAAATCACATTTGCAAGATTGCTGCTAAATATTCCGCTATTGTTTATATTAACATCGCCGATATTGCTTCTAACGCTGCTTCCACTCATGGTAAAGCCAACGCTGCTTGCATTAATATTTCCGCGACCAGTTAAAATATCCGCCGCACCCATGCCAATATTATTGCCAGCATTCAAGGTAACCGCCCCCTGATTGCCAGTTCCACCGAAATAGAAAGACTTAATATCTGCATTGACTGCGATGTTGTTGCCAGCGTTAAGGGTTAGCGAGCCAGCCCCTGTCCAGATTATATTTGCCAGCACCACGATATTGTTAATGGCGGTTTCGATAACATTTGTCCCGCCATTAAGGATCGCTACGATAGCGGCATTATTTACGAAATGGTCTGTTCCGAAGAAGAAATCACCGCCGCCATGAATAAACAAGCTGTCTGGATCGAGCAACAAAGTCCCCGCATCGCCTTTTGGCGCGGTTAGGTCAGCGAAGCCGTTAAAGCCCAGCTCGCCCTTAGACGAAACTTCGGCAACGCCACCATTGCCGCCATTTACACCGCCCTTACCAAGGATAGTGCCGTTAAAATCGGTCAGCTCATCAGAC
>SXGT01829206.1_pt1 | contig 11613 bp, 6 predicted proteins | sample 3176221 | NCBI WGS metagenome assembly SXGT01 (sample SAMN11356862, study PRJNA531348) | freshwater metagenome | isolation source: freshwater sample F1-120 | place: China: Fuxian Lake, Yuxi | collected 2017-12-25
AGAAGCGTCGCGAGGACGCGCGCCAGCGGGCTCAGCGGGCCCGCGAGCGCCTCAAGCAGTTGCGCGAAGAAGCCGCGCGGCGGCAGCAGCCATGACCAGAGGTAGGCGCTCGGATCCACCAACCCAGGGGCGGCGTTCCTGGGCATTCACCCGGTGCCACTGCGGTCCTCGGAGCGGGTCGTCGGCAGAGGCGGGGGACCTGACCGGGGAGGGTGGCTTCTCGGCCCACCACCCGGCCCGTCGGAGCGGGTTGTCGGCAAGGGATGGAGCAGCGGGGGAATCTTGGCCGCATGGCGAGTTTTGGGCTAACGAAAGGCCGGTCGGAGCCCCGGGGGCCGGCGTGCCGGGCTCATTGATGGTGGCGACGTGCGCCGGGCGCGGCAGAGGCCCGGATCCGGGAGGCGAGGGAGGGGGAATGGTTTGGCGGGGCGGAAACTGGGCGCGCAGCGGGCGTCGATTTGACGTGCGGCTGGCGGTCCTGCTCGGTGCGATCGCCGGGCTGCTCGCTGGCCCGGCCCGGAGTGCTCTCGCCCAGGGAGCTGCCGCCGCGCCGGCCGTGCCACCGGCAGCGGCCGCCGTCAAGGCACCGCCAGCAGCCGGCGAGAGTTCCGACGCGATCGTGCTCAACTTCGAGCGCGCCGACGTCCGCGAGGTCATCCACAGTCTCGCCGGCGCGCTCGGCATCAATTACCTGATCGACCCGCGCGTCGAGGGCCAGGTGACCATCCGCACGACCGGGCGGATCCCGCGCGCCGAACTCTTCCCGCTCTTCAACCAGATCCTGCGCTCGATCGGCATTGCGGCGGTCCAGGTGGGCGAGGTCTACAACATCGTTCCGATCGCCGACGCGAAGACGCGCGTGGTGGTTTCGCGCAAGGATCTCCCGGCGATGGCGCGCGATGACCTGTTCATCGTCGAGCTGGTCAAGATCCAGAACCTGGCCGCGCAGGAGATGGCCACGCTGCTTCAGCCCTTCATCACGCCGGGCGGCGAGGTCTTCCCCTACCCGCGGGCAAACGTGCTCATCCTGACCGATCTGGCGAGCAATGTGGATCGCCTGCGTGAGATGATCCAGCTCCTCGACCGCGACAGCTTCAAGGAACTGAAGGCACGGGTCTACAAGGTCGAGAACGCGAATCTCGAGGAGCTCGGCACGGAGCTGATCGCAGTCCTTGACACCTACGGGCTCACGGGCGAGGCCGGCAACGAGCGCGGGGTCTACGCGATCCCGCTGGTGCGGCTCAACTCGGTGGCGGTGCTGGCCTTCAGCGACGACGTATTCACCGCAGTCGAGCACTGGCTTGGTTTGCTCGATGTCCCCGAGGATTCCGACTTGAGCCGGACAGTGCGCGTCTACAACGTGCAGAACGCGAAGGCGGTGGATCTCGCCGCTGTGCTCAACGAACTCTACGGCGGTGGCACGAGCAGTGCGCCCACGACGGGTCCGCAGGCGGGACAACCCGGCGCGGGCGGTGGCATGTTCTCGCGGGCGGGCCGTGGCGGTTTCGGCGGCGGTGGCGTTGCCGGGCCGGGGGCCGGTGGTGGACTCGGCCGCCAGGCCGCGGCTTCCTCTAGTGGCCTGGGCGGGGTCGCACAGGTCGGCGGGGGGCAGGGCTTCGGTGGCGGTGGCGGCTTCGGCGGCGGCATGGGTGGCGGTGGTGGCATGGGGGGCGGCGGCAGCCGCTTTGGGGGCGGCGGCGCGCAACCGGCGGGAGTGCTCGGCGGCGCGCCGGGGCTCGGCGGTGGCGGTCAATGCGCGTCCAGCGTCGTGATCGGTGGCGGCGAACCGGGCTCGTTCTTCGAGAAGGAAGTCCGGATCGTGGCCGACGCGATCTCCAATTCTCTCGTCATCCTGGCGACGCGCAAGGACTACGAGGAGATTCTTGATGTGCTGCACGACCTCGATGTCGTGCCACGTCAGGTGGTGATCGAGGTTCTGATCGCCGAGGTCAGCCTCAACAAGGATCTCCAGATGGGGATCCAGAGTGTCCTGACCAACAAGGGAGCGCTCGGAGCGGTGCCGACGGTGAGTCCGGTGCCCTCGGCGACGGCGACTTCGGACGATATTCTCGGGCCGCTCGGGCGCGTCCTCGGCAGCGGGCCCGCGGGCACCAACGACGACCTGCTCAAGCGTCTGCTCTACGTCGATCCGACCGGGATGCTGACGGCGATCATCACCGATCAGAAGAGCTTCCGCTTCCAGCTCGATGCACTGGCCTCGGCCGGACGCCTCAAGGTGCTGGCGAGCCCGCACGTCCTGACCTCGGACAACCGCGAGGCCTTGATCAACATCGGCCAGTCGATTCCGATCCTGACCTCGCAGGCCAACCTGGCGGGCATCCAGACCCAGGGCGGTCAGACCGCGCTGGTCAACAGCGTCCAGTATCGCGACACCGGCGTGATCCTGAGCATCCTGCCGCAGGTCAACGCCGACGGGCTGGTCAATCTCCAGGTTCGCCAGGAGGTCAGCGAGGTTGACGAAGGCTTCAAGAGTTCGACCGGCTCGCCCGCCTTCATCGTGCGCGAGGCCGAGACCGCGGCCGTGGTCCAGGACGGCGACTCGCTGCTCATCGGTGGCATCATCCAGGAAGTCACGACCCGCGGCCGCTCGGGTGTGCCCTATCTGATGGATCTGCCGGCGATCGGGCAGCTCTTCCGCACCGAGAGCGACACCGTGCGGCGAGTCGAGCTCATCATCCTGCTGACGCCGCACGTGATCCGCGGCCGTGCCGAGGCCTTGCAGGTGACGCAGGAGTACAAGGACCGTCTGTGGGACGTGGTCGACGAGATCGACCGCACCAGCGGACTGCGCGCACCGACCTCGCGCGAGTACTACAACCGCCAGCGCCTGCGCAGTCGCACCACGACCGCACAGCGGCCGCAGGCGGGGGTCCTCCCGAACCGCGATTGGGAGGATTGACCCGCAGCACCAGGCCATGGCGATGCGCGAACGAGGAGGATCGCCCCTGCGGCTGCTGGCGCTGCCGTGGCGACAGCGGGAGCTGCTGGGCCTGCTCGTGGCGCGGGATCTCCGCGGCCGCTGGGCGGGTTCGTGGCTTGGTCCGGGCTGGGCGCTGCTCACGCCGCTCCTGCAGCTCGCGGTCCTGACGCTGGTTTTCTCGGCCGTGCTGCACGTCCGTTTCGCGCCGAGCGGTGCGCTGGCGGAGGGGCCCTTCGCGCTCGCACTCGCCTGGGGTCTCTTCCCCTGGCTCGCGGCGCAGGACGGGCTGACGCGCGCGGCGTCGAGCCTGGTCGATGGCGCGGTGCTGGTCCGGCGGCTCTCGATCGAGCCGGCGCTCTTGCCCGTCGTGCCCGTCCTCGCGGCACTCGTGCAGGTCGTGGCGACGCTCGTTGTCGTGGGCGTGTTGTCGGCGGTTGCGGGCTGGGCGCCGGCGCCGAGTGTCGTGCTCTGCCTCCCCGTGCTCGTCGTGCAGGGAGCCCTGGTGCTCGGGTTGGGCGGCCTCGCCAGCGTCGGGCACGCCTATCTGCGCGACACGGCCGCGCTGGTCTCGACCCTGCTGCAAATCGGTTTCTATCTCTCGCCGATTGTCTATGCCGTGTCGGCCGCTCCCGAATCGCTGCGCGACCTGCTCTGGCTCAATCCGATGGCGGGCCTGGTCGAATCGATGCGTGCCTTTGCCTTCGGCGAGGCGCCGCCGTGGCGCGCCCTCGCCTGGAGCACCCTCTGCGCCGTGGCGGCAATCTCGGCTGCCGGATGGGCCTTTGCCCGTGCTGCCGACGAGCTGCCCGATCTCGTATGAGCGCGGACTCTGTTGTCCGGGCGGTCGATCTCGGCAAGGCCTACCGGCAGACCCGCCGGCCGTCGCTGCGTCTGCGGGATTGGCTCACGAGGCGCGAAGCCGGCCCGCCGAGTTGGGCCTTGCGCGAGATCTCGTTCGATCTTCGGCCTGGGCAGGCACTGGGGGTGATCGGCGACAATGGCGCCGGCAAGACGACCTTGCTGGCGTTGATCGCGGGAGCCGCGGCGCCGACGACCGGAACCATCGCGACGCACGGCAGCCGCGCAGCCCTCCTCGAACTCGGCGCGGGCTTCCATCGCGACTTCACGGGGCGCGATAATTTGATGCTTGCGGGCCTCGCCGCCGGACTGGATCGCGCGACGCTGCGCCAGCGTGAGGCCGGGATCATCGAGTTCGCCGGGGTGGGAGCCGCCATCGATACGCCGCTGCGCACGTGGTCGTCGGGCATGGTGCTCCGGCTCGCCTTTGCTGCCGCTACCGCGTCGTTGCCCGATGTTCTGGTGATCGACGAGGCGCTGGCGGTCGGCGATCAGCGCTTCCAGGCGCGCTGTCTCGAGCGGATCGAAGCCTTCCAGCGCGGCGGCGGCACGCTGATCTTCTGCTCGCATAACCTCTACCAGGTCAAGAAACTCTGCGACCAGGCCCTCTGGCTCGAGGCCGGGCGCCCGCGACTGCTGGGCCCCGCCGCGGCGGTGGTGGATGCCTATGCGGATGCCTCGCGCGAGAGGCGCCTCGAACGGGAGCTCGGCCGGGAGCGGCGGGCGGGAACGGACGAGGGAGGGGCGCTGGCGCGCGTGACGCACGTCGAGGGGATCCTTGCCGACGGTCGGGCGGTGTCACAGGTCGAAACGGGTGACACGGTGGTGCTGCGGGTGCGCGTCGAGCTGGCGCCGGATACCGATATCGAGCCGGGTGTCGCCGTGGGCGTGGTGCGCGCGGACGGTCTCGTCTGTCACTGCACCTCGACCGAAATCGATGGGGCACGGATGACGCCCTTGTCGGGCGGTTCCTTCGCGATCGAGTTGCGACTGGCAGGGCTGCCCTTGCTCGGCGGTCGCTATCATTTCAACGTCGCCGCCATCGACCAGCGCAGGCCTCTCGTGTTGCTCGATGTGCGCGAGGGCGAGGCGCCCTTCACCATCGTCAATCCGGTGGCCGACTGGGGCGTGAGCCGCCTGCCACACGTCTGGACGGCGCCCGGCGGGAGGTCGGAGTCCGAGTGACCCCGAGGCGCCATGCCGTCGCACTTGCGGCGATTCTCGCGCTGGCCGCAGCGCTGCGGCTCTCGAACATCGGCACGGGTTGGTTCGGGGTGGATCAGGCGCGTGATCTCACGATCGCCGCGGACATCGCTGCGGGTCGTGGTTGGCCGCTCGCGGGCCCGCCGATGCGCAACCGGCTCCGTCTCGGCGGGCTCTACTACGGCCTCTGGGTGCCGCCCTTGGTCCTGGGTGGAGGGGCTCGCGCCGCATACCTCTGGGCGGGGCTACTCGGAACCGTCGGGGTGGCGCTGGCGGCGCGACTCGGGCGACGGGCGGGCGGCCCGGCGTGCGGTCTCGTTGCCGCCCTGCTGCTCGCGACGTCACCGATTGCTGTGATCGACGAGCGTGTGGCCTGGCCTCCGGCCGTGGTGCCGCTCTGCACGGGGCTGATCCTGCTTCTTGCGCTCGACCGGTTCGAGCGTCCGAGTCCTTCTCGGGCAGCCCTGCTCGGTGCCGTCTGTGGTCTTGCGACACAAGTCCATCTTTCGCTCGTGCCGATCGCGGCTCTCGGGCTGGGTAGCGTCCTGCTGGCGCGGGAGGCTCGGGCGGGTCGCAATCTCGGGCTGGCCACGATGGCCTTTCTGCTGCCGCTGGTGCCGATGGCTCTGGTCGCGGGCGAGCGGCTTGTTGCGGCGCCGTCGACGCGAATCGTGCTGCCCGCGCTGGGTGATCGGATCGTGGCCGTGCTGGTGGCGCCCCAGCGTGCGGTTGCGGCCGTCGCGCGAGAGGCCCCGGCGCCCATCGCCATTCTGCTCATGTTCGAGGCCCTCTGGCTGCCACTTGCACTGGTGTGCGCCCTGTCGGTTGCGTGGCGTGGCGCGCGGGCACTCCAGCGAGGATGGTCGCAACGGCCTTTGGGGGCATGGAACCTGGTGGTCGCGTGGCGCGATGAGTGGGCACTTCGGCTGGCCGCACTTGCTCTGCTCGTCAGCGTTGGCGCGGTCGTAGCGCTGCCGGCCGAGGCATGGGCTTATTATCTTGATCCGGCCCTGCTCCCGGCGTCGGTGGTGCTGGGCTGGGCGCTGACACGCTGGCGCGCTGCGGCGGTTCCGTGGGCGCTGGTCGTGTTCGCTCTCGCCCGAATCGTTGTGCTGGGCTGGTGGATCGGCGACGTCGCGCAGCGCGGTTTCATCTCCACTGACTTCGGCCAACTGGCACTTGCCTCGGCCGCGCCCGGTCACGGGGGGCACGTGCGGCTCCTCACGCTTGCGACCCGGCAGCAGCTCTGGCCTCGACTGCTCGGTCGCGTTGGTGGCGAGCCCGGGCATGTCGCGGCGCGTCTGCACGGCCCGGGGTTCTCCGATCTCGCCACCGACAATGCTTATTTTGAAGCGACGGCGCTGGCCTCCACCAGGGGCGTGGCTGCGCTTGAGTCGAAAATGCACGGCGTCGGGCCAGGAGATGGGCGAGGGGCGTCGGTGTCGGCGAGAGCGAGTGTGGCCGTGCCGCAGGTGCCGGGCGTCGGTCCGGGGGGCTGGCGCCAGCGCACGGCGCGGCCCGACGCGGCGCCGGATGGTCTGCCGGCCGAGCGCGACGTGGCTCTCTTCTACGCCGACGGACTGGATCTCGGCTTCCTCGGCGTCGTCGATGTCGAGGCGATTGGTCCCTTCGTGACTGTGGTGCTTCCGGCAAGGCTGAGGCCGGAACGCGGTCGTATTGTCGCCTGCGATGACCGGCCCGTGTCGTTACCCTGGCCGGTTGCCCCGGCTCCCGACCCAAGGCACTACGGCCGCGGCGAGATCGCGCGTCCGCGCTGGCCCTGCCGTCGTGTGCAGGTCGAGATCCCGATCGAGGGAGCCGGTGCTTGGCGCTTGCTTGCTGCGGTACGTGGCGAGGGACGGATCGTCGCGGGGGAATCGCGCGGCGCGGGGCCGCGCACCAACGGGGACCGCTCGCGACTCGAACCCCTCGGGCCGATTCTACGAGGATTCGATCGAGGCTGGGACGTGCCGGCGGCGGCGGTCGCGCTGCTGCTTGAGGTCGACATCGAAGGCCCGGCGACGCTCGATTTCGTCGCGCTCCCGGCTCTCGCGGAGTCATCCCGCGGGAAGGTCTCGCCGGCCGGACGCTCTGGAGGCCAGGAACGCGACGGGCTTGGCGCCGAGCTACCGCTCCCCTAACGGGGACAAGAGAGAGCCATCGCATGACGTACAACGCACAACGTGCGCTGGAGTTACTCCGGCTCGGCTCGGGACGCGCCGACGTCACCTTTCGGGAAGGCCAAGAAGAGGCGATTCGCAAGATCGTCGACGGTGGTGGTCGTCTGCTGGTCGTTCAGAAGACCGGATGGGGTAAGAGCTTCGTCTATTTCATCGCGACGAAGCTGCTGCGCGAAGGCGGCAATGGCCCAGCACTGCTGATCTCTCCGCTGCTGGCGCTCATGCGAAATCAGATCGAAGCAGCGAAACGCATGGGTGTTCGTGCTGCCACGATCAATTCCAGCAACGTCGACCGTTGGGCCCATGTCGAGGCTAGACTTTCCCAAGGCGAGGTCGACATCCTCTTGATCTCCCCCGAGCGTCTGGCCAACGAGCGCTTCCGCACAGGGGCCCTGGCTGGTATCGCCGCGCATATTTCGATGCTGGTCATCGATGAGGCGCATTGCATCTCGGACTGGGGCCACGACTTTCGCCCGCACTACCGGTTGCTGGAGCGGATTGTCAGAACATTGCCGCCCAATATGCGGCTTCTCGCCACCACAGCGACGGCGAATAACCGGGTGCTGGAGGACCTTGCTGAGGTGCTCGGTCCGAAGCTGGACGTCTCGCGCGGCGACCTGAATCGGCCCTCGCTCTTCCTGCAAACCATCCGCTTGCCCAGCCAGGCCGAGCGCCTTGCCTGGTTGGCAGAGCAGTTGGCCACGCTGGAGGGCCACGGCATCATCTATGCGCTTACGGTGCACGACGCCAACCAGGTCGCCGCCTGGCTCAAGACCCGGGGGTTCAATGTCGAGGCCTACACGGGCGAGACGGGCGACCATCGGGAAGCGTTGGAACAGGCGCTACTCGACAACAAGGTCAAGGCACTGGTCGCAACGACGGCGCTGGGTATGGGTTTCGACAAGCCTGATCTGGCGTTTGTCGTCCACTACCAGATGCCAGGTTCTGCGGTCGCGTACTACCAGCAAGTTGGACGTGCGGGGCGCGCAGTGGACGCCGCCTACGGTGTGCTGCTCAGTGGCGAGGAAGACTCAGACATCACCGATTGGTTCATCCGCAGTGCCTTTCCGACCCGCCAGGAAGTCGCCGAGGTCCTGGGTGCACTTGAGGAAGAGGACAACGGCCTTGCCGTTTCCGAGCTGCTCGGTCGCGTCAATCTTAGCAAGGGGCGCGTCGACAAGACGATTGAGTTGCTCTCCCTTGAGGCGCCAGCGCCCATCGCCAAACAGGGAGCCAGGTGGCAACTCACGGCAGCGACACTGAGCGATCGGTTCTGGGAGCGCGTCAATCGACTAACCGCCCTGCGGGAAGACGAACATGAGCAGATGCGGAAGTACGTCAACCTGTCCTCTGGTGAGCATATGGGCTTCCTGATCGATGCATTGGACGGTTCTCCTGGTGTTGTTGCGCCGCCGACGCTTCCCCCGCTGCCAACCGGCGTGAACGATGCGTTGGTTCGGGACGCCCTTGCATTTCTTCGGCGCACCAGCCTGCCCATCGAACCCCGCAGGAAGTGGCCTGGCGGGGGGATGCCGCAGTACGACATCAATGGACTCATTCCGGTCGACCATCAGGCGCGGCCCGGAAAGGCCTTGAGTGTTTGGGGTGACGCCGGCTGGGGTGGCCTGGTCCGGTTGGGCAAGTATCACGACGGCCAGTTCGCCGAGGACTTGGTTGGGGTCTGTGTGAAGATGGTGCGCGAATGGAACCCCGAACCCAGCCCGACTTGGGTGACGTGCATTCCCTCGCTGCGTCATCCCGATCTGGTCCCCAGCTTTGCGAACCGCCTGGCTGTGGCTCTGGGTCTTCCGTTTCATCTGGTTCTTGCGAAAATAGATGTCAGGCCCGAACAGAAGACCATGAGAAACAGTACACAGCAGGCGCGAAACCTCGATGGTTCGCTGGCACTCAACGGTGCGCCAGTTCCGGACGGGCCGGTGATCCTGGTCGACGACATGGTGGATTCACGCTGGACGCTGACCGTGGCCGCGTGGCTGCTGCGCACGGGCGGAAGCGGCCATGTCTGGCCGATGGCCCTCTCTCAAGCGGGGCACGATGAATGACGCCTACGCTGTCTCCCAACACCCAGACAATCCTCCTGCTGACGGCGCCATTGATTGCGGGACGCGGGACCTCGTCCTCAGAGTTCCTGTCGCCGGGGGAATACAAGCGCCTCGGCCGCCACCTGCGGGAGAAACAGTGCCAGGTCGGGGATCTCGTCTCGCCGGATTCGGCCGATCTCCGACGGGAATGCCAGTCTGTGGTGGACCAGGCTCGGCTGCAACGCTTGCTGGGGCGCGGCTTCCTCCTGAGCCAGGTCATCGAGCATTGGCGAGCGCGCGCGATCTGGGTGGTCAGCAGCGCTGATGCCGAGTATCCCCGCCGCTTGAAGACGCGGCTGGAGGAAGACGCCCCTGCCGTGCTTTATGGTTGCGGTGACCTGAGCCTGCTGGAGTCGGGTGGCCTCGCGGTGGTTGGTTCTCGTCACGTTAATGAATCATTGGTCGACTACGCGATGGCAGTCGGCAGGTTGGCCGCACGGGCCGGGCGGACACTCGTCTCGGGTGGTGCCAGGGGCATCGACCAGGCCGCCATGCGCGGTGCGCTCGAAGCTGGTGGCAAGGTCAGTGGTGTCCTTGCGGACAGTCTGGAACGGACGACCATGAATCGCGAGCACCGCAACCTGCTGCGCGATGGGCAACTCGTGCTGATTTCTCCATACGATCCGTGCGCCGGGTTCAATGTCGGCAATGCCATGCAGCGCAACAAGCTGATCTATGCGCTGGCCGATGCATCCCTGGTGGTCAGCTCCGATGTCGGGAAGGGCGGGACCTGGGCAGGTGCAATCGAGCAGATTTCCAAGCTTAAATTAGTGCCTGTGTATGCCCGATCGACGGGCGAGTATTCCGCCGGTCTCGATGCTCTGCGCAGCAAAGGTGCGATCCCTTGGCCGAATCCCCAGGACGCGGAGGCATTTGAAGGTTTGTTCGATGCCGCCATGCCAGCTCTGCGGGAATCGCCGCAGGGAGGCCTTGCGCTGTTTCCCGTTGACGGCCCGTCCGATGTCGGCCACATGCCGCCAGCGAGGCCGGAGGCACCAGCGATGATCGGATCGCCCATCGAAGTGGTGGTGCCGCCGGTCGCCTCATCGAGGGATGCACCAGTCGGCCCTGTGCAAGGTCCTCCAGGGCCCAGGGCTGCGCGACTCCGTGCCGGTCAGCCTGACGCTGTCCTCCCGGTGGCGAAGGAGCCATCAACACCTTCGGACACACTGTTTGCGGCGGTCCGAGAGACTGTCCAGCTTTTGCTGAGGGCGCCAATGAAGGAGGCGGAGGTTGCCACTGCGCTGGACGTCTCCAGCGCGCAGGCCAAGGCGTGGCTACGGCGTCTCATCGACGAGGGCGTGATCGAGAAGCAGAAGAAGCCAGCGGCTTACATCGTCAAGAGGTACAGCCTGTTCGAGTAACCTAGGACGATTCATCCGCTCACGCTTGCGTTGCTGTGGCTTGAGTCCCCCCGGCCTTTATCGGGAGGGTTGCCGTCGAGGCGAAAGGTGCGTCCCAAGCCCGAGTGCGCCACCACAACCTGCCCGGATGCGTCGGCCGCTGGTGGTGGCTAAGCCGATTCCGTGCCACGGGCGCGGATTGCCGGGGTCGGGGGGGGCCTGCCTCCGACCGTGCTCGACAACGCCGAGCTCGAGACGGAGCTCGGCGTCGAACCGGGCTGGATCGAGGCGCGCACGGGGATCCGCTCGCGTCGCATCCTGCGCGCCGGCGAATCGATCGTTGATCTGGCGGAGACCGCCGCACGTCAGGCGCTTGACAGCGCTGGCCTGCAGCCCGCAGATCTCGACGCGGTGGTTTGCGCCACGACGTCCGCGCCCTGGCAATTTCCTTCGCTTGCGTGTCTGTTGCACGACCGGCTCGGCGTCGCCGACGCCCCGGCTTTCGACGTGGCGGCCGCCTGCGCCGGCTTCACCTACGCCCTCTCGGTTGCCGAACAGGGCATCCGTGCCGGAGACCACCAGCGCGTACTGGTGGTCGGTGCGGATGCGCTGAGCCAGGTGTGCGATCCGGCCGACCGCACGACGCGGGCGCTTTTCGGTGACGGTGCGGGCGCGGTCGTCCTCGTCGCCGAGGGCGAGGCGAGCGGTCGCGGCATTCTTTCGGTCCGGCTGCGTGCGGCCGGCAGTGCCTGGTCGATGCTCACCCTGCCCGCCGGTGTGCGCCGCCCGGAATCTTTCGCGGCCGGCGTCGATCCATGGATCCGCATGAAGGGACAGGAAGTCTTCCGCTTCGCGGTCGACCAACTCGTCGCGCTGACCCGCGAAGTCCTCGTGCAGGCGGAGCTCGCGCCGGGTGACGTCGATCTCTTCGTGCCGCACCAGGCAAACCTGCGCATCATCCGCATGGTGGCGCTCCAGCTCGGGAT
>SXGT01866456.1_pt1 | contig 11613 bp, 4 predicted proteins | sample 3176221 | NCBI WGS metagenome assembly SXGT01 (sample SAMN11356862, study PRJNA531348) | freshwater metagenome | isolation source: freshwater sample F1-120 | place: China: Fuxian Lake, Yuxi | collected 2017-12-25
CGTTCCGGACCGCCATAACTGCACGAACACGCACATCAGGTGTAGAATATCCACAACCATCCATGCCCCTTTACCTCCTGCCAAACTTGCAGCTGTCGTCAGCTGCTTATTGTAGCAGAACCTTTGCGGTAGGCCATATTTTCCTATCGTATTGGGAGCCCCTCCCTCGGAATGGACCCAACCTCCCACGGTGGGCAAGGAAACCACCTCACCCTCCTTTACGATGGTTATGCTTTTTATCTTGGTCATCAAGTCACGAATACGATCCCCGGCAGTAAAGCGTTCCGGGTGTGGTTCCACTGGGAAAACATGAATCCAACCTGCGGCATCACCAACAAGGACCGCCCCGAAACCCACCATTACAAAGATTATTAGGACCACGATTTTAAGGGAAACCTGGATTTGAAACGGGAAATGGCAAATGGTCATGGAATTTGTCGTTACCTTGAATGGAAGCGGTGGAAAAAAACCACCCTACGACCTGATTTAGGAGGGATGCGATTAGATCCCGGTGAGATCGGGAAAGGCAACCTGTAACCTGCCAGCAAAAAACCCAAGGACGATTGCATTGCACCCAAAGGGAATTCCCGGTCAGGGTGGGAGTATTCCACCAACGAAGCGGTTCTTTCAAACCCGATCAATCGGAAAGAATGACCAGGTTGTCACGGTGCACTACTTCCACATAGGGACATGACCCCAATTTGCCAGGGATTTCATCGGTACGAAGGCCTTTGATGCGAATTGTGTCGTGGGCGGAATAGTTGCTTAATCCCCTGGCGATTTCGAATCCCTCGGGACCTAACAAACCTACGACCGCACCTTTATGAAATGTCCCTTTTACCGCGGTTATTCCAATGGGCAGGAGGCTTTTCCCTTTGCCAAGCAAGGCCATTACTGCCCCGGCATCAAGGGTTAAGGTGCCCAGAGGTTGGGCCGTGTAACCGATCCACCGCTTCCACGAGGGGAGTCCCTCATTTTTCGCCAGAAAATAGGTTCCTTTTTCTTCGGGTCCAAAAATCCCTTTGAGGATTCCGGGATCGGTTCCCCTTGCCATGAATACGGAAGCCCCGGCCACCGAGGCCATCCGGGCCGCTTTGAGCTTGCTTTTCATGCCCCCTGTACCCAGGGAGCTTTTGCTCACCCCGGCCCTTTCCAGAACGGCATCATCGATTTCGGGAATTTCACGAATTACCTTCGCGGTGGGGTCGCTATGGGGATCGCATTCGAAAAGCCCATCAATCACACTCAAAAGGACCAATATGGGGGCCCGGATCAGGTTGGCAACCATCGCTGCAAGGGTATCATTGTCGCCAAACCTGATCTCCGCCACACTCACCGTATCGTTTTCGTTGATGATGGGGATGCTTCCCCATTCCAAAAGAGTCATGATGGTGTTTCGGGCGTTCAGGTACCTGAGCCTGTTATCAAAATCGCCCGCCGTAAGAAGAATCTGGGCGGTGGGTAAATTGTGTGGCGAAAAGGCATCCTCCCAAGCCCTCATGAGGAAGCATTGGCCTACCGCGGCACAGGCCTGCAACCCGGGCAAATCGGTTGGCCGACCGGGCAATTGGAGTCGGCCGACCCCGGCTCCAATGGCGCCTGAACTGACCAAAACCACCTGCTTTCCGGCATTTTTAAATTCGGCAATTTGACGGGCTAATTCTGCCATTCGCAAGGGGTCCAGGCGGCCGTTTTGGTCGCCAAGGACATTGGTCCCAACCTTGATCACAAGGGTTTTTGCTTTATCGAGTAAATCCTGACGCACCCTATTCTCCTGCCGGGCAAAATGGGACCTGGAGACATCCCTATCCCACAGAAAGGAATGCAATTTCCTTTGTCGGTTGGATTCCTGGTCCGAAGTGTTTAGTTTAAGAAAAACATCCCTGAATCTTAAGGACCCAGTCATGGCTATCCAACAAACCATTTTCGGCTTGACCCTGGCCGCTCTCCTCGGCGTATCAACGGTAACAAATGCTGGCGAAACTGGCATTTTTGAAGACCGGGTAATCAAGGATGCGGATGGAACCGAAGCAAAATATGTCCTATTCACACCAGCCGCCGCGATCAATCCCGCAGAAGGAAAAAAAATCCCCCTCATCCTTTTCCTTCATGGAAGTGGTGAAACAGGAACAGATGGCAAAAAACAGGCAACCGTCGGCCTTGGTTCTGTGGTAAAAAAACAAGCTGCCTCCTTTCCTGCCTATGTGATTTTTGCCCAATCCCACAAAAGGAATTGGCGGGCAGGCTCCCCGGATGCAAATCGCGCCCTCCGGATGGTGGATGAATTGTGCAAAGCCGCCCCCATTGATACCAACCGGATATATTTGACAGGCTTATCCATGGGTGGCTATGGGACCTGGAGCCTTGCGGCTGCGGAGCCCAAGCGATGGGCGGCCATTGTCCCGGTTTGTGGGGGGGGTAACCCTTCGGATGTTGCCAAGTTCAAGAATATACCCTGTTGGTGTTTCCATGGAGACAAAGACTCTGCGGTGAAAGTAGAAAAGTCACGGGAAATGATTGACGCCCTAAAAAAAGTGGAAGCCGAACCCAAATACACGGAATACCCGGGTATTGGCCACAATAGTTGGGACAAAGCCTACGGAACCCCCGAGCTATTTACTTGGCTTTTTGAACAAAAACGAACAGAATTAAAGTAATATTTGATTTTTAGGAAAGTCACCGTTTTTTATTGGAGGTCAATTGGATGAGCCAGAACAAGCCACCGCTCAATCGTAGGGGATTCCTCGGAGCTACCGCCTTGGGTGCGGGAGCGTTGAATTTGAGTGCTGCGGCATATGCCCGAACAATGGGCGCCAACGATCGCATGGGGATAGCGTTTGTCGGGGTGGGTGGCCGCTGCCAAGCCCACCTGGCCATCATCAACAAACGGGCCAAAGAAAAAAAAGATGTTGCTGCGGTTGCCGTTTGCGATGTCTGGGATGGCCATGTTGCCAAGTTTACCCGGGTAAATATGGGCAAAACCGAGGAAAGGGTTTACTCCCAGGGACTTTACCCCTCCGCCAAGACGGTTGGCCTCGATCCTGATGACAAGGTACATGTTACCAAGGATTATCGTCGTCTATTGGACCTCAAAGAAGTGGATGTGGTTTGCATTGGAACACCTGACCATTGGCACGCAAAAATTTCCATTGATGCCGCAAAAGCAGGCAAGGATGTCTATTGCGAAAAGCCAATGACCAAAACCATCGACGAGGCCCATGCGGTTGTTGATGCCATGCAAAAGTACAACCGGGTGATGGCCGTGGGCGTCCAATCCATGGCGGATCCCCAATGGCGGATGGCCAATGACCTGATCAAATCGGGCAAGATAGGCCATGTTTCCCAGGGCCAAACCAGCTACTACAGAAACTCTGCAGTAGGCCAATGGCGCTATTACCGCCTTTATAAAGAGCAAAACCCAAAAACCATTGATTGGGATATGTTCCTTGGCCATCAACACAGCATTTTTCCAAACACCCCCCTTGGTCCCAAAGTCGATTTTGACCGGGCTATTTTTGGACAATGGCGCTGCTATTGGCCCTTTGGTGGTGGCATGTTTACCGACCTTTTTGTCCACCAAACCACTCACCTTATCGAAGCCATGGGGTTACGATATCCCCGGCGGGTGGTAGGAGGCGGTGGCCTGTATCTTGAATACGATGGAAGGGATGTTCCCGATGTGGCGACGGTTGTTGCCGATTATGGGGAGGGTTGCCAGCTTACCATCTCGGCCTCCATGATTAGCGCCTATCCGATCGAGGAGGTTATTCGTGGCCGCCTCGGAACCATCAAGTTCGTCAAGGGTGGCTACATTGTGATCAAGGATGATCCCGCCGGTGGTGCGGGAATTCCGGCGCGCCTTGAAAAAAGCGTGGATGGTGAATTTGTGGCGAGCAATGGGCCGGTTGCCACACCCACCTGGCCCCATGCCGACACCGAAGACCTTTGGGACAATTTCATTAAATGTTGCAGGGCACGCAATCGGGCAACCCTCAGTAGCCCGGAACTGGGTGCAGCAGCCTTCACAACCGTGTCCCTGGGCGTTCAAAGCTACCGAACCGGAAAAGCCCTTTATTGGGATCCAGAGGCCAGGAAAGCGGTTGAAGCGGATAGCACATGGGCGAAAAGGCTTGAGGAAAAAAGCAAGCAAAGGGGCAAGGCAAATCAAATCATCGGCTGGAAGGGTGGCGAATCGGGAAGTACCCTTACCCCCCCCGATTATATGGCCCTTGCCGGGTCATGGGTCAACGGACAAGACCCTTCCGATGCAGCCAAATCTTCCGCTGTGCCGGTTGAAGGCATCCCGGTTGAAACCACAGGGCGAAAGCGTTCCAAAAAAGATAAATAGCAATCCGTTTTCGCAGTCAACGCCAAGGCGGAAGGCACACTCCTTCCGCCTTTTTTTGTTCATTATCGCCGAAGAGGTGTAAAAATGCACATTTTTGGATGGTTTTTGGTGCTTATCTATCCTGGCTTTGCGGAATTACCACCCTCCAAAGCCAGGGCGGTTGAACCTTGGGCCGACCAGCGATTAAAGCTCCAAACCGGCCTTGAGTTTTGGTTTGATGCCACGGCTATTGGCAAGGTTACCGGACCACTCCAGGGAAAGCCCCCCACCAAGGAGGGTCCTTTGGCCCAATGGCCCGATGGATCTGGAAATCAAAGACACGCACGACAATCAGAACCCAAATATCAGCCCCAATTGCGAAACCTTTCTGGGGGTTCGGTAGTTCGTTTTGATGGCGACAAACACCATTTTCGCACCTTTGTCAAGGATCGGACCCTTTCCGCATTCACGGTGGCCGCTGTGGTTATCCCGCATTCCAATGGCGGACTATTTCGCGGATTCCTGGCATCCAATGCTCCCAATGGGCGCGATTATGAAACCGGGTTCAACCTGGATATGGGGCCAGAACTGACTCTTGCATTTCATACTCTCAATGCCGAGGGCAAAGGTTTCGGTGGCTACCAAAACTTTTTGAAAGGGTCTTTTCCCTTTGGAACACTCCATCAGGTTGTCCTTACCGGGGATCCCAAAACAAAAAAGATCCTTTGTTATGTGGATGGGGCCCTGGCAGGTTCACGGAATTGGACCGGTGCCCCCATTTCCCTCGAGGAAATCACCCTTGGGGCCCGTTTTTACAACAACAGCAAAGGTCCCCAGGAAGTCACTGGCCATTTCGAGGGCGATCTTTTGGAACTGATCGCCTATGACCACGCCCTTTTTGGTTCGGAACTTGGCGATTTGCATAGCTATTTCAAAACCAAATACGCTGTCCTTGCCAAAGGCTTGCCCCAAAATTTGGGAAGGGCCCTCACCGGAACTCCCCTTGTTCCCATTAACCCGGCACCGGCGGTTCAAATGCTCTTGCCCGGGTTTTCGGTAAGGCAACTCCCGATCGATTTGCCCAACCTGAACAACCTGAGATACCGCCCTGATGGCAAACTAATCGCCCTTGGTTATGGAGGGGACGCCTGGATCCTTGAAGATACAGACGGGGATGGTTTGGAAGACAAGGTAACCCCTTTCTTTGTCAACAAAGGCCAACTCCGCTCCCCCATTGGCATGGCTTGGACACCCAAAGGCCATCCGTTAGGGGATGGCCTGGTGGTAGCAAGCAAGGGAAAAATCAGCTTTCTTTCCGTCCCATTAGGCGGGACAAAGGCAACGGAAAGGGTCATTGCCAGCGGTTGGAAAGAATTGGTCGTTAATGTCGATGCCCTTGGCATTGCCTTTGATCCCAGGGACAACAGTATCTATTTTGGCCTTGGCGTGTTTGATTATTCCAATGCATACCAGGTGGGCAAGGAGGGCAAATCCTCCTTTCAGATCGATTCGGAAAGGGGCACAATCATGCGTCTTTCCGCGGATTTGAAAACCAGGGAGGTGGTTTGCACCGGCATCCGTTTTCCGGTGGCCCTTGACATCAACCGGCAGGGAGACCTTTTTTGCACTGACCAGGAGGGCGCAACCTGGCTGCCCAACGGAAATCCTTTTGATGAACTGCTTCATATTCAGAAAGGCCGACACTATGGATTTCCCCCAAAACACCCTGTCTACCTCCCGAAGGTGATTGATGAGCCAAGTGTTTATGATTATGGCCCGCAGCACCAATCCACTTGTGGACTTTGGTTCAACCGTGCGGATCGCGGGGGGAAATCTTTTGGACCAGCCCATTGGACAGACGATGCCATCGTCTGCGGAGAATCTCGCGGCAAGTTATACCGAACCAAAATAATAAAGACCCAAGCGGGTTATGTTGCGTCAAACCAGATAATTGGTTGCCTGAATATGCTGACCATTGATGCCGTTACCAGCCCAGCGGGGGAATTGGTGGTTTGTGTCCATAGTGGAGCACCCGACTGGGGAACCGGTCCAACGGGCATAGGAAAAATCTATAAAATAGCCTATTCCGATCCCCAAATTCCACAACCTGTACTTGTATGGCCATCCTCTTCACGAAAAGTTCAGGTGGCATTCGACAGGCCACTTACCGACGAAGCACTTGCAGGACTGGCAAGCGGAAGCTCCCTTGTCCGGGGAAGTTTTGTTCGTGCTGGAGACCCTTTTGAATCCATGAGGCCAGGCTATGAAGTGGTTCGGCGGCAAATGCAGAGCCCCCGCAATGTACTTGCTATTCATGGAATGCAGGTCACCCCGGATCGGCGAACCCTGGTCCTTCACACCGATTCCCATACCCAATCGGAACAATTTGCCCTTACCCTTCCCGGCCTGGGTCGGCCCCCCAAAGGTTCCATGGAGGCCCTTCCCAAAGTGGAATTGGGGCAATACCCCCAAATTGACCTCGACTATTCCCTGACCGGGGTTGAGGCCAAACTTTCTGTCAATGATACCACGGAACCCTGGTCAGGTTGGCTTCCCCACCCCGACCCCATGGTCAGTCGTGAACTCACTCTTAAAAGTGCCATGCATCAGGAGCTTTGGAGAGCTTGGAAACCTGGTACAAAAATGACTCTTGCCACCAACCTGTTGGTTAAGGATATGCTCCGCCCCGCCATACAACCCGGCGCCAAACTGGATCACATTTTTCCCCCCGAAAAGGTAACCTTGATCCTGAGGAGTAAAACGCCCTTTACGATTTTGGGCAAATCCACCCATGTTGGAGAATTTCGCCTTAACCTTCCTGATACTTCAAACCCGGTACCCTTGGTGGTAGAGTTGACTGGCCCGGATTTTAGCCTGACCTGGTGTACCGCAGAAGATTCCCGTGAAAGGGCATTTCCCCTTCATCGGTTCCTCCTTCCCTGGGCACCCAAACCAGGAACAAGCCCAACCCCCGAAGCGGAACTGGTCAAAGGGGATTGGGGCAAAGGTCGGAATGTTTTTTTCAGTGAACAAGCGGCCTGTTTCAAGTGCCATCAGGTCGCAGGTGAAGGAGCCAACATCGGACCCAACCTGTCGAATCTGGTCCATCGGGACATGGAATCGGTCGTTCGCGATATTACCCACCCAAGCATGGCCATCCACCCTGACTACCTTACTTATGTGGTGAATACCCATTCGGGAAAGGTAATTACAGGGACCATACGACGGGTGGACGGAAAAACATGGATTAGTGACAACCTTGGTGTTGTTCACAAATTGGACACCTCTGAAATCGAAACCCTCACGGCTTCTCCCAAGTCCATCATGCCGGAAGGCGTTGCCAAGCTCCTTGGCACCGAAAAAATGGAAGACCTTCTGGCTTACCTTTTAACACCTCCTCCCACCATGCCGCTTGGAGGATTGAAAATTCCGTACCCTCCACGATCCCGGGCCGAAGTGGAAGCAGTACTATCCGGTTCAGCCCCGCAGCGGCGTGGTCCTTCTTTATTACGGATCCTTCTTGTGGCAGGTCCCAAGGATCATGGACCCGGTGAACATGATTATCCTGCCTGGCAAAAACAATGGAAACAATTGCTATCGGCAGGCCGGGAAGTTTCGGTTGAAACCGCTTGGGAATGGCCCAATCCTGACCAATGGAAAGCTGCGGATTTGGTAGTTCTTTTTCAACAGGGAGATTTTAACGGCAAAAGGGCAATTGACCTGGATGCATTCCTACAAAGAGGCGGTGGTCTGGTCCTCCTCCATTGGGCAGTCGCCGGTCGAGCCCAACCTGGCGCTTTCGCAGAGCGCATCGGCCTATCGAGCAATGACAAAATAAGCTATCGACATGGTCCTTTGGACCTTGATTTTTCCAAAGGCAAAGGTCATCCGATAGCCAGGAATCTTGATAAAGTCCATTTTCATGATGAAAGTTATTGGAAATTGATCGGGGATCCTGAACGGATCCGGTCACTGGCAACGGGGGTGGAAGAAGGGAAAGACCAACCCCTTTTCTGGGTGCGTCAACAGGGAAAAGGAAAGATATTTGTCAGCATCCTCGGGCATTACAATTGGACCTTTGACGATCCACTTTTCAGGGTAATCCTGTTCCGGGGAATGCTTTGGGCGGCCAATCAACCTGTTGATCGGCTGAACGAACTGGTTTGGCCTGGAGCAAGGATCAAAGAATAAGCAGATGCCCGGTTAACCCAAGTTACGCAGTTGGAGTGATTTTTTACGATATTTTGCCCTTTTTGGGGACAAGAATTGTGGTTTTTCCCTGGAATTGGGAGTATATCGAGTTCAAAACAGACCTAATTCCCACAAACTTACTTGTTGCTGGCCGCTACTTGAGCGGTTTTAACAAGGGAGTTTGACAGGGATCGCAAGTACTCTGGCCTTTTTCCAAACCATCCGACTCGGTTTGAAGGGATGAAGGCTATTGGGAATCAGGAACAACCGACTTGAATCAGACTCCGGAATAGGAGATTTGTAGTTTTTACTTTTGCAGGCGGATTTGAATTTTTCATAGTGAAGATTGGGTTTTCATGGTCCGAAATGCGTAACTTGGGCCAAATCCACTCCTTTGCATATCGAGGAAATATCCCTCTTTTTTGTCAAAGGAGCTTGCCTGCACCTTTCCTTCTCTTTAGCCTGAACCAAGCATCCCTATCAATTATCCATGGGATTTAGCCGTGTCCTCCCAAGTGGTATTCCTTATCCGTTGGTTAGGGGGATTTTATCGACCGGTTTCCCCGATCTTAAACCGTTCACTGTTAACCTTGGAATCCCTCTAAAACCGGCTTGTCCCGGATGGCCAAGGATTCCCGCAACTTCTCCCTCAATGGAACGGGGATAACTGGGTGCACCCATCGGCATCGGTTGCGACACTTTCTTCCAACTCGGTCCTCGTTCCCCTGGTGGCTCCTTCTCCTCCCTCATCGGGACCGGGTGCCGTTCCCTCCGACTTTTCCCAATTCCATTTTCCGACCACCCTTCCCGCCGAAACAATAACCCAAACCATGTCCACTTCGGTCCTTACCGGGAATTACCAACGGCACTACACGCTAAACGCACAAAGCCCAAGCGAGCAGGTTTTCCTGGATGTCCAAATCGTGGCCGCCGTCCAATTCGGTTCCACCTCGGTCACCGAATCCGGCACCCTGACCGTTTCCCAAACCATCCAACAAAACGGATCCTTAATGAGCCAAATCGTGGCATCGGTGATTCCCTTTTCCCAAACCGTCCCCGAAGATACCAATGGCCTACACTATTTCGGACTCGGAAGCGATGGTGCCCCAGGCTATACCGCTTCGGGTATTCTGAATTCCCAAACCTCTTGGAACCAACTTTCCTGGTCCGATTCTGCCGCCTTTTTAACCCATGGTTCCTGGACCTATTCCGATAACAGCACCCTTGGCCTTTGCTCCATTGCTCAATCTTCCCTCTCCTTCACCTCGACCACCAACACCCCAGCGGATGGCAGCAGCGTTACAAACGATACCACCTCCACAGCATGGCAATCCCAATTCACCCTTTCCGATCAACCCGCCAACATCCCCACCATTCTCCTCACCCAGGATACCATTCTCCCAGCCGTCCTAGGCCCTGTCGCCAATACCCATCTCTATCTTCAGTCCCGGGATGCCGGATCCTCCCAGGAAACCCTAATCGAAACATCCACGGGAACCGGGTCCCCAAATCCCGGGTCGATAGTATCCATCGCCTCATCCTACGCTGGGGCCGATTCCTTCCGGTATTTTGATCAAAACACAGTAACTGCGGCAATCACTCCCCAACCCGCCGATCCCGTCCTCAATACTAAAGCCCAGCCTTTTTCCGGATATGCAACCATCTCTTGGCTGGCCGATACCCAATCCTCCGGAACCTACTCAGGCTCCGCCCAAGGGAACTTCACCCTGGCCACCCCCACTTCCCCCATTGGAACCCTGACTTATAACGACATCCGCCACGATACCACGACCACCGATACCCTCAACCTCTCCGAAGAGATCTACCTCACGGATGAGAAAACCCAATATTTTGAGCAGACCACCCTCCAGCAATCCCTGACCCAGCCTCTATTGGAAGATTCAACCCTTACCCAAACCCTGGGATATGACCTTCCCCTGATTGTCGGTCCCGTTATCGATTCCCAAATCACCTCCAACACAATTGCATATGGCTACACCTCCTCGCAGGGCACCATCCAATCCAGCATCAATGACCAATACCATCTCCGCTCCAACACCGCCGCAACGGAAGCCTCCACGACCACAAACGGCACACCAGCAAGTTATTTGACCCTTTCAGGTTATTCGAACGCCTCCGGATCGGACCAAGGTCAAGGAACAATTTCCGGGACCTATGACTCGATCAAAAAAACTCAAACCATTAATGACCAACTTGCTTACCTGTCCGATTGGGATTCGACCGACTTTGACACCTTGGGGTACAACGAATATGGAACCGTTCCCGTTGCCCTTCAAAGTTCCAGCTACTCCTTTGCAGAAACAAATTCCAACGGAACCTCAAGCCAAAAAGGCGGGTTGGATGCCACAAGCAAGCAGATCTCCGGAACCAGCCAAAGCCAGGATCAATCGACGACCACCATCCCCCAGTTCTGGTCCTGGATCCAACTTTCCGGGGCCAATCAACCTACCCTGACCGAAATTCAGGAGGGGGGAGGCCGGGAGGTATTCACTTCCACCAGCAACCTCGCCTTTGCCTCCGAAGGGAAGGCTACCGGATCATTTGATCTTTCCCTGGAATCAGGCGTAGCCAGCAGCATCACTAGCGCCCTGATAGGCACCCTCTATCTGGATCCGGGTACCGGGACCGTATCCGGAGCTTTGGACGCCACCTTGGGAACCTCCCCCACTAATCCTCCTCGTGATTCGATCACCTTCAACGATCAGAGCCAGTCGCTGGTCCAGGCAGGTACGGTGTTCCAAACCCAATTTTCCCGGGCCTCGGATGTTCCCACCGGAACAGTCCTTTTGGGTCAATCGGCACAGATCACAACAAACTCCCTGGACAATCGGGCATTTGTCTCAAACCTTGGCAAAGATCATGCTCAATACGATGCCACCGGGGGCGGGCAAATTCGGGTTATCGACCTGATCATAGGCACGATTGCGGGTGATCTGGTAAACACCACGGCTTCCACGGCAACCTCCATCCATTATGCCGGGCAATCGCAATGGATCGCCGATGGAAAATTGGATGTGGCGGAAACAGGCCAAAACGGGGACTACCATCTGGAAGAGCGGACCCGCTACCGGATC
>SXGT01271664.1_pt1 | contig 11612 bp, 6 predicted proteins | sample 3176221 | NCBI WGS metagenome assembly SXGT01 (sample SAMN11356862, study PRJNA531348) | freshwater metagenome | isolation source: freshwater sample F1-120 | place: China: Fuxian Lake, Yuxi | collected 2017-12-25
CGAGGACGACGGCGACCGCCATCGCCGCATGGTTGGAGCCGGCGTCGCGCGAGGCCACGCCGCCCGCCACGAGCCTCCGCGTCCGGGACGCTCGCCGACGAGGTCGGACGGAACCAAGCGCCGGAGCGCGGCGCGAACGCGCACACGGGCTCGCTGCCCAGGCGGCGCTACCGACGGTCTCGGGCGCAGCGGAAATTCCCGGTCGTTCCGCGTGCGCTCGCCGCCGGATCGGCCTTCTCCGAGCGACCAACCCATCGCAACCGCGCCGCCATGAACACGAATCGCCTGCTGCCCTGCGTCCTTCTCGCCTTCGCCGCGCAGTCCGTCGCCCAGTCCCCGGACATGCTCGTGACCTTCTCCAACGTCGAGCAGACCCTGTCCGGCAGCGGTGGCACGATCCTGCGCGTGCTGCGGCCCAACGAGGTCTGCCACCTGGAGTGGAGCAACGGCCCTTGCGCCGCGCCGTCGGCCGAGAAGTACGCGCCGCGTGCGTGCTTCCACGTCATGGCGGGCGACGAAGACGCCGACGGCACGTACTTCGAGGCTGGCCTGTTCGGCCGGATCGACGCGCTTTGCGAGCCGTTCGCGAGCGGTTCGCCGACCGTCGGTCCGGCCACCGCTCGCGACGTCTTCTTCTCGCCGACGTTGGCCATGGGCACGAACATCAGCGGCGGCCCGGGCCTGCGGCCGGGCGACGTCGGCCGCATCGTGCGCAACGCCTTCGGCGACGGCCAGGTCGAGCACTTCATGCGCCAGGAGCAGTTCAACCTTGCCCTCGGCCTGCCGCTCGCGACGGCGATCGACGTCGACGCGATCTGCTTCCAGCCCGGGCTCGGCGTCTACTTCTCGCTCGACCAGGACGTCACCGCAGCGACGGTGTGCGGACCGGTCCTCGTGCAGGACGGGGCAATCGTCTGCGTTCCGGACTGGGCGATCACGTGGACGCCGGACTTCCGCGTCGCAGCCGTCGCACCGAACTCGGCCGTCGTCGTGTACGGCGAGGCGCAGGTCGATGCGATGGTGGTCGCCGCCAACGTCGCCGATCGCAACGGCGCCTGCCTGACCAACGCCATCGACCTCGAAGCGCTCGACTTCGACTGGTCGGCGCCGGTCGCGTCCGCTTCGCCATGCTCGGGCGCCGTCGTCCAGGCGCCGCACTTCGTGTTCTCCGTCCAGTCAGGCACCGGCGCGTCGCTGCTCACGACGGTCGGTGGCGGCGCCATCTACAACCATCTGTGCGGCCCGGCGGCGACGCCGTGTGGCGGCGCGACGCTCGGCATGCAGATGGGCCTGATGCCGCTGACCGCGGCGCAAGGCGTGGCCAGCTTCGTCAATGCACTGGCCTTCACGCGCACGCAGCGCTTCGTGACCGAGGCAGAGGTGCCTGTCGTCACCGCGCCGTTCGGCGCGCCGCTGGGCGCCACGCAGATCGACTACCGGTCGCCGTACGCTTGGAATCTCGCCTTCGTCGAAGTCGTTCCGGCGACGGTGCCCGGGTCGTTCCCGGCCTTTCCGTTCTCGTTGCTGTGCTTCCCCGACCTGTATTCGCCGTCGCTGGCGCTGCACGCCTGGCCGCTGCCCGGCCAGTGGGGCGTCTTCCCGATGGTCGCGATCCCGCCGGCCTTCTCGGGCAAGGTGCTCTACCAGATGCTCGGCTTCGGCGGTTCCGGCCTCGAACTCAGCACGCCGACGGTCATCGACGTCAACTGACCGGCCGCGCGACCTGACCTCGCGGCCCTCGCGGGGTTTTCCGCCGCCGCTAGGATCGCCGCCCGCATGACGTCCGTCTCCTCGTCGCCTCGCCCGCTCGCCCAGGGCGCCGTCGTCGTCAGCCCGAAGGACAGCGTCGGGGTGTAGGAAGTTCAAGCTGCGGTCCCAGACCACCTGGAACCCACATCGCGCATCCTCCCGCCCCGCGCAATCCCCCGTCCAGCCGTTCGCAAGAGCCCGCTTCGGGCGCGCTCCAGCCACTTTCGCGCCCTCCGGACGCACCGTTCCCCCGCCACGACCCGCCCGAGGTCACGGCACCGCTCCAGCCGCTACTACGCGACACCCTCGTCGACGTAGACGACACCGCCTCCCGCCGGCGGCGAACGGCAGCCCGCCTGCTCCGTCACCGCCGAGGCCAGCCCCATTGCAGCAGCACCCACGCAATCGACCCCGGGTCGTGGATCGCCGCCAGCACCCGCCGGACCCCACAGCACTTCGGGCACACCAGCACCTCGATCCCGAACGTGCGCTGCAGCAACTCCGCCCACGAGCACCGCCGGCGACCACCACGCCGCCTGCCAGCACGCTGCGGAACTCGCAGCCGCGCCCGCGCCGCCGCTCCCTCTGCAGCCTCAGCAACGCGGCGACGGCGACGTTCTCGACCCCATCGCCCCCGGCGGCCACGGCACCCTCGGCCAGCTCGTGAGCCTCTCAGCGCATCGCCGGAAGCGGCTTCTTCGACGGGCTGCTAACCTCCCGACCATGCAGAAGGCACCAGGATTCGTCTGCCTCCTCGCGTCGTTGTTGCCGGCCCAAGGCAAGCCGGACCCGGCAGAACTGATCGTCGGCAAGCAGGGCGAAGCGATCGCCGGAGCCGTGCGGGCGACGGCGGAGCACGGCTTCTCCGGAGCAGTGCTCGCGGCCGACCGGGGCAAGGTCGTGGCGGCGTTCGGCATCGGCTTCGCCGACGCCGAACGCAAGCTTCCCAATACGGCGACCACGCTGTTCGAGATCGCGAGCTCCACGAAGCAGTTCACCGCCGCCGCGATCCTCGTGCTGCAACAGGAGAAGAAGCTCGGACTCGACGATGCGATCGGCAAGCACCTGCCTGGCGTGCCCGAGCACAGCCGCGCGCTGACGCTCCGTCAGCTCCTGCAGCACACGACCGGCATCCCGGGCGAACGCACGAGCGGCGGTTCGGACGATCTCCGGAGGTCGGTCGCCGCCTTCCTCGCCGAACCTCCGACGGCCCGACCGGGCACGCGCTTCTCCTATTGGAATCCCGGCTATGCGTTGCTCGCAGGCGTCATCGAGCAGGTGTCCGGCAAGGACTACATGAGCTTCTGCCGGCAGCGCCTGTTCGAGCCGGCGGGCATGGCCTCGGCTTGCTTCACGGGTGACAAGTGCCCGCGCGGGTTCACAGCGGCGATCGGCATCGAGGACGGGCGAACGCGCAGCGCGCTCGACCACCCGTATGGCAGCTACGGCTACCAGTACCGCGGCATGGGCGGCGCGGTCTGCAACGTGTTCGACCTCTGGCGATGGGACCGCGCCCTCGATGGCGACAAGGTTCTGAAGGCCGCGGCGAAGAAGGAACTGTTCGCCCCGGGGCTCGAGGACTACGCGCTCGGCTGGCGTGTTCGCGTCCGTGAGAAGCGCACGGTGCAGGACCATGGCGGGGACGTGCAGTGCTTCCATACCGAGATGCGCCGCTACCCCGAACAGGATCGCTTCGTCGTGGTCCTGACCAACAACGACGGCAAATGGCGCCGGGAAGTGGCCGACTCCATCGACGCGATCCTGTCGGACCAGCCCTCGCCGATGGTGCCGAAGGAACTGCGGTCGCTGCTGACCGGCGACTACCAGGCCGAGAACGGCGGCAAGCTGACGCTGGTGAGCGAGGGACCGTTCCTGCAGCTCACCTGGCACTGGCCGGCCGGCCAGAAGTCGCACGGCCTGCTGGTCGGATCCGGGGTCGACGACCTGCATTGGCGGGAGCCGAGCGGCGAACTGCACGGGATCCGCTGCAGGAAGCAGGACCGCATCGAGGCCCTGACGATCCGTGGCGTCGAGTTCCGTCGGAGCTAGTCAGCTGGCGGGGGAAGTTGGCGAGGGCAGCCTTGCACTGGTCTCCTCGTTCCACAGCCATCCGCACCCAGCCTCCTCCCGGTGCCACCGCCACCCCACGCCCCACCCCGCACCCCCCGCAGATTCCGCGTGCGCCCGCCGCCGAACCGTCCTTCCCCGGACAGCCATGCGCCTGTCGTCCCCCTTCGCCCCTCCCCTGCAGCGCCACTTCGTCGCGCGCTTGCGGGCCGCGGCTTGCCGGCATGCCGGCCCCGGGCAGAATCACCGGCTCCTCGCCGACGTTCCGTTCGTGGACGACAACACCCGCAACCTGGTCAGCCGCGCCCTCGAACAGGACCGCGAGGCCATCGACCTGCTGTTCCAGCGCTACCGCGATCGCCTCAGGGCGGCGCTGCGCAAGCTGATCGGGCCGAAGTACCGCCTGCTGCTGGCGGACAGTGAGGATGCGACCCAGGACGCGATCCTGTCGGCGCTGCGGCGGCTGCACCTGTTCGAGTACCGCGGCGACGGCTCGTTCCTGGCCTGGCTGCTGAAGGGCGCCGAGTATGAGATCGTGCGCCGCATCCGGGCCCTCGAGACGCAGAAGCGCAGCGCGCACGGCGGCCTGGTGCACCTCGACGAGGAGGTCGAACAGGTCGTGGCCACCAAGGACGCGACGCCGTCGCAGGTGCACGACGAGACCGAGCTGGCCGAACGCATCCGGCTGGCGCTGCAGCAACTGCCCGATCGCGAGCGCGAGATCATCGTGCTGCGCCGCTACCTCGAGCTGGACACCGACGAGATCTGCGCCGAGATGGGCCTGCCGACCGAAGGCGCCGTGCGCGCCTTGCTGTCGCGTGCGCAAGCGCGCTTGTCGGGCCTGCTGTCGCGGCAGCAAGGAGCCTGACGTGCGCGACGAACGCGACGTCGCCGCCGCCACGCCGGCCGGGGATGCGAGCCAGCGCACCAGCGTGCAGCAGGCGGTCGAGCAGTTCGTCGAGCTGCACTCGACCGGCGCCGCACCCGACGCGCGCACGTTCGCGGCGCGCTTTCCCGAGGACCTGCGGCCGATGATCCTTCTGCAGGTGCGCGAGTTCCTGGCCTTCGACGGCCTGCTCGGCCACCAGGAATGGAGCGAACCGGCGGCGCCGAAGGACGGCACCGCGGCGGCCGGCGAGGGCGAGGGCAGCAGCAGCGGCCAGATCGGCCGCGTGTTCGGCGACTTCCTGATCCAGGAGGAACTCGGCCGCGGCGGCATGGGCGTCGTCTACCTGGCGCAGCAGCGTTCGCTGCACCGCCGCGTCGCGCTGAAGGTCATGGCCGCCGGGCTCACGCTCAGCAAACGCCACGTCGAACGCTTCCGCCGCGAAGCCGCGGCGGCGGCGCAGCTGCGCCATCCGGCGATCGTCGCCGTGCACGCGCTGGCCGAGGTCGACGGCACGTTCGCGCTGGCGATGGACTACGTCGCCGGCCGCAACCTCGCCGACATGCTCGACGACCTGCGGCTGCAGAACGGCGCGCCCAGCACCGACGAGCCGGAGGCGGCGAAGAAGCGCGGGCCGCTGGCGGTCGAAGGCACGCTGGGCCTCTCGCCGGAGAAGGGCTACGTCGCCGAGTGCGCGATGTTCGTGGCGCAGCTGGCGTCGGGGCTCGCCGCCGCGCACCAGGCCGGCATCGTGCACCGCGACCTGAAGCCGCGGAACCTGATGCTCGACGACCGCCGGCAGGTGCGCCTGCTCGACTTCGGCCTCGCCAAGTCGCTCGGCGAAGGCAGCATCTCGATGTCGGGCGAGATCACCGGCACCGCGCACTACATGAGCCCGGAGCAGACGCTGGCCAAACGCGTCGCCGTCGACCACCGCGCCGACATCTGGGCGCTCGGCGTCATCCTCTACGAGATGCTGACGCTGCAGCGGCCGTTCGACGGCCGCAACCTGCAGCAGGTCGTCTACGAGATCTGCTTCAAGGAACCGGTGGCGCTGACCAAGAAGAACCCCAAGGTCCCGCGCGACCTGGCCACCATCTGCCAGAAGGCGCTCGAGAAGGACCCGCAGAACCGCTACCAGACGGCGGCCGAGTTCGAAGACGACCTGCAGCGCTTCCTGCGCTGGGAACCGATCCACGCCGAGCCCGCGGGGGCGATGACGCGGCTCGCCAAGTGGACGCGGCGGCATCGCACCGAGACGACGATCGCGGTGTTGCTGGCTGCGGCCGGAGTCGTCGTGCTGGCGATCGGCTTCTGGCGTGGCCAGCGCGCCGACCAGTTGCTGCGCGATGCCGAGCAGGTCTACGAAGCGGGCAGGTTCGAAGAAGCCTGCGCGTTGGCCGAGCAGGCCTTGGCGCTGCGCAACGACGCCGCGACGCGCGACCGGCTGCGCGCCTATGGCGAGGCCGGCAAGCGCATCGAGGCCGAGACGGCGTGGCAGGCTGGCCTGAGCCGCGAACTGATCGAGCGCGACCGCGAACTGGCGATCCAGGTGGCGCTCGCCGCCGACCAACGGCATTCGACGGCGGCGACACGCTCGACGGTGCTGGCCGCCCTCGGCAGCGGCCAGACGGTGCGCGCGCTGCGCGCCGACGGCGACGCGCCCGCAGACGTCGGCCTGCGCGGCATCGCCAGCAGCGCCGACGGCAAGCTGGTCGCGACCTGCGGCCATGCCGACGGCGCGATCCGCTTGTGGGATCCCGCGAGCGGAGCGCTGCGCAGCGTGCTGGTGGGCCACCGCGACAAGCTGCCGGTCGCCGGCATCGCCTTCTGCGGCGACGTGCTGTGGTCGGCGAGCACCGACCAGACGCTGCGCAGCTGGCAGCTGCCGGCCGGCACTCCGCAGCACACGCTGCGGCTACCCGGTGCGGCGGCGCGACTCGACGTCGACCAAGGTGGCACGCGGGCGCTGGTGTCGTGCGTGGTCTCGGAGCGCGGCGAACACCGGCTGCAGGCGTTCGACCTGGCGAAGGGCGAAGCGATCGGTCCGCCGTTCGAGAGCTCGCAGGTGCTCACCGCCGCGGCGTTCAGCGCCTGCGGCAACTTCGCCGCCTGCTGCCGTTCGGCGCACGAGTCGCTGGCGGTGTGGCGCCCAGCCGACGGCACCGCGGTGCGCGTGCCGGTGCGCGAGCAGCCAGAGGCGCGCGTGCGCTTCCTCGCGTTCGCACCGGACCGCGCCGTGCTCGCCGTCGCCGTCGATCGCAGCGTGCTGCTGTACGACCTCGCATCGGGCGCGTGCATCGGCAAGGCCATGCACAGCGGCGAAGTGACGACGCTGGCGTTCGAAGGCAAGGGCCAGCGGCTGCTGTCCGGCTCGCGCGACGGCACCGCGCGCGTCTGGGAACTGCCGCGCGACACCGCCGCGGCCGGCGCGAGTGCGCCGGCGGCGTTGCGCGAAGTCGCGACCCTGCTCGGCCACACCGGCTCGGTCGAACGCGTCGCCTTCGCCCAGGACGGACTGCTCGCACTGACCGCCACCGGCAGCCAGGCCGGCGAACTGCGCCTGTTCGACGTCGCGCCGGGCCGCACCAACGCCGGCACCGCGGTGCGGCGCTACGCAGTCGGCCCGTCGATCGAATCGGTGGCGTTGCTGCCCGACGGGCGCGGCGCCGTGGCACTCGCCGGCCGCGCGCGCGCGCTGGTCTGGGACTTCACCGGCGACCGCGGCGTCGTCACCATGCGCCAGCCCGGCGAAGTGCCGGCGGTGGCGTTCGATCCCGCCGGCGAACGCCTGTTCACCGCCGGCGACGACCGGCGCCTGCGCGCGTGGTCGAGCAAGGACGGCCGCCAGGTCTGGATCGGCGAACCGTTCGAACGGCCGCTGCGGCGCCTGGGCGTGGCGCCGGCCGGCGACCTGGTCGCGACCACGACCACGTCGGGCGACGTGCACCTGGTGCGCAGCGACGACGGCACGCCGCTGCGCACGCTGGCCCGCGGGCTCGGCCCGCAGCTGGCGGTTCGCTTCGTCGCCGAGGGCCGGTCGCTGCTGCTGTTCGGCAACGAACCCGAACGTGGCCTCGTGCGCGTGCTGCCGATCGCTGGTGGCGACGCCACCACGCTGGTGACGACGACGAAGCCCTTGCTCGCCGGCGATGCCAGCCGCGACGGCCGCCTCGCGGCCACGCTGGCGCGCGAGGCCAGCGTCGTGCAGTTGTGGAACCTGCCGGGCGACGGCAAGGGCCCGGCGACCGCGCGGCGCGAACTCGCCACCGACCAGAAGGGCCTCGCCGCGGTGCGTTTCGCCGGCGTCGACACGGTCTTGGTCGCCGCCAGCGACGGCAGCGTCGTGCAGTGGCACGTGGACGGCCGCGAACTGGCGCGCTGCCGCGGCGACCTGCCGGTCGCGTTCGCGCTCGCGTCTCCCGACGGCGAACACCTGGTCACCGGCGGCGCCGAAGCCCACCTGTGGCGGCTCGCCGACCGCAGCGACCACCTGTGGTTCCGCGGCCACCGCAAAAGCGTCCTCGACGCCGCGTGGAGCCCCGACGGTTCCTGGCTGGCGACCTGCTCGGCCGACGGCACGACGTGCGTCTGGCCGAGGGATCCCGTCGCCGCCGCCCGACGTCTTCCCCTGCGCCCCCCCACCGACGCCGAGCGCCGCAAGTACGGCCTGCCCGGCGATCCTGCACCACGCTGACTTCCCTGCTCGGACCGACACCATGAACGCTCTTCCACGCACGCTGCTGGCGCTCCCGCTCGCCTTGCTCGCCGCCGCCGCCCTCGGCCAGGACAAGCCGCCGCCGTGGTGGGGCGTGCAGCACGAAGTCGGCATCAGCCTGTTCTGGAACTTCGACACGCCGTTCGTCGCCGGCCAGCCACCGGCACCGACCGCGGTCGTCGCCGCCGCACCTTGGTACAACCCGGCCGAGACGTCCTGGACGGCGCCGTCGAACGCGGTGTGGATCCCGACCTTGAACGGCCACGTCGGTGTGCTCGGCCTCGTCGGCGGCGGCGCGCCCACCACGGCCCTGCTGAAGCTGAAGGTCGACAACGACCCGCACCTCGACTGGGTCAAGATCTTCTGGTTCCAGTTCGACGCATTCGAAGGCAGCAGCGGCGAGATCAAGAAGGCGATCGAACAGGACCTCGCCAACTACAAGCGCTCCTCGGTCAGCGAGAAGGTCGAGCCGCTCGGCAACGGCTGGGAGCGCATCACCGTCGAAGCGCAGCTCTATCCGCAACCCGACGACGAGACGATCGAGTGGACGTTCCTCGAGAACGCGTTCGGCACGGTCGGCATCGACAACCTGTACGTGAACAGCAAGTGCGTGCAGCCCGGCGCCGACGAGACGGGCAAGGCGCTCGGCGAACGCGACGGTGCGATCTTCGACCTGACGCAGTCGACCGGTGCCACCTGCACCGCGGTCGCGGTCGTCGAAGGCCCGGCACCGACGTTCGCGCGCAGCTACTGGGTGGCGACGCGCGCCGCCACGACGACGGCGTCGCACACGATCGTGCAGCTGAACTCCGTCGGCGCCGTGGTGCAGACGACGACGTTGCCCGACACCGGCACGACCGTGCCGCTCGGCCCGAGCGACCTGACCGTCGCCGACCTGCCGGTCGCCGCCGGCACCCCGCAGCGCTGCGTCTATGCGCTCGTCGACCGCCGCCCCGCCGGCGGCAACGTCGTGCTGCAGGCGCTGAACCTCGCCGGTTCGCTGGTGCCGGCGCGCGACGTCGTGCTGGCGGGCTTCCCGCTGCCGCCCGGGCAACCGTTCGGCCTCACCTACGAGTCGACCGGCAACCTCGGCAACGGCTCGTTCTGGCTCACCGGCAACGACGGCAACGGCCAGGGCCAAGCGGTCGAAGTCAGCCGCACCGGCCTCGTGCTCGACGTGCGGCCGGTGCCGAACGACTGCGTCGGCCTCGGCTACGACGAGGACCTCGGCTACTTCTACGGCTTCAGCCGCGCGCTGCGCGCGACGCCGAGCGGCCCGGTGCGCGTGAACGGCTTCGAGTGGTCGGGCTACGACTTCCAGACGACCGGCGTGCAGTTCTGCGGCGACCTGACGATCCCCAACGGTGCCGGCCCACGCGGCGGTGTCGCACAGAGCCTCGACGCCTACCGTCCGTCGGGCCCCCTCACGTCGGAACTGCGCCTCGCCTGCGTCGTCGACGTGCCGGCGCAGGGCCGCCAGTTCCTCTACGAACTGGCGGCGCCGTATCGCTTCGGCTGGAGCCAGTTCGGCCGCTGCGGCATGCGCGGCGGTACGCCGTTCCTCGGCAACACCGGCTGGCAGGTGACCCTGAGCGGCGTGCCGAACGCGGTGGCGGCGTCGATCGTGCTCGGCTTCAGCAACACGAGCTACCTCGGCGCGCCGCTGCCGATCAACCTCGCCGTGCTCGGCATGCCGGAGAGCTGGATCTCGGTGGCGATGGACGTCACCGGCAGCCCGATGCTGCCGAGCGGCGTCGGCGAATTCACGATGCCGGTGCCGATCCCGACGACCGCGGTGCTGTCGTATGCACCGATGTTCTTCCAGTGGATCCTGCTCGACCCGAACGTGCCGGGCCTGCTGGCGGCGTCGACGGCGGGCAAGACGGTGCTCTATCCGTGACGCCGCCGGCGGCGGTCACTTGCCGCCGCCGCCGGTGCCAGCCCCCGCGCCCGCACCACCCGCCGGCTTCGGCGGCTCCTTCGCTTCGCCCTGCTTGTCGGCCGGCGCCGCGGGCTGCGACTCCGCCGCCTTCGCCTTCAGCCGCTGCAGCCGTTCCTGGTGCAGCTTCGGCATCGCGCGGTGGAACACGAACTCGACCTCGGTCTCCGGGGCTGGCACCAGCGTCGTCATCCACCAGTTCTGGTCGTCGCGCGCGTTCTTGTGCACCATGGTGCCGAGATGGTTGTCGGGCGTCAGGTAGCAGACGCTGACCAGGTTGCCTTCGAAGTCGGCGACGAACACCTCCGGCTCGTCGCGGTACAGCTGCGCCAGCCGCCCACCGAGGTAGATCCACGAGCAGTCGACCGCGGGCTCGCCGGTCGTGCGGTCGAGGATCAGGTCCTCGACGCAGTGCTCGACCACCTTGGCCTTCTCCTGCGCGGTGTCCTCGCCGACGCGCCACCGCACCGTGATCCAGAACGGCTCGCCCTGCGGCGGCGTCACCACCAGCGGATCGGCGCCCTTCTGCACCTCTTCCATCGTCGGCGGCGGGCTCTTCTCGACGTAGGTCGCGTTCTTGCCCTGCTTCATCCCGAGCATCAGCAGTGCCGCGTTCAGCACGCTGGGCTTGGCCTTGGTGACGAAGATCGCCTCGTGGCGTTTGCCCTTGCGATGGATCAGCAGGTACTCGATCGGGTCCTGCGGCTGGTTGACGACGGCCTTGACGGCGATGGTGCCGGCAGCGGCGTCGTAGGTGATGCCTTCCTGCTGCAGCTGCTTCTGCACCTCGGCCAGCACCGCATCGGCCTTCGCATCCTGCTTGCCGGCGCCCTGCTTGCCAGGGTCCGACGCCTTCGGCTCCTGCGGTGCCGGCTTGACGACGACGGGCGTGCCGACGACGGGCTTCGGTTCGCTCTGCTGCGCCGGAACGGCGACCAGCAGCAACAACGAGGACAACAAGGCGCGGGCGATCATCGCAAGGACTCCGGGGTCGGGAAGGTGTCGAGGGTAGCGAGCGTGCCGGCATCGTGGCCGGCGAACTCGCGGATGCCGTGCAGCGCTTCGCGCAGGGCCGCGGCATCGCGCGCCGCCACCGCCGCGTGCGCCATCGCCACGTAGGGCTGTGCCGACAGCGCGGCCCACGGATCGAAGCCGGCACCGGGATCGCGTTCGCCGAGGAACAGGCGCGCGTGCGCGCGCTGGCTCGGCAGACGCAACAGCCCGGCGATCGCCGCGCGCATCGTGTCGACCGC
>SXGT01892021.1_pt1 | contig 11612 bp, 11 predicted proteins | sample 3176221 | NCBI WGS metagenome assembly SXGT01 (sample SAMN11356862, study PRJNA531348) | freshwater metagenome | isolation source: freshwater sample F1-120 | place: China: Fuxian Lake, Yuxi | collected 2017-12-25
ACGCGGCCGCAAGGTCGCCGGGGTCGCGGCCCTCGCGCTCGTCGCCGCCGCCGCGGGCGCCGGCGGCGCCGCGCTCTACGACCAGGTCGGCGACGACGGCGGCACCAGCCCCGTCGTGAGCTCCCTCGACTCCAGCGGCGACGCGCAGACCGCCGCGAGCGGCCAGGTCGAGCAGGTGGCGCAGGCGGTCCTGCCGTCCGTCGTGCAGATCAACGTCGCGGGCGGCGGCGACGCCGGCTCCGGCACGGGCATCATCATCAGCAGCGACGGCGACATCCTCACGAACAACCACGTCGTCGAGTCGGCGGCGGAGTCCGGCACCGTCACCGTCGCCTTCAGCGACGGCACGACCGCCGACGCGACGATCGTCGGCCGCGACCCGAAGACGGACCTCGCGGTCATCTCGGTCGACCGCGACGGTCTCACCCCCGCCACGCTGGGCAGCTCGGCCGACCTGCAGGTCGGCCAGGAGGTCGTCGCGATCGGCTCGCCCTTCGGCCTGGAGAGCACCGTCACGAGCGGCATCGTCAGCGCCCTGAACCGACCCGTCTCGTCGTCCGACGGCACCGGCCAGAACGCCACGGTCTTCCCGGCCGTGCAGACCGACGCAGCGATCAACCCCGGCAACTCCGGTGGTCCGCTCGTCGACCTCCAGGGCCGGGTCGTCGGCATCAACTCCGCGATCCGCTCCGGCGGGACGACGGCCGCGAGCGCCGGCTCGATCGGTCTCGGCTTCGCGATCCCGGTCGACCTCGCCAAGAGCGTCGCCGAGCAGCTCGTCGACGGCGAGACCGTCGAGCACGCGCTCATCGGCGTCACCGTCCGCGGCGCCGTCGGGAACGACGACATCACCGGCATCGGCGCCGAGGTCACCGAGGTCAACGAGGGCAGCGCCGGCGCGGAGGCCGGGCTCGAGGTCGGCGACATCGTCACCGCCATCAACGACCAGCCGGTCTCCTCGTCCGACGCGCTCGTCGCCGGCATCCGCGGCTACCGCCCCGGCGAGACCGTCACGCTGACCTACCTGCGCAACGGCGACCGTGCCGAGACCGAGGTGACGCTGGACTCCGACGGCGGCAACACCAACGGCTGACGCCCCCGACTCCTTCCCGGGCGCAGGGCACCGCGCCCGGGGAGGAAGCACCGCCGCCTTCCGTCTGGCGGGAAGACGACGGAGCCTGGCCGGTTCGCACGACGCGGACCGGCCGCGGCGTTCCTAGGCTGGTCCGGTGCCCGCCGAGACCGCTCCCGCCGCTGCCGGACCCGTCACCGTGCGCGACTGGTCGGTCGCCGCGCTCGCGACCGTCGTCGTCCTCTGGGCGTCGGCCTTCGTCGGCATCCGCGCCGTCTCGGACGCCTTCGAGCCCGGCCCCATGAGCCTGGGCCGGCTGCTCGCCGGCACGGTCGCGCTCACGGTGATCGCCAGGCCGTGGCGCCACCGGCTGCCGCGCGGGCGCACCCTCGTCCTGACGCTGGTCTTCGGCGTGGTGTGGTTCGGCGCCTACAACGTCGCGCTGAACGCGGGCGAGACCTACCTCGACGCCGGCACCGCCGCCCTCGTCGTCAACATCGGTCCGATCCTCATCGCGCTGCTGGCCGGGATCGTGCTCCGTGAAGGCTTCCCCCGCCCCCTCGTCGTCGGCATGGCGGTGGCGTTCGCGGGCGTCGTGCTCATCGCGACCAGCACCCGGGACTCCTCCTCCGTCGAGACGGCGAGCGCCACCGGCGTGCTGCTGTGCGTCGCGGCGGCGATCTTCTACGCGGTCGGCGCGCTCACCCAGAAGCCGACGCTGTCCGTCGTCGCGCCCGCGATGTCGGTGTGGATGGGGTGCACGATCGGCGCGGTCGTCTGCCTGCCGTACGCGCCTGCCCTCGTCGACCAGCTCGGCGACGCGACCGCCGGCGAGGTCGGCTGGCTCGTCTACCTGGGCGTGTTCCCCACCGCGATCGGCTTCGCCGCCTGGTCGTACGCCCTCCAGCGGCTCACGGCCGGCCAGGTTGCGTCGACGACCTACCTCGTGCCCGCCGTCGCGACGCTGATCTCGTGGGCGCTGCTCGGCGAGGTTCCGGCCCCGCTCGCCTTCGTGGGCGGGGCGCTCTGCCTGGCCGGCGTCGCCGTGACCCGTTGGCGTCCTCGACGTGCGGGGCGCGCCTGATCCGCGCACGCTGGAGCCATGAAGGTCGGAGACCGCGTCAGCTGGGACACCTCGCAGGGCCGCACGCAGGGCCGCATCGTCGAGCGGAAGACGAAGGACTTCCAGCTCGCGAAGCAGCAGTGGCGCGCCAGCGAGGACGAGCCCATGTTCGTCGTCGAGAGCGAGAAGACCGGCGCCAAGGCCGCGCACGAGCCGTCGGCGCTGCGCAGGCTGAAGGACTAGACCCTCACCCGGGGGCGTGCTCGCGCACGAGCCTGCGGAATCCGTCCGCGGCGTCGCGCCGACGTCGCTCGAGGTCCGGGACCGGTCCCGTGCCGAACGCATCGCTCGCGAGCTGCTCCGCGACGAACGCGCGCAGCACCGGGGCCACGGTCCCGGTACCGAGCTCGCGGGTCCTCGACTTCTCGGCGACCAGCGCGTCGATCTCGGCGCGCACGGCCTCGGGGACATCGATGCCGCTGAGGAGGGTCGCGAGGTCCATCGGCGCGATGACGTCCGCGGGGTGCGCGCGCAGCCACGCCACGGCCGCGGCCGGCCGCAACGCGTAGAAGAATCGCTTGAGCGGCAGCACGCCGTCGACCTCGTGCCGGTGCGTCTGGAGGCGCCCCACGTGCAGGTAGTGACGACCGACGGCGTCGCGGTGCACCACCCGGGCCGCGAGGTCCAGGAGCCCGTCGCGGAACGCCGTGTCGCCCCGGTAGACGATCGGCGACCGCAGCCACTCCACGACCGTCGCGTTGCCCCGGACGAGCAGCTGCGCGGCCTTGACCAGGTCCCAGCCGTTGACGTCGAGGACGGCGTCGAGCGGGGTCTCGACGACGTCGCGCGCCCGCCACGGCGAGAGGTAGTCGTCGAGCGGTCGGACGTAGAAGAACCGCGCGTCGTAGTCGCTGTCGGGCGAGGGGAAGCCCCAGGCCCGGCTGCCGCTCTCGACCGCCCACACGACCCGGACGCCGTGATCACGCTCCACGCCGTCGAACCGGGCGTCGATGGCCGCGACGACGTCGGGGTCGAAGGAGTCGGGCACCGAGCGCATCGTCAGCCCAGCAGCTCGAGGACCAGGTCGCGGACGATGCCGAACCCGTTCTGGGTGAGGATCGACTCCGCGTGGAACTGGATGCCGCGGAAGTGTGGGCCGGCGACGAGGTGGACGTCGCCGGTGGCCTCCTCGCGCTCGACCCGGACGCCGTCGGGGAGCCCCGCGGCGCCGACCCGGCCGACGAACGTGTTGTAGAAGCCGACCGTCTCCGCCCGGCCGAGCACCGGCAGCCGCGCCTGGGTGCCCTGGAAGACGATGTCCTTGAAGCCGACGTCGAGGCCGAGCGCGCGGCACAGCACCTGGTGGCCCAGGCAGACCGCGAGGAACGGCTGCTCCGACGCGAGCAGACCCGCGACCACCTCGTCGGCCACCGCGATCTTGGCGTCGTCGGCGTCGCGCGGGTCGCCGGGACCCGGACCGACGACGACGAGGTCGTACTCGTCGAGCGAACGGCCGCCCTCGACCCAGGACCGGTAGACGTCGTGGCGGACGACGTCGGTCGTCATGCCGAGGACGCCGAGGACGTGGGACAGCATGTTGACGAAGTCGTCCTCGTGGTCGACGACGACGACGCGCTTGCCCCGCAGGCTCGGCTCGGGGGCCGCGCCGGACTGGTCGGTGAGCCAGAACCGGCTGAGCCGCTCGTTGCGCTCGGCGAGCGCGATGAGCACGTCGTCCTCGCGGGTGAAGGCGTCGAGCTCGAGCGCCTCGGCCGGCGTCGCCGCGGGCGCGGGCGCGTCGACCAGGCCGAACGCCGACAGCACGCCGGACGCCTTGGCCCACGTCTCGGCGGTCTCGTAGTCCGGGTCGGAGTCGCGCACGAGCGTGGCGCCGGCGGTGACCTTGAGGTTGCCGTCGAGGTCGACGTCGGCGGTGCGGATGAGGATGGGGGCGTCGGCGCGCTGGTTCCCGTCCGCGTCGCGCCCGACGAGCGCGGCGACGGAGGCGTAGTAGCCACGGCCGTGCGCCTCGTACTGCTCGATGAGACGGCAGGCGTTCTCGACCGGGCTGCCCGTGACCGTGGCCGCGAACATCGAGTCGCGCAGCACCGCCCGGACGTCGCGGTCGGTGCGTCCGGCCAGAAGGTACTCGGTGTGCACGAGGTGGCTCATCGGCTTGAGGTACGGACCCAGCACGAGACCGCCCTCGTGGCAGATGTCGCACATCATCTTGAGCTCCTCGTCGACCACCATGAAGAGCTCGTAGATCTCCTTCTCGTCGCGCAGGAAGTCGACGAGCGCGGCGGTGCGCGCGGCGTGCGTGTCGTGGCCCCGCGTGCGGAAGGTCCCGCTGATCGGGTTCATCCGGACCTGGCCGGCGTCGACGCTCACGTGCCGCTCGGGGCTCGCGCCGATCAGGTAGCGGTCGCCGGTGAAGATGCAGAACGTCCAGAACGCGCCGCGCTCGCGCTCCAGCAGCCGGCGGAAGACCGCGAGGGCCGCGTCGTGGCCCCAGTCGGCGACGACGGCGCGGTAGTTGCGTCCGACGACCAGGTTCGCGCCCTCGCCCCGACCGATCTCGTCGTCGATGATCGTGCGGACCATCTGTGCGTAGTCGGCGTCGGAGGTCTCGAAGCCGCCGCGGTCGGCGAGCGTCACGCCACCGTCGGGCAGGGTCGGCAGCAGCTCCTCCAGCGGCACCTCGTGCACGACGTCGGCCGACACCACGCGCAGCGGCGTGCCGTCGTCGTGGGCCCGGAAGCCCCGCTCGCGCGCCTGGCGGAACGGGACGAGCACGAGGTGGTCCCAGGTCGGGCCGCCGGTCGGCTCGCCGGCCACGAGCGGCACGTCCGCGAGCTGCTCGACGTCGAGGTGCTCGCCGCCGAGCAGCGTGACGGTGTCGGACTCGCGCACCCGGATCAGGGCGAACGCAGGCTGCTCGAGGAGCTCGGTCACGAGCGGGTGGGTCATGGGATGTCCTTCGGTGCCGGGTGTGCCAGGGGCGACCGGCAGCCGGACGAGAGACGCCCAGACCACCGGTGAGGGGGTCTGGGCGCGGGGTCGCGTGACAGGCCTCCTCTACGGGAGGCGCCACCAGCCGAGGTGCTGGGGAAACGCGTTGGCCGTCGTCACGGGAGAAGCGTAGCGTCTTGAGGGTTTGATACCACCGAGATACCGTGGATGCATGGCCATGACGCTGCGACTCACCGACGAGCAGGACGCCGCGCTCACGGCGCTGGCGAAGGCGCAGGGCATCAGCAAGAACGAGGCGGCGGTCCGCGCGATCCGTCGCCAGCTCGACGAGAGCACGGCCGAGGACGCGTTCGTCTCCGCGCTCGACGACACCCTCGCGCGCTACCCCAGCACGATCCGGCGCCTGGGCGAGTGACCCGCTTCCTCACGCTCGAGGAGGCGCTGCGCGTCGCGGAGGCCGTGATCGGCTCGACCCCGCTCCTGCGCGACGTCGGGCTCGTCGAGTCCGCGCTCGCCCGACCGCAGACCAGTCTCTTCGGCGACGACGCCTACCCGAGCCTCCACGAGAAGGCGGCCGCGCTGCTGCAGTCGCTCGTGCTGAACCACGCCCTCGTCGACGGCAACAAGCGGATGGCCTTCGCCTGCACGTCGGTCTTCCTGACCCTCAACGGCCACCCCCTGACCCTCGACGACGAGTCGCAGGCGTACGACCTCGTCATCGCGGTGGCGACGAGCGAGCTGACCGACATCAGCGACATCGCGGCGGCGCTGCGCGGCGGGTGAACACCGCTGCCAGACTGGCGTCGTGGACATCGACGTCGACCTGATCCGCCGCGACCTCGCGCAGCTCGTCAGCTACCCCAGCGTGGGGGGCAGCGAGGCGGAGGCGTCCGTGCAGCGCTGGTGCGCCGCGACCCTCCAGGGCCTCGGGCTCGACGTCGACCTGTGGCCGCTCGACCTCGACGCGCTGCGCGCCGACCCCGACCACCCGGGCGAGGAGGTCGAGCGCACCGAGGCCTGGGGCTGCGTCGGCACCGGCGGCGGCGAGGGCACCCCGGAGCTGGTGCTCAACGGGCACGTCGACGTCGTCCCCCCGGGCGACCACGACTGGTGGACCGGTCACGACCCCTGGTACCTGCACGAGGAGGACGGCCGCTGGTACGGCCGCGGCACGTGCGACATGAAGGGTGGCGTCGTCGCGATCCTCGCCGCGGTCCGCGCCGTCGGCGACCGGCTGACCAAGCCGTTCGCCGTGCACACCGTCATCGGCGAGGAGGACGGCGGGCTCGGCACGTTCGCCACCCTGCGGCGCGGGCACACCGGCCGCGCGTGCCTCATCGCCGAGCCGACCGCGGGCCAGGTCGTGGCCGCCAACGCCGGCTCGCTGACCTTCCGCCTCGCGCTGCGCGGGCGCGCGACGCACGGCTCGATGGCCGGGCACGGCGTCAGTGCCGTGGACCTGCTCGAGCGCGTCCACGCCGCCCTGCGCGACCTCGACGCGCGCCGCAACACCACGCCGCCGCGTCCGTTCGGCGAGCGTCCGTGGCCGATCTCCATCGGCGTCGTGCAGGCCGGCGACTGGGCGAGCACCGTCCCCGACCTGCTCGTGGCGGAGGGTCGCTTCGGCGTCATGCCCGGCGAGACGTTCGCCGACGCCGTCGCCGCGTTCGAGTCGGCGCTCGCGGAGGTCGACGACCCGTGGCTGCGCGAGCACCCGGTCGAGGTCTCGTGGCCGGGCGGCCGCTTCGCGGCGGGCGCGCTGCCCGACGAGCACCCGTTCGGTCCGGAGGTCGCCGACGCGGTCGTGGCCGCCGGCGCACCGGCCCCCACGTTCGTCGGCGCGCCGTACGGATCCGACCTGCGCCAGTACGCCGCCCACGGCGTGCCCACCGTGCAGTTCGGCCCCGGCACGATCGCCGACGCCCACGCGGTCGACGAGAGCGTGCCGATCGACGACGTCGTGCTGGCCGCGCGGGCCTACGCGCACCTGCTGCTCGCCCGCTGCGGCTGAGTCAGCGCGCCTCGCCGACGCGTGCGGAGATGATCTCGCGCAGACGCTCGGCCGTCCGCGTCGACGCGAACGAGGCGAGGACGCCGTCGAGAGACGACGCCACCGCCTCGGCGAGCTCGGCGAGCAGCGTGCGGGCCGCAGGCTCGGTGAGGCGGAAGTAGTCCGCCGACCGCACCAGGGCCTCGAGCTTGCCCGGCCCTGCCTCACCGTCGACCGACGTGGCCGACGTCAGCCCGAGGCCGGGGTCGGTGTTGACGTCGAACGCGGGCGACAGACGCCAGCCGTCGCCCACGCGGACGAAGGCGTGGTTGCGCATGTGGTCGTCGGTGTTCTGCACGAGGCAGCCGAACGCGACCCGGCGCCACAGCTCGCGCAGGTCCGCGGTCGGTCGCGCGCTGAGCTCGGGGAGCACGTCGGCGAGCTCGAGGTAGTCGAACGTCTCCCGGCCGGGGTCCACCACGGCCCGCAGCAGGGTACGCGCCGAGAGGAAGGCGTGCCGCTCCGTGCCGGTGCGGTCGAACCTCCTCGACAGGAGCACCGGCTCCGCGAGGTCGTGGACCAGCCGCGTCTCGCTCATGGTCAGCCCGGCACGTCGCCCGAGCACGGCCACCGCGTGCTCCGCCTCCTCGGTCTCGATCGTGTCGTGGCGGGACCCGAACTTCGCGATCCACAGGGCACCGTCGTCCCGGAGGACGGCCTTCGGCCGCGCGCCGCCCGTGCCACCACCGGCGGCGACGATGACGCGAGGGGGTTCGCCGCGCTCCTCCTCGGCCGCGTGCGCGGCCCGGCGCAGGACGTCGAGGTCGTCGACGTAGGGGACGGGCGAGCGGTCGCTGCACCAGCGTCCCTCCGCGTCCCGGAAGCGCAGCGCACCCTGCCGGGCGGTGTCATCAACCATGAGCAGGTAGTCGGCCTCGGAGAGCAGGCGGTCCGGGTGGCTGCGAGCCAGCAGACCACGTCCCCACGAGTCGGGGCCGGCGTCGGCGAAGGCGCCGAAGAGCGAGTCGCCGCGTACGAACGGGGCGGCGGACAGCGGAAGCTCCGGGTCGATGGGGTAGCCGGCGGACAGCCAGCCTCGGTCGTACGTGAACTCCACGACGGGCCGCAGTCCGTCGCCGACGACCAGTCGGCCGACCAGCCGCTCACCCGTCACGACCTCGACGGTGGTCATGACCGGCTCCGTCGCACGCGCTGGGGCAGGACCTGGTCGGCCCGCGCACGGCCCAGGTCGGTCTCGTAGGGATCCGTGGTCTCGACGAGCGCCTCGAGCCGACCGAGGATGAGCAGCACCCGCGCGACGGACTCGAACGAGACGCCGGGGTTGCCCGACTCGATGCGACGCAGCGTGGGCACCGACACGCCCGCGCGGTCGGAGAGCTCCTCGGCGGTGAGGGTCAGCAGCTTGCGCCACGTGCGCACGTTCTCACCGAGAGCGACGGCCGCAGCCGCGACGCGTCGGGGGGTGCGGGTCGAACCCATCAGGTCTCCTATCGAACGCTGACATTCGGAAAAAGTCTATAACCGAATCTTGCCGTTCGCCAAGACTCAGTCCTGGACGGCCTTGGCGACCGCGACGCAGCGGGTGATCCAGGCGCGGTCGTCCGCCCCGAGCCGGCGGCGCTGCGCCTGCGCGTCCTGCACCGTCAACAGCGCGTCGTGCATCATCCGGACCACGACCCAGTCGCGGGCGCGGTCCTCGTCGAGCCCGGCGTCGTCGACGATCGTGTGGAAGCGGCGGCGCACCGCGGTCCGGACGTCGCCGGTCGCCACCACCTCGTCCCAGCGGTTCCAGAGCATCGGCGCGGGCTCGTAGTTCGGGTCACCGCTGATGCCCTTCGGGTCGATGACCAACCAGGCTCCGTTCCTTGCCGCCCACGGCCCGGCACCCCCGCCGGGGGCGGCGCTGGTCGCGACCTCCCGGCGCGACGCGAGGACGTTCTCGTCGTGCAGGTCGGCGTGGATCGCGACCCCGTCGCAGCCGGGGTCGGCGGCGAACGTGCGCCCGAGCGAGACGGCCTGGTCGACGAGCCGGTGCGGCACGGGGGCGTCCGCGGGCAGCGCGGCGAGCTCCTCGCTCCAGCGGCCCACGAGCGTCGAGAGCCGCACGAGCCGACCCGGGGCGGGCACGTGCAGGTCGGCGTACAGCGACGCGACGACCGAGCACGAGCGCAGCACCGGCTCCGACGCGAGCGAGCGCGGACCCGCGCGCTCCAGCAGCAGCGCACCGCGCGCGGGGTCGGCCCGCAGCAGACGCACCGCCACGCGGCCGTCCCAGGCGCGCAGCGTCACGTGCTCGTGCCGGGTCTCCTCGTCGACGAAGCCGACCTTGAGCGCGGCCTCGGTGCCGTCGTCGGCACGCACCGGCACGACGACCGCGCACTCGCCGTGCGTCGGCTCACCGTCGACCGTCAGCGACCACGACGCGACGAGGTCGTCCAGGGTCGTCGGCAGCGCGTCGACGAACGCCGTCCACGCCGGGCCGCGCGACGCGAAGGCGCGCACCGCGTCGGGGACGCGCACCTCAGTCCGTCGCGGACGCCGACGGCGACGGGGTCGGCGTCTCGTCGCCCTCGACCTGCGGCAGCTCGACGTACTCGGCGACGTCGATGACGCCGGCCGGGGTGAACGTCACCGGCTGCAGCCCGACCGGGACGCCGTCCTCGTCGAAGGTCACGATCGTCACCTGGGCCTCGCGGCGCAGGCTGCTGCCGAGCGCGATGGGCAGGACCGCGCCGCCCGTGGAGCCGGTGGTCATGCGTGTCGTGATCGCGCCGTCCTCGCCCTCGATCGCCTCCGGCCCCACCTGGTAGTGCAGGTGACCGGTGAGCACGAGGTCGACGCAGCCGCTCGCGGCGACCTTCTTGGCCGAGCCCCACGAGTGGACCGCGAGGACGCCGACCCGCTCGTCCGCCTCGTCGGCCTCGCAGGCCGCGTCGGCGAGCGCCTCGTCCTGGACCGCGAGCATGTCGTTGCGCTCCTCGGCGGACTCGGTGTACCCGGCGATCGTCGTGCCCCGCGGGTCGCTCTCGCCGAGGAAGCGCACGCCGCCGACCTCGACCGGCTCGCCGTCGAGGACGGTGAAGCCCGCGTCCTCGTACTGCTGCACGGTCGTGTCGCTGTCGTGGTTGCCGGCCACCGCCACGACGTCGAGGCCGTCGAACTCGTCAGCGAGGGAGTTGACGCTGAAGCCCTCCCACGCGTCGCCCTGGGAGGTGTCGTCGCCGAGGTCGATCAGCAGCTCGGCACCGGCCTGGTCGGCGATGGTGCGCGCGACCGGGTCCATGCCGATGTTGTCGTGCCGGTCCGTGACGACGAGGGCGGTCCGCTCCCCGTCCTCGGGCTCGCGCACCCGGACCTGACCGGCCTGCTCCTGCAGCGCGCCGTAGAAGCTGACCGAGTCGTCGTAGAGGTAGAGCGCACCCTCGACGAGCGCGCGGCTGCCCTGGGTGATCGCGCCCTTCGACACCTCGAGGCGCTCCAGGGTCGGCTCGGCGGGCAGCTCGGGGAAGACCGAGCGCACCGGCACCCACGCACGCTCGGGCGCGTCGGCGCGTTCGGGCGCGGTGACGAGGACGATCGCGCCCGCGAAGGCCACCACCCCGGCCGTGCCGGCGGCGAGCCCGCGACGCGTCGGGTGGAGGGTGTCGTGCACGAGGCGGCGCCGACGTGCCGGTCCGACCGCCCACCAGCCGAACGCGAGCGCGAGGGCGATGACGACCGCGACCCCCGCCCCGCGCACGGCGGCGTCGCTGGCCATGTCGACGACCGCCGCGCGGACCTGCGCGATCTCGCCCTGCGGCTGGCTCGCGATGACCGCGTCCTGCTGGACGAGCTCCTCGATGCTGTCGACCTGGGCCTCGCCGAGCCGGACGTGGACGCCGAGGCCGGCGGGCGCGTCCATCGGCAGCCGGACCTCGGGCAGCAGCGGGCCGAAGTCCAGCGACGCGTACCCGTCGAAGGCGGGCCGCACGGTTGCCTGGTGGGCGCCGATCGCGAGCGAGCGCTCCGACCCCGCGAACGTGCTGAGCGCGACCGGGACACCGACCGCCAGGCCGATCGCGAGCGCGAGCAGACCGAGCAGGATCCGCCTCACGAGACGCGCGCCAGCCAGGTCTGGGTCGTGCCGACGGTGGTCAGGCGCTGGGTCGCACGGGTGAGCACGACGTAGAACGTACGCCACCCCGCCTCGGACTCCGCGACGATCGCGTCGGGCTCGACCACCACGACGCCGTCGAACTCCAGGCCCTTGGTGTCGAGGCCGTCCAGCACCCGCAGCCGGCCGGGGTGCTCGGCGACGAGGTCGGCGAGGCGGTGGCGCAGGCCCGGGAGGTCGGCCCGGGCGGCGACGACGGCGACGGTGCCGTCGACCGCGTCGAGCACCGCGCGCGTCTCGTCGACGACGGACCGGTGCAGGTCGGCCTCCGCGACCCACGCGTGGCGCGGCTGCTCGCCGGTGCGGCGGACGGCGTCAGCGAGGTCGGCGCCGGGGAGCG
>SXGT01453696.1_pt1 | contig 11611 bp, 11 predicted proteins | sample 3176221 | NCBI WGS metagenome assembly SXGT01 (sample SAMN11356862, study PRJNA531348) | freshwater metagenome | isolation source: freshwater sample F1-120 | place: China: Fuxian Lake, Yuxi | collected 2017-12-25
GGTCGGGGCTCGCGTCGAGCGTCGATGCCCAGAGCGTGCGCAGGAGGCGTTGTCCGCGCAGGCCGAGCAGGTAGCCGAGCACGAGCGCGAAGGCCGTCGATGTCGGGCGAGCGGCGACGACGCGGCGGAACTTGCGCGTGCGACCTTCGAGGTGCCCGGACTGAGCCCACGACGACGAGGTGTTGCGCACGACCTTGTCGAGCGTCGAATCGTTCAGCCGGTCGCCGACGGCGGCGCGCAGCGAGTCGGTCATCGCTTGGCGGGCCAGCTCCTGGTGCGGAAGCCTGCTCAGCACGGGAGCGGCGCTGGCGCTCAGCAGCGGATCACGCGCGAGGCAGCAGAGCATCGCGAGCTGGGGCTGTGCCTGTGCGTCGAGCGACCAGAGCTGGCGCAGCACGCGGAAAAGGGGCACGCGGGTGTCGAGCGCGTACAGCTCACCGAGCCGCTGGTCGGTCAGACGGCGCGTCGCCTCGGTCTGCTTACCGAGCGCGTTGTGGTCGACGATCGCCTCGGTGTAGTCGGCGCGGTCGGCATCGGCGGGGAGCTGGGCGAGCAGGCCGCGCAGCTCCTCCAGCATGATCGTCCGGCTCGTGTGGGTGCCGATGTCGCCTTCGCGGAAGCCGAACTGGCGGGCCGACGGCGGGACTGCCGTGGGAGGGATCTGGCCTGTGGAGGGCGGGTCTCTGGGGATCTGTTTCATCACGCCGGCAAGTTTGCCGGCGTTAGTGACGACTTGTCAAGCGTCTGGCTGGTGTTTTCTGAGGAAGTGGGTCGGGACGGGCCTGGAGCCGGGGGCGGGAGGCTCTCCGGGGCTGCCAGCGCAGGTGGGGCCGCGCGGTTCCCACCGAGGCTCCAGTTGCTGCCGCCGGTATGCCGTGGCTGTTTATGCAGGAAGGAAGATCGCTTTCATGTCTTGGATCATCGACCCCCGCGTGGGGCTCCTCTCGTGCGTTGTCGCCGACGACCCTGTCAGCGGCTGGCCGTCAACCAAGCTGGTCATGCTGCGCGCCCGCCGTAGGTAACATCTGGAGAACCTTCGGCGGCTCTGCCCTGTGCTGGCCGGGGCGGAGATCACGGCGGTCCAAAAGGAACTCGACTTCGCCGTGAGGATGGTCGTGGAGCGCGAGACCTTCGGCGGATCGGAATTCCAAGCGGATGACTTGCGCTGGAGGCGGCAGTCGTCCGCCGAGAAATTGAGCTTCGCCGCGGCTGAGCGATCCGCCAAGTTGTGCGCCAGCGCCCAGATTGGGCCTTTGTGGCGGTCTGGCGAGCTGTTCGACGCGCGCTGGGGCGGTGGTGCGGGCACGTTGGATACGGCCGGACCTACTCCCCGGCGCGGGTTGCGGGCGAGGAGCGGGCTCGACGTGGTGAAGGGCGCCGGCTCAGGCGAAGTCGAACTGTTCGCGTGAGCGCGCGGGTTCGGGCCGTGGAGGCTCGGTTGGGTGGCCGAGGTGCGTGAGGATCTTGCGCACGACTACGGGGTCTGTGAGCTGTGCGATCAGGCGGCGAGGGCCACCGCACTGCGGACAGGTGAGAACGTCGACGGCGAAGACGCGCCGCAGCAGCTCCGCCCAAGTTGAGCGCGACGAGCGCGAGCGGGCGGAGGCGCTGGGCGCGGCCGGTGAGTTGGGAGCGAGTGGGCCGCAGGGATGCGAACTGGGTGCGGGCGCGCGCTTGGGCACGACGAGATCGCGCCAGGCGGAGGTCCTCGTCGAGCTTCGTCGCATCCGCGAGCTTGAGCCACTGCTCCTTCGTGCCCGCGGGCCCCATGCCACAGCACGCCACCTGCAGTGCCGGCAGTTCCACTACCCCACCGACCTTCCTCCACGCCGCGGTAGCCAGCGCGAACGCCGCGATCTGCGTGCAGCGCGGATCGAGTACGAGCCCGAACAGGTTGCCGCCGAGCACCGCCGTCACCGCCTCGCCAACCGACAGCCCTTCTTCGCGTTGCCGCAACGCCACCAACAACTCGAACGACGCCACCAGGAAGTGCCCGCTGCAGCAGCACGGGTCGAGCACCTTCAGTTCCTTCGCACCCGTCGGCCAGTCCGCAAAAACGCCCGCCGCCGGGCGCCACGGCTCGACCTGCTCGACTTCGCGCCCTTCGCCCCGTGGCGAGACCGCGCCGAGCGCGCGCGGCTCTGGACGAAGCGCGCGACGGACATCAGCGCCGGTGAGCAGCCGCCGCTCAAGGACAAGTTCCAGGCGACGCTCCAGATGACACTCCTCGGGAACGCGCTGCTTTCGAAGCTGTGGGAGCCGCATCGCTACCACGTGCTGCCGTTCCCAGGCGGCCGTGGCGCGGGCGAGATCATCGATCTCTACCCGGGCGCGACGCTGCGCACGATGGGGCTCGCAAGCTACAAATCGAAACCTGACGAAGCGGTGCGTCTCGGCATCGCCGCGTGCACGGCCGCAGGGATCAAGCTCGGCGTCGATCTCCGGCTCGTCGCCTTCGCGTGCCGCTACAGCTCTGACACCACGAAGTCGCCCAACTACGACGTAGCCGGCGCCTTCGTCGCGTTCTGCACAGCCATACTCCACGCGGAAAACGGCTGCCGCCCGGTTCTCGCGCCCGACCCGACGTGGCAGGAGCGGCTCGTGAAGGAGCGGGAAGGCGCGTTCTGGGTTCCGACCATCACGACGAACGCGCCGGCGTATGCGGCTGCTACGGTCCATCGCGAAGCACAAGCGGCTCCGCAAGAAGAAGCGCATCGGCGAGTTCAAGGAGTTCGGCTTCGAGCTGCTCGGCGACCTGCGACCCGGCATCTCCGACGACGATATCGACGCGTCCGTCGACCGGCTGATTGTGGTCGTCGAAGCACGGCAGCTCGGTTTCGGCGGTGGCGGCGGGCGTGACGAGAAGTTCTAGGGCTTCGTCACGCGCATGGGGCGCGGCAGCGCCACCGAGGACGATCGCGCCGCGCTCGCGGCGTTCCTCGCGGGCGAAGACGCCATCGTTCGTCTCGAGGTCGGCGTGCTGCGTGACGCTTGGTACGAGCGCGGATGACGGCGGGGTTTCGGCGCGTCTCCTATCCGGGTAGTATTGCCCGCAGCCGGGTCGTATCGCCCGGAGGAAGGCTGCCCCCTGCACTCGCAACTCCCCAAGGTGACGACGCAGCCGCTTGTGAAGGTCAGTGGCACGCGCCTTGCTCTACCGAGCGTGCAGCGACCTCTTGTCGCGCACACAGAGAGCTGACGCATGGCCCTACTTCACTATCAGAACCTCGGCGTTCGACGCCCCGACATCCTGCTGAGCAACGCCTGCTATGGGCTCGGCACCTTCTTCAGGTTCCTCGACCAGACCAAGAAGCACATGGAGAGCGACGCCGCCATGCAGCGGCTCGCGTTCAAGCCCGGCGTCGCGCCGGAGGACGACGACTCCCTTGCGAGTCGCGGGGTCTGGGTCCAGCTCGAGGAACCGGCGGACCGCCCCAACGAACCGGAGTCGACGTTCCGAGCCTTCATGGACGAGAACGTTCGCGAGGTCTTCGAGGTCCCGGCGCTCGACGCCAAGGAGCCCGCTGACCCTCGCCGAACAGCCCAGCGGAAGTTCGCGCCCGAGAGGAAGATCGCGGTGCTCGACCGCGACCCGGAGACGTCGCAGCTCCTCCTCGAGCGCAACGCCGATGGCGAGCAGCTCCTCCTCCGGCCCAACACACTTACGCTGTGGCGCCAGATTCAGGCGCTCCAGCTCTTGCAGAACGAACCGTCGCTCGCGCATCTCCCGCTGCTTCGACTGATGGAGTCGACCGAGCACGCGCGGTGGCCGACGTTCTCGCCCGAGCCGATCGAGGAGTGGATGGTGCTGACCGACGACGCGCGTCCCGGAACCATCGAGCAGCGATCCTTCGTCCAGCTCGCCCTCGCCACACCGGACTTCGTCTTCCTCGAAGGTCCACCCGGCTCCGGGAAGACGACGGCGATCTGTGAGCTGGTCCTCCAGGTCGCGATGCAGGGGAAGCGCGCGCTCCTCTGCGCCTCGACTCACGTCGCCGTCGACAACGTGCTCGAGCGGCTCATGAACGACAGGAGCCCCAACCGCGATCTCGTCATCCCGATCCGCATCGGCGAGCGGCGCAACGTCTCGGACAAGGCGCGCCCATGGCAGATGGAGAACTTCGTGAAGTCCGAGCGTGAGCGGCTGCTGCGCAAGCTCGAGGGGCAGCGAACGCTGAGTGAGTCACAGCGGGCGCTGCTGGAGACCCTTCGCCAGGGCACGACCGCTATCGAGCGCATGGTGCTCGACGCGGCGAATCTCGTCTGCGGGACGACGATCGGCATTCTCCAGCACCCCGACATCAAAGCCGGCGGCGCTGCCGCGACCTTCGACGTGCTCATCGTCGACGAGGCGTCGAAGACCACGTTCCAAGAGTTTCTCGTCCCGGCCCTGTACGCCAAGCGCTGGGTGATCGTGGGCGACCCGAAGCAGCTCTCGCCCTATGTGGACGACGAGGCGATGGCCGTGAACATCGAGTCCTGCCTCGCGAGCGCGGAGGTGCGTAACGCGTGCATCGACGTCTTCACCGCCGGAACCACCGATGGCCGAAGGCGGCGCGTGGCGGCGGTCGTCACCGACACTCCGAAGGCCCGGCAGGCGTACGTCGCGCAGGCGGCAGCGCGCGACGTCGCGATCGCTGAAGCAGACGGCGACGGCGTCTCGGTCGCGTCGGTGGTGATCGGTGACGTCGAGAGCATGAGGCGCCGAGAGAACGACCTCCCTCTCGACGTGGCGACCGTTCGCGCGCCGCCCGCCGTGCTCGACCGCCTGCGACGTCGTGCCGACGCATGGCTGCACCTGGAGAAGCGGAGCCGCGAGGAGCAGCCGGAGTGGTCCGACGAGGTCGCTTGGCGCCTTGCGCGCCACTACGAGCAGCGCTTCGCCCAGGAGGAGACCGTCGTCGTTCGGGACCGTCGCTGGCGCTCCACCAGCGAACGGCTGCGCGAGCAGGTCGACAATCTGCTTCCTGCAGGCGAGACCGGCGTGGACACCAAGAAGGTGTGGAACGAGATCGACCGCGTTCGCCGCGTCGCGCTGCCTTCCATCCTCGAGTCACTCCGGTACGGCTTCGAGCGAGATCCCAACGCTCGGAGGGGCTCCGCGCTCTCCGACGGTCTGCCCGCGTCCACGCTCTCCATGCGCCATGTCCTGCTGAGCACGCAGCACCGCATGCACCCCGACATCGCGAGCTTCTCCCACGCGCGCGTCTACGACGGGCACGCGCTCATCACGCCGGAGCGCATGGCGATGGAGCGCGCGTGGGGATTTCCTCGGCACGCACACCGCGCCATCTGGGCCGACGTGCGGGGCGGCTTCAACGGCTGCTTCAACTCGAACCCGACCGAGGCGCGCGTCGTCGTCGACGAGCTGCGCGCGTTCGACGAGTGGGCCGCGAGGAACCCGAGAGACGATGGTCGCCCCTGGGAAACTGCGGTGCTCACGTTCTATCGGGGCCAAGAGCGCGAGATGCGCAAGCACCTGCGCCGCTGGACCAGCCAGCACAACGCGATGAGGCACTTCCTCCGCGGTCCCCGACAGCGGCCGTACCACTCCATCGAGCTGTGTACGGTGGATCGCTTCCAGGGCCACGAGGCCGACCTCGTCATCATCACGTTCGCGAGCGCTCGGCCGACCAGCTTCCTGGAGAGTCCGAACCGCCTAAACGTGGCGCTCACTCGCGCTCGCTACCAGCGCGTCATCGTCGGCGACCGCGCCGCCATGAAGCGCGCCCGTGGCAGCGTGCTCGGTGTGCTCGCCGAGAACGAACCATGGGACCGCGCCGTCACGGGAGGTGCCCCATGAAGAACGTCGTCCTTCAGCGCCGCATCGCCGTGCGGTGCTGGAACGTCCTCGGCATGGTCGCCAAGGCGAGCAGACGCCCCGAGCTGAGGCCGGTTCTCCTCCGGGCCCGCGAACGGAACCAGACCTCTGCGGAGGATGTCGCCGAGCACCTGTTCTTCGAACAGCGCTCTCGCCGCGTCATCGCTGAGAGACTGCTCCGCATCGCCGCGGGCTACGGCTTGCTCGCGCAGCATGAGCGCTGGTTCACGTTGACGGAGGCGGGCACCCAGGCGCTCGACTCCGAGCAGATCTTCGTCCCTGAGCGCGGCAGTTGGACGATCTGGGCAACCAACGACCCGCTTCTGGACTACCCCATCCTACGCGTCGATCCGTGGAGCGAGCCGACGGCGTTCGAGGACGTGCAGCGCGGCAAGAACAAGGAGAGTGACGCGCGCGAGTTCTCGGACGTCCCTCGCACACTGCTCGGAGCGGTCGGACGCGTTGCTGCGCCTCCGGGCGGCGGTCGCGGTCTCCTTCGCATCGACGAGCTCGCCGACAAGGCCGAGTCGGTCGAACCGGACGATGACCTCAAGCTCGTCTGGAACGTCGGCGACGGGAAGATGCGACTCGAGGGCTCGCTCCGAGGTTCGCAGCTGAACACCGTCCTCGACGCGCCGAGCACCACCGTGGAGGACGTCTGGCAGCAGCTCCTCGAGTCGGAGGGGCTGTGGTCTCGCTGGGACCGCGTGCGCAACGCGCTCCTCGTCGGTTTCGAGGAGACCCAGGATCGAGAGCGCGAGTCGCTGCTGCGCGATCTCGCGATCGCCGCGCCGACGCTCGGCGACCTGGGCAAGTTCAACGCGCTGATCATCCAGGACGTTCCTCTTCACGCTCGCACCGTGGACGACGCTGGGCGCTGGGCTGCGTGGCGACTTCACGCGCGCTTGCGCGACTACGCGACCAGCGAGCGCTTCGACGCGTGGAACAAGGAAGCGACGGCCCCATTCGCCGCGTACCGGATCGCCGTTTCGAGTCGAGCTGACCTCGCAAGGGACGCATGGGGACGCCGCGGTGACCGTCCATCCCCGAACGCCTGGCACCTCGCCGCCGCTGAGGACTGGAGCCTGTGATGACGACGAACGGCAACTCCCCGTGGAAGAAGACGTTCGTCGAGGTCATCGACCAGCGACGAGGCAAGCTCCCGTCGGCGTGGCTGGCGACGCACAAGACCAGCGCACCACGCAGCGAGCGTGGGCGCGAGGTCCACGAGTCGGGCCGCGAGCGCGTCGCTGCGAACGCGGTCATCGCGCTCCTACAGCAGGCCGTAGTGAAGGTCGTCGTCTCGAGCTTCCTGCTCGCTGACAAGGGCATCGAAGACGCGCTCCTCGCGACCGCCAAGCGCGGCGTCCGGGTGTACATCCTCCTCGCGTCTGAGGCCCGTCTCGGGAGGGAGGAGAGCGAGGGCGAGTTCGACAAGAAGGTGATCGAACTCCACAAGCAGATGCTCACGCGGCTCGGAGGCCACGTCCACTTCCGGTCGGCACCGCACTTTCACGCGAAGGTCGTCCTCGTCGATCCCGAGACGCGTCCGGCTGGGATTCTCCTCACCGCGAACCTCACGACCGAAGCCCTCGAGCGCAACGAGGAGCTGGCGGTCGTGCTGACGACCCAAGAGGTCGTCGAGGCGACGGCCTACGCGAAGTGGGCGATGTGGGAGTCGGCCGAGCACGAGCTCGTCGATCCCAAGGATCGTTTCAAGGCGGTGAAGCCCCTCGGCAAGGTGCCTCACCCTGGCCCCTCCTCGGCGCTCGTCGCGACAACGTCGAAGACTACCGCCGTCCGCGACGAGGCGCTCCGGCTCATCGACGTAGCGCGAGCGCGCATCGTCGTGAGCAGCTTCGGGTGGGACGCCGAGCACGAGGTGGTTCGCCGCCTGGCTGCGCGCGCGAGAGAAGGCGTCGACGTTACGGTCCTCGCTCGGGTGCGGCCTTCGTCAGTAACGGCGCTCCTCGCGCTCGCCGTGGCTGGCGCGAAGGTCGTCGGCTTCAAGTGGCTACATGCGAAGGCCATCTGGATCGACTCCCAGCAAGCGATCGTCATGTCGGCCAACCTGCAGGCCGATGGGCTCGACCACGGCTTCGAGCTTGGTGTTCGGCTCACGGGGAGCCGCGCAGCCGAGCTGCTCGCGCGCCTTACGCGATGGGCCGAAGGCGCGGAGTGGCGTCTCGCAGCCGCTCCGACGCTCGGTGACGCGAGCGGTAAGGTGTTGCTCTGGCAGGGCGGCAAGCTCGTCGACGGCGAGGTTCGCCCGAGCGCCGACGTTGACCTCGGCACGGTCACCGCGAGCTCTGCCCACGAGCTCGTGGCCCAGCGGCCCGCGACGCCGAGCACAGGCTCGGTCCCGCGATTGGCCCATGAGCTCCGCTGCACGTGGACCGTCGCAGCGCCGCTGCTCGCATCGAAGGCCAAAGAGGTGCGGAGACCGATCGATGGCGAGGAGAAGCCCGTCTCGTACACGCCACCGGTGTTCCGAGAGCCTGGTGATCGGCTCGTCGTGGCAGTGCGCTCGCATGACGAGCTCGACCTCGCGCGGGCCCTCATGTCCAAGGTGAGCGCGGCAGCGATCGTGCTGGCGGAAGGTGGCGCTCGATGACTCGGCGGCACGGCACGCTCCTCTGCTGGCACGCGGAGCGCGCGGGCATCGAAGTCCTCGAACACGCGGTGCGCGCGCTTCGAAACCGTCGAGTCGACGTCGACCACGTACTGTACGTCGTCCAGTCCGGCCGGGATCGGGCTATCCCGAAGCGCGTCGAGAACGCGGACGTCGAGATCATCGACGTGACGCTCGATGACCCGACGCACCATACAACGATCTACGATCACGTGCGGTCGCGCGTGCTCCCACGCTTGCGCGGATTAGCCGGCGACCTCCACATCAACGTGTCGCCGGGGACTCCCGCGATGCACAGCGTTTGGATCATCCTTCACGCCGGTGGTGCACTGCCGGCGGGAACCCAGCTCTGGTCCTCGCAGGTCAGCAAGGAGACGAAGAGGACGCGCATCGACCCGGTCGACTTCCCGGTCACGACGTACCTCGCCGAGATTCACCGTTACACGCGCGTGGAACCGGGCCTCGCGGTGTACGAGCCCGCCGCTCGTTCACCCGCGCGGCACGCAACGTTCGACGGGCTCTCTCGCTACGCCCGCGTGATCGGCGCCCCGCTGCTCATCCTCGGTGAGCGCGGGACGGGCAAGACGAGGCTCGTGGAGACGATCGTGGCGACGTTGAAGGCGCGCAAGAAGGTCGTCACGGTTCCCTGCGGAGGCCTCGACTCGGCCTTGGCCGAGAGCCTCTTGTTCGGCCATCGCAAGGGCGCGTTCACGGGCGCAGCAACCGACAGGCCTGGTCTGATCGCCGAGGCGAACGGCGGCATCCTCTTCCTCGACGAGGTGCAGGACCTCCCCAAGCCCGCGCAGCGAAAGCTCGTTCGTGTCTTCCAGGACCGCCAGCGTCGCCACCGGCCCCTCGGGAGCGACCGCGAGGAGAGCGCCGACGTCGAGCTTGTCTGCGCGTCGAATCTGCCAGTCGCCGAGCTGCGCGAGCGCGTCGACGCTGACCTCTTCGATCGCCTGAGCCACCTCAGCGTCACGGTCCCTCCGCTGCGTGAATGCCGGGAGGACTTGAAGGACGACTGGTTCCGCGTCTGGGGAGAGCTTCGCCAGCGTGATGATCTCCCGCGCGAGGCTCCGTGGTCGTCGGAGATCGAGCGTGTGCTTCACCGCCACGCGTTGCCCGGGAACCTGCGCGACCTGCAGCGTCTCGCGGTGCTCACGATGGCGTGGTGGTCCGATGTCGATTCCAGCGGCGGGGTTCACAGCGCTCTGTGCGAATGGGAGCGCTGGACAGCGCCGGCGAGCGAAAGCAACGGGCACCTCGGCGAGGGCACGCGCACAGAGCGCATTCGCTGGTTCCGTCAGCAACTCGCGCAGTGGGCCAAGGAGCAGCACGGGACTTGGGCTGCTGCGGCAACAGCGCTCGCCTGTGACGAGAAGACGTTGCGCAAGGACGCGCCCGAGGGCAATGCCGGGTAGCCCGCCGCTCACCCCACCAGCTTCGTGAGTAGAGCCAGCCCACGCGCGGTCTCTCAGCGTCGGCTCGGAGCCGCGCGCGGCGCACGACACCGACGACATCCTGGTGCTGACACTGCGCGTGCCCGCGCCGATCGTCGAGCAGATGGACGAGGCCCGGCGACGGCTTGGTCTAGCAAGCAGCGCCGAGATCCTCCGCCGTGCGCTGCACGGCAACTTCGTGGAGTCGGGCGAGCGCGAGGTCGCCGAGCTTCTCCTTTGCGGCGCGGGAGCCGAGGTCGTGGGCACGGGAGCCATAAGCGACGCGAGGAGCTGATCGGGCGGACTGAACTTGCCCTTGCGAAGCGAGGGCGGCTTCACCGTCCCGAGCGCCTCGAGCATCTCGGTGGGGTCGGCTTGCAGGTAGATCTCCGTCGTCTCTTGGCTCACATAGTCGAGCCAGCGAGCGACCTTGCGGATGTCGCCCGTGGCCCGCAGGAGATTCATCGCGCAGGTGTGTCGAAGGACGTGCGGCGAGACGCGCTTTGTCCCCAGCGAAGGGCACTTCCGCACGGCGTTGCCGAGATGCTTCTCGCGCACATGCTCAAAGCCGGAGCGTGTCATCGGTTGGTCCTGCGCGTTCAAGAAGAGCTCGGGGGCTTGCGCGTCGCAGCGAACGGCGAGCCACGCGCGCACCGTCGTCGATGTCGACGGCCTCGTGCTGCACTCCGACACCGGCGGGCCGATGAAGGGCTCGACAATGCTGGCGACACTGCAACGTCTCGGCGTCGTGCCGTCCTTCAGCCGGCCGCATGTGAGCGACGACAACCCGTTTTCAGAGGCGCTCTTCCGCACGCTCAGGTACCGGCCCGGCTACCCGAGCAAGCCCTTCGTCACGCTCGAGCAGGCCGGCGCCTGAGTCGCCGACTTCGTCGCCTGGTACAGCCACGAGCACCGTCACAGCAGCATCGGCTACGTGACGCCGTCCCAACGTCACGACGGAAAGAACGTCGCAATCCTCGCGGCGCGTGCCGTGGTGTACGAGAGGGCGCGCCAGCGGCAACCGGAACACTGGTGTCGTTCTCGCCTTGATGTCACAAGACACGTTCGATGCGATGCCCGATCTTCTGACGCTTCGGATCGGCAAGCGCCGAGCGGATCCAGTTCAACGTGAGTGGATTCATCCTGAAGCCGCTCGGCTGGTCAGGGCTCCAGTCGCCGCCGAGACGAGTGCCGACCGCCGCGCTCTTGATGATGGCGACGCGCGCCTTGATGCTCTTCGTCACCTTGCGCGCGAAGCTGAGTTCAGGCCCAACGACACCGTCCGCCGAGGCCAGGTCAACCCAGCCATCCGACTGAAGCTCCGTCTCGCGCCCGGTGCAGTAGGGAAACGGTAGCCCGGCCCGAGGCTTCGCGAGACCCGTCAACGGGAGAAAGAGGTCGATGTCCTTCACTTTCGAATCGGAGCCCACCATGTTGGACTGGCCCGCGAAAATGAACACGCGCAGCGTTTTGTCAGCGTCCTCAGCATTCAGAAAACCAACACCGGCGACGAGCAGCAGGAGCCCGCGACAACACACGCGCTGCACAGTCCTGCGCGCACAGGCCCGAGCAGATGGACTTGTTGCTCTTCACGCAGGACGCAAACGCACTCCCAATCCATACACGGACCACCTTCGACCGCGCTTGCTCTGCGGATGGAGTGCATGGCGGAAACCTGTCGGGATGAATCACTGTCGTCGAAGGCCAGGCCACAAGCAC
>SXGT01180991.1_pt1 | contig 11610 bp, 14 predicted proteins | sample 3176221 | NCBI WGS metagenome assembly SXGT01 (sample SAMN11356862, study PRJNA531348) | freshwater metagenome | isolation source: freshwater sample F1-120 | place: China: Fuxian Lake, Yuxi | collected 2017-12-25
AGCCCTCGATGTCGGCCTTGTTCGCAAAATACAGGTAGCGGCGGTTGGCCTGCGATTCGCCGGCAAATGCGGCTTTCAGATTGCCTTCGGTCTTGGATCCCTTGAGTTCCATAGGTTTGCTCCTCAGTGTTGGAATGGGGTGCTCCGCGCTGTCGCACGGGGCCGAGTCGATAGGCTTGAAAGCCCGATGACTTGAGCTCACTCTAGCCCACGCCGGACACCAGTTCTAATTAATTTTTCCGACCGGCCTGATAGCCGATGACTATTGACTCAGTGTATGGCTCGTGTGCCGGGGAGACGGCAGTCGAGCACGGCTTGGCGCATGACGTCGATGGCCTTGTGGCGCGGGAAACTGGAGCGCCAGACCAGGCCAACGCGGCGCATCGGGCTGGGTTTGGTGAAATGCTTGACGCGCAGAAGCGGGTCATCCTCCGGGATGCTGTCGACGCTGCTGGAAGGCATCACCGTGACGCCGACACCTGAAGACACCATGTGGCGGATGGTTTCCAGCGAGCTGCCTTCCAGTACCTGCGGCGATTCGCCCTGGCTGGCGCGGGTACACAAATCCAGCACCTGATCGCGGAAGCAATTGCCCGAACCCAGCATCAGCAGGGGCTCGTCGAGCAGTTGTCCCGGATTCAGCGTCTTGAGTTTGGCCCAGGGGTGGGCCGCCGGCACCAGGGTGCGGAAGGCTTCTTCATACACCGGCTGGGCGACCAGTCCCGGCTCGTCGATCGGCAGGGCCAGGACCAACACATCCAGTTCCGAGGCCTTGAGGCGCTCCACAAGGTTTTCGGTATAGCCCTCGGCGATGTATAGCGGCATTTGCGGTGCCAGAGCCTTGACCCGCGGCACCAATGCCGGCAATAGCCAAGGGCCGATGGTGTAAATCACGCCCAAACGCAGCGGGCCGGCCAGTGGATCCTTACCGGCGGCGGCGATTTCGGCGACGCGCGCCGCTTCGGCCAATGCGCGTTCGGCCTGGGCCACGACCTGGGTGCCTATCGGCGTGGCCCTCACTTCGCCCGTGCCCCGCTCGAACAGCGCGACTCCGAGCTCGTCCTCAAGCTTTTTGACGGCGACGGAAAGCGTTGGCTGCGACACATTGCATTTGTCCGCGGCGCGGCCGAAATGGCGTTCACGGGAAAGTGCAACGATGTAACGGAGTTCGGTCAGGGTCATGGCGAAAGGGTTCGGAGATATCGGTTGTTGCGCCGGCCTCCGGCTCGGGCAAGCCGGCGACTAGCTGCGGTACCAACTGGCGCGAGACTATCACGGTGCGGGGGTCCTCGCCGGACCGAATCCCGAAGCCGTGCTTTCGCGCCACCATCAGGGCCCGCGTGTTGGTGGCCTGGATCATGCCGTGCATTTCGCGCTGGCCAGCGGCCGCTGCGGTGGCCAGCAGGACGGCGAGCAGGGCCTTGCCGACACCGCGATCGCGCCATGCCGGCGCCACCATCAAGGCAAACTCGGCAGCGCCGGCTTCCGCCACGTACTCCGCGTGCCCGATTACCGTACCGCCAGCGCCGACTCCCAGCAACACGACGCGGTCGAGTCCGTCGGCACTGGCGAGGCGGCCCAACAGCGCATGGTTCGGAGCTTCGCCGTGGGCAAAGTGGCGTTCGTAAAGTCCATCCGGGTCCATCGCGGCGAGAAACTCGGCGAGCGCCGCCCGATCAGGGAAAATCGCGCTGCGAATGTATAGCCCGGTTTCGGCAACTACCCACGGCTGCCGTGCGCTCATGGCCTGCCTCCGGCGAGGAAATCAACCGTGGCATCGATCACAGTATGGTCGGCGAGCAGCCGGCGATGGCCCAATCCGCTGGTTTCGAACATGCGCGCCCGCGGCCAGGCACGCATGTGACGCATGCCGTCAGCGATGGGCACCTCGCGATCCTTGCGGTCATGGACCACCAACAAATCCTGACTGCCGGCGCTGCGCTCTGCCTCGAACTCGCTCCAGGCAATGCCGAACCGGTGTTCGATCCGACGCTGCACGGCGGCGGTGAGCGCTGCGGGCCAGCCCAGCATCTTCGCGATCCGGTACGTCGATTCCGTCAGGCCGGCAGGAGGTGCGATCAGCACCCCTTTCCCGACCTTGCCGGGGCGGCGGGACATGATCATTGCCGCGACGGCGCCCCCCATCGAATGGCCGACCAGGGCATGGACCGGGCCCAGGTGGTCAAGCATCGCCTCCAGGGCGCCCAGAAAATGCGGCAACGACGACTCCGCGCCACCGGTCATGCCGTGACCCGGTGCATCGTAGGCCACCACCGACAAGCCACGCGCCAGCAAAGGCTCGATAACTCCCATGAGTTGGGTACCGCGACCGCCCCAGCCATGAACCAGAACCACCACCGGATCGTGAGGGCGTCCCCAGCGCCAGCCGACCAGACGACCGGTGACCATGGGCACGGCAAGGAGGCTGGCCTCTTCCATCAGGCGCAGTTCAACGTCGGGAAAGTGGTCGGCAGGCGGGGTCAGCAAGTACCGTGTGCCGTGCTCGATCGCCCGCTGCGGAGTGAATTGCCACAGTAGACGGTACCAGGCCCGCCGCCCTGATAGGTTGGCAAGGCGCTTTAACGATCGAACGATCGTGCTATTAACAGGCCAAAAAAAAGCGGGGTGCAGATTCAGTTCCATGATCACTCCTTTTCTGTGGGGATCGCGTAGTCGCGGACCAGTCGATCGAATGCCACGAGCGCACGGCGGTCCGCATCCGGGTCGTTCAACAGGCGCCGGCTTTGCTGCGTCACCTGATAAATGCCTTCCATTTCAAAAGCAAACTGCTCCGCATCGGTATCGGCACGCAACTCGCCCGCCTCTACCGCCTTGACCACGGTCTCGACCAGGCTTCGACGCAAAGCCGTCAAGCCGCGACGCACTTCATCGCGCAAGGGCCCCGGCTGGTCATCGAACTCGGCGGCGGCCGCATTGATCACGCAGCCTCCCGGCAGATTCGCCTCCCGGGTCCAATCCAGCCAATTCACCACCACGGCGCGCAGCCGGCCCAAGCCACGCGGCTGGCGAAAAGCGGGCCGCAAAACTACCTCCGCAAAACGCTGTTGCGCCTCACGCAAGACCGCGAGCTGCAATTCTTCCTTGGAGCCAAAATGGGCGAACAGGCCGCTCTTCGACATCTTGGTGCGCTCGGCCAGGATCCCGATGCTCAGGCCGCTGACGCCGACGCAGCTCGCCAGCGAGAACGCCTCGTCGAGAATGGCCTGCCGTGTGTGTTCGCCCTTGCCCATGGTCAATTTATAGAACGATCGTTCGTTTGTGTCAAGTTCTTTTCCGGAAACTCCGTAACAATGACTCATGGACAAGAACAACGACCTGCAATTCGCAGTCCTTTCGACCTTCGGAATCGGCTTTCTGATCGTGGTACTGATTGTCCTGATCAGTCTCGCCGACTAGTCGGGCCAACCCGATTTGTCCCGCGAAGCAGCAGGGATTCGTGTATGTCACCATAGCTCGATCGTGTCGGTGCCGTGAAATCCGTCACGGGGGTTCGATAACAGGTAATCTTGCGGGCTAATGACATTGATATTCATCAAAGTATTCCACAACCAGCGGCGCACAATCACTCCAGATCGGCGGAGGGAAACGCCTTGGCAGAGGACTGTCGGCTTCCCTGTCGCCAAGCCGGAGATTCGCTTGCATGAATCCTGAACGTTACGCCGTCATCGTCGGCGCAACGCACGCCCTGCCGCCATGCGGACACTGTTCCGCGGTTCGGTATCGGCTCGGCTTACCCCGCAATTCCCATTGCCTCAAAGCCTTGCCATGCGAATTCTCGCCAAGCTCCGGGCCCGCCACCGCGGGTTTCAGGCCATGAGCCTCGATTTCCTGAAGAAACCAACCGTGAGCAAACCGGTATCGACCAGTCGGCCGCGTTTTCGCCTCCTGCGCTATTTCTCGATCGCCGCGTTGATCTCCTTCACTATCGTCGGCATTGCGCTCTACGTCATGGAACGGGGCGAACTGGCTTTCTTCGCCGATGTCCAGGAGGGTCAATCCCGGCTGTTCCGCGAATCCCAGTCAGAACTTTCGGTCGAAACCGAGCAGACCGCCCGTCGCAGCCTGGTCAAAGCTCAGGAATCCGCCAACGTCAATCTCACGCACTTGTTCGCCAACTCGCTGTGGGATTCGCAGATCGCACCGTTGCTGGCACGTGCCCAGGCCATCTCGCCCGATCGCTGCCGCGCCCTTGCGTCCAACGACGCCGAAGCCGCCCAGGCCTGCCAGGGTGAAGTCGCGCTGCGCCTCAAGTCACTGCAAGGCTTTGCCGAGCTCGACCAGCGTGCCATTGCCACCATGCGCAACAGCACCGTGTTCAAAATCAAGGTGTTCGATCTGCGCGGCCTGACGATCTATTCTTCCGACCACCGCCAGATCGGCGAAGACAAGCGCGGCAACGCCGGTTGGCGCTCGGCAGCCGGCGGGCGCGCCGCCAGCGAACTGACCCACCGCGACCACTTCAGCACCTTCGAAGGCGTGGTCGAAAACCGCGACCTGATCTCCAGCTATATTCCCGTACGCCGCGGCAAGGACAACGAGGTGGTCGGCGTTTTCGAAATCTATGCCGACGTAACGCCGCTATTGGAGCAGGTCAAGCTCAGTTCGGAGCAACTGGCGCGGCTGATTGCTGCCAACCAGGGCAAGATCGAGCAAACGGCAAAGCGCGATGTCGAAATCGTGGCCGGAAACTCCGGCGATCTGCTGCGTGTAGTTGGCGGTCTGCTGGTGCTGCTTTTCATCACCCTCCTGATAATCGTGCGGCGCGGCCAGGCCATCATCGACGCGCAGCGTGCCGTCCACGAACGCAGCATCGCCCAGGAACATCTCTGGCATCGCGAAAAAATGGCGGCGATGTCCGCGCTGGCGGCCAATGTCTCCCATGAAACCGGAAATGCCCTGACCATCATTGCCTCGCTCGGCCAACAGCTTGCGGACAAGCTAGATGGCGATAGCGAAGCCGCCGAAGCCGCCGACAGCATCCAGGAGCAAAGCCGGCGCATCTTCCGCATGACACGGCAGATCTCTGCCTTCGCCACCGTCAGCGACCGACCCGAGTACACCAGCGTGAATCCCGTGATCGAGGCGGTTTGCTACTTCTTCAGCTTCGACCGGCGCTTCCGCAGCCCCATCGAATTCCGGCCCGGAGAGCAGCTGCCCTGGTGCGACCTGGTTCCCGACTACCTCAAAGAGGTGCTGATGAACCTGCTGCCCACGATGAGCGGGCGCATCAGCATTGAAACGGGGCCGTGCAGCAAGGGCGTGCGCATCCGCGTGCGCGTCGAGCCCGATGGCAATGCGCTGGGCGCCGAGGACGAAAGCCTCAAGACCAGCCGCATGGAAATCGTTGCCCAACGCCTGGGAGACATGGGCGGCACGCTGGCCGCTGGCGAACAAGGCACGCTGTTCGACATCGAATTGCCGGCCGTGATGCGCGAGGACAGCCCGCACTGATCCCGCCGGCGTCGGCGGTTCGTCGCCGCGGCAGGATAATCGGCACCATGCCCGAACAACTGCCGCCGCTGATTACCGAATTGCTTGCCGGGCATGGATTCCCCCATCCCGCCGGGAATCCTGAACTGGTCGAAACCCACGCCTCGTGGCTGCTGCTCGCGGGCGATTTCGCCTACAAGATCAAGAAGCCGGTGACCCTGCCCTTCCTCGATTACGGCAGCCTGGAAAAGCGCGAGGTCTGCTGCCGCGCCGAGCTGGCACTCAATCGCCGGCTCGCTGCGGATCTCTACCTCGACGTGGTACCGATCGGCGGCAATGCGGCGCGGCCGTTGGTTGGCGCTTTGCCCGCCATCGAATGGGCAGTGCGCATGCATCGCTTCGACGAAGCCGGGCGGCTCGACCATGTTGCGGCACGCGGCGAATTGCGCCCGGAAGATCTTTCCGGGCTGGCCGCCACGCTCTGCACCTTTCACGCCGGTGCCCCCGCCGCGGCGCCGGGCAGCCGCTTCGGCGCGCCGGCGCAGGTGCTGGCCACCGCGCGAGAGAATTTTGTCGAGCTGCGGCACTTACTGGCGCCGGCTGACCAGCCCTTGGTCGAGCAGCTTGCCGCCTGGAGCGAGGCTGAGTTCTTCCGCCGGGAGGCCGACTTTGCTGCGCGCAAACTGGGCGGCCGCATTCGCGAGGGCCACGGCGACCTGCACCTCGCCAATCTGGTGCTGATCGACGGCCGGGTCATTCCCTTCGACTGCATCGAGTTCAGCGACGACTTCCGCTGGAATGACCCCGTCAGCGAGATCGCCTTCATCTGGATCGACCTGCTCGACCATGGCGAACCGGGACTGGCCGCCTGGCTGCTGAATGCCTGGCTGGAGACCAGCGGCGATTTCGGCGCGATTGCTGTGCTGCGCTTTTACGCCGTGTATCGCGCCGTCGTGCGCGCCAAGATCGCTGCGCTGCGCGCCAGACAGGAGCAGTCTGCCGCCGCAGCCACGGATATTGGGGCGGCACGCGGTTATCTCGATCTTGCCTGGAAAATCGCCGCACCGTCGGCGCCGACTCTTGGCATCACCTGCGGCCTTTCCGGCTCGGGCAAAACCACCGCCTCCACGGCACGCCTGCTTGATGCAACCCGGGCCGATGCCGGCCGCCTGATCCGCTTGCGCTCGGACGTCGAGCGCAAGCGCCTGTTCGGCCTCGCGCCGCTGGCCGCCAGCGGCTCAGCCCTCGACCAAGGCATTTATACGCAGGAAGCCAACGCCCGCACCTACTCAGCGCTGCTGTCGTTGGCGCGTAGCGCGCTCGCCGCCGGCTGGCCGGTGATCGTCGATGCCGCCTTCCTCAGGTGCGCCGAACGCGACAGCTTCGCCGCGCTGGCCACCGATCTCGGCGTCGGCTTCAGCATCCTCTTCACCGAGGTAGCGCCGGAGGAACTGCGGCGGCGGCTGCTGGCGCGCAGCGGTGATGCCTCGGAGGCGACCGTCGACGTGCTCGCCAGGCAGCTCGAGTGGTTCGAACCGATCAGTACAGCGGAGCAATCGGCTGTCGTCCGTTCCTGACCCCGGCCGCTGTTTTCGACATCAACTAGGCCGCCTTCAAATAGCGCTCTTTCGCCGCACGAGCCTCGATTGCCTCGTCGGGGGTGTAGGCGCGACCGGACCAGAGCATGCGATAGGCGATCTCCTCGTTGCCGTTCTCGCAAAGTTCAAGGACACGCCGGAACAGCGGCTGAAAGGTTTCCGAACGATGGCTCTGCTCATGTTCTTCGAGCGAGTTCCAGAAGGTCACGATGAGCGCTTCTCGATCCTTCAGTGGCGAGGCGACGGCCTGGCCGACGGTGGATCCTTCGTTGGAGATCTGTCCGGTGTTCAAGACCACAAAACCGCCGGTGAACCCGGTATCGGAGTGGTATGTCTTGACGTTCTCGCACATTTCAGCCACTCGCGTTTCCAGGTCATCGACGGTAAATTCCGGCCGCAAGACGACCCGGTTGACCGTCACCGTGCCGTCGCCGTCAAAGCCATTGATGAGTGCAGACATAGTTGATTCCTCGGGTTTATTTGGCGGGTTTATTTGGCGGAACTGGCGGCAGCAGTTGCCTCGGGCAATACCGCCTCCCATGACGAGTCGAACGCGGACTCGCTGCTCGGCACCGGCAACGGTCGCTGGTCGGCTGCCGAGCGCGGATGCGCGCAAGCCTGCCGGAGCGGGAAGCTCGCAGATCCGGTGCGCTCTGCAATGGCACAAAGTTCGTTCAGGGTTTTCATGATGGGTCTTTCTTTGGTTGCAACAGGTTCAGGGTAATAATGTTGACTAACTTAGTCCACTATTGGTTCGATAGCGCGGAGCTATCACAGGCCAATCCGGTCTCCACGGTGGCTTGAAGCCGTCTGGCGCTGCCGGCCCCGTTGCCTGTGGGCTGCGGCGCGCGGGCGGTATGCGATGCCGTCGTCCAGCCGCAAGCGCCAGGTGTCGAGTGCCTGCCAGAACAGCCGGGCCTCGCCATCGGCAAGGTGGCCGTCACTGCGAATGACGTCGAAGATCAGGCGCAGCATTTTCTGCCGCTCGCCGGCGTCGCCAACCTCGTCGAACAGGGTTTCCAGAAGCGCCGCCGACATCAGATAATTGCCGTTGCCCGCCGGCAAGCCAGAGGCATCGGCGCAGAAATCGTAGAGCACCTGGAAAAAGTCGTCACGGGTGATGCCAAGCTCGGCAAAGGCCTGGTATTTCGCCAGACCGTCGAGTTCGGCAGCATCCACCCGGCCGTCGGCGAACAGCGCCAGGACGACGAGGCGGGCTTTGGCGCGCGGACTGTCGACCGGGTAGGCGCGCAGCGGGTGGCCGGGATGGCTGATTGGGGAAAAGCTTTCCCTGGCTTGCATGGTCATCATGATGTGTCCCTCCTCAGGCGGCCAGCCGATGCGGTACGCAATTCGCCGCGGCCAAAGGTATCGGTCGCGTTGCATGCAAGGGCCGGGCTTTCACCAGTCGGCTGTGGGCACTGGCGATCGCCAGTATTTCGGGCAGGTGATCCCGCTGCGCCACGCGCGCCACGGTCGCCGGATCGGCATCGCAAAATGCCTTGCAGTCGTTGAGGGTAATCATGTGCTGTCTCCTTGGTTACTTGTCTGCCGCAGCGGGTCTGCTGCGGATGGAGGCACTTTACTGCGGTCATACATTCCAATAAACAGAATATTCTGGATACAATCATCCCAAATAATGGAATAGACAATGAGCCCTGACGATCTCAATTTCCGCCATCTGCTCTACTTCTGGGCGGTCGCCAAGGAAGGCAGCATTACCCGTGCAGCGGAGCGCCTGAACCTTTCGGTGCAGACCATCAGCACCCAGCTCGGCGTACTCGAGCAGCAACTGGGACAGGCGCTGTTCGCGCCGCAGGGCCGCTCGCTGGTGCTGACCGAAGCCGGGCGCGCGGCACTGGATTATGCCGACCAGATTTTTCTACTCGGCGAACGGCTGCGCCACGCCGTAGCCGACCACGCCTCCGGACGCCGTCGCTTTGCCGTGGGCCTCAGCGAAGCGGTACCCAAACTGGTCGCCTTCCGCCTGCTCCAGCCGGTGCTGCAGGCGCCGCTGTCGATGCGCCTGGAATGCATCGAAGGCAATGTCGAGCACCTGCTGGCCGAACTGGCGCTGAACCGGCTCGACCTGGTCCTGACCGATCGATCGGCGCCGACCGACGCCCACCTCAAGCTGCAGTCGAGGCTGCTGGGCACGGTCGGCATCGACCTCTACGCCATCGACAGCCTGCACGCCCGCTATGCCGACGACTTTCCGCGGCAATTGAACGGGGCGCCGGTATTGCTGCCGGTGCGCAGCAATCCGCTGCGCGGCGCGATCGATGCCTGGTTCGCGCGGAACAACCTGAAGCCCGAACTCGTCGGCGAGTTTTCCGACAGCGCGCTGCTCAAAACCTTCGGCCGCGCCGGGCTGGGCCTGTTTCCGGCGCCGTCGGGGATGCATGCCGACATCCTGGCGCAGTTCGGCGCCCGCTCACTGGGCGCGCTCGCCGACGTGCGCGAAAACTGGTATGCAATCGTCACTCAGCGGCGCATCCAGCATCCCGCGGTCGAGGCCATCCAGTCTGGCGGGATAGCATCGCTGCTGGAGTAACGCCGGAAATCACGGAAGCACAGGGTCGAGCAAGCGGCTCAGTTCAACGCCGAGCACGATGCACCAGACGAAGATCGCAATGCCGACGCCGGCGGCGGCGATGTCCTTGATGACCTTGATCTTCTCGTTGTGGCGCGTTTCGACGAAATCGCAGAGGGCCTCTATCGCGCTGTTGAAGATTTCGGCGACCAGCACGAAGGCGGTCACCACCAGGATAAGCAGAAAATCCACCCAGGCACGCGCGCCGAAGGCGACCGCCAGCACCACCACCGACGCAATCAGCTTGTAGGTGACCGACCAGTCGTAGAGCACGGCGTAGCGCAGCCCCGAAATCACGGTCCGGATCTTGCGCAGCGGGTGGTAACCGACGTCGCCGGTGCCGAGGAACTTGTGTCTCATTGCTTATTCTCCCGCCATACCAGCAGACGACGCAGGAGCAGGACCCAAAGGGTTGCAAGCACTGCGCCAGCGAGGACATCGCTCGGAAAGTGAACCTGCAGGTAGAGCCGCGAGGCGAAGACCGCGGCGACGGCGGCGACGAGGACCGCAATCTCGATCCGGCCCGGTGACGCCCCGGGCCGCAGCAGCCAAGCCAGGGCGAAGGCGGTGGCCTGCGCGGCATGGGCGCTGGGAAAGCTCCAGTCCTGGGGCATGGCGATCAGTGGCGGAAACAGGTCGGGCCGCGGGCGCGCCGCGATCAGCTTCGCCAAGTGCCCGAGCGCGGAGGCCCCGATCAGCGCCAGCGCGACAAAGGCCGCGTCTCTTTCGCCGCGCCGCATCCACCAGACCAGCAGCGCCAGCGGCAGCAGAACCGCCAGCGAACCGAGCCAGGTGACGGCGGCGAACACGGCATCGAGCCAAGGACCCCTTACCGCGTGGGCGATCTCCAGGCCGGTGTGGTCCAGATCGAGCAACTGCGTCGCCAACATCGTTCACCGCCTCCGTGTCGCATAGGGCGAGGGCTTGCGCACGCCGCCGAGCCGGCTGCGCAAGGCAGCGATTTCTTCGCGCAGGCGCGCGATTTCGGTCGCCGTCGGGTCAATGCGGTCGCCGGCGCCCTCCTGGTGGATCGCATTCACGATGACCGCGATGAACAGGTTGAGCAAGGTGAAGGTCGATGCCATGATGAAGATCAGGAAGAAGACCCAGGATGAGGGATATACCGCCATCACCGGGCGTACCACCTCCATCGCCCAGCCTTCGAGGGTCATCACCTGAAACAGCGTGAAGGCGCTTTTGCCGAGGTCGCCGAACAGCGCCGGGAAGTCGGCGGCGAACAATTTTGTGGCGATCACGGCGGCGACATAGAAGATGATGCAGATGATGCCCATCACCGACGTCAGACCGGGCAGGGCCGAGAGCAGGCCGCCGACCACGCGCTTCATGCTCGGCACCAGCGTGATCAGGCGCAACACGCGCAGGATGCGCAGCGCGCGCAACACCGCCAGCGGGCCGGAGGAGGGAACCAGCGCGATGGCCACCACCGTGAAAGCGAAGAGGTTCCACGGATCGCGGAAGTAGGCCAGTCGATTGACATAAAGGCGCAGCGCGATCTCGACCACGAAAACGGCAAGGATCGCGCGATCGGCCGCAGTGAGCCAGGAGCCCCAAGCCGTCATCAGCGACGGGCTGGTTTCCAGGCCGAGGATCACGGCATTGACCAGGATCAGCGCGATCAGGCTGTTATGCACCGGCGCGGACTCGAGCCAGTGGTCCAGCCGCTGGCGCAAGCCTGCAGGATCGTGGATGACGGTTTCCATCTCAGCCCGTCACTCGCTGGCGCGGGCCGCTGCCGCGGCGCGTTCCAGCTTTTCCTTGCGCAGCGACATGCCGATCGAGATGCCGATGAAGGTGGCGACCACGGCCAGCGAGAAGCCGATCGGAATCTTGTAAAGGTCAATCAGCAGCATCTTGACGCCGATGAACACCAGCACCGCCGCCAGGCCGTACTTGAGCAGCGAGAACCTGTCGGCCATGTCGGCCAGCAGGAAGTACATCGCGCGCAGG
>SXGT01500099.1_pt1 | contig 11610 bp, 9 predicted proteins | sample 3176221 | NCBI WGS metagenome assembly SXGT01 (sample SAMN11356862, study PRJNA531348) | freshwater metagenome | isolation source: freshwater sample F1-120 | place: China: Fuxian Lake, Yuxi | collected 2017-12-25
AGATGAAGAATTGGCTGAATTCCTTGAAGATGCCATCGAGAACCTAAACTTCACTGAAGAGATGAACAAGTTTGACCTTTTAACTCTTGATGAAGAAGATGAGGTTGAACCGGACGAAGACGAATAAAATAAAAAATCCTCCATTTTGGAGGATTTTTTGTGAGCTCGGAGTGGGTCGAATATCATCCCCCTTGCGGGGACACGCGACAAAACAAAAAGCCTTCCAAAACGGAAGACTTTTGTGTGAGCTCGGAGGGGGTCGAACCCTCAACAAATGGCTTAAAAGGCCACTGCTCTGCCATTGAGCTACGAGCCCATTCATGAAGCGGTTTGCATTCTATCACGTGAAATTGTTTGCGTCAACGTAATAATGATAATTCACAACTCGTCTATCTCGCTGGAGGCAAAAAATGACAGATATAAACTATGTAACCGAAGCAGATTTTCAGGAAGAAGTGATTGGCTCAACCCTGCCGGTCCTTGTGGATTTTACAGCAACCTGGTGTCAGCCGTGCAAGATGATCGAACCAATTGTTAAACAGCTTGCCGGCGAATGGGAGGGGAAGGTCAAGGTGGTAAAGCTGGACGCAGACCAAAACCCAAATATCATGATGCAATATGGCGTCATGGGCATTCCCACCCTCATGCTTTTCAAAGGTGGCCAAATCAAGGAACGCATGACTGGTTTTCAGCCGAAAGAAAAGCTGTCCGCAAAAGTCACCCCGCATGTTTGATGAAAAAAGAGCCGAGATACTCGGCTCTTTTTTCATCAATGCGAAGTTGAAAATGGTGAAGGCTTTCGCCACTTGTGCAAGTGAATTTCTCAAATCACCGTTGTAACATATGGTTAATCGTAATAATATGTTGAGCAGGGAAATTCTTCGCCAGCAGGGGTGGTTACCATTGGGGGATAATTTGTGGCATCAATTTTATATCCATTGAGATTCGTTTTGATGGATGCCATGGCCTTATCTGCATTGAGCGTGGCAAAGTGGAAGGACTGCCATTGCAACTCACTATTGTTGAGCTCGCGCTCGTAGCGGATACATGCCAGAGATGCCCCAACTCTCTCTCGGACGGAATCAGGCAGGGTCGGGGTCTGGTATGCCGCTACCAGGGTGGGGACTGCGTCATCGGAGAGATCCAGGAAATATTCAGCGTCCAAATTCGTGCTGTCATTTGCCTCCGCATGGATCTCGCGTTGAACATTCTGGTTCACGATAAAAGCATCCACATTAAGAATGGGGAGCGAAATTGCAAACCCAAATGAGGCGATCAACATGGCAAATGTGAACATGCGTTCCTTGTGCAAGATTTCAAGTGCAATAGTGACGATCAAAAGCAAGCCAAGCCAGATCAGAAAAACGTGTGTGTATGTGCGTAAGCGCGAGAACCCGTAAGCCTCTTCGTACAAACCGAGGCGCTTAAAAGCGGAAAAAAGCATGACCAGCAAAAGGGCAACGAGTGCCACACCCAATCCGGAAAAGAGGCGGCGTTGAGATTCGGTTTCGCGTTTGGTGATGGCGCTCAATGTGAGCAGCATGAGCAAAGCGAAGAATGCCACAGCGACCAGCTCGCCAAATCCGCGGCGGGCGTATTCGGCGTAGGTGTACCCGTCAACGTGGATATTGGTTGTGCCGCCAAAGAAATATTGGAATTGAACGACCACAAATGCAGCGAAGAGTGCAACCACACTACCCAGCACAATGGTAGCTTCCACATGGCCTAGAAATGGGGGAATAATGGAGCTGGCAAGTTTTTCATCTTTTGATTCTGTCGAGGCATGCAGGATAATCCCAGCCAGGGCATATCCGAGAATGACAATATAAACAAAACGAAAGATCAATTCAGGCAGGTTATCAATATTGAACCAGTTGATCAAATCTTCTAGCCGTTGACCGAAGACCACGTCTGCTGAGGCGAGCAGCGAGGCAAAGATGGCGATGATGGGCAGGGCGATCACAATGCCGCGCACCACAGGCCAGATATTCCGTTTGGAAGGTTGAATGCCTGCTTCTGCCTGTTTCTTGCGAATCTCTGTCATAAATGTGATCGGCCGTCCGACCATGCTTCCAAATAATTGCAGGGATTTGCCCAGGTAGTCTGTAAGGGTGTACTGTATCCAGCGCCCGCCAAGGTAGGTTACCGCGAGCAGGGTCATTGTCAAAAGGGTAAATGTGTAGGCAAGGAAGGTTGTCATTGGTTCGGCGCGGATAAATGTCACAGCGGCGAAAAAGCCAAAGAGAGGGAGCAGGATGAGGCTGGTGCGATTCGGGCGAAGCCCATCGCTCAATAAGATATAGAAGGCGACGACCAGACAGGCCGTTGCAAAAATAGCAAAATTGATGCCGGGCTTCATTTTCCAAAATAGAAAATCAAATAGCCAGCCGAGAGCAAACACGACGATCCAAAGTTTGTTGGGATTGTTTTTCATAAATCGCTCCTGATTAATTTTCTGAGAGGATAGCCCATGAAGTATGGCGGAGGCTCTCAAAAGGTATCATAAATCGTCAAAAGCCCAAAATTACAATTTTGTGAGAATTCAAATAACCCTATTGACATCCGATTTATTTTGTGACATACTAACGACACTGATTGGGGGCAAACAATTAAATGCCATTTTATGAAATGGAGGAGGTGATGTCACTTATGAATAGTAGCAGTAAACCCAGCGCTGTGGCATCCCTCTCCGAGATCTAACGAAGAATTGCCACAGCGCCACACGATTGCCATCCGCAAGGATGGCAGTCTGGTTTAATGGATGTAGGGCGGCTCGTGAGTCGCTCTTAAACCTGATGACTAATAAAATCCAACTGAAGAATCTACTTTACGTGCATACTCATTAATTCCCCCGCTGACGTTGATCGTGTTTTTATATCCCTGCTGTGCAAGCCACATGGTGACCTGAACACTGCGGCTGCCGTGATGACACATGACGTACACCGGGACTTCCTGGGATTGGGCAGATTCAGACAGCGCTTTGGCTCCCTCACGTGCCAGGCGGCTCATGGGCAGAACCTCGAGCCTGCTGTCTGTTATTTTGGCTTGATCCAGCTCTGATAGTTCACGCACGTCCAACAGGATGAATTTTTCAGCTGATTTTATTTTTTCGCCAAGTTCAGTGACGGTGATTTCGGGGTACATGTCTTCTCCAATAAATTTGTAGGGGCGGGGTAATCCCGCCCCTACAAGGACAATCATTTATTTCTTTAATGCAGGTGCATAGAATTTTTCCACATATTCCTTCACCATGCGGCGGGTGGAGAATTGTGGAATGACGGTCTTCATCGTATCTTTCATCATTGCGATCCATTTGTGGGAAAGTTCTTTCTGATCGCGGTTGTAATACAAGGGGATGATCTTGTGCTCAAGGGTCTGATACAGATCTTCTGCATCGGCTGCGTCCTGTATCTCATTTGAAGCATATTCCTTTTCCTCACCAATGGACCAGCCGTTATTGCCGTTGTAGGCTTCACGCCACCAGCCATCGAGAACAGAGAAGTTCAAGGCTCCGTTAACTGCGGCTTTCATGCCGGAGGTGCCGCTGGCTTCCATTGGGCGGCGCGGGGTATTCATCCAAACATCCACGCCTTGAACGAGATAGCGGGCGAGGTTCATGTCATAATCTTCGAGGAAGATGAGGCGTCCGCCTGTCTCGGCTCGCTTGACGGTGCGATAAACTTGTTGAATTAACTGCTTGCCGGGCTCGTCGGCGGGATGTGCCTTGCCTGCAAAAATAATCTGCACAGGCATGTTCGGACGATTGATCATATCGAGCAGGCGTTCAATATCAGAGAAAACCAGGTTGGCGCGCTTGTAAGTGGCAAAGCGGCGCGCGAAACCAATGGTCAACGCATAGGGGTTGATCAGCACGCCAGAAGCAACCACCTGCACGGGGTGGAATCCGCCGTCAGTCCATCGATTACGGACACGTTCACGCATGTAGAAAGTGAGTTTGCGTTTGAGATGTAAACGCACTGCCCACAGATCTGCGTCTGGGATGCTATCCAGTTTTGACCAGAAGGAAGGTTTGTCCAAATGGTCGTACCAATCTTCGCCTAAATATTTCTCGAACAAATTTTGCAGGCGGCGTGCCATCCAATTGGCGGTGTGTACACCATTGGTGATGTACTGGATCGGCACATCCTTTTCCTTTTTTTCGGGCCAGAGGAAATTCCACATTTCCCGGGATACTTCTCCGTGCAGTTCTGAAACACCATTGCTTCCGTTTGAAAGTTTTAACGCAAGTATTGGCATGGAGAAGGTTTCACCGTGAGGTAGTTGATGTTTGGCAATGTTCACAAATTCTTCACGGGTGAGTCCCAGTTCGGGCCAGAGTTTTGCGAGATATTTGTCGAGCAGCCACAAGGGGAATTCGTCATTGCCTGCAGGGACAGGAGTGTGCGTGGTGAATATATTTTGCCCGAGCGTCTTCTTCGCGGCGTCTGCGAAGGTGGAGCCAGATGCCACTAGTTCACGTGCCCGCTCCAGGGTTAGGAAGGAGGCGTGACCTTCGTTCATGTGCCAGACTGCGGGTTTGAATCCCAATGCACGCAAGGCGCGCACACCGCCGACTCCGAGCAGTACTTCCTGCATCACGCGACGGTCAAGGTCTGACCAATATAAACGTGCGGTGAGCTGGCGGTCAAAGTCGCTGTTGCCTTCGACGTTTGAATCGAGTAGGTAAAGCGGAACACGTCCCACACGCACTTCCCAAATTTGGGCAATGATGTTGCGGTCTGGAAATTCGATTTGAATGGTGACAGGTTTCTTGTTTTTTGTGACCAACGAAACGGGGAGATGCTCAAAAGATAATGGGTTGTTGATTGCTTCCTGCCAGCCGTCTTCGCTAATGCGCTGGGAGAAATATCCCTGCCCATACATGAAGCCAACCGCGATAAGCGGCAGGCCAAGGTCGGATGATTCTTTTAGGTGGTCGCCTGCCAGCACGCCGAGACCGCCCGAATAAATGGGGAGCGTTTCGTGCAAGCCAAATTCCATTGAAAAATAAGCAACGGGTTTCCTGTCGAATTCGGGGTGCGCTTTTTGCGTCCAGGATTGTTTGGTGAAATAGGCATCAAATTTTTCAAAGAGTGCGTCATAAAGTTCGAGGTACTCTTTATCTTTTGAGGCTTGAACCAAATGGTCGCGGCTGATCTCTTTTAGAAAACGAATTGGGTTATGACCAAGGCGGCCCCACAGGTCATAATCAAGTTTTCTGAATAGACGCGCGGCTTCAGGCTGCCACGTCCACCAGAGGTTGTAAGCTAACTCGCCAAGGCGCGCAATGCGCTTGGGCAGGACAAATTTTTGAGAAGGTTTAGTTAAGAATTCCATAGCGGGGAATGATACCAGAATTTTACCGGGTAAAGAATCTTGAGTCTGGGACTCTGTCGAAAATAATCTCTATCAAGTCTGTCCGCTTTATGACAACTCCTGACAATTTTATTTGCATATTATTAACAGGTTTACCCTAATTCAGTACTATAATGCAGACCAAAAGTAAAAAATCTTACGGAGAATCTTTATGCCCGCAAAACAAAAAACACAAATTAAAAAAATCGCCATCAGCACCGGCGGCGGTGATGCGCCTGGTCTAAACGCTGTTATTCGCGCGGCGGCATTATCCGCCATTAAACGCGGTTGGGAAGTGTATGGTGTCCTGGATGGTTTCAACGGGATATTGTTGCCCGAACAATATCCGGGTGGCGGTTTGATCCCGCTGACGCGTGACAGGGTGCGCGGCATCACTCATTTGGGCGGGACCATTTTGGGGACCAGTAACCGCAACAACCCGCTCAGATACCCGGTTACGCATCCCGATGGAACAGTTGAACAAGTGGATCGCAGCGGCGAGATCGTGCGTGGTTTCGGTTTGCATCATATCGATGCACTCATCACGGTCGGTGGTGATGGTTCACTGGAAATTGCAAGTGTCCTCGCCAAAAAGGGACTGCGCCTGATCTCCGTACCAAAGACGATCGACAATGATCTCGACAAAACGGACGTGACCTTTGGTTTCGATACAGCCGTTGGCTTTGCCACTGAGTCCATAGACCGCTTGCATTCCACTGCCGCTTCTCATGGGCGAGTGATGGTGGTGGAAGTGATGGGTCGTTACGCAGGCTGGATCGCCCTGCATTCGGGTGTGGCCGGGTCTGCAGATGTGATCTTGATCCCCGAACACCCTTACGATATTAACAAAGTGGTTGATAAGATCAAAGAACGCGAGTCGCAGGGCAGTAAGTTCACCATCGTTGTTGTGGCAGAAGGTGCTTCGCCAATTGGCGGCAAGATTTCGGTGGTATCAAAGGAAGCCGGGCGTGCCGACCGTCTTGGCGGTGTCGGTGAAAAAGTAGAGGCTGATATCCGTGAGATTTCAGGAAAGGAAACGCGCCTGGTGGTTCTCGGTCATCTGTTGCGCGGAGGTTCCCCCACTTCATTCGACCGCCTGACAGCCCTGCGATTTGGTGCCGCCGCCGTGCGTGGTCTCGAAGAAGGTCATGCCGGCGTGATGGTCGCCCTCGACCCGCCGCATGTCAAATATGTGCCGATCGAAGAGGCAATGGGTAAAATGAAGATGGTGCCGATGGATTCGGACATCGTCCTCACCGCCAAGGATATGGGGATTTCGTTTGGCTAAAATTTGGAAACAACGCGCCCGACTCTTTTTGAGTCGGGCGCGTTTTGTTTTTGAACAGGCGATATTTTTGCTTTGGGATTAAAATGGATTTATGACCACCGTCCAACTTTTCGTAACCTGCCTCGTCGATTCCTTCTTCCCTCAAACTGGAGAAGCCGTCGTGGACATTTTCCACCGCCTCGGCATTGGTGTGGAATTCGCCCGTGAGCAAACCTGCTGCGGACAGCCTGCCTTCAATGCAGGACTCCGCAAGGATGCCCGCGCAATTGCAGAGCACACGATCAAAGTTTTTGAGAATACAGCGGGGGATATTGTCACACCATCTGGTTCCTGCGCCCACATGTTCAGGCATAACTACCCCGAACTATTTGAAGGTGATTCGGTCTGGTATCCGCGTGCCAAATCCCTCTCCGCACGGACTTATGAATTTACCGAATACCTCGTGGACCAATTAGGCGTGACCGAACTTGGCGCAAAATGGGATGGCTTGCTGACCTATCATCCATCCTGTCATACTTTGCGCGGCATCAACGTGGATAAGCAACCGCGGGCATTGCTGGCGAAGGTGCAAGGTGCAAAGGTTGTTGAACTTCCCAATGCCGAAGAATGCTGCGGCTTTGGCGGCATCATGTCTGTCGAGCATCCTGAATTATCCGCCGAATGGCTAAAGCGCAAGATCAGCAATTTGGAAGCAACTCAGGCCCCAACGTTGGTTGTAACCGATGCGGGCTGTCTCATGCATATTGCAGGCGGATTGAATCGACAGAGGAAGAGTCAACGAGTGATGCATATCGCCGAAGTGTTGAATCAAATCTAACTTTTGAGGCACGCATGTATTCAAAATCAGCAAAATATTATGATGCCATTTATGGTGCAGTCGGCAAGAATTATCCTGCCGAAGCAAAGATAGTCCGCAAGTTCATTCAAGAATATAAGCAGTCAAATGGAAATAGCCTGCTTGATGTAGGCTGTGGAACTGGCATTCATGCGAATCTGCTCAGCAAAAAATATCAGGTCGAAGGTTTGGATATTGACCCAAAGATGCTGTCTGTCGCTCAAAAGAACTATCCCAAAATTAAGTTTCAGCAAGGCGATATGGTCAATTTCAAATTACAAAGAAAATTCGATATTATCGTTTGCCTGTTCAGCGCTGTCGGTTATGTCAAAACAAAGTCACGCTTTCAGAGGACAATAAAGAATATGAGTCAGCACCTGCTGCCTGGAGGTGTTGTGCTGGTCGAACCGTGGTTCACGCCAAATCAATGGCATCCAGGGCGGGTTTATGTCACCGAGGTGAAGACACCTGATGCAAAGATTGTCCGCATGAGCCATAGTTCGCAGAAAGGCAACACTTCCATTATTGAATTTCAATACTTGATTGGAACGCCCAAAGGAATAGAACGCGATACTGAAATCCTTGAAATGGGCTTGTTTGCCAAAAAAGAATATCTTGATGCATTTCGCTTGGCAGGGCTGAAAGTAGTCCATGACCCCATAGGTTTGGATGGTCGTGGGTTGTACATTGGCATAAAATCGTTGGATAACAAATGAGCACAACTTCATTCCGTCAAAGAATTCGCGAATCAATTAATAACGAAACTCTTCAAATCGCGCTAGATAACAATACCGAACGCCGTTTGAAGGGACGCGCCATCGCGTTTCAATCCATTCCAAATTTGGATGAAAGACGCCAGCGCGCGCATGCAGTTCGAGCAGATGTGATCGAACATCTTGATGAATACCTCGCGCAATTCATCGCCAAATCTGAAGACAACGGGGTGATCGTCCATCGCGCGAAAGATGCGGCGGAGGCAATAAAAATTGTTTTGCAAATTACAAAAGACTCGCCGCAAAGATTCGCAAAGGATTCCTTGGTACCCCTTGACGGAATTCGTGGTGAAAAGGTTTTAATCGCCAAATCCAAGAGCATGGTTTCAGAAGAGATCGAACTAAACCATGCTCTTGAAAAAGAAGGCATCGAAATCGTAGAAACCGACCTGGGTGAATACATCGTACAGTTGCGTCACGAGAGACCCAGTCACATCATTACGCCAGCGGCACATTTACGCAAGGAACAGGTTGGTGAGCTCTTCCAGGAAAAGCTTGGCATTCCTTATACAACCGATATTCCCACGCTCACCGCCACCGCGCGCAAGGTTTTACGCGAAGTTTTTCTCAAGGCTGATATTGGCTTAAGCGGAGTCAACTTTGGCGTGGCTGAAACTGGCGGCATTTGTCTCGTCACAAACGAAGGCAACGGGCGCATGGTCACGACCCTTCCGCCTGTTCACATTGCGCTGATGGGCATGGAGCGCATCGTCCCCAATCTCGATGACCTCGCGCTCATGCTCTCGCTTCTCCCGCGTTCGGCAACGGGACAAAAACTCACGGTCTACACCCAGCTCCTCCATAAACCATTCAAAAACCAACAACGGCACATCATCCTGCTCGATAATGGGCGCACGCGCTTAAGAAATTCTCCGCTCAAAGAATCACTATATTGCATTCGCTGCGGCGCATGCCTGAACGCCTGCCCTGTCTTCCGCGAACTGAGCGGGCACGCATATATCGGCAGCGACTTGTCCATCGCGCCATATCCTGGCCCGATCGGCTCGGTCATTTCGCCTGGTTTGCTCGGCGAGAATTACGTTCAACTCGCGCAGGCGTCGTCCCTGTGTGGCGCATGCAAGGAAGTTTGTCCTGTAGATATTGATCTGCCGAAACTACTCACTCGTGTCAGGGCTGATATGTCCCCCTCGCACTCTGGGAGAAGGGCAGCGGGTGAGGGTGGAGCGGGACTTTCGCCTGCTACGAAATTTGGACTACAGATATTCGCCCGCGTCGCGACTCACCCGATTCTGTATGCGGCGTCTCAAAAATTTGCGGCGCTTGGAACTTTTCTCTTCGCCCCGTTTTCGCAGTGGCTTCGTTTGCCCGCGTTCACTGGCTGGGGCTACAGCAAAGACTTTCCAAGGTTTGCAGGGAAGTCTTTCCGTGAGAGATTTTCAAATAAGTCGGCAGAAGGAGAGTCGGCTGATTGGTCAAATTCCAAATCTGTAAAATCTGGTTCTGCCGTACTCCATTCCAATACCCGTCCGCTTTCCGATGTCCAATTCACCACTGAACTCACCGCGCTTGGCGGGCATGTCCATGCGGATCAAAATCCAACACTGGCAGTGATCCAATTATTGAAATCGCGCGGCGTGGAAAAAATCCACCTTGAACCAAACACGCTGGATGAAATTATTTTGCGCGCAGCAGGAATTGAATTCACCCGTGAGCCTGACCCGCAAATCCTTGTCGGCGTGACAAATGCCATTTGTGGGCTGGCAGACACAGGGTCCGTTTTGATCGTGGATGGGGCGGGCGACCCGCTCAAAGCGTCGCTGCTCCCAGAGATCCATATCGCGATCTTGAAGTCATCTGATATTTTCCCGTCCCTGCCTGATGCAATGCATCTCGTTAAAAATAAAAGTTCAGCGGTTTTCATCACGGGACCTTCACGCACGGCAGACATCGAAATGACACTGACCATCGGCGTGCATGGACCGAAGGAGATCCACGTTTTTTTGACTTGACATCTGCCTGTCACGGTCATATACTGATTTCACAATTGAACGGGGAGCCTGCTGTCCCAAAGAATATCGGGGCTTCGTGACAGGCTGAGAGGAGCTGACTGCTCGACCCGCATTACCTGATCTGGTTAGTACCAGCGGAGGGACTCTTGATTCAATAAGCCATCCTCCGCCTTCGGAGGATTTTTTGTTCATAAAACGAATCATAATCTTTGCCAACGGCGACCTTCCAAACTTGGAGAAGGCACGTGCTATTTTGCGCGACGACGATTTCATCATCGCCGCAGATGGCGGCACGCGCCACGCCCTCGCGCTTGATAAAAATCCAAATGTGATCATCGGCGACTTGGATTCCGTAACCGCCGACCTTCGACCTTTGACAGAGAAGGGAACGCAGGTCATCCGATTTTCCCAGGATAAAAACGAAACCGACCTCGAACTTGCCATCCAACACGCGCTGACTTTGAATCCCGAACAAGTTATCATCCTCGCCGCCCTCGGCGGGCGATTAGACCAAACCCTCGGCAACATCGCTCTTATCAGTGACCAATTCATTATTCATCATTCACGCGAAGCTTTCATCATTTCCCTTGACGATGGCATCGAAGAAGTCTTTTTCTGTCATGACCATGTTCAATTTAACGGGACAGTTGGTGATACCGTCTCGCTCATTCCCTGGCAGGGAGAAGTTGCGGGCGTCGTCACCACAAATCTCAAATGGCGCTTGCAAGACGAAACTTTATATCCACAAAAAACACGCGGCATCAGCAACGAAATGACGAGTGCAACCGCAGCCATCCAAATAAAATCTGGCTTGCTCCTCATCGTCCACCGCCGCGCTGACTGATTACTAAAAACTGGAGTCTAAAAAATGAAACCCACTTTTTACCTTTTACTTTTTACCCTGATCCTCGCCTCCTGCGCGCCAGCATCAACCCCCACCCCAACAGGACCACAAACCATCACTATCATGACCCACGACTCTTTTGCCATCGGGGAAGATGTCATCAAGTCCTTTGAAGCGGACAACAACGCCAAAGTCGTTTTTCTCCAAAGTGGTGACGCAGGTGCTGTGCTCAATCAAGCCGTTCTGACCAAAGATGCTCCGCTTGCGGATGTCCTCTTCGGCGTGGACAATACCTTCCTTTCGCGCGCTCTCGACGCGGATATTTTTGAAGCCTATCCATCACCTGAGCTGAGTGATATTGTTGACGAATTCAAAATTGATTCGTCCAACCGCGCCCTGCCCGTGGATTATGGCGACGTCTGCATCAACTATGATAAGAATTATTTCGTCGAAAAGAATTTATCCGTTCCGCTGACTTTTGAAGATTTGGCAAAGCCCGAATACAAAGATCTGCTGGTCGTGGAAAACCCCGCTACCTCCTCCCC
>SXGT01881217.1_pt1 | contig 11610 bp, 10 predicted proteins | sample 3176221 | NCBI WGS metagenome assembly SXGT01 (sample SAMN11356862, study PRJNA531348) | freshwater metagenome | isolation source: freshwater sample F1-120 | place: China: Fuxian Lake, Yuxi | collected 2017-12-25
CTCGACGTCGAGCGGTGAAGGGTCGAGCAAATCAAGGCGCCGGCCCGAAAGCATGCGCTGCCAAGCGCGGGGCGCTTCGGTGGCTTTCGGGGCGGGGCGTGCGGCGCGCGCCATGGGCATCCTTCTGATTGCGTCGGCTCAATGTAGGCCGTCTGGGAGTTCGACATAAGCGGGTTCTATTAATGGAGCATCCGATGGTGGGTCTAACGCGTGTTATCTTGAGGCTCGGCCGTAATCCTGACGCGGGGTTTCCTGACGGCACTGACGATTATGGCTACGTGATCCAGGCCCCACTCGATGCTGATGGGAAATTGGACGCCGGCTTGTGGCGCGAGCAGAAGGCGCTCTGCACCGTGCGCCGCTTTCATCCTCAGGAGAGCGCCGCCGATGGCTGGCTGCGTCGCCGCGGTGAAAATTGGTACTTCTGGTACGACGAAGCTGACGAAGGGCCTGAGGAGCCGCTGTTTAAGCTCGGCGCGAAAGAATTGCGCCCGGGCGAATATGTCACCGTGCGAGAAGCCGATGGTGACGTGCTGACCTTCCGTGTCACCGAAGCGACTCCGATTTAACCGCTAGCGCGCCGCTAAATCCCGCCTAAGCTCTCACAAAAGAGACGAGGGGAGGACGCCTTTGACCGACGCCGCGATGGCGCCGCAAGTCCGCGCTGTTAGCGCAGGCTATCGCGGCTATGCGATGACGCTGCTGCTCATCATTTATGTGATGAACTTTGTTGACCGGCAGGTCGTCAACATTCTGGCGGAGCCGATCAAGCGCGAACTTGGCCTGCTTGATTGGCAGCTGGGCGCCATGAGCGGGCTCGCATTTGCGCTCTTTTATACAGTCCTCGGGCTGCCGATCGCGCGCCTGGCTGAGCGTGGCCATCGCCCCTTCATAATCGCAGTCGCGCTTGCGGTCTGGTCAGCGTTCACAGCGCTGTGCGGATTGGCGCAAAACTTCGTGCATCTCTTGCTGGCGCGCATTGGCGTCGGCGTTGGGGAGGCCGGATGCACGCCGCCGGCGCATTCGCTGATCACCGATTATGTGCCGAAGGAGAAGCGCGCCTCGGCGCTTGCGTTTTACTCAATGGGCACGCCGCTCGGCAGTTTGCTCGGCATGGCCTTAGGTGGTCTGATCGCCGACGAATACGGCTGGCGCATGGCGTTCATCGTCTGCGGCGTCCCAGGCGTGATCCTCGCTGTTATAACCGCGCTTACTTTGGTCGAGCCGCGCATCCGCGCGACAGCAGCCGAGATCAAGGCCCGCGCACAAGCCGCGCGCACTGCCGCGCCGTTTCGTGAGGCGTTGGCGACGCTGAAACGTAAGCGCGCATTCTGGCTGGTGTCGTTTGCAGCCGCGATCAAGGCGTTCATCGGCTACGGGCAAGCGCCGTTCGCGGCGTCGTTCTTCTATCGTAATCACGGCCCTGAGGTCGCGGATCTCGCTGCGCGCTTCGGCCTGCAATCCGGTGGCTTCTTGGGTCTTTCACTTGGTTTGATGGCTGGTATTGGCGGCGCGATTGGCGCTTACGCAGGCGGGGTCATCGCCGACCGCTACGGCGCGCGTGATTATCGCGCTTATGTCAGCGTGCCGGCGATCGCCTCGGTCGCGGTCATTCCGATTTACGCGATTGCGATCATGTCGCCGTCGGCGGTGTTCGCGCTCGGCTCACTGTTTTTCGGGGCGATCCTTGGCACGCTCTGGTACGGGCCAGTCTATGCGACCGCGCAAACCATCGTGCCGCCGCACATGCGCGCGACTGCAGCGGCGGTTCTGCTCTTTATCATCAACCTGATTGGTTTGGGCCTCGGCCCCATCGCAGTCGGCGCGCTCTCCGATACGCTCGCCATCGGCTTCGGCCTCGGCGAAGCGGAGGGCGTGCGTTACGCGCTCCTGATCTCCGCCTTTGTCGGCCTGATCGCGGCCGGTCTCTTCTGGATGGCGCGCAATAGCATCCGCGAGGAGATGGAGGGCTAAGCGGGTGCGCGCTCAAGCGCATCGCGATAGCGCCGACTGCCAGCGATGGCGCGCCCGTCATCGAGCGTAATCTCGATGTCGCCCGAGGGTGTCGGTTTGATTGCACAGATGCGAGCGCGGTTGACGATGCGCGCGCGATGGATGCGGACAAAGCCGCGGTCCGCGAGCCGCGCCTCCCAGGCGGCGAGCGTGCCACGCACGAGATGGACGCGCCCCGCCGTATGGAACTCGACGTAATTGCCGGCGGCTTCGAGCAGCAGGATGTCCGCAGGCGCCAGGAATACGGCGGTGGCGCCGTCGCGTATTTCGATACGCGCATCGCCTGTCTGCGGTGCGGGAGGCCGCTCCGCGCGATGCTGGTACCAGAGATAGAGGGCGGCTATGGCGGCGTAGGTTAGGACGTCCTTGCGCCACTCATAGATGAACGTGCCGAGGACGCCGTCCTCGTGGAAGAAGCCGTAATGGGCGCCGACGACCCAATAAGCGGCTTCGCGCGAGACGAAGATCGCGAGCACGTGGGCCGCGGCAAAGGGTACCGTCAGCGCGAAATGAATGAGCCCTGGGCGGAGAAGGTTGTCCTCTCGCAACGGCCATCGGCGCACTGCTAGCCCGATCAGTGGCGCGAGGCCGATGATCGTAATGGCGCTGGTGATTTCCCAGAGAACCGGCTCGGCCCAGTGAACGTCAGCGCCTGAGCGGCGGATTTCGGTCAGGTCCGAACTGGCCGTCACGAACGCCACCGCCGCGCCAACGAGCGCGACAATGGCCCAAGGCCCCATGCGCGCCGGAGGCCCACCGCTTGTCCCGATTTGACCGCCGCTGGTCACCGACCGCTCTCCATTCGTCCCAGCGCGCCGCCGGATGCGGCGCCACACTAGCGGTGCGGGCCGGGTGGCGGAAGAAGCGGCGCGAGGAGAAGCACCACCCATGACCGAACGCCGCTACGATCTCGATTGGCTCCGCATCATCGCGTTCGGCCTGCTCATCCTTTACCACTGCGGCATGTTTTACGTGACCTGGGATTGGCACGTGAAATCCAGCAGGGCGTCGGACGCGATTGAGCCGCTGATGATGCTCACCAGCCCCTGGCGCCTTACTTTGCTGTTTCTGATCGCGGGCGCCGCCACGCGGTTCCTGGCCGACAAGGTGAGCGTCGGCCAGTTGACGCTCTCGCGCATGGGCCGGCTCTGGCCGCCTCTGCTGCTGGCGGTGTTCGTGATCGTGCCGCCGCAAGCCTATTACGAGGTGGCTGACGCCATGCGGCTCGGCCAGATCCCCACCAGCGGCGCATGGCTGGACAATTTCTACATCAAGTACGTCACCGCCTCCGGCAATTGGTGCGATGCGGAGGGGTGCCTGACGACGCCGACTTACAATCATATGTGGTTTGTCGCGTACCTGATCCTCTACACGCTGGCGCTGATCCCGCTCTTGCCGCTACTGCGGCGCTTGCCGGACTTGTCGGTGCTCATCGCCGGGCCGCTGCTGATCCTGACGCCCTGGCTCGTCATGGCGGCGATGCGCGTGATGCTGTTTCCAATCTTCGGAGAGAGCCATGATTTCCGCGAAGATTGGTATCTGCACGCGCTTTATTTCAGCGTGTTTCTCTTCGGCTTTGCCATCGCCAAATCTGAATCGTTCTTCGCGCGGTGTGTGAAGTGGCGCTGGCCGGCGTTGGCTATTGCGCTCGCGAGTTGGGCGGCGCTGATTGTGTATTTCAATTTGCATCCCGAGGGCGTCACGCCGCCGGATTGGCTGCGTGGCGCCATGCGTGCGGTGCGCGAACTCGACGCCTGGTGCGCCATCGTCGCCGCCATTGGCTTTGCGCATAAGCATCTCCGCGACGCCGATGGACCGGTGCGGAGATTGCTGACGCAGGCGATCTTTCCGTTCTATCTCGTGCATCAAACGATCATTGTCGTGGCCGGTTATCATCTCGATGCGCAGCGTTTGCCGCTTTGGATTGAGGCGCCGGCGCTCATTGGCGTCACTGCGCTAGGCTGCTGGCTTTTCTTCGATCTGGGGCGGCGTGTTCCCCCACTGCGCGTATGGATCGGTTTAGCCTCGAATGCTGGACCTGCGCGTGGTACACTCAAGAGAACTGAAGCTGCGGAGCCTTCGGGCGGGTGATCCCGCCGCTTGTGGAGTGTGAGATGTTCTTCTGGTTCCTTGTCGCGGTCGGCATTGTCGTTGCGCTGACGCTTCTCGGAGCGTTCATCTCGCGTGGCAGTTCCAGCTGGAATGATGATGGTCCGATGGGGCCCTGGACGGATTACTAACGCGCAGGCAAGGCTTTCGCTTGCCAGAATTGCGATCCCGCGCATGATCGCGGCTGCATGGCCAAACCGTATCTGATCCGCCGCGCAGTGCCGCGTGACTCCGAAGCGATTGCCCGGCTGGCGTCGGCTGCGGCGAGTGAAGCTGGGAGCGTATCGGCGCTTGAGAGCGACAGGATCAAGGCGCATGGCTTTGGCTCCGGGGCGCTGTTCGAGGGCTGGGTGGCGCAGGAGACTTCGAACGGCCCGCTGATCGCACACGCGTTCATCACCAAGAGCTATGACGTACGCCGCGCCTGCCCGACGATCGTACTGTGTGAGCTTTATGTGGCGCCGCAGCATCGCCGTGGCGGCTTGGCGCGCAAACTTATGGTCGCGGTGGCGCAGCGCGGGCGGGACCTTGGCGCGCGGGAACTTGCGATCACAACGGGCGTCGAAAATGACGTCGCTCAACGATTTTTTGCTGCGGTCGGCGCCCATAAGCGCGAGGCTGCGGTTTTTATGATGTCGGCCGACGGCATCGAATGGCTGGCCGCCGAGGGCGGCTGATACGACCAAGGGGACTGGATATGATCGCGAAACCGTTGCTCAAGGCGGGGGCGTCTCTAATCGCCATCGCCGCATTCGCCGCCGCGTGCGCGACGCCGCCGACATCTTATGCGACCGGCGGCGCCAATCGGGGCGCGGCGACGCCAGCAGCGGCGCAAGAGTTCGTCGAAGCGGCTGAAGCGGAACTCACCGAACGCTCGGAGCGCGAGGCGCGGATCGCTTGGATCTATCAGACCAACATCAATTACGACACCGAATGGCTGCTGCAGCGCTCTGACGCGGAAGGCACCGAAGCGCGTGTGCGTTTGGCCAGCGGCGCGGGGCGTTTCGCCAACACCGAATTGCCGGCGGACACGCGCCGCAAGATCGACTTGCTGCGGCTTAGCCTCGTCTTGCCGGCGCCGCAGACCGAAGGTGCCGCTGATCAATTGTCCGAGATCACGACGCGGCTTTCGTCGACCTATTCGACTGGGCGCATCGATTATCAGGGGCGGCAGGTCACGCTCGATGAACTTGAGACTTTGATGGGTACCGAGCGCAACGCCGTGCGGCTCGAGGAGATGTGGACCGAGTGGCACGCGGTCGCCGCGCCGATGCGCGACGATTATGCGCGCATGGTCGAGATCGCCAATCAGGGCGCGCGCGATCTGGGCTTTGAGGATGTCGGCCAAATGTGGCTGTCGAATTACGACATGCCGGCCGATGAGATGGAAGCTGAGGTTGAGCGGCTTTGGAGCCAACTCGCGCCATTCTATGAGCAGCTGCATTGCTACGCGCGGGCGCGGCTCAATGCGCATTATGGCGACGCGGTGCAGCCGCGCACCGGCGCGATCCGGGCTGACATTCTCGGCAATATGTGGGCGCAGGATTGGTCCACCTTGATGCCGATGATGCGCCCGCGCGGCGCGCGCGCGACGTATGATACCACGCAATTGCTGACCCGCGCCAATTACGATGCGGTGCGGATGACGCGCACGGCGGAGGCGTTCTACACCTCGCTCGGCCTCGATCCCTTGCCGGAGACCTTCTGGGAGCGCTCGCTGCTGACGCGCCCTCGTGATCGCGATGTGGTGTGCCATGCGTCGGCTTGGAATTTGGATTCGCGCGAAGATCTGCGCGTGAAGCAGTGCATTCAGATCAATGCTGAACACTTCCAGACCATCCACCACGAGCTCGGGCACAATTATTATCAGCGCGCCTACATGGATCAGCCGTATCTCTATCAGAACGGCGCTCATGATGGCTTCCATGAAGCCATCGGCGATTTCATCGCGCTCAACATCACGCCGCAATATTTGGTCGACATCAATCTGTTGCGGCAGAATCAAGTGCCGCCGGCGAGCGCGGATACGAGCCTGCTGCTGGAGCAAGCGCTTGGCAAAATTTCGTTCCTGCCGTTCGCGCTGACCATGGATCAATGGCGCTGGCAGGTGTTTGACGGCCGCACCACGCCGGAGAATTACAACGCCGCCTGGTGGGAATTGCGTGAGCGCTATCAGGGCATCCGGCCGCCGAATGCGCGCGATGAGACGATGTTCGATCCGGGGGCGAAGTATCACATCGCCAATAACGTGCCGTATCTGCGTTATTTCCTCTCCTACGTGCTGCAATTCCAATTCTATGAAGCGGCTTGCCAGCAAGCCGGCTGGGAAGGGCCGCTGCATCGCTGCACCGTGTACGGCAACCGCGAAGTTGGCGAGCGCTTCAACCGCATGCTCGAAATGGGCGCCTCGCAGCCGTGGCCGGATGCGCTCGAGGCTTTCACCGGTACGCGCCAGATGGATGGCGGCGCCATGGCGCGCTACTTCCAGCCGCTGATGAATTGGATGGAAGAACAGAACCGCGGCGAACAGTGCGGCTGGTAAGTTGAGTTGAGCGCAGGCGTCGTGAGGCGCCTGCGTTTGCTTCAACGCAAGAGCGGAGAGCAGGGGACGCGGGGTTGCGCGTCTCAGAAAGGTGCGCCGTTGGTTCGGCGCTTATGACGCGTAAGCTCCGCGTCCCCGCAATCGTTATGCGCCGGCGACGTCGCGGGAGGTTTTTCACTCCCGGAGGCGGCTAAGCCGACGGCGCGCGGGTTGGTGAGTTCGCACCAGGCCCCGTCTGCGATTGCGCCGATCACGCTTGCGCCTCACTGAAAGCACGCTGCCTAGCTGCGATGCGATGCATCCGCTCTGCGCGCTCACCGCGGGCGTTCACGTGCAGCTCCGCACATCGCCGAACGCTCCCTGGCGCTCGTTTTAATCACGACGGCTGGCGTTGAGTATCCAGCAGGCGGAGCAGCGCTTTCGCGTCACGCTCGATTGCACAGCGCCGAAATTGGCTGAACAGGGATCCAACTGCTCTCCGATCGAACGCGATGAGGAGAGTTTATGCGCGTTTTGGCTCGGTCGGATTTGTGCGGGTGTATCCCCGCATTTCACCCATCTCCGGACTTGTCGCTGCGCGCCAATCCGGGGATGGGTGACGAGTAAGCGCCCGCGCATCACCACGTTTCCCGGCCGCAGCGTAGTGAAGAGCCGGGATCCAGGGGCAAACACTTCGCGCGTGGCCCCTGGATCCGGCTCGGCGCGGCTTCCGCCGCTTGGCCGGGAAGCGTGTTGGTTTGAAATGGCCAATGTCTGCTACTGGGCCGGAGCGGACATTCGGCCTGTAACGGGCATCAGGCAGGAATTCGCCGAAACACGACATCGACCTGCGGCTAAGGGCACGGCCGAAGTACGCGGTGATTGACGCGGGCCTAAAGACGAATTGGTATAGCGCGCGTGACCCCGGCCATAGATGAACGCACATTGTTTCTAGTCCGCCATGGAGAAACCGAATGGAATAGTTCAGGTCGCTTCCAAGGCGCCAAAGATTCGCCGCTGACACCTCGTGGTCGCGAGCAAGCGTATTCTGCGGGAAGAACGATCGCCGCGATGGTGACCCCAATGGCGCCGGTGCGCGCTTACGTTAGTCCGCTTGGCCGAGCACGAGAAACCGCCTCGCTCATGGCTGAACAAGTGCAACTAGATATCCATATAGAACCGCGTATTGCGGAAGTTTCGCTAGGGAGTTGGGATGGAATGTCGATGTACGAAATCGACATGGAGTTTCCAGATGTCCTGAACGGGAGCAGGCATCACGATTGGTATTTTCGTTCTCCTAACGGAGAAACGTTCGAAGAAGCGTATTCGCGTGTGACGGACTGGCTTCGAGAAGCCTACGCTCCGGCGATCGTAGTCACGCACGGATTAACGAGCAGACTAATTCGCGGGTCATACGAGCAGCTATCAAAGCAGGACATGCTGCTGCTCCCTGTGCCGCAGAACGGGTTTTACCAACTGTCCAATGGCCGCGCGGAATTTATTCAATCGGTTTGAGATCGAACGGCAAGAACGGGCCAATCATCGCCGCCCAGACAAATTCTTACCAGCGACAGGTTCGGGTTAAATCGGCCAATGGGCTCATTCCGCTTTCGGCGAAGAGCGGACTAAGCGCTCTTCTGCACGAAAATACTGCCCGCGCTGTATCCCGCGCCGAACGAGCAGATCAGGCCCTTATCGCCTGTCTTCAAATCATCGCGGTGATTGTGGAAGGCGATGATTGAGCCGGCGCCGGCGGTGTTGCCGTAGACGTCGAGCACGGTGGGGGCTTCGTCTTGGGTGGCTTCGTGGCCGAGGACGCGGTGGGCGATGAGGCGGTTCATGTTGGAATTGGCTTGGTGCAGCCAGAGGCGGCGCATGTCGCTGGGCTTTAGGCCGAGCGCCGCGAGTTGCTCGAGGATCATCTCGGAGACGAGCGGCACGACTTCCTTGAACACTTTGCGGCCCTGCTGCGAGATCAGTTTGTCGGGATCGTCGCGATGGGTTTCGTCGCCGCGATTGAGGAAGCCGAAATTGTTGCGGATGTTGTTAGAGAACACCGTCTTCAGTTTTGTGCCGAGAATGGCCCAGGCGCCTGGCGGGGCGATGTCAGCGCGCTCAACCAGAATGGCGACAGCGGCGTCGCCGAAGATGAAGTGCGAGTCGCGGTCGCGGAAATTCAAATGCCCGGTGGTGAGTTCGGGGTTTACGACCAGCACCGATCGGGCGTGGCCGGCGTTGATAATGTCGGCGGCGTTTTGGATCGCGAACGTGGCCGAGGAGCAGGCGACGTTCATGTCGTAGCCGAAGCCGCCGGCGCCGAGTTCGTTTTGCACTTCGATGGCGAGCGCAGGATATGGGCGCTGCAAGGATGAGCACGAGCAGATGACGGCGCCGATGTCGCGCGGATCGCGGCCGGCGCTTTCGAGCGCTTGGCGCGCGGCGTTGACCGCGACTTCGGCCATCAATGAAATCTGTTCGTTCGGGCGCTCGGGAATGCGCGGGACCATGCGGTCGACATCGAGCGAGCCGGCTTTGTCGAGCACGAAGCGATGTTTGATGCCGGAGGCTTTCTCGATGAACTCGACGCTCGAGGGCAGCAAAGCTTCGCGCGTGCCGGCGGCGATCTCGGCGGCGTGTTCGGCGTTAAAGCGCTCAACGTACGTGTTGTACGAGGCGACCAGTTCGGAATTGGTGATGGAGTCGGTCGGCGTCCAAAGGCCGGTCGCGGAGATGGCGACAGTCATCGATACCCTCTAGTCCCAAGCCGAAAAGTGCTTGTCGCGGTTAGACCCGAGGCCGGAACCCGTCAATGTGTGACGCCAGTTTGCGCGCCGCTTAAGGCGCGGTTTCTCCGGCAGCGGGGAGGATGAGCCACGGAGGCGGATCGAGTTGGATGGCGCGGCCGTCGGCGGTGAGCGGCGCCGTGGCGGTAAGGGCGCGGTCGAGGCGCAGGAGCGCGATGGCGCGGCCTTCGATGCCGCTGCGGATCGTGCCGAGTTCGGCCGGGCCGGCGAGGATGAGCGTGCCGTGCGGCGGCGGCGGGCCGTCGAACGTGACAGGGCAGAATTTTTTGCGCGTGGTGGCGCGGCGCTTCATGCGGCTGACGTTTTCCTGGCCGACGAAACAGCCTTTCTGGAAATCGACGCCGTTGAGCTCATCGAGCAAGGCCTCGCCGGCGAAGACTTCTTCGGCGGCTGCATCATGCACGAGATCAGGGACGCCGGCTTTGATGCGTCGCGCGGTGTATGCAGCGGTGGCGTCATCGCGAGTGGTGGCTGGCGCGATAGCGCGGAAGCCGAGTGTAGCGAGGCGTGGGTCGGGACGTGCGGTGTCGAATGCGTCACTGGCCCAGAGTGTATCGTGCGTGGCGCTGATGTCATCGAGTGTCGCGTTGGCGCGGAGTTTGTACATGGAGAGGCGGCGCAGGAGATCGGCGCCGCGTGTGGGATCGGCTTCGAGGATGACGTCATCGCCGTCGGCCCAGATCAGCATGTCGGCGATGAGCTTGCCTTGCGGGCTGAGCAGCGCACCGTAGAGAACTCCCGCGTCATCGAGGCGGTCGAGGTTCTGGGTCAGGACGTTGTTGAGGAAGCCGCGCGCGTCGGGGCCGCTGAGGCGAATCAGGGTGCGGGGAAGGTGGGCCGGCATGCGCTCCACTTGGCCTTGGGCGGCGTTACCCGCAACCCTTCGCGCCGTGTTGACTTGGCCTTTACCCGGGCCGGGCCTAACCCCTTCCCAGAATGACAACCGTGCTTTTTCTGGCGCCTGCCGATTTGGGCGAGGCGGTCCTGGCGACCGGCGCGCTGGCGCATGCGGCGCGCGAGGGCGCTGAGGTGCAGGTCGTTTGCACGCCGGAGGCGGCGCCGTTGTTCGTGGCCGCGCCGAACACGAAACTGCGGCTGACGCCGGCGAACTGGGGGCCGCTGACGGGGCTGGCGCTGTGGTTCGAGCTAGCGCGGCAGCGTTTCGATCTGGTGATCGATGGGCGCGGCGGTTTTCCGGGCAATGCGTTGCCGGCGGCGCGGCGGGTGGCGCTGAAGCCGGCGGCGGTGCTGCGCCATCGCGGTGAGGATTGGGCGGCGGCTTTGGGCGCCGAGCGGATGCTGGCGCCGAAGCTGTGGATTGCCGATTATGCGCGCGCCGCTGCTGCGGCCGTGGCGCCGGAGGGGGCGGTTTTGGCGCTGGCGCCGGGCGGCGCACACGCGGCCAAACGCTGGCCGTCGGAGCGCTTTGCCGCTGTCGCGCGGCGGTTGGCGACGGGGCCGCTGGCGGGCGCGAGTATTGTGGTGCTTGGCGCGGCGGCGCGGGATGCGGTGCTGACGCGCGCGATCGTTTCCAGCTTGGATGCGGACGGTGTGCCGGCGCTCGATCTTGGCCAGGGGCTCGATTTGGCCGGCGCGGCGGCCTTGATGGAGCGCGCCACTTTGTGCATCGGCAACGATAATGCATTGACGCATATCGCCGCCGCCATGGGCGCGCCGACCTTGACGCTGTTCGGGCCGACCGACGAGCGGGTGCGTGCGCCTTCCGGCCCCCGGGCGCGGACGCTGCGCGGGCGCAGCTTTGCCGAACTTGCCGCACGCGCGGACCTGGACGACAAGCACGCCATGGACGATGTCAGTATCGACGCGGTGGAAGCTGCCGCACTGCAACTTTTACACGCCGGAGGCCTTTGAGATGAACGCTTTGGAGCTGATCATCCGCGGCGGAACGATCGTCAATCAAAGCGGCGAGAATGTCGGAGATATCGGCGTTGTCGGCGGCAAGATTGCGGTGATCGGCGATCTTTCGCGCTTTAGCGGCGATGTTGAGATCGATGCCAAGGGCCTGCACGTGCTGCCGGGCGTCATCGATACGCAGGTGCACGTCCGCGAGCCGGGCAACGAGCACAAGGAAGATTTGGAAACCGGTACGCGGGCGGCTGCGCTGGGCGGTGTGACGGCGGTGTTTGAAATGCCGAACACGGC
>SXGT01265193.1_pt1 | contig 11609 bp, 12 predicted proteins | sample 3176221 | NCBI WGS metagenome assembly SXGT01 (sample SAMN11356862, study PRJNA531348) | freshwater metagenome | isolation source: freshwater sample F1-120 | place: China: Fuxian Lake, Yuxi | collected 2017-12-25
CGACTGCGACGTGCTCCAAGCCGATGGCGGCACTCGCACCGCGTCCATTTGCGGAGGCTGGATCGCGCTCCACGATGCCTGCAGTCGCGCCATTGCAGCGGGGATCATGAAGAAGCATCCGATCCTAGATGCATGTGCCGCGATCAGCGTCGGAGTCGTGAAGGGCGAAGCCGTTCTCGATTTGGAATATATCGAGGACAGCAAGGCCGAAACCGATATGAACGTCGTGATGACGGGTGCCGGTACGTTTGTCGAAGTACAAGGTACGGCTGAGGGTGCAGCGTTTACGCGTGCCGAGCTCGACGTGATGCTCTCGCTTGCCGAGGGTGGCATTCGCGAGATTGTCGCGGCTCAGTTGTCGATGGTCGCCGAGGCACCCGCGCTTCGGCGCTGAAGCTGCGCTGTGCGGATCACGCCTCCGTTCGTATTTGCAACCGGCAACGTTGATAAAGCCCGCGAGCTCATGGAACAGCTCGCGGCTGCGACGCAAGATCACTTTGTTGCCGAGCCGATCGAGTTTGAAGATGAGATTTACGGGTTCATTGTCACGCCCGCGGACCAACATCGGCCCGTTGCCGCGCCGTTACTGATTGCGCGTCCCGATGTTGCAGAAACTGGCTCCACATTGGAAGCCAACGCTCGTATCAAGGCGCAAGGCATGCAGATTGCAACGGGGCTCGTCGCAATCGCCGACGACACCGGCTTGCATGTTGACGCGCTTGGCGGAGCTCCTGGTGTGTATTCAGCGAGATTTGCTGGGCCGGGTGCGTCCTCGGCGGACAACGTGAAAAAATTGCTTCACGACCTCGCGCTCGCCTCCGCAGTCGAAGCGCCCACACGCACTGCGCGGTTTGTTACGGCGATTCACATAGCTGCTCCAGACGGCGATCACACAACGGTATTTGGAGCAGTCGAAGGCCTGATCGCGGCCGCGCCGTGTGGCGATGGCACCTTCGGCTACGACCCTATTTTCATACCCAATGAAGGCGACGGCCGCACCTTCGGCGAGATGCAGTCTGCGGAAAAGCACGCGCTATCGCATCGCGGTCGGGCGTTTCGTAGTCTGCTCGAAACGTGTGTCATCGAAGTCGAACGCTCCTAGGAAAGGTTTCCCATGCCAATAGATCCACAGGTAGAGATGATCCTCGCGATGACCCCACAAGGGGGGCCACCTCTGAGTGACGCGCTTGTGGCCGAAACGCGCACCGGCTTCGGAACAATGATGACGTTGGGTGTCGGCGAGGTGCCCGCGATTGCCTCCGCCGAAGACCGCGACGCCGATGGAGTCTCGGTGCGGGTGTACATTCCAAATGGAGCCCCACCGGCGGCGGGCTGGCCCACGGTCGTGTACTTCCACGGCGGCGGCTGGACAATCGGCAGCGTCGCTGATTACGACGCGTTTGTTCGTTTGCTATGCGCGCAAAGCCAAGCAGTATTCGTTTCAGTGGATTATCGATTGGCCCCGGAACATCCGCACCCGGCTGCGACGGACGATGCCTGGTCTGCATTGAATTGGGTTCACACCAACGCCGCATCGATGGGCCTTGATGCACATCACATCGCCGTGGCGGGCGATAGCGCGGGCGGCAACATCAGTGCGGTGATGGCTCAGCGGGCGCGACGCGACGGTGGCCCATCATTGTGTTTTCAGGCGTTGGTGTATCCCGTTACCGACTGCGATTTTGATCGTGGGTCTTACGCCGATAACGCGACGGGATATTTCTTAGAGGCCACAAGCATGCACTACTTCTTTGATGCATATTGTCGCGGTGGCGTGGATGCCACATTGCCCGCAGTATCGCCGCTCCGAGCGAGTGATCTCGCAGGCCTTGCACCCGCGCTAGTCATCACTGCCGAATTTGATCCGTTGCGCGACGAAGGCAACGCCTACGCCGAAGCGATGAGCCTGGCCGGCGTCACTGTGGAGGTGAAGCAGTACGACGGAATGATCCACGGATTTATGGCAATGCCGGGCGTGCTTGCGGGTGGACGCGCAGGAGTCGACCATGTCGTGCGGGCGTTGCGCGCGGCGTTCGGTACCGTGTAGTCGGAAAGGGGTTGGTGTGGCGGTTATCGATATTGCAGGCTTCGTAGCTGATCTCAAGGATCACGCGGTCGAACACGGTTTTCACGTGCACGATGAACGCCATTTTGTGGAGTCGTACTCGCTACGTCAGACGTGGGAGGTTGACCTCCATCCGGAAGAGGGTTGCGAGGGCCCAGTCGATCTCTATTTGGCGCTAGAAATCGAACCCCGAGTGCTCCTTGGTTTTGAGGATGTCTTTATCAGCCTTCGCGACGACGAAGAGCCCGACGATGAATATTTCTTCCCGTTGAACTTCACATGGGCGTTACCTCCGCTGCCGAAGGGCCCAGATTTGTTGTTGCTCGCGACCGAGCTTGCGGGAGTTGGTGGGCCCGAATTGCCACTTGAGGTATCGGCGACGGACTCATTTCCCAGCGCAACTGACGCGCCGGAACGATCGTTACGAATTGTTGCTCATCAACGCGTGTCGTTGGTGCGGATTCGTGCTGGTGAGGAAGTTCCGTGCGAAATGATGGAACGATGCCTAGCCGTGAGTAGGTATCTGTTGGAACGCGCGCCCGCTTGGCTCGACTGAATCGTCAATACACCCGAACTATGGCTTGGTGCTACGCCGCCTGTTGGCGACGGGCATTCCTGGCTTCGAGAAACTCTGTGGCAGCCGGGATCGATAGCGGCTTTGAGTAGTAGAAGCCCTGGATGTAGTCACAGCCGAGCGCGGTCAGCGCCTGGAGGTGATCGATGGTCTCGACGCCTTCGGCAACAACCGACATGCCGAGCGCGTGCGAGAGATAGATGACGGCGGCCACGATTGTGGCGTCGGTTGTGGTGCCGCCTAGCTCCGCCACGAATGAGCGGTCGATCTTGACCGAATTGACGGGCATCTTGCGGAGATATGACAACGACGAGTATCCCGTGCCGAAGTCGTCGATGGCGAGCGAAACGCCAAGTGCTCGCATTCGTTGCAACGCGTTATGGGTAGCCGCGGTGTCGTCCATCAGTGTTGTTTCGGTGAGTTCCATTGTCAGCATGCTGGGGTCGATCCGCGAGTCAGTGATGATGCGCTCAACTCGATCCGAGAATTCGGGATGGGCAAACTGTTTTGCGCTGACGTTCACCGCTACGGTGGGGTGCGATTCGAGATCGCTCGCGGCGCTCCAGATTGCCAGCTGGGCGCACGCCATCTTCACTACCTGATACCCGATGGGAATGATGAGATCTCGTTCCTCGGCAATGGGCAAGAAGTCGAGCGGCATCACCATGCCGTGGCCTGGACGTTCCCATCGCAGGAGGGCTTCGAAACCCTTGACTCGATTGGTCTCGGTCGAGATGATCGGCTGATACGCCAGTTGCAGTTCGTTATTGTCGATCGCAAATCGCAACGCCTGTTCGAGTTCGAGGCGATGCGCAATGACGTTACGGAGTTCGTCGTCAAAAATTTCGTAGCGGTTTCTCCCGCGGGCCTTGGCTCGATAGGCCGCCGAGTCGGCTTGAGATAGCAGCGTTGTGGGCGTTGAATTCTCTTCAGCGATTGCGATTCCAATGCTCGCGCCGACGAAGATATCGGTGTCGCGAATACGAAACGGTTGTTCCATGACTTTGCGCACACGCTCGGCCAACGACGCGACTACTTCAGGCGATTCCAGATTGGGGCACAACACCATGAACTCATCGCCGCCGAAGCGACATGCGAGGTCGGTGCCGCGCAGCACGGATTGCAGTCGTTGGGCCCCGACGATGAGCAGCTCGTCTCCAGCAACGTGTCCCAAAGTGTCATTTACGTGCTTGAAATGATCGAGGTCGATAAACAGTACGCCGATGTCGTTGTGGCGTCGCCGAGTATCTGCGAGTGCTCGTTCGAGCGCATCGAGGAATGGCTTGCGGCCAGCGAGGCCGGTAAGCGCGTCGTAGCGGGCTTCGCGTTCCAGCGCGTCTGCGTTGGAACGCTGTTCCGAGACATCAGAAATCTGCCCGATTTCATACGCTGGGTGTCCGTCAGCATCGTGCACGACGCTGACGTTGACTCGGCACCAAATATACGAGCCATCGGAACGTCGATATCGTTTTTCGATCGTGTACTGCGATCGGACCCCAGTGATGAGTTCGTCGTGGAGCACATTGTTGCTCCCGAGATCGTCGGGGTGTGTGAACTCTGAAAACCTATGACCGATGAGATCAAACGATTCAGTAATGAGCATCTCGCACAGCGCCGGATTTACTCTGAAGAAGCGTCCCTGCATGTCTGCGAGTGCCATCCCAATCGGTGCATGCTCGAAGACTTCTTCAAAGCGGCTCTGCGCGTCGTGCAGAGTTTCGGTCAAGGCTCGTTGTTCAGCATCAACGTATCGACGAGTCCACGCAGCAAGATAGATGGCAGCGAACTGGTCGAGCATGCTGACAAGATCGTCGTCCCATTGTCGGGGCTCGCCAGAGTGCAGCCCGATGAGGCCAATGACTTCGCTTGCGTTGGCTACGGGAATCGAGATTGTCGCCTTTATTCCTAGTGAGTCGAGCGCGCCGCGATGCTGATCGGATATTTGCGGGGCCGAAGTGACATCGGCGATGACGTGGATATCGCGCGCGGCGAGAGAATTGATCCAACGTGTTGCATGAACGGTGCTAGTCGAGGGCATCGGCGGGGCGGAGCAGTCAGCGAACCAGTCATGCAAGGTGGCAGTGCCGGTTCCGTCACAGATTCGATTGATCATGATCACGCGATCAGCACCGCTGACCGATCCGATTCGCGCGATTGTACGGTCAATTACCAAGGCAAAGTCTTGATCGGCGTGATCGACAAGGTCATGGGCGATTTCAGTGAGCGCGGTTTCGTACGCGACGCGGCGGCGGAGCCGGTCGGTCGCGACTATGTGTTCTGTCACATCGGTGCAGTAGATGGCGATTGCACCCACGATTGGATTGTTGACGAGATTGACGTACTTCCCCCGAATATGACGTGTGGTGCCATCGAGGTGTACGGCCCGCATGAGGAATGGCACCTCAACATCGGGATGATCGATTGCCTCTGCGAAGCCGAGCATCATCGATTCCAAATCATCGGGATGCACGGTGTCGAGGCGCAAATCGGTGGTGAAGAACGACGCGTCGCAGATTCCAGTAAACAGCTGGGTAGCCGCGGGGCTGAGATATTGGATGTCACCGTCTGGGTGGATCAACCCAATGAGGTCGGGTGAATGCCGCAGCAGCGCGTTGAGACACTCGGCGCTGAGGCCAGAGAGTTCAGTTGTCGCTTCGTTGGGGTCCACGGGCAGCCGATTCAGTTGGAAGTCGTCCGATGCGTTCTCGGCACGAAAAGTGCGCAACCGAAGCCTTGGTGTGCTCGCGTGCCCCTATTCTGGTGTCCGTGGCGATGAGATCAGACTGCAAACACTACGAAAGCCGGACATACGGAGCGAATGAGACGGTGCGGAAATGTGCTCTCGATTTGGCTCCCGAGGCACCGTGGCGGTGTCCTGAGAATTGTCCAAGCTTTGCATTGCGAATGGTGGATGTCGGCTGGGATTATGGAAGCCTTGCCAGCTCGATGTCGAAGCCTCCACTGGAACCGGAAATAGCAACTGGATCCGACATCGCCGCGTTGCTCGATTCTGCAGAAGACATTGTGAATGCCGCGGGAGCCGAGATTCTCGCTGAAATGGCCGCCCGCGAGAAAAAAGCCGCGAACAAAGGTAAGCGCAAGCGCTTTCGCAAGAACTAAGCGTCAAGCGATCGACGTGCGATGACGCGGTCGATCATCGTGGTGTACGTCGCAAGGTCTTGCGCTCCTGGGATTGGGAGCACGCCATTCAACACGACAGTCGGTGCCGCGTGAACGCCTAACTCCACTCCCTCTGCCATCTCGTCGAACACCAATTGTTGCAACGACGCACCTTGCGATTGCAGCAGCCGTGCAAACTCGTCAACGTCGAGTCCGCACGTGTTCGCCACATCGAGAATCGTTGTCGTGTCTGAGATGTTGCAGTTCTGTGTGAAGTACGCCTTCATGAGTGCCATGTGAAACGCGTCGAACGCTTCGGCGCCGAATGACAAAGCGACCTTGCCCGCGATCGCGCTCGGCACGCTGTGCGTTGGCGGTGCGGCGTTGCCCCAGACGTTGTATTCAGCACGCGGCTCGACTGCACCTGGGCCAGAGGTATGTACCCATCGTCGTGTGTAGTCACGAAATTGATCGACTGATTTTGCTTTGGCTTTGGGTCGCAGCAGGTAGCTCTTCCAGGTAACCAGGATGTTGTCGCCATAGTGATCTTGCAAATCGGCTATTCGAAATGCACCGACGTAGCACCAGGGGCATAAGAAATCAGACCACACTTCAAGCAGTACAGGATCAGTCACAACGCAACATTACATATGCAAACAATTCATCATTCGTAGCCGTGCTGCGCCAGTACCGTATGCGACGATGGACTCGTCGCGTGCCGCAGCTGTGAATCACCCAGCAACCGCCAAAGGCGTTCCGCTGTTCGCCGTCATGGTTGCGGTCACGATGTGGTCGTTGTCTGCGCTCACCATCCGCGCGGCCCACGCTGACCCACTTCGTTATGTCGCGTGGCGTGCGTTGCTCAGCCTTCCAGTGCTGGGGCTGATTCTGGCCGTGCGATCACGCCGCCGATCCGCGCCACTCATTGTTCTTGCGCCCGGCGTGACTCCCGTTCGATGGCTGCTCACGATCGTGGGAGCAGGCGCGGTGTTCACTGCCTCGGCCGTGTTGGGATTCGGCGCGGTCAATCGGACCGCGTTGCTCGACAATGCCATCATCTCTTCACTGCAACCGATATTGGTTGTAGCAGCGGCGGTGCTGTTTTTGGGCGAAGCATCAGATCATTCGAATTGGGTTCGGGCTGGGGCCGCGGTGGTCGGAACGATTCTCGTGGTCACCGCGAATGCAGCCGGAGCTCACCATGATGCGATCGGTATCGCGATGGCAGTCGCCGCATTGGGTCTCAATGTCATCTGGTATCTCTACGGGCGGTGGCTGCGTTCGACGTTCGACGTCGACCCGGTCGCCCTCATGCTTGGAGTGCTCACTTCGGTGGCAGTCATACTGACTCCAATCGCTTGGATTTCTGCGGGGACGATGTACCTTCCCCTCGAAACACTCGGCTGGGCCACGACCACAATGGTTGTGGGGACTGGCGCGCATTTGTGCTCGATGTGGGCCCACCGCTATGTACCGGCGTCGATATCAAGTTTGTTCTTGTTGGCGCAGGCACCGATAATTGGCCTCGCCGCCTGGTGGGCGTTCGGCGAGCGTCCGGCGGCAATCCAAGTGGTGGGCACGATCGTGGTACTTGGCGCGCTTGCAGGAGTTGTCCGTTCGCAAACTATTGCGCATGTGGACGAAACGGTCGAAGATTCGATTCCTGCGACGTGAAGTAGGTGTCGGCGGCCTCATGGGCTACCCTTGGCGTGGGTCCTCAGAACCGTAGCGATACGGGGACGGCGAAGTCACTCGTTCAGGTCCCGCGGACGCTCGTCCAAGCAGCACATCGAGTAGTGGTGAATTCATCCCGGGTGCAAACACCAATAAAAGCGCAAATGCGTGAAGAACAATTCAAGGAGCAACACCATGGCTACCGGCACCGTCAAATGGTTCAACGGCGAGAAGGGCTTCGGCTTCATCTCACGTGAAGGCGCCGACGATGTATTCGTCCACTTCTCGGCAATTCAGGGCAATGGCTACCGCACGCTCGAAGAAGGCCAGAAGGTTGAATTCGACACCGCACCCGGCCGCAAGGGCGAAGAAGCCCAGAACGTCCGCGTCGTCTGATGAACTGCCCGCTTTGCGGGTAGTTGCAACACAAACTCACAATCGACCCGCATCACCGCCTCGGAACTGGTTCGCCAGCGCCGGAGCGGGGGTGCGGGTCGATTGCGTAGCAAACTGTACGCATGGAAGAAATTCGATTCGTCAAAGATGGTCCGATCGGTCGGCTCTCGTTGAACCGGCCCGACAAGCTGAATGCGCAAACTCCAGCCATGTGGGGTTATCTCGGTGATCTCGGTGAGCGACTGATTGCTGATGATGACCTTCGGTTGTTGATCGTTGATGGACCAGGACGCTCGTTTTCGGCGGGTATCGATATCACTGCCTTCACTGCTGCTGGTGGCGGAGGCGGAGGTGGGGCTACCGGCGACGCCCCAGCCGGTCTCACTGACGTCGATTCGATTCTGTATCTCCAACGCGCGTTCACCTGGTTTGAACGTGCCCCATTTTTGACTATCGCCAAGGTGCAAGGCCACGCATTAGGAGCCGGCATGCAGCTGGCGTTGGCCTGCGATATTCGCGTAGTCGCCGACGATTGCCAGATGGGTCTGCTCGAAACTCGATGGGGTTTGATGCCTGATCTTGGGGGCACGGTCTGGTTGCCTCGCCTTGTTGGCCCCGCGAAGGCACTTGAAATGATGGTGCTTGCCCAACGACTGAACGCGACCGAACTGTTCGCTGCAGGCATCGTGAATCGGGTTGTGGCGCGCGACGATCTTGATGCTGAGGTTGAAGCATTCGCCCAGGCAGTCGTGCAGCAACCGCCATTGGCGGTTCGCGGCGCGAAAGCTGCGGTGATTGAAGGATGGGGTGCAACGACCGCAATAGGAATGCGTGCCGCGGCCATCGCCCAAGTTCCGTGTCTGAAGAGTCGCGACTTTCGCGAAGCGGGAGCTGCGTTCGTCGAGGGTCGTGCTGCGAAGTTCGAAGGTAAATAGCGCGTGCCGCGCAATATTTCTCAACTGCGGTTGGTTGTCTAGGCGAACCCAGTAGGAGCGAACAATGACTAGCGTGTTACGAACTTTTCCGTTGTCGATGCAGTGGCCGACGGTCGATCCGTTTCTGTTTTGTGCTCATCACAACGATGCGTATCCGTCAGGCGATGGTTCGCTTGCTCCTAGCACGTCGCTTGACGGTCGCGATATTGGCCAAGACTTTTCCAACCTCGACGGTTGGAGTATGTATCACGGCAGTACGGTTCCGGGTTTTCCGCAGCACCCTCATCGTGGTTTTGAAACCATTACGTACGTGCGCCGCGGATTGATCGATCACTCCGATTCGTTGGGTGCGACGGCACGATTCGGTCGGGGCGACGTGCAGTGGCTCACTGCTGGCTCGGGGATTCAACATTGCGAAATGTTCCCCTTGGTGAACACCGATGTTGGGAATCCAACGGAGTTGTTCCAGATCTGGCTCAACCTTCCTGCCTCCGACAAAATGGTCGACCCGTATTTCACGATGTTGTGGGCCGACGACATTCCGAAAATTGTCGAAACCGATGGCGCGGGCAATTCGACGACCGTGACAGTGATTGCGGGAAAGTACCGAGATGCAGTGCCGTTGTCTCCGCCGCCGAATTCTTGGGCCGCTCGCCCTCATTCCGATGTTGCGGTGTGGCATATAGAACTTGATTCGGGCGCGTCCTGGACGCTCCCTGGCGCCAGAGGTGGAAACGACAGCTCGCGAGTGTTGTATCTCTTCGACGGCGTTGGGTTGACCGTCGATGGAGAAGTCGTGGAATCATCTCAAGCAATTGAGCTCAAGAGTGGCGACGACGTGGCGTTGTTCGCGCATCAAGGCGGGGCGGAGTGCATGCTGTTACAAGGCCAGCCGCTGCGCGAACCCGTTGCGCGTTACGGGCCGTTTGTGATGAACACGAAGGCCGAAGTACAGGCCGCATTTGAGGACTATCAGCGCACCGAGTTCGGCGGGTGGCCCTGGGCAAGCGCGGACCCTGTGCACCCGGCGGATCAGGAGCGATTCTCTCGGACTCTCAACGATGTGTGACTAGCTGAGGGCGAGGATGAAGGCAACGATCGACCCGCTGACCTTTTGTGCATTGGATCGGGATAGCTGCATAACTCCGGCAACGTGGTCAAGCGCTTGAAGTTCGGTGGGCGTGTAGGTGGTGGAGATTGTGTGACCACCGCCGCCGGGTGCAGGAGTGGGGGCGCTGGTAATCCCTGCTATTCCGAACATGAAGCTGACAGCGCCGACCGACGTCTTTTGAAAATTGGCGTCGGACAAGCCGAGTTCGAGCGCTCCGTTGTGCATTGGTATGTATTCGCTCGGGTGTAGCCACCCGGTCGAGACTGTGGTGTCGGCTGTGGCTGTACTGGCTGTGCCGACGAGGGCGGTGGTCGCGAGCGCGACACAGGTGAGGAATTTGCGCATTGGCCAGTATGCCGCGGCTGCGGACAAATTGCAAGGCCGCCGTTGCCTACACGGGCGGGAGACCGCAGAGTTGGAGGGTGATGTCGGCGACTGGGTTGTTGGTCGACATCTCTGGGAAATTCATCATTTCGGCGAGCTTGATCATCACCAGTGAGAAGTGAAATCCGGCGAGCCGTTCGTAGAAATCAATGTGTCCGGCGGGTCGCCCCATGTGCTGCTCCCACATCGCGATGGTTTCCTCGCTCGTCAGCATTCCCTCAAGTAGCGGTGCGCCGACTCCGTCGCTGCTGTAGCGCTGTAAGAAAAGCCACCAACCCAGGTCGGATTCGCAGTTGCCGAGCGACACCATTTCCCAATCGAATACGCCGATGACTGTGGTGCCGTCGAACATCTGGTTTCCAGGACGCGCGTCGCCCCAGCACAGGTCAATGTGGGCGTCGTCGTTCGGCCATTGCTGCACCAACACATCGAATACCGGATGCACGATTGGGTGATGCTCACCGTTGGTGGCCCATTCCAAATAGTGTTTGAAGTAGCCCTGGCGTTGTTGTGAGCCGAGAGAGCCGTGGTGGGATTTGTCGAGATGTGAGAATCCCGCGGCCTTCCAATCGACCTTCCCGACGCGCGTCAAAACTTCGAGTGCATTCATATGCCATTGCCGGCGAGTGGCTGTATCCATGTCGAACACGAACCCTTCGGTCATGTACGGAGGCTGGTCTCCGGGCACGAGTCCGTTGAGGCGGTCCATGACGAAGAATGGTTGCCCCAACACGTCGTTGCCAGTTTCAGCCCACCGAACTTTCGATACCGGCACGTTGGAGTGCTCGCCCAGCAATTTCATCGAGAGGTATTGCTGTTCGATGAGATTGATCTCGGGAAACAACGCGTACGCCTGAGGTTGACTGCGCAACACCAACGCTTCGGGTTCCGGCGCGCCTTCCCAGTGTGCGTCGAACAGGAACGTTTCGTTCGAAAACCCACTTGACTGGGGCACCACCAGGTTGTGGATTTCAACTGCGCGCCCGGATTGGGCCGCGAGCCAGACCGTGAGTGCGGCTCGGGTTGTCTCAGGATCGCGTTGTCCGACAACTGGCATGATGTCTCCTAGGGACTTGGTGCGGGCACGCCCCACGTGGGTTGTGCTCTAGACGCGTTCGACGATGATCGCGGGTGCCATGCCACCGCCGGCGCACATTGTGACCAAACCTATTTGAAGGTCGCGGCGTTCGAGCTCGTCGAGCACGGTGCCGATGAGGATTGCACCAGTGGCACCGATCGGGTGACCGAGTGCAATCGCACCGCCGTTCACGTTCACCTTGTCGCGGTCCATGCCAAGGTCACGTTGGAACTTTTCGGCGACGACGGCGAATGCTTCGTTGATTTCGAACA
>SXGT01356438.1_pt1 | contig 11609 bp, 10 predicted proteins | sample 3176221 | NCBI WGS metagenome assembly SXGT01 (sample SAMN11356862, study PRJNA531348) | freshwater metagenome | isolation source: freshwater sample F1-120 | place: China: Fuxian Lake, Yuxi | collected 2017-12-25
CGTCTTGCCCTGGATGATTTCCAGCACCAGCGCCGCCTTCCGGCGGGCCGTCCATCGCTTGATCTCTTCGTCCATCACCACGCTCATCGGTGTCTCCTTCAAAAGGTTACACCTGAGCAGGAAATCACTGGGTCATTACAGGTCGCCAGATCCGCGCGGAGAAGCACCATGTCGCGAATGGAATTGCCATCGAATAGACCCGACAGCAGGCTCCCAAGGATCAGGGCAAGGGAAAGCAGCAGGGTCGATGCCAATACGCCGCGAGTGGGGCGGGTACGGACAGATGCGCCGAAGATCGCTATGAGAGCCGCGATCAGCCCTCCCAGGAAGCCGATGGTGGTCATGGTCGATGCTCTCTTGCGCGCGTCGACGGTTGCTGACCGTGGGTGTCGGCTTCACCTGCCTCGCTGGACTTTGGTAGCGAGTACTCGAACAGGCTGTGCCACATGATCTTTGCCCAAAGCCAGCCGGCGCCCGCTCCGCCAACCAGGCAGAGCGGCAGGATCAAGAAATTGAAACCCCTGTAGACCAACACCATGCCGATCACGGCACCGACGGCAGCCCAGTCGAGCGCAGTGCGCGAGGAAAACTGAGGCTCGGATAGGATCATGTTGAACAGAATTGCCGATCAGTCGCTGTATTGCCGGGTGCTCAGGCTACGGGACTTGGACGCTCTTCCGACGGTGGATCCGATCGCGATGCAAGCAAGGACTACAAGGCTGGTGACCATGGCACCCAGCCCCAGGGCGATCAGAATTCCCGAGCGGGACGACAGGGCTCCGGCATGAATGCAATAGGGCATGAGCTGTGGGATATAGCAGGCCAAATATCCCGCTGCGCCTGCCACCATGGCAATTGTCCCGGCCAGAATCCCCGAGGCGGCGGTCGAACAACTGGACCGGGCGGCCCAAAGAAGCAACATGGCACCGGTGGCGCCCATGAGGAAGCCAATCCCAAGAACCGCGTACATGGATCGATCAAGAATCACGGATTGATCGCCTCCTGTGCTTGCAACGAGTCGTCAACCAGCCAAGGCACTCGCGGTCACTTTGTTGCGTGTTGGTGGGTGGCGCTCATCGTTCGCGGACGCGATCGGCACCAAATCTAGCCGCAGACGAATGACCGGGAAGAGATCGGAGCAAGGCAAGTGCCTGGTCTGGCAATTGGTCCTTGGGAAGGCACAGCCAGCCGTATCGGGAGTACCAGAGCAGCAGGTAGTCCGGTCGCTCAACGACCTCCACCCCGTCGTCCAGGTTGACGACCACGCGATGCTTGCCAAGAGTGACCGTCATGAGCGGGGCGGCGATCGAAATGGGTATGACAGGCATTGCAGTCGCCGTCTTCGCCGCGGCGTACCTGAAGCCGAAATGGAACAGCGGAAAGTACAGCACCACCAGCAAGGCCACGACGGCAAAGCCCAGGCCGAGCGCTGGCTGGTCCAGCCAGAAGCCCAAGGCCGAAAGCGCAGCGGCCAGCACCAGACTCAGGCCCATAGACCACGCGCGATGCCGGCGCACCATGAGCCAGAACCAGGTCGTGGCTGCATCGCGGCTCATCGCCGGGTCGAGCGACACGGAAAAATCCAAGGCGGGCGCCAGGGTCGGCTGCGTCGAAACATCATGAACCGATGGCGGGCTGATCATTTCGTGACTATTAAAAAGCCGTACTGATCATCAAAAAAATGTGCTGGAGCATTGCCATCGGCTAGCTCGAATGGCACGGTTCAATCTAGGCTTAAACCTAGAAAGTTATCAGTTTGGACTCGAAGATTCGGCACCTGATTGAGACCGGAACCATTTGTCGAAGGCCTTGGTCCAAGTGCGCGTTGCAACCAAGAGCATCCCGCCGCCAAAAACCGTGAACAGAGCGATGGATCTTGCTCGTTCCACACCTACGAAGCAAGCTGTAATCATCATGAAAAAGGCGCAGGTAAGGCCTGCAACATAGAATGTAGGCATCCAAGTCAAAAAACTGTTTTGCTCGTCCGACTTGCCGAAGGCAGGTGCTCGAGCGGCAACGAAGGTAAACCCGATCAGAATTACGCCTAACGCAATAAACGTCCAACGTGCAGCCCAAATCGACAGCGTGAAAATCGGGCCGCTCGCGATGCTTGAAAACGCAACCACAAGCATAGTCGCCACCAATGATGTCACAGTAAACCGCCTTCTCAGGGACACTCGCAATTCTCCAGTTTGCCTTGTAGGTTGACCGCTTCGCTAACAAGCGCGGCAGCTCCAAAAACCTTTCCGGGTACACCAGCAATGGCAGCCATGGTGTTGCGAGCGTTGACGTGGTTCAAACGTCTGGATTGCTCTCTATGATTTCGGTCCATTTCTTGTAGGTGTTCGACGCGACCCAAATCTAGGGCGGTAAAGTATGCGCTGGAGTAATGGCTAGTGATGGCGAGACTCGATCCTATGGCTGATCCCCAGTCGAGCATCGTGGACTCGTCAGAAAAAAGTGCCATAACTAGCCCCACAGGGCTCAAATTTACGCCTGCGCGGCCTAACGCCCCGAGAGAGCAGGCCGACGAGCCGCCCGCTACATCACCCATTTCACCATTGTTCCACGGCCCCATCGCTTCGAGTCCAAGCGGATCAATGTTAATTATTGGATTAGCCTGTGAATAGGAATAAGTGTTAATTCCGTCTTTGATACCAATGGGGTCAGATTCGAGATACCGCCCCGTACGGGCGTCGTAGTTGCGGTGAATGTTGTACCAGTGACCGGTCTCGGCGTCGTACCACTGGCCGGGGAAGCCGACGTGCAGCCCGCCGATCTGGTCGGTGGTGACGGTGCGGTCGAAGGCGGCGTTGTTGGCGCGCCAGACCGTGTTGAGGCCTGCATCCGTCACCCGCTCCGGGCGGCCGAGGTGATCGCCGTGGACGTAGTACACGGTGTTGGCCACTGATGATTGCGGAACCTGGGGCCGGGTGATCGCGACCAGTTCGCCATTGAGGTAGACGTAATCGGTGTGACCCAGGGCGTGACGGTAGTCCGAACGGAGGACGTGGTCGGGGCTGTAGGTGAACCAGACCGAGTCGTACGTGCCCGGATCGCCCTTGTGCACGCGCTGATTCAGCCCGTTGAGCCGGTAAGGCGTGGTCTGCCCGGACCGGCTGACTGAGGTCAAGCGGTTGAAGGGGTCGTAATCGTAGATGGCCGCCAGGTTGCTGGCGCTGGTGGTATTGCCGGCGGCGCTGTAACCGAACGAGGCCGGGGCGGCGCCAGTCGTGCCGTCGAGGCGGTTGCTGGTCGGACTGACCTGGTAGGTCGTCACGGCGCCCCCCTGATTGTGCCATTCACGGTTGCCGTTGCCATCATACGCCCAGGACTGGTTGCCAAGTCCAGACAGCACGCTGCTCAATCGCTGCAGTGCGTCATAGCCGTACGTTTGGGTGGCGATGGTGTTCTGGGCATTGACGACGCTGGTGATCTGATCGTTCAAGTCGTAGCCATAGTCCAGGTCCTGCAAGCCGGTGACCGTCAGATGATCGAGCCGGCCGTCCTGGTCACGTAGATAGGTGCGCACTGCGCCGTTGCCATAATTGAACGACTGCATTGGACCGAACGGCTGATACTGCACGTCGGTGGCAACGGGGCGCGTGACTCCGCTTCCGAACCGTACAGACACCGCTGTGGGGCGGCCCTGCTGGTAGGTGTATTCGATGCGGGTGTTCGCGCCGGCGCTCAGGTTCCTGATCTCTCGGACCCGCCCGGAGGGCGTATGCGCATAGCTGAGCTCGGTGGTGCCGCCCACGGCAAACGTCGAGAGCTGCCGGGTCAGCCAGCCCTGCGGCGAATAGCTGAAGGAAACTGCCCCTGAAGAATCTGCTACACGGCATAGCCTGCCCTGGCCATTGCTGCAGGATCCATCGGAAAGGGCGTCGTAGGTGTAAGTGATCGTGTGCCCGCCCGCGGACTGCGACATGACTCGCCCCAGGTCGTCCAGTTCGTACGTGATCGTCGCCTGTCCGGAGCGTGTCAGAGTCGACTGCCGGCCCCAGGCATCCCAGCCGTAGGTCGTGGTTCCGGAATCGGGGCTGATCTGCGTCCAGAGCTGGCCAAAACCGTCGTACTGGTACTCCGTCGCCAGAGTGCGGGGATCGGTCACTTGACGTACGCGATTCCCAGCGTCGTAGTCGAAGCGTGTCACGCCCGAGCTTCTGTCGGTCAGGGTGGCCAGCCGATTCAACGGGTCGTAGCCCAGATGGCTCGCCCGGTTGTAGCTGTCGAACACCGACTTCACATTGTCGTTGCCGTCGTACTCATATCGAGTCAGCTGACCGGAGTTGCCGACTCGACTGATAAGTCGGCTGATGTCGTCGTAAGGGGTTTCTTCGCGACGCACCTGGATGCTGTCGCGATACACGCGCTGCAAAACGATGTCGCTTGCGCTGTTGCGTGTGTAGGCGATCTTCGCGGTACTCCCCGATGGCTCCACGTACCACTGTTCGCGCAGGCGACGGGCATCGTCGTAGTCGTAATGCAGGGTCATGCCATCGGGAGTAGTCAACGTCTCAAGCAGTCCGCTGGCCGCGAATGTCCATACGGTGTCGGCAGTTCCTTCCGATGTTTCCGAGCTAAGGCGCTCCAGGCGGCCTCGCGGATGGAACGTATAGCGCTGGATGTCGCCGTTGATTCCCTGGCGGCGTGCAGGTTGACCACGGTTGTTGTGCTGCGAGTACGCAACTGTATGGCCAAGGCTATTGGCGATGCTGACCAGGTCACCAACGACGTTGTACGTCCAGGTGACTGCATCGCCACTTCCGGGTATCGGGCCGTCGACCACCATGGTCTGCACGATGCCGTTGGCGAACTTGGTATAGCTGTAGGTGGTCGTGCGCGATTGGTTGGCTACACCCCACGGGCTAAGGTTCTTTGTTGCAACAGTATGAAGCCGCCGGTCCGGATGGAATCCGAAGGTCGTCTCGCTGTCGCCCTCGACCGTAATCCGCTCGATCCGGTTGATCGTGGGGTGCCATTCTAGATGCGTGGTCCGCGCCACGCCCGTCTGCCAGCCCTCGACGGAGCGGATCAGCTGCCCCTTGTCGTTATAGTCCTGGTTGACCACGTTGCCGTTGAAGTCGGTGACCAGATCTTCGAAGCCGTCGCTGTCGTAGGTGATGGAGCGGGTCCGGAACGGGCAGTTGAGCGTGGCGTTGCCGGTAACGGTCGTGACTTTGTGGTCGACGATCGTATACACCGTTTGCCGAAGCATGGGATTGGTCTCGGTGACCACGGCGTTCGGATGAATGCTCTGCAGCTCCGACTCGGCCCGCCTCGCGACCCGCTGCCGCCGCTCCACTGCTTCCCGTTCAGCGGGGTCGATGACGCCCTGCGGGGCGGTGCAGATCCCTGTATTGGGGTTGCAGATGCCGCCTGGGGGTGGCGGATCGGGAGGCGGATTCTGCGGTGGAATCGTGGCCCCGAGCGCGTAAGTGAAGGTAAAGCGATTGACTCCGCCGGCGTGCTCCGTGGCAGAGGTCCGTCCGTTCGGGTGGTAGCTGTAAGTGGACTGGCGGACGCCATTGAACGATTTGCCCGTCAATGCGCCGGGAAACATGGCGTTTTCGTAAAGGTAGGTGATTGTCGTCGCTGGGTCGCCGGGCAAAGTCACGGTCTTCAGGCGGTGAGCCGCCGAGCCAAACGCGTGGGGATCATACGTGTAGGTGTAGATCTGGCCGTCTGGATCGGTTACCTGGCGCAGCTGGTTGGCGACCCAGGACAGCTGGATCTGGCGCCCCGATGTGTGAGTGACCGAGGTGACGTAGGTGCCGCTGTAGCCAAACGACCAGCCGACGCCATGCTCGTTGTGGACCTTCTGGACGTAGCCAAACTGGTCGTATTCCTCCACCGTGCGCTCTTCCGAGCGCAGGACATAGCGGATCGGGCGATTCGGCAGCCGCTCGATGTAGGCGACAGCGGCAGGCTTGTCTTCGAACCACTTCTTGGACCCTGCGGGGCGGATGAACCTGATCCGCCTGCCGTCGGGTCGCTGCGCCCAGATGGTGTCCCCGGACTCACCCATCGGCGGCACAATCGTGTAGTCGAAGTTGCTGAGCCAGTGCTTGCCGAACAGGCTTCGGTGGGTCCAGTAATGGTTGTAGGTACGGCGCAGGAACAATCCCATTTCGCCTTCGCTCGTGAAGTCCACGACCGGGTCGACCTTGTTGCCACTGCTGATCACGACCGGATTGCCGGAGGTCTGGGGGCCGGAACCGTTGTCGTCGCAGTTCTGCTTGTCGTTGGCATCTTGAGCTTCGTTCTGGGCTCCTGCGTTGCCTATGAATCCAGCGAACGCACCCCCACCTCCGCCACCAACTCCACCTCCGCCGAAAGCTGCGCTGCCGCCAAGCATGGGGGGCGGTCGCGTGATCAGCTTGTCCTCAACGATAATCATGGTCAGGTTGTCGGCCGCAAGCACGAAGCTCTCGAATTGTGCTGAAAGCAGAACTGCAGCAACCCAGCAGAATTTGGATTTGCTGCAATTCTGGCCACGCAGGTGGTGCCCCATAACCCCTCCCTTTGCTCGCATGGTGTGCGTGCCTTGTTCCGACGGCCGACGCGAAATTTGTCGTGCCTCGGAGTGCCATTGAGCAAATGTGGTGACGTAGTTGTCTATAGGAAAATTCTGATTTGTAGTGATGGCCGTCACAGGTTAAGGGTGTCCGTACCGGTCACTCGCTCCCGATCCGTAAGTCTGCGGGGCTTGCCTGAGCGAGAATGGCCACAGTTGCGGTGGCGCCGGCCAGAAACGCGGGCCTCGGTAGCGTTCCCGAGAAGTCGCGACAACGGTGGCCAACGAGGCGGCCGTGGCGTGTCGTTGACTTGAGCCACGAGTCCCGCCAGCTTCGCAACCACAAGTACTCTCTCCCCCATGACCTGGCTAGCCGCCCTATTCGCCCTCACCGCCGCGCTCTACGCCATGGTCGGCTTTGGCGGGGGCTCGACCTACAACGCGCTGCTGGTGCTGGCGCAGGTCGACTACCGGCTGCTGCCGAGCATCGCCCTGCTGTGCAACCTGATCGTGGTCACCGGCGGGACCTGGCGCTATGCCCGCGCGGGGCACTTGGACTGGCGGTTCGTGGCGCCGTTCGTGCTGCTGTCGATGCCGATGGCCTGGCTGGGCGGGCGGCTGCCGATCGAGCGCGAGACCTTCGTGCTGCTGCTCGGGCTGTCGCTGCTGGCGGCCGGTCTGCTGATGCTGTTCGAACGCCGCGACCCGGTTTTGGCAAAGCCTATCCAGCGCTCACCGACGCAGCTGGCGCTGGCGGTGGCGCTGGGCGCGGGCATCGGGCTGCTCAGCGGGCTGGTCGGCATCGGCGGCGGGATCTTCCTGGCGCCGCTGCTGCACACGCTGCGGCTGGCGACGCCGAAGGCGATCGCCGCCACCGCCAGCGTGTTCATCCTGCTCAACTCGCTGGCCGGCCTGGCCGGGCAGGCGACCAAGCTGGGCAGCCTCGACCACGGCCGCGCGGTGCTCGAGTGGTGGCCGCTGTTCCTGGCGGTGCTGGTCGGCGGCCAGCTCGGCAGCTGGCTGGGTACCGGCCGATTCTCCGAGGTCACTGTCAAGCGGCTGACCGCGGTACTGGTGCTCTACGTCGCCGCGCGGTTGCTGCTGACCTGAGCAAGCAGGCTGCACCTGACCGATGGCCGCCTGCCGCGGAGAGTCAATGGGGACGAGCCAGTGGGGACGGGGGTAATTACGCCGGATCAATTTCCCCCGTCCCCATTTCGAGGGCTACCCGCCGCCGACCCCGATCATTCGATCAAGGTCGCCGGCGCCATCCGGTCGATGTGGATGATCGCGTCGTAGACGCGGGTGATGTCGGGCAGGGTGACTTCGTCGTACTTGGGCAGGCGCAGGGTCTGGGCTTGTCGCAGCGGATGATCGGGGCTTTGGCGCAGCGCGCGCAGGTCCAGGAACAGCTGCGGCGTGCCCAGGCGATGCAGCCGGGCTTCCAGGCTGTCGGCGCTGGCTGCGGGTAGGTCCGCCGGCGCCGCGCCGACCCAGCCATCCTGGCCTTCGTAGGTGGTGAAGCCGATGGTGTACACCTCGGGGCCGAACCACTCGGCCAGGAACACCCCGACCGGCTTCATGGCGTCCGCCTGCGGATCCACGCTGACGCTGCGCCAGTCGGCACCGTACCAGGCGTTCATGATGTGGGCGTTGTGCGCCCAGACGATGTACTTGCGGCCGGGATAGCCGTGTTCGACCAGCCAGCGCAGGTTGGCTGCCATCAGCGTATCGCGACGGTTCTCGCGCGCCAGCGCGGCTGCGGTGGCGTCAGCTCCGGTCGGCCGGTCGGTGCCGTACTGGGCGTGGATGTTGGCGCCGTAGCCGGCCAGGTTGGCCAGGGTCCGGGCGATGAAGCCGCGGCGGCGCGCATCGTGCACCTGCGCCAGGGCGTCGGCGCGGGCGTGCAGCAGATCGCCCAGGAGATTGGTAGCTCGCTGCAGGCGATCCAGGTCGGCCTGCGTCGGCCGAAGCGCCGCTCCGATGTCCGTCTCCCAGCGGCCCATGGCCGTGCCCCGGTCCGCGCCGGCGACGCCGGCTGCGCCCAGCCCGCGGGCATGCGCCGCGCGGGCCTCGACGTAGGCGGAGACCCGGACGAACGCCGCCAGCGCCGCCTCGGTTGCGCGCAGCGCCTGCGCCCGACGTGCCGGATCGGCAAGCGCTCCGACATGGTCGCGCAGGTCGGCGGCGAAGTCGTCGAACGCGCCCGCCGCCGTGAATTGCATGTCCATGCCGGCCATCTCCAGCGGCCTGCGGCTGGCCTGACTGGCCCGGACGTGGTCGAGCAGGGGCCGGACCTCGGTGCTGGCCGACCAGATCTTCAGCACCCCCAACTGCGCCGCGGCGACCGCGTCGCTGCCCCCGCGCAGGGCGGCCTGGGTGCGTTCCAGGTCGTAGAACCCGGACTCCCAGACCAGCACGTCGAAGCCCATGTGCTGGTGCAGGAACATCACCAGCCTCGCCTTGGCGGCGAAGCTGCTGCCGGCGCCGTGGCTGGGCTCGCCCAGCTGCACGATGCGGGCCGTGCCGATCGCCGCGCGCACGGGTTCCAGGTCGCTGAAGTCCTGGTCGGCCGGGTCCAGGGTGCGGATCGGCACCGCATGGTCTGCGAGCCAGGCCTGCACCGCGTCGGCGGGTCGGGCGGGGCCGGCCGCCAGCAGGAGTGCCAGCGACAGCAGCGCGCAAGCGCCCGGCAGGGGACGTCTGCGCCCTGGCGAGCGACCCAACACGTTCCGCATCGTCGGCGTGTCGGTGCTGCTGGTCACCGCGCAGGCGCTCCTGGTCCGTGTACCTGGACGGCAGTCAGGGCGTCACGTCGCCGAAGCGCAGCCGCAGTAGTTCGCCGCCGTGGCCGCCGGTACCGTCTGCACGCACGACATACAAGCGGTCGAACTGCGATTCCTCCAGGTCGGCCAGGCCGGCGATGCCGAAGGCCGCGGCGATATCGTCCAGGGTGTTGGAATGCCCGACCACCAGGACCTGCTGGCCGGCGTGGTCAGATGCGATGCGCGCGGCCAGTGCGGCGGAATCGCCGCCGTCGTATTGCCAGGGGCTGAGTCCGGTGGCCGCGGCCGTCGGCGCCGCGGTCTGACGGCTGCGATGGGTGTCGGTGACGAAGATCGCGTCCAGGCCGGCATCGGTCAGCACGTGCGCGAGGGTGTTGGCGCGCGCCTGGCCGGCGGGGGACAGCTGCGGGTCGCGGCTGCTGTCGGCCTTCTCGGCGTGGCGGACGAGGTAGACGGTGGTGGCGGGCGCGGCGGCTGGCGCGTCCGCGGCCAGCGTGGGTGCTAGCGGCGCAGCCAGCGCGCACAGTGCGGCCAGTGCGGCGCGGATCGATGTCGTGGACCGGCGGCGGAGGGCAGTGCGTGGCGTGATGTGCATGGCGTCCAGGTCCGCAGAAAAGGAGGGCAGGGGAAAACGGGGACGGGGGTGATTGATCGCGGTTAATCACCCCCGTCCCCGTTGGGGCTACGTGCCCGGCGGCGGCTGCCACAGTTCGATCCGGTTGCCCTCCGGATCGATCACCCAGCCGAACTTGCCGTACTCGGAGTCGTCGGTCTTGTCTTCGACGCGGCAGCCTTCGGCGCGCAGCGCCGCCAGCAGGGCGGCCAGGTCGTCGACGCGGTAGTTGATCATGAAGGACGCGGTGCCAGGCTCGAAATGCTCGGGCGGATCGGCGCCGATGCTCCAGATCGTGGTGCCCGCGCCGTCCGGATTGTCCGGGCCCTTCCACGGAAAGGCGGCGCCGCCCCAGGGCTGGACGTCGACGCCCAGGTGGCGCTGATACCAGGCGCGCAGCGCCACCGGGTCGCGCGCCTTGAAGAAGATGCCGCCGATGCCGGTGACCCGTTTCATGGCGCCTGCTCCCGATGCGCACCGCTCGTGCCGGTCGATCCTACAACCCTCGCGGTCCATCGGCGCCAGGTCTCCATGCCGGACGCCATCCCCCGGGAACGTCGGCCATCCCGAGACCCCGACCCGCCAGATTCGCGGCCGCTGGGTGCTCGCGCCGCGGCGCCACCGATGGCCAAGGCGCCGGCCAGCCGCTAGGCTGGGCCGATGCCCCGCCCGCTGCGTCATGCCCTCGCTCCCGTCCGCGCCCTGTTCCTGGCGCTGGCGCTGCTGTGCGTGCTGGTGCAGCCGGTGTTTTCCGCACTGCACGACCTGCACGAGATCGAACACGTGCTGCTGGACGGGCAGGCCGATGCCGACCCGGACGGTGCCGACGCCGGGCCGGTCGATGAGCCGGCGCCGGGCAGCTTCGACGGCGTGCTCCACGACCTGGATTGCGGCCTGCACTGCAGTGTCCTGGTCGCCAGCGCGCTGACCTGGGCACCGGATGTGCAGCGCGACCCGGCGCCGTCCGCGCATCTCGCGGTGGTGCTGCCGGGTCCGCATGGCCGGCTGCTGAGGCCGCCGATCGCCGGCTGACGTCCGCCACGGGGCCGTCCGGTCCCGTCCGTCGTCACTGGAGATCACCATGTCGAAACCCGTCCCGGCCCTGGCCGTATGGGCGTGCTGGGCCGCGATGTTCGCGCCCGCCGCGCCCGCCGCCGATACCCAAGCCCTGTCCCTCGACCAGGCGTTCGAGCGCACGCTCGAACTGCATCCGGCGCTGCGCCGCCTGCCGTTCCGGCGCACCGCCCTGGCCGCCGAGCTGGCTTCGGCCGACCAGCGACCGCCGCTGGAGCTGGCGCTCGGCGTCGAGAACGTCGGCACCAGCGGCGCGGTGCGTGGCGTCGAAGGCGCCGAAATCACCCTGGGGCTGCAGTCGGTGCTCGAGCGCCCGGAGCGACGCGCCGCCCGCATCGGCCTGGTGCGCTCGCAGCTGGCCGAGCTCGATGTCGACCTCGAGGCCGCCCGCCTGGACCTGCTTGCCGAGGTCGCACGGCGCTACCTGGACGCGCTGGCCGCCCAGGCCGAGCGGGTCGCCCTGGTCGAAAGCCTGGCGCAACGCGAGGCCACGGTGGCGGCCGCGCGGCGTCGCGTTGAGGCGGGCGCCTCGCCCCAGGCCGTGGTCCTGGGCGCCGAGGCCGCCCTGGCCCGCGCTCGCCTGGAACTCGCGCGCGCCGAGCAGGCGGGGCAGGGC
>SXGT01179770.1_pt1 | contig 11607 bp, 13 predicted proteins | sample 3176221 | NCBI WGS metagenome assembly SXGT01 (sample SAMN11356862, study PRJNA531348) | freshwater metagenome | isolation source: freshwater sample F1-120 | place: China: Fuxian Lake, Yuxi | collected 2017-12-25
CCACGACCGCGCCGAAGGGGCGATCGAGCACGAACTCGCCGTCATTCTGGGCGCGCTCGGGATCGACGCGCCGGTTCCTGATCCTGCGAGAGTCAAAGGCCCCCACAACGTCGGCGGACGAGTCGCCGCGACGATCGGCACGTGCGGCCTTTACGCACTGTGGTGGCAGTACGACTCCATGACTCAGTTCAACGATCATCTCCGTACCAACTGGGTGCACGAGGATGCGCTGCGCGTCTCGGTGCACGCCGCCGCGGCCGCGAGCTGACTGAGCGATCGTGCAGCATCACGATTACTCGATCGAGATCGAAGGCTCGGTCGACGAGGTGTGGTCGGTGTTCTGGAACCGCGAGCGTTCGGCCCCGTCGCCGCCGCGCCGACACGTCCTGCCGTGGCGGGTCGAGTCGTTTCGGGCTCGGATCGAGATTCTGCATCCGGGTGACGCCGACGGAAACGGCTTGGTGCGTCACTGCTGGTTCCCCGTCCCGTGGTGGCTCGGTTCCGGTGGAGTCGGAGAGTCGTGGGAATGGTTGACCGAGGTTCGCCGGCACGAGTCGTGGCGCTACGACGCGGTCGGAAAGCCGCTGTGGAGTCGGGCGCAAGGATTCACCCGACTCGAACCCGTGAGCGCGACCCGAACGAAGATCCACTTCTCCGAGACCTACCACGCGTTCAATCCGGTGATGCGCGCGATGTTCGAACGTCGTGTGCACGAAGCAATCAGTCGCGACAACGACGAGATGATCTCGCTGATCGAGTCGGCCGTTCGCTGGCAGCGCACGAACCGCGACGCGACCTGATGGGTACACCATGAACGCACCCGCCAACCGCGTCTTCGTCTACGGCACGCTGCTACCGGGAGCACCGTGGTGGCATGTCGTCGAACCGTGGGTCGTGGCTGCCGCGCCGGCGCAGGCTTCCGGGGCGCTCTGGGACACCGGGCACGGATACCCGGCCGCGACCTTCGACGACGACCGGACGATCCACGGTGCGGTGCTCGAACTGCTCGTCCGACACGTCGACGAAGCACTCACCGAACTCGACGACTTCGAGGACGAATACCGCCGCGTCGTGGTCGAGACCAACGTCGGGACGGCCTGGTCGTACGAATGGGCTGGGCCGCGCGACTCACTGCGCCTCATTCCGTCCGGACGATTCGCGAATCCCGAAGATCGGCGCTGAACCCGCCGATCGGACCTCGTGAGTTTCGAGGGGATTGCCCAGGTCCAGTCGCGCATTGCGAGCATTCAGCACATGGCGGGCCAAGGCGGCGGGGCGAACGCTCCGCTGGGTGTCGGGGCAGCTGACTTCGAGTCGATGCTCGCCCGCTACGAAGGCGCCGACCAGTTGACGACGCCCGCGACCGGATCGCTCGGTGACCCTGATTTCGCAGCCGACTCCTTGATGTTGAATCCGGCATTCGGCCGCCGACCGGCCGCCAGCCCTCTCGCGTCCAGCGACAAGATGCAGCGCTTCATCGATCTCGCCTTGGAGCAGAACGGCGATCGATACGTGATGAGTCACGAGGTCTCGCTCGACGATCCCAACCCGGACACCTTCGATTGTTCCGAGCTCATCGAGTGGGCCGCGAAGCAGGTCGGCGTCGAGTTCACGGATGGGTCGTGGCTGCAGTATCTCGACTTGAAACAGCGGGGCGCGCTGATGCCGGTCGAGGAGGCGTTACGCACGCCCGGTGCGCTGCTGTTCTCGTTCTCCGAGGAGCCCCAACCGGGCGCGGGTCGGCCGAGTCAGGCCCACGTCGCGATCAGCCTCGGTGACGGGCGCACGATCGAGGCGCGCGGTTCGGAGTACGGGGTCGGAATCTTCGAGGCCGGCGACCGCTTCGAATACGCCGGACTGGTCCCCGAGCTCGTCTGATCGCATCGTTCGACCACCTTCGACCACGTTCGGTGAAGATTCGGCCACGTTCCGGTGAGGGTCCACCAAATCGGGGTCGGCGCGGCGCAAGATGACTCCGTGAGTGCATACGGGGCAGCACTCCTCGTGTGGGTGCTCGGCTCGCTGCCAATGGCGTTGTTGGTCGGACTGGTGTTGCGGCGCAGCCGCAGTACACCGACGGTCGTCGACCTTCTCGCCGCGGAGGCCGCGGCCGAAGCCGAGCGAATCACCGCGCGAGCCGCCCTCCATTGACGACCAAATGACGGTGCCGGGCTCGGGCGGGCCCTTGGACCACCCCTAATCTCGGACGCGATGCCCGAACCCGATGCGACGCGCCCGGGCGGGCATAGCTTCGCTCGATCCTGGCGGACCGTCGCGCGTCTCGCTCCCGAACGGATCGCCCTCGTGTGCGGCGATCGCCGCGTGACGTTCGGCGAGTTCCACCGCGCCGCCGACGCGCTGGCCGGATGGATGTACAACCGCGGCGTTGGACCGGGCGACAAAGTCGCCATTCAGCTGATCAACTCACCCGAGTACATGATCACCTTCTTCGCCGCACAACTCCTCGGTGCGGTACCCGTCAACGTCAACTATCGATACACCGGCGAAGAAGTGGCGTACCTCCTCGACAACTCCGACGCCGCGGTGTTGGTCGTCCACGACGAGTTCGTCGCCGCGACCACCGACGCGATTGCGGAGCACCCCGGACTACACGTCGTCGAGGTGCGGCGCGGCTCGGCGAGCACCGAGGCGGTACCCAACCCCGCGACATCCAACCCGGCGATAACCCGTTGGCAACCCGCGCTCGCCGAGGGCGGGAGGCATCCGGATCGGGAACCGCACGGGGATGACCTCATCTTCATCTACACCGGAGGGACCACCGGCTACCCGAAGGCGGTGATGTGGCGCAGCGACGATCTCGCAGTCGCGCTCTGGCAGATGTCACGGCCCGGCCAGCAGCCACCCGACGCCGAGATCACGATCGCGAAGGGCCGGGCGGCCGCGACGTTGCTCCCCGCCTGCCCGCTCATGCACGGCACGGGCTTGTTCATGGCCCTGTCGACGCTGTCCGGCGGCGGCACCACCGTCTTGCTCGACGACGTCCGCCTCGATGCAGCGGCTGTGTGGGATGCGGTCGAGCGCGAGGCGGTGCAGGTCGTCACGATCGTGGGCGACGCGTTCGCCCGGCCGCTGCTGACCGAACTCGACGCGACGGCCGCGCGTCGCGACCTGTCGTCGTTGATCGCGATCACGTCGTCGGGCGTCACGTTCAGCCCCGAGTGCAAACGCGGGCTGCTCGGATACCTTCCCGGAATCACGATCGTCGACTCGCTCGGAGCCTCCGAGGGCATCATGAGCCGCAGCGAGGTGAAGGACGGCGAGGCGATCAAGCCGGCGACGTTCCGACTCTCCGACCGCATGGTCGTCATCGCCGACGACAACACATTGATCGAACCGGGTGACGAACGCGTCGGGATGCTCGGCGTCGGCGGTCCGATTCCACTCGGCTACTACAAGGACCCCGCCAAGACCGCGGCCACGTTCCGAACCGTCGACGGCCGCCGGTTCTCCGTTCCCGGCGACTACGCAACGGTCGGCACCGACTCGACCATCACACTGCTCGGACGCGGGAGCGCGTGCATCAATACCGGCGGCGAGAAGGTGTACCCCGAAGAGGTCGAGCTGCGTTTGAAAGAACACACCGAGGTCTTCGATGCGGTCGTCGTCGGCGTGCCCGACGATCGTTGGGGCGAGATGGTCGTCGCCCTCGTCGAACTCGCTCCCGAATCGACCGCCGACCCCGACGATCTGCGCGCGTTCGCACGCGAGACGTTGGCCGGTTACAAGGTGCCCAAGCGGGTCCTGGCACTCCCGAGTCTCGATCGGGCACCCAACGGGAAAGCCGACTACAAGCATCTGCGCGCGATTGCCGCCGCCCGAACCGAGGAGTCCGCATGACCATCGCCGAAGTTTCAGCCGTTGGCGGAGCCGCGTTGCTCGACGAAGGTGCGTTCTTGCTCGACGTCCGAGAAGCCGACGAGTGGGCAGCTGGACACTCGGCCCGGGCGGCGTGGATCGCGCTCGGGACACTCGCCGATCGCCTCGCCGACATCCCGACCGATCGCACGGTTGTGTGCATCTGTCGATCGGGCGCGCGGTCGTTGCGGGCCGCCGAGTTTCTCGTCGCGAACGGACGTGATGCCGTGAATCTCTCGGGCGGGATGCGAGCGTGGGCCGAAGCCGGCCTCGACGTCGTCGACGCCGAGGCGCGCGCGGGCACCGTGATCTGACCTCCGTTGCTTCCCGGATACCCCCTGGGGTATACTGGCAGCGTGCAGATTCCCGACGACACGATCACCGACCTCCACAAGCGCTTGCGCCGGGTGGAGGGTCAGATCCGTGGCATCCAGAACATGCTCCTCGAAGCACGGGAGTGCCGCGACGTGGTGACGCAGATCGCGGCTGCGACGAAGGCGCTGGAGCAGGTCGGCTTCAAGCTGATGGCTGCCGGCCTGACGCAGTGCCTCCAAGATCCCGAGCGCGCGGCCGCCGACGGCTACTCCCTCGACGAAGTCGAGCGCCTTTTCCTGAAACTCGCCTGAAAGGAGTTGCGTCGTGTTCTTCCGTCAGTACTACCTCGGGTGCCTCTCGCACGCCTCCTACCTGATCGGCGACGAGCGTTCCGGCCGCGCTGTCGTCGTCGATCCCCAGCGCGACGTCTCGCAGTACCTCGACGATGCTCACGACTACGGGTTGAAGATCGAGCGCGTCATCGAGACGCATTTCCACGCCGACTTCGTCTCGGGTCACCTCGAACTGCGCGACTTGACCGGCGCAACGATCTCGTACGGGCCCGGCGCCTTCGCTGAGTACGAAATCGACTCGCTCGCGCACCGGCAACGGCTCTCGCTCGGCGAGGTCGACTTGGAAATCCGCCACACACCTGGCCACACACCCGAATCAATTTGCATCGTCGTGCGCGAGCACGCCGACGACAAATCCCCGTACGGCGTGTTGACCGGCGACACGCTGTTCATCGGCGACGTCGGCCGCCCCGACCTGTTGGCGTCGAACGGCGTGAGCGCCGAAGAGCTCGGCGGGTTGCTCTACCGGTCGCTGCGCGAGCAGATTCTCACGCTGCCGGATGAGACCCGCGTTTTCCCCGCGCACGGCGCGGGGTCGGCCTGCGGCAAGCAGTTGTCGACCGAGACCACGTCGACGATCGCTGAGCAACGCCGCACCAACTACGCGCTCGCGCCGATGACCGAAGCCGAATTCATCGCACAGGTGACGGCTGATCAACCTGCCGCGCCGCCTTACTTCGGCTTCAACGCATCTCTGAACCGAAAGGAACGCGACCCGCTCGACGAACACGACGCGCCCACTGGCCTCGACTGGGCAGTCGTGGTTGCCCAGCAAGCGAACGGCGCCGTCGTCATCGATACCCGGGACCACGTCGACTTCGCACACGGCCACCTGCGGGGCTCCCTCAATGTTGGGCTCGGCGGGCGGTTCGCCGAGTACTGCGGTGACGTTGTTGATCCGACGACACCCATCGTGCTCGTGACCGAGCCCGGCGCCGAGCTCGAAGCCAGAGTGCGGCTCGGGCGAATCGGGTTCGATCGGGTCGTCGGCTACGTCGATCGCTGGCCGGAGATGTTCACCGAGCACCCGGCCGACGTCGCATCGTCGAGTCGCCTCACCGCGGCCGAACTCGCCGGTCGCGACCGCGCGCAACTGCAGATTGTCGACGTTCGAAATCCGGGCGAAACCAACCTCGGAGTCATTCCGAGCGCGCGACTGATCCCGATCGCCCAGCTCACCGCGCGGATCGGCGAACTCCGAAGGGATATCCCAACGGTCGTGTATTGCGCCGGCGGTTATCGCAGCTCGCTCGCGGCGAGCGTGCTCGAAGCGAACCGATTCGCCGACGTTTCGGATCTCCTCGGCGGCTTCGACGCGTGGGTCGGCGCCGGAGGCGATGTCGCAACGCGGGACGCGGTCTGAGTGGATGTGCGCGCATTACTCACCAGTCCGCTGGCCATTCTGATCGGATGGTCGCTGGGCGCGCTCGGTGGTGGTGGTTCGATCCTCGCGTTGCCGGTGCTCGTCTACGCCGCGGGTCAGCAACCGCGGTCGGCCACCGCAACCTCGATGATCCTCGTTGCCCTCACCTCGGCGGTGGCGCTCGTTCCGCATGCGCGTGCGGGGCGGGTCCGTCGACGCGCGGGCCTCGTCTTCGCGGTTGCGGGAATCCCGGCCGCGCTCGGCGGCGGTTGGCTCGCGCACGACCTCGATTCCGACCTCTTGTTGTTGCTCTTCGCTCCGGTGATGGCGATTGCGGCATGGATCATGCTGCGATCGCGCGAGGCAGTACGCGCGGACGGACCTCGTCACTGGCCGGTTCCGGGCTGCGTCGTCGTTGCCTTCGTCGGACTCGGGGTCGGGCTTCTGACCGGCGTGTTCGGCGTCGGCGGCGGCTTCGTGATTGTGCCGGCACTCGTACTCGCACTCGACGTACCGATGCTCGAGGCGATCGGAACATCACTGCTCGTCATCATGATCAACTCGCTGGTTGCGCTCAGCACCCGGTTGCACGCCGACACCGTCGAATGGGAGGTCGTCGCGCCGTTTGTGATCGCGGCGATGATCGGTGTCGCGATCGGAAGTCGGACCGCCGATCGCGTACCCGCGGATCGGCTTCGGCGCGGGTTCGCCTGGCTGTTGATCGTCGTCGCTGCATTCACGGCGACCCGTTCGGGAATCGCGCTCGCCTGACGTTCCCCGACTGCAGGTCCGGGTACTCGACACTTGATCCCGACCACGGGGCCGAACGCGGCTCGGCGCCCGCTCGGGCTCGGTCCTAGCCTGGGTGGCCATGCTGGTGTTCTCCCGATCCGAGGCGCTCGAGCGACTGCGCACCGAGTCGTTCGACGTGCTCGTGATCGGCGGCGGAATCACGGGTGTTGGCTGCGCCCTCGACGCCGCGAGCCGAGGACTCCGTACCGCGCTCGTCGAACGCGACGATTTCGCATCCGGAACGAGTTCGAAGAGTTCGAAACTGATTCACGGCGGTCTGCGCTACCTCCAACAAAAGGAGGTCAGGCTCGTCTACGAGGCGCTCGCCGAACGTCAAATCCTGCGGCACACGGCGCCGCATCTCGTACGCATCCTGCCGTTCCTGCTGCCGGTGTTCAAGGGTAAAGACGGCTTGTTCGACCGGCGCATCGCCCGCCTGGTCGGGTCCAGCATGTGGATGTACGACTTCACCGGCGGTCTGCGGATCGGCAAGCTGCACCGCAAGATCGACACGGCCGAAGCAAAGCGTCACGTGCCGACATTGCGGGAAGACCGCATCGCCTACGGCTACCTCTACTACGACGCTCGCGCCGACGACGCGCGACTGACGCTCACGATCGCGAGAACCGCGGCGGCCAACGGCGCGACGATCGCAAACCGCACCAATGTCGTCGCGCTCGTGAAGGACTCGAGCGCTCGTTGCGTCGGCGCGAGAGTTCGCGCCGACGAGGACGAGTTCGAGATCCGCGCCGAGGTCGTTGTCAACGCGACCGGCGTGTGGGCCGACAACATTCGTGCGCTCGACGAAGGATCGCATCCATCGACGATCCGCCCTGCCAAGGGCGTCCACGTCACCGTTCCGTGGTCGAAGGTCCGCAACGACATCGCAGCGGTCGTCCCCGTACCGAAGGATCGCCGGTCGGTGTTCGTGGTGCCGTGGGGTGATTTCACCTACGTCGGGACGACCGACACCGACTACGACGGCAACATCGAACAACCGCAGTGCACCGGCGACGATGTTCGCTACCTGCTGTCAGCCATCAACTTCTCCACCGACGCGAACCTCGACGAGACCGACGTGCTCGGGACGTGGGCCGGGTTGCGACCGCTCGTGAAGAGCGCGAGTTCCGCGCGAACCGCGGATCTGTCGCGCAAGGCGTCGATCACACGAAGCAACGCCGGTGTCGTCACGGTCACGGGCGGGAAGCTGACCACGTACCGGCGCATGGCGGCCGACACGATCGACGAGGTCACGGCCGTGGTCGGACGTCAAGGCAAATCGCGCACCAAACGCATCGTTCTCCAAGGCGGCGAGGGCTACGTCGAGGCGTGGGCCGACGACCACCTGCGCTCACGTTTCGGGGCCGAGGCGGACGCGATCGACTCACTGATCCGTGAACGCCCCGCCCTCGCCGCACCGATGGTTCCTGGTCTGCCGTACTCCCAAGCCGAGGCGGTGTACGCGGCGCGATTCGAAATGGCGACGACCCTCGACGACGTACTCAGCCGGCGGACTCGGGCGCGGTTGCTCGATCGCGCCGCAAGCGTCGAGGCCGCGCCCGACGTGGCGGCCCTCCTCGCTCCCGAACTCGGCTGGACCGCCGAACGCGAGCGTCGCGAGGTCGAGTCGTACCTCGCGTCGGCAGCCGCGGAACACGATGCCGCGCACGCGCCCGCCGCGGCGCTCGACGCAAGCCTCGGGGCCTGAACACGAGATCATGGCCGCACGAATCCTCGTCGTCGACGTCGGCACCAGCAGCGTGCGGGCGTCGATCGTCGACACCGACGGCCGCATCGAGCGCGACGCCTCGCGCGAGACCCTCCCGACTTCGCCGGCCGATGGTCTGGTCGAGTTCGATGCCACGAACATCGCGGCCGTCGCGATCGATCTCGCTCGCACGGTCGCCGGCGACGTCACACTCGACGGAGTTGCGATCTGCAATCAGCGGGCGAGCGCAGTCGTGTGGGAACGAGCGACGGGCACGCCGATCGGTCCCGGCATCGGCTGGCAGGACCTGCGCACCATCGGGCACTGCTTTGCAGCACGCGAACACGGGTTGCGGGTCGCACCCAATCAGACCGCGACGAAGCTGCAATGGTTGATCGATACCTTCGATCCCAACCGCGAGCGAGACCTGCTCGCGGGAACGGTCGACGCGTGGATCGCATGGAACCTGTCGCGGGGCACGCATCACATCACCGACGCGACGAATGCCGCGGTCACCGGACTCGCGCTCCCGACGATTGACGATTGGGACGCGCACGCGCTCGACGCGCTCGGCATCCATGCCACCCTCCCCACAATCGTCGACAGCGCCGGCGAACTCGGAACTGCACACGCGCTCGAGGGCGCGCCGCCGATTGTTGCGATGGTGGGCGATCAGCAGTCGTCGCTCGTCGGCCAGGCGTGCGTCGTTGCCGGGCAAGCCAAGATCACCTTCGGCACCGGCGGGATGCTCGACCAAGTCGTCGGCCCCGACCCGATCACCCGCGACCGACGCAGCCCGAACGGAACGTTTCCGATCGTCGCGTGGCGGGTGGGCGGTGAAGTCGTCTGGGGGCTCGAGTCGATCATGCTCGCGGCCGGGACCAACGTGCAGTGGCTTCGCGACGGGCTGGGCCTGATCGATGAGGCGGCCGCGAGCCACGAGCTTGCCGCAAGCTGCAACGACACCGGGGGTGTGGTGTTCGTCCCGGCCATGATGGGCCTCGGTACGCCGCAGTGGGATTACGGCGCGCGATCGGGGTTCTTCGGCTTGACCCGCGGGACGTCCCGAGCCCAGATGGTGCGGGCCGTCCTCGAGGGTGTCGCACATCGGGGCGCCGACCTCGTCGATGCCGCCGAAGCCGACTCCGGCGTCCACATCGGCGAACTTCGCATCGACGGTGGGATGAGCGACAACCCGACCTTCGTCCAGGCGCTGGCGAACGCGACGGGCCGCCCCGTCGAGATCGCCGCCCAGCGCGAAGCGACGACCCTCGGCGCGGGTCTGCTCGGCGGTTTCGCGACCGGGGCGTTTGCCGACTTCGCCGACATCGGAACCACCTGGCGGCCTCGCGCCCGCGTCGAGCCCACCGAGCCGCTCGACCGCGACCGATGGCGGGAGGCGTCGCATCGAGCCGGGGGCTGGATCACGGCGTTGTCGGGCGTCGATCTGTGACGCTGGTCGGACGATACGTCCGGTTCGTCGGACCGGCTGGCCATCCCGTCCCCTGAGGTCGTATTGTCCGTTTTGGGCAATTCTGGGAGGCGGGATGCAATTCGATCAAGGGCACCGCGATGGCGTCCGTTCGCAACGAGGCGCGAGCCTCGTCGAGTACGTGCTGCTGGTCATGTTGATCGCGGTCATCGTGCTGACGGCGGTGAAGGCCGTCGGTGTCACGACGAGCGGGAAGTGGTCGTCGACCACGAGCGAGGTCCAGACCTGGTGATGCGACTCACGTCGCCGGGATCTGCGCCTCGCGCTCGGCAGCGAAGTCGCGACTCAGTTTGAGCAGATAGGCCGCGTTCACGCCCGCGCCCAGACCGACGAGTCGGGCTCGCAGCGGAAGACCCGGCGACACCGCGAACACCGCTGCGTCGAAACCGTCGCACGCCGCCCCCATCGACAGCCACTCGGCATCTTGTTCGTGCTCCTTCAACGCCGTGAGCGCACCGACGCCGAGCGCGAGGTCGCGAATACCGACGACGCGGGTGATGGCCTTGACGAACGGGTCGGACCGACCGAGTACGAGCCGCACGACGAGCGACGGCATGAAGATGCACAGCAACCCGATCACGCAGCGGCCGCGCGATGCGATGATGGCGATCTGGCGAGGTTCGAGGTTCTTCCAGTCCACGCGGCGACGGTACCGCCCGACCTCACGCAGTGGCGAACGCCCCGGTGTCGTCGACTTCGATGACGTCGTCGGCGACGAGCACGATGCCGCGGACCATGCCGATCCCGTCAGGGCCCGTGACTTCCCACTCGAGGTCGTAACCGACCGGGAGACGATCGCCGAAACCGGCCTCGGCGGCCGAGCGTTCGTCGTCGTAGCGCAGGCCGAACGCCTCCAGTCCGAAGGTCCAGTGCTCGCCTGGGGTCTCGCAGATGCACGCGAACCACAGTCCCTCGGCCCGGCACTCCAGTTCGGTCCCGCGCGGCCGCGTGACGTCGGCGTCGTCGACCACGACCACGCCTTGGGTTCCCGGCAACGTGTACTCGAATCGATAGTGAATCTTGTCGCCCTCGAGTCCAACCGTCATCAGCCCACTCGGAAAGCGGAGTGCGACCATCAACGCGGCTGAGTGAGTCACAACGAGCGAAGCTCGCCGGAGTGACGAAGCGACCCGAAGGGCGCGGCCGGGTATCCCGGCCGCGAGCGGAGTGCGACCATCAACGCGGCAGGGCGATGTAGTAGGTGTCGCCGTCGACCTGGGGACCTTCGGGGGTGCCTTCGATCATCGACACGAACGGGTACAGGTCCATGCTGTCGCGCGGCACCGTCCAGTCGAGTTGGTCGTCGATCCCGGCGACCTTGGCGAACGGCCGCAGGAACGAGAAGTACACGTACGCACCGGCGTGCAGCTTCTCTTCGCGGGTCATTCCGGCGATGAGTCGATACTGACGTTTCTGCGCGTCCTTGGCGGCAACGGCGAGCGTGTTTTGGTCGTAGCGATCGATCGACACGAGCGAGCCCGTCGACGTGTCGAACCACGCAGCGGCAACAACATGGGGCACATAGTCCTCGGGTTTCGTCACCGCGGTCCCGAAATCGGTGACCCCGAAGTCGACCCCATCGAGCACGAATGCGCCCAACACGAATTGGTGCGGAAGATCGGTTGCGGTCTCGTGACTCCACGCGAAGTCCGACGGGCCCAACTTCACGAACTGGCGCAACAGCAGCCGACGCCCATCGGGAAGCTGG
>SXGT01630667.1_pt1 | contig 11607 bp, 9 predicted proteins | sample 3176221 | NCBI WGS metagenome assembly SXGT01 (sample SAMN11356862, study PRJNA531348) | freshwater metagenome | isolation source: freshwater sample F1-120 | place: China: Fuxian Lake, Yuxi | collected 2017-12-25
AATTAGGTCATATCACTCACCTCACTGAGTGATATGACCTATTTTTAATGCAAATCAGCACTCAATAAAAATTAACACCATGAAATATATATAAATTTATTTCGGCACGAATATTGCATTCTCTCCATTGGCATGATGACCTCAGTTTACATCTGCCCTAACCGAAACCTTCAAAAAACTTTTAGGGGGAAATATGCAAAATCGATTAAAACCCGGCAGCCGGCATACGGCGTTTTTGCTGGGTAGCTTACTGGCCTTGATGGGCATCCTTCCACTGGATGCCGAAGCCGCCAAATTAAAAATTAACAAAGCACAATGGTCAGCGAAAAAACACAGTTTGACCATCACCGGCAAACTATCTCAGGCTGCCCAGGGCGCTGGTGTAGAACTATACGACGTCAACGGTCGCCTCCTCGGTACGCCAACCTTGAACAACAAGGGGGCTTTTTCTTTAACGCTGGCTGATGAAGATCTGCCTGTTGTTCCTTGCGGCATCCGTGCAGCATCCGATAATACGGAAACCCTCAAATCCGTGATCGGCTCTCCCAAATCCTGTCTCAAAGCGCCAACCTGCAGCATCACCACACCCTTGGAAGACGCTGCGCCATTGACCGTCAATCAGCCGGCCCCTTTTAAAGCCGCGGTCAAATCCAAAGACAAAGGCGCCACAATTGTCAGCCAGGAATGGGATTTTGCCAGTGGCGCCTTGCAAACCGATCCATTCCGTAAATCTGGCCCGGAAACCACTGCCACATTCATTCGAGACAACAGCACCTACCGTGTCCGCTTTGTGGCTACCGACAGCAAAGGCCGCCGCTGTGAAGACAGTGTGACCGTCGCCGTGGGTACCCCTCCAACCGATTTGCCTGCCAAAGTCAGCGAGCAACCAGCCCCCAAACTGGGCGCGGAGCTGGATGGCGTGAAAGGCGATCTTGTGGTGCTGCCTGCGCCCGAATGGAGCATGCAACACCTCAGTGATGCGCGAGTTAATCCCAATTTGTATTCCTCATTTTCGCCTTTAGACAACACCTTGAGGGCATACGTTTACAAAAAGGATTTGAAGCCGGTTTTATTGAGCACAGACTCCATCTCAATCCAATATTCCGCGGCATCCAATCCCAGTGACCCAGTGGGCGCATCATCCATTAACTCTACCAGTCAGAACTGGCCGCTGAATTCAACCTTTACTGAAGCCACTATTCGTAAATCCGATTTCTGGGAACCCTATTCAGCCCGCCCAGAAAACGAAAAAGGCGCGGGATACAAAAGCTTTCCCTGGATGGCGATTGCTCGCTGGGGAAGTGCTTCCGAACCTGTCCCGGAACCTGATCAAGGCTATCTTCAGGATAAAACCATAGACTTTTCCCCAACTACGCCACTACAACCCGGCAGTGAAATGCCCGGAAAGGCAAATCCCTACAGCGTCAACACCCCAAAAGCCATGGAAGCGGCTTTAAGCGGTAAAGTCGGTGCCGCAGTCAGAACCTTGCCCGTGGTGGACATCGATGACAAAAACCGGGTCAACCCCTTTCCTTTAATGCGCGTACAAGCCATCGAAAATGGAGCCGTAAAAGCAACCACCGACGGCGTATTGACAACCGGCAAAGATTTTAAATGCCGCGAATGCCACGCTAAAGGCGGGATTGCTGCCAATCCGAATGCGCCACATACCAAGGATGCCTTCTGGTCTACTGCCTGGGTAAAATGGTGGATACAAAAAAAACCCGATGTACGCACACCCGCACCGGAAGACATTCTGGATAAACCGAAATTCTTTGACGCGGCGAGTAGCAATATCGAAGATCAAGAACATGCGGCAGCTTTAAACTATACCAGCCTGCATGATTTTTATGACAACATGGGGCTGCTCGATTCCATGCTGCTCGGCATGGGTCTCGATGACGATAACAAAACTACAGTGGACAGCCCGGTCAGTTGTGAGCAATGTCATGGTTCCGCCATGGCTTTCCTGATGCGCGACGAAGCATGGTGGCAATGGGAGCAACACAATTACACCACCCCCGACTTCGACGCTGACTATTCGCCGACTATGCACCGATTCCACGGCATGTTGCAATATAAGAGCGCGACCGATCATAGCGACATAAAACGTGAAGCGAGCGGTCGCTATGAGCGCTACACCGGAACGGGACAAAATCCATTAAGCTTATTCCCGATTTTAGATAGCGAAGGCAAACAGTTGCCGATGGAAGACAACTGCCTTAAATGCCATGCCGGCCACCGTGAGCCGCTGTACCGAGACCGAATGTATACCGCGGGCGTTACCTGCTATGACTGTCATGGCGACATGCTGGCAGTCGGTCAAAATGCAAAAAAAGCCCAATCCCGCATTGGCGCTGACGGCAACGAATACCGTGTGCCTTGGTATGACGAACCCGATTGCGGTTCCTGCCACACCGGAAACAGCAAAGATACCGAAAAAACTAACTCAGCTTATTTCAGTGCTGGTGTCATGAAACGCGCTTTCGATGATAACGATTACACCGGCGTATCTCGAAAAGTGAACCTTGAGGATTCAGACGCTGCGCGTTTTGCAGTTAGACCGCTGTTTGACTTAGGGGTTGCCAATCCCGCAACGGGCATCAAAGTGGGCATGACGCTTTACAATCCAAACTCCGATGAATTGGAACAGTCAGAAAGAACCATGAAAGTACTGGCTCCAGTTTATCGTGAAGGCAAGGACAGTCACGGTAACGTGCCCTGTGCCGCCTGCCACGGTGCTGCGCATGAAGTCTGGCCAAACCGCGATCCGAACGCGAACGACAACGTGACAGCCTTACAGTTGCAAGGCCATACCGGCACTATTCTGGAATGCAATGTCTGCCATGACAAGGATTCGTTCAAAAACGAAGCCGATCTGGACGGCGGGGCTTACAGTGGCGATGCCATCCCGGGCATACTGGGCGGACCGCATAACACCCACCCGATCAACGATCCATACTGGTGGAACAATAGTGAAGGTGGCAAAGGCGGCTGGCATAACGAATACGCCAAAAAATCCGGCAAAAACGGTGAAGACCAATGTGCCGCCTGCCATGGTGCTGATCACAAAGGTACCCGACTGTCCAAAACCCCGGTGGAACGCGTATTCATCAACGCCAAGGCCAAAGGCGTCAAACGCAAAGTCGTCGTCCCTGCCGGTACGCCTATCGGTTGTAACCTATGCCATAGCCTGGAAAAGAGTTTTCCTGAGAGAACTCAGTTAACTGCTTCAAAGCCCAATCAATCATTAGGCTCGAATCAGGCCAACAATTCATCAGGCAACTCGATGGGTGAACCCGGAAGCATGGGCTCAGATCGATAACCTGTCACTTCCACACTACAAGGGGCGCATTTGCGCCCCTTTTTTATCTGAATTTAAAGGTCCTTGATGACCGTTTCAGAAAGCAATGCCTGAATTTTCAGTGGAATTGGCTTGACTATTCGGTCACCATCGGAGCATATTGCTAACCAAACCGAATAGCCGGTTTACTGCTACTCGGGCAACAACCATGATGTAATCGGTTGCTTAGCAAAAGCCAGAGAGTCAGCAACTCAGTCAAACTACTCCCTTACCCTCGCAAATGCCCATCCCCATACGCTACCCATTTATAGGTGGTCAAGCCATCCGGCCCAACAGGGCCGCGCACGTGCAGTTTATCCGTACTGATACCCACGACCGAACCCAGACCATAATCACCTCCACCGGATAATCGAGTCGAGGCGTTAATCATCACCGACGCCGAATCGACTTGTTCCTCGAATTGCCGCGCCAGTTTAAGGCTTTGAGTGACGATGCCGTCGGTGTGACCGGATCCATATTGATTGATATGATCGATGGCTTGCTGAATGCCGTTAACGATTTTCACCGACAAAATTGGGGCCAGATACTCGGTGGACCAGTCTTCTTCGCTGGCTGCTGGGATACCGGGCAACCAATTTAAAGTCTGGTCGCAACCACGGAGTTCAATATTGTTTTCGGTAAAAGCTGCATTCAGCAAGGGCAATAATATTGCAGCACAGTCGGCATCAATCAAAAGGGTTTCCAACGCATTGCAAACCTGCACACTTTGGCATTTGGAATTGACGGCCAAGGCCACAGCTTGCTCCGGGTCGGCGTCGGCAGCCAGATAAAGATGGCAGATGCCATCGTAATGTTTGATCACCGGAATCCGGGTACCTTCAGCAATCCGTTTGATCAGGCTTTTGCCGCCACGCGGAATCAACACATCGATGTATTCGTCCATTTGCAACAATTCACCGACAGCTTCGTGACCCGGTGTGCGTATGATCTGTATTGCATGTTGCGGCAGACCGGCTGCAAGTGTGCCTTCTATCATCGCGTCGGTGAGCAGGGTGTTGGTGTGCAGTGCTTCCGAGCCACCGCGCAAAATCACCGCATTTCCACTCTTGATGCAGACAGCAGCGGCATCAGTGGTGACGTTGGGGCGGGATTCGTAAATCATGCCGATTACACCCAGCGGTACTGATTTTTTATAAACCCTTAACCCGGCAGGATTGGTGTGACCTGTCAATATCCGGTTTAACGGATCAGGCAGTTGCGCAACTTTTTTCAAACGCGACAGCATGTAGTCAAAGGTTTTGTCATCTAGGGTCAAACGCTTGATCATGGCATCGGACAGCCCTTCGTCACGCGCCTTGGCGATTTCCAAGGCATTGGTGTCCAGCACCTGTCGCCTAATCGAGGCCAATGCTTCAGACATGTTATTCAAGGCCAGATTACGCGAGGATTCGGCGGCAGAGGCTAATTGGCGGGAGGCCTGACGGCTTTGCTTGGCTATGACTTGGACGGCATTTAGACTCATTTTTTAAACAGTACAATGTTGGTCAGAAAGAGTATCTATTATCGAGAATCTGCATTGCATTATCCAGGTTACAGCGGTTCTTGGCTGACAAATTAAGATCAGATTAAATCACGTGACTTCAAATGATCGATACTCTATACATCTTGCTACTTGGAATCGCAATTAGTGACTGAACTGAGCATCCAGTCCCCCATTTGCAACGACAAGACCCTCTTCATGTTTCTATGGCATACAGAACTCGCTTACGTTTGAGTTTGCAGCATCAACAGACATGACAGAATCAAATATTACAAGACTACCTGGAATCGTTCAGATCAGGAGACAGACAATGCATCATGCAGACTGTTTGGCGATGTATGCCGATAAGCTTCAGGCATTTAAGGCCTTGGCAATGTGCTGACCGAATGGTGACCTGATGATTTCTCATGCCCTGACCATCATCGTCAATGAACTGAACAGACATTTTATCGATGCCTATGCTGCCGCGGATGGCTCTGTCAGGCTGGGCAACATGGCGGAAGGCTTTAGCGCAAGCGGAGTGCCACGGGAGGCTCTGATACTTTCGGTCGTTAACATCCGGGAAGAAAAAACTTTGAAGAACCTGCCTGTATACAGCCGCAATGACGTCACCCTGACGGCTGTATACGAAAATCCACCGGTGTTTTTGAATTTTCAGATTTTGATTACCGCTACTCACACTGATTACAGCAATGCCCTGCTGGTGTTATCGCGGGCGATACGTTTTTTCCAGCAGCAAAACGTATTTAGCCAGGACACTGTCAATCCGTTGTCGATCACCGGCAACCAGCCCGGCAACATACTGGATCAGCTAGAGTCTTTCAAACTGATCTTTGATTTGTATTCAGCCAGCATGGAAGAGGTCAATCATTTATGGGGGACGCTCGGCGGCAAACAATATCCGTTTGTGTTGTATATGCTGCGCATGCTGGATCTGAAATTTAGAACCATTCAATCAGAAACCGGCCTGATCACCGAAATCGTCAGCGATTTCCGCCATATAGACGCCGAGACCAGTCCATGAGCGAATCGATCCGTAGCCCGTATCAGTGTCTGTTTGAAGTACGTTTGCTGCATCATTTCTGGCTGGATGACGGTGCGACGATATACGACCAGATGACGGATCTCGACAAAAAAAACCGCCGACTGCAAAGTTACGATAGCCGGACCTTTTTGAATGTCATACCGACAAGACCAACGGCTCAGGCCATCCAAGGATTAAACGGCATTTTTAAAAACACCCGGTCAGGCTTTATCGTCGCAGTCCCGCAAAACCGCACCATTCCAAACGACTTGAGCTGCGAATTCGTCGTCTCAGTGCTTGATCCACAATTTTTCAATTACACGGCACTGACCTTGCCTAAACAACAAGTCGTCGAGATTTATCACAAACCCGAAGACAAAACTTACCACTACAAATCCAATGTCTTCGTGTTATCAAATCAGACCGGTGTTTCACGCGGTAGCGCAGGCGACAAATCCTTATTCTTATCCAGCCGCTACGCCGCACGCAGTGCAAATGACAAAATCGAAGCCCTGGTCACCTCAGGAAACACGCTATCTCAACTGAGCAGCGACAATCCCAATCCGACCCTGCAGCGCATCAACGCCAGAGCTACTGCCCTGCCGGCCTTCATGCATCAGGGTGACATTCCGCTGATCACCCCGCCTGCCGGATTGAGCGGTGCGCCAGACAGGGGGATACTGTTGACACCGGGCATACCTGAAGCGGTGTTTGCCTTGTTGCGTCTGTCCCCGATTCGAAACGATGACGCTGATTTCAGTTTTAGTGCAGGTGGCCTAGCTAAAACACCACACCCGGTGTTTCAGGTGCGATTCAAGAATCGCTCCACCATCAGACGTTATCTGCACAAACCCAATGGCAGCATTGATGCAACCGAAATCAATACAACTCCGCTGACTTACTACGGCAATGCCGGCAATCGTCACAAACCCTCACTGACCGGCATCAAAATGGAAACCAGTGGTGGCAGAATCAACCGGCTGATATCGGATATTTTTGTCTAACCCCTTTTAACCCAACGGAGACAAACCATGGCAACCAGTTACAAAACCCCCGGCGTCTACATCGAAGAAATCCCCAAATTTCCACCGTCGATCGCGCCGGTGGAAACAGCCATTCCCGCATTTATTGGTTACACCCAGATAGCCATGGAAAAGGTGGCAAATGATCTTCTACTCAAGCCTAAGCGCATCAGCTCTTTGGTTGAATATGAAAAATATTTTGGTGCTGCACAAGCTGAAACCGGCATCAATATCACTATCACCGAAACTGCAGATACCCAAAACAATTTACTGAGCCAAGATATTGTCGCCGAACTGGCGGAGACCGATCGTTCAAGACATATCATGTATTATGCAATGCAAATGTTTTTCGCCAATGGCGGTGGCCCTTGCTACATTGTGTCAGTGGGCCCGCACAAAACATTGGGTACACCGCTGGTTCTGGCTGAGCTGCAGGCTGGATTGACGGCACTTGAAAAGTTTGACGAACCCACACTCATCGTCTTCCCGGAAGCCCAATTTCTCGGTGGTGCCGGAAATCCGGATACAGGCATTAGTGATTTTCAAACCTTACACAACGATGCTTTGGCACAATGTGAAAGCCTGAAAGATCGATTTGTCATCATGGATGTGCACGGTGGGGTTGACGCGGGCAACGAGCCGATCTCTCTCTCGGATCCGGATGCAAACCTGCTGACTGCTGTCGACAATTTCCGCACGTCCGGCATAGGCAACAATAATCTCAAATATGGTGCCAGTTACGCGCCGAATCTCGACACTATTCTGGATTACGTTTTTGATGAAACCAACACGACAGTCGTTTACACCCTTAATGGTGCAGCGGTAGCGGGGGTAACGTCTTTGAGTTCTCTGTTGTCCAACAATTTCAGCCAGCTTTACGAAATGTCCAAAGCTGTCATACGTGCCCTCCCCTGCAAATTACCACCCAGTTCAACCATAGCCGGTATTTACGCAGCCGTGGACAATAGTCGAGGAGTTTGGAAAGCGCCCGCGAATGTCAGCGTCAATGCCGTGATCAAGCCGAGTATCGAATTTTCCAATATTGAACAGGATCAGATGAATGTTGACGTCAATGCTGGCAAATCCGTCAATGCGATCCGTCCGTTCATCGGCAAAGGCACGCTGGTCTGGGGAGCAAGGACCTTGGCCGGTAACGACAATGAATGGCGTTACATCAGCGTAAGGCGTCTGTTCATTTTCATTGAAGAATCGGTGAAAAAAGCTACCGAGCCCTTCGTCTTTGAGCCCAACGACAAAAATACCTGGGTGCGGGTGCAGGCGATGATCGAAAACTTTCTGACCACGCTGTGGCGCCAGGGCGCTTTGCAGGGCATCAAACCGGAACATGCGTTTTATGTAGCCGTCGGCCTGGGTAAAACCATGACACCGCTGGACATCCTAGAAGGTCGCATGATCATCGAAATCGGCCTGGCAGCCGTGCGTCCGGCTGAATTCATCATTCTGAAGTTCTCGCACAAAATGGCCGAATCCTAAGCCTAACTTCAACCACATCCGAGGATCACACTCATGGCACAAGAATATCCAATCCCAAGGTTTCATTTCCAGGTCGACTGGGGCGGCGCCAAAATCAGCTTCACCGAAGTGACTGGGCTGGTCATGGAACGGGAAAAAATCGAATACCGGCACAGCGACAGCAAGGACTTCAATAAAATCAGCATGCCCGGCATGGTGAAAAACAACAACATTACCCTAAAGCGCGGCAAGTTCGAGGGCGATTTCGACTTCAATACCTGGATGGAAGAAGTCGCCAACGAACGCGTCAACAACCGCCGCGACTTGATTATCCGCCTCATGAACGAAAAACATGAACCGGTAGCAGCCTGGTCGGCAGCGCGTTGTTTTCCGGTCAAGGTGACAGCACCCGATCTGAAATCGGACGCCAATGAAGCCGCGATCGAGAGTCTGGAAATCGCACATGAAGGCTTGAAACTGATGAAGGTGTAACCGGTTTCCACCATGGCCGAACAAAAAGCGATCGATTATTACCCACCACTGAGTTTTTATTACAGCGTGAAATTCGGTATCAGTGACGAGAAATACGACGCCCGCTTTCAATCGGTGTCTGGCTTGTCAGTGGAATACGATTATGAAAGCTTCAAGGAAGGCGGCGAGAACCGTTTTGAACATAAATTGCCGGTACGCACCAAGTTTTCCGACCTGGTGTTGAAACGCGGCATGTTGACCGATTCGGCGGTTCTGAAATGGTTTCTGGATGCGTTTCGAGACCGAGCCTTTACCCCGTCCGAACTCAGTGTGATCCTGATGAATGAAAAAGGCGAACCTCTGAGAACCTGGAAGATCGCCCACGCCATCCCGAAAAAATGGCAAATCAGCGATTTGAACGCCAACGAAAGCAGTGTCGTCATCGAAACGTTGGAACTGACTTACCGCTATTTCAGCATTCAGTAACGATCAAAGCCATGCCCATCGAAATCAACGAACTGCATATCAGCATCACGGTCAACAGTCCGTCTGAAGCGCCACCTGCCGGGAAGCCGTCTGGTGGCAAAAACAGCGACGCGACTGAAAGCGACAAGGACGCGCTGGTTGCCGAGTGCGTGGAACAGGTGCTGCAAATTCTGCAAAACAAACAGGAGCGCTAATGGCCGGCAAACTGGAAAAAATGCTTATTCTGGCTTTTGAGTCTTCCGAAGACGCCGAAAACGGCGGCCAGGCGGAAGCCAAAGATCGCTTCGAAGCCCTGATCAACCCGGAAACCTATACCCTGGAATACAAAGTCAAAACCCAGGAAGGCCAAGGGCAAGGCAGCAGTTCCGCGCAGGCCAAATTCGAATATGCAATGCCGGAAGAATTGACATTCGAGTTTTTGTTCGACAATACCGGCATTATAGACGGCAAGCCCAAGCCGGAAGGCGTGTTTGACGACGTGGATCACTTTCGCACCCTATTGACCGGCTATCAGGGCACATCGCATGAGCCTTATCATCTGAAACTGGTCTGGGGTAATCTGCTGTTCAAAGGCCGCGCGGTCGAACTGGGCATTACCTACAAACTGTTCAATCCCAACGGCCAGCCGATACGCGCGGTCGCGAAAGTCAAATTCAAAGGCAGCATCGAAGAAAAAAAACGTGCGTTGCAGGAAGACAAATCCTCGCCAGACCTGACCCATGTACGTAAGGTCAAGGCCGGCGACACGCTGCCGCTGATGTGTCATCGCATCTACGGCAATCCGGCCTATTACCTGCAAATCGCCGCCGTCAATGGCCTGGATGATTTTCGCAGACTGCAGCCCGGTACCGATCTGGCCTTCCCGCCGTTGGCCAAAACAACCTCGCCACCGTCATGAACGAATCGAGGATACCTACTCCGGCTACACCGGATGTCTGCACGGCGTCTGTTTTGATCGACGGAACTGAAATTCCCGGCGAGTTTCATGTACTGTCGATCAGCGTGACGCGCGAACTGAACCGGATTCCGGCGGCAACATTGATCATCAAGGATGGCGAAGCCGCCAAAGCCACGTTCAGCGCCAGCGATGCCGACTATTTCATACCCGGAAAAGCCATCGAGATCCAGCTTGGCTACCGCTCGCAAAACGACAGTGTGTTTAAGGGCCTTATCATCAAACACAGCATCAAACTGCGCAAAAATGGCAGCCAATTGATAGTCGAATGCCGCGATAAGGCGGTCAAAATGACCGCAGGCCGCAACAGCCGTTATTTCACTGACAAAAAAGACAGCGATATCATCGAAGAATTGATCGGTTTTTCCGGCCTTGAAAAGGATATTGCCGCCACCACCGTCGAACTCAAGGAAATCCTGCAATACGATGCCAGCGACTGGGATTTCATGCTGTGCCGCGCCGAAGCCAACGGTTTGGTGATTCGGGTCGAAGACGGCAAGATCATCGCCGAAGCACCCGATGTCGGTGCGCAACCCGCTGTAAACCTGCAATACGGCGCCACCTTGCTGGAGCTGGATGCCGAAATCGATGCCCGTGCGCAAAGCAAGGGTATCACCGCGCAAAGCTGGAATGCCGGCGATCAAGCGCTGGTGACGGCAGAGGCCAAAGAACCGGCCAGCACACCAAGCGGTAATCTTTCCCCTGACGCGCTGGCCGATGTGATCGGCGGTGATCCACATATTGTCCGACATGGCGGCAAGCTGGGTGAACCGGAACTGCAAGCCTGGGCGGATGGTCGTTTGTTGAAAGAGCGATTGGCAAAAATACGTGGCAGGGCCAAATTTCAGGGGTTTGCCGGTGTGTCGCCCGGTAAGGTGATTGACATTGCCGGCATCGGCGCACGCTTTATCGGCAAGGCCTATGTCAGCGGCATTCGCCACTATTTTGCCAACGGTAATTGGGAAACCGACGTGCAATTCGGTTTGAATCCGGATCTGTTCGCCGCAACCTACAACCTTCACCCCCTGCCTGCTGCAGGCTTGCTACCGGCGGTCAGCGGTTTGCAGATCGGCATCGTCACAGCCCTGGAAAACGACCCCGAGGGTGAAGACCGTATTCAGATTCGCCTGCCCATGGTCAGCAGTTCCGATGAAGGAATCTGGGCACGTGTTGCCACATTGGATGCCGGCAAAGATCGCGGCACGTTTTTCCGGCCCGAAGTCGACGATGAAGTGATAATCGGTTTTCTGCACGATGATCCACGCTACCCGGTGATTTTGGGCATGTGCCACAGTAGCGCCAAACCAGCTCCAGAAGCCGCCACAGATAACA
>SXGT01333593.1_pt1 | contig 11606 bp, 8 predicted proteins | sample 3176221 | NCBI WGS metagenome assembly SXGT01 (sample SAMN11356862, study PRJNA531348) | freshwater metagenome | isolation source: freshwater sample F1-120 | place: China: Fuxian Lake, Yuxi | collected 2017-12-25
GGGTCCTGCAATGCAGCGCGAACTGGTGCGTCATCTCTCGCACTTTGAATGACGTTTTTTCGACCGTATCAAATCTGATTTTGGGTCCCCAAATCCTTCCGGAATGGCGCTTGACATCCGGCTACGATCATGTCATAATAAGAGCGTAGGAAACTACAGCATCCCGAGTGGCACCGACCGGTGCCCGGCAACCTGCCCGCGACGGCAAGGTGCCCGAATGATGCGCCCGAACCGGGAACCAAGGTCGCACCTCCTGCCCACAGGCAGGCCCGTTTCGTGCCCATTCGGCACCGTTCCGTCGCTCTGCCAACCGGCCATCCAGCCGGACCATCCTCACAGGAGCGCGACCATGACCCTTGCCTCGCACCTCGATAACGCATCCGCCGCCCGTGTCTCGACCCTCATCTGGGGATCTCCCGGTGTCGGCAAGTCCGCGGCCATCCGCCACTGGGCCGCCTCACGCAACCTTCCCTGCTGGACGATCATCGCCAGCCTCCGGGAACCCGCGGACTTCTGTGGACTGCCGGTCGTCTCGCGTGACCACTCCGGCACCGACATCGAAGGGGTTCCGGCGGTCTCATTTGTGCCTCCGCGCTTCGCCATCGAGGCCGCCCGGCGTGGCGGTGTCATCTTCCTGGACGAACTCACCACGGCTCCGCCCGCCGTCCAGGCCGCCCTCCTGCGTGCCGTCCTGGACCTGGCGTTCGGCGATCTGGAACTCGACCCGGCACGGGTAACCGTGATTGCCGCTGCGAACCCGCAGTCCGAGGCCGCCGGCGGGTGGGACCTGGCCGCCCCATTGGCAAACCGGTTCGTCCACCACACCTACGCCGTGAACCCGACCGCCTGGGTCGATGCCTTCCCGACCTATTGGGGAGCCCCACCGGAACTCGGCTTTGCCGGACAGACTGTCGATGCCGCAGCCTGGCAACGCGCGCGCCTGCAGATCGCGGCCTACATCCGGTCAAACCCGGCTTCGCTCTTCGCATTGCCAAAGGCCGCTTCCCGGCAAGGCCAGGCGTGGCCGTCGCCTAGGTCGTGGGACTTCGCCTCGCGCCTGCTTGCCCGGGTCTCGGTCATGGGTGGTGAACCTGCCTCGGGGCTATCCCTTCTCGCCGGGTGCGTGGGTGAAGGGCCGGCGGCCGGGTTCCTGGCCTGGCTTGCTGCCGCGGACCTGCCGGACCCGGAGGTCCTCCTGGCCGATCCTGACGCGTATGTGCACAGCAATCGCGGTGACATCTCGTGGGCCGTCTTGACCGCGGTCGCGCAAGCCGTGATTGACCGGCCGACCGCACCGCGGTGGCGCGCCGCCTGGAAGGTCCTGGGTTCAGCGGCCCGGGCCGGTGGCACCGACGTTGCGACACCGGCGATGCAGTCGCTTGTCGCCATCCGGTCGGCGAAGTTGCCTCTCCCGAAGGACTTCGAGGCCTTCTTCCCGATCTTCGAGGCCGTCGGCATCATCGCCTCGGTCGGGTCGAACGGCAAGCCGACCACGGGGTTGCTGTCATGACCGGCACCGCCCTGACCACCACCGTGGTGCCGATCGATCCCTCGGAAGCGGGGACCCGGATGCTAGCCGCCGCCTTCTCCCTCGCCCTCAGCCACCCCTATCTAGGCACTGCACTCTGGGTTGTGCCACGGATCCCGTGTCCCGGCCTTGGCACCGTCGCCGTCGATGCCGGATGGCGTCTCTTCTACGATCCGGCGGTTGTCGTGAACTGGTCGGTCGCCGAGACGGCCGGTGTGCTCTACCACGAGATCCTTCACCTGCTTCGCAATCATGCCGATCGTGGACGGATCACTCATGATCCTCGCCGGTGGAACCTCGCAGCCGATGCCGAGATCAACGACGATCTCGTTGGTGAGAAGATCCGCTTGCCTGGCACGCCGGTGTTGCCGAAGCAGTTCGGCAAGCCAGACGGCCTGACCGCTGAGGAGTACTTCCTGGCTATCCCCGAGTCCGCGTCCATCGCCGGCACGGAAGCCACCGAGGCAACGGGGCATGCAGGCGGAACGCCGGGCACCGGGGGCACCGGGGGCACCGGGGGCACGAAGGGCACGACGGACCCGCCCGAATCACGATGCGGTCCGGGTGCGACCGGTGTTGCCGAACCGTGGTTCACCGATGCCACCCGATCCCTCGCGGAGATTTCCGGGGGTGATCCCGTCCACGCCGGTCTTTCTCCGGGCCACGCCCAGGTCGTCCGGCAAGTGGTGGCCAACCAGATCCGGTCATCCGGGATCGGATCAGTGCCGGGACATCTGTCAAGGTGGGCCGGCGACCTCGCCGAACCGAAGGTGGACTGGCGCCAGGAACTCGCCACCCTCGTGCGCCACGCCACCGCCGATGCGATGGGTGCATCCGACTACCGGTACCGACGGCCATCCCGGCGCCAGTCCGCGTTCCCGGACATCATCCTGCCTTCCCTGCGCCAACCTGTCCCGAACATAGCGGTTGTCGTTGACACCAGTGGCAGCATGTGGGGCAATGATCTTGAGACTGCCCTTGCCGAGGTCAACGGCATCCTGAATGCGACGGGGACCAACCGCCAATGCACGGTCCTGTCGGTCGATGCACAGGTGCAAACCTGTCGCAAGGTCTTCCGCGCCGACCAGGTGGCGGTGAAGGGTGGCGGTGGCACCGACATGGGCCGGGGCATCGAGGGGGCATCCCGCCTTACTCCGCGTCCCGATGTTGTGATCGTCCTCACCGATGGCTACACGCCATGGCCCACCATTCCTCCCTCTGGCATGCGGGTGGTCGTCGGCCTGATCTGCCGCTACGGGAGCCCACCCGAGGCACCGTCATGGGCACGTTCAGTGGTCATCCGCGACTGATAGCCCACGCACACCACTTACCAAGGAGGCAATAGTGCCATGGAATTCGTCAGGTCCCGCTACACCACCTGGTACCACAGCGATCCGCCTTACACATTCCGGACTGCCTATCGCCCGGGTATCCCGCTTCTGCGTGACGCCATCGAACGACTTGCCCGGGTCACAAGCGATCCCCACACGATCGTCACCGGTGCCCTCAACGCACACTGGTGGTTCGTCCGGGATTTCCAGGAGGCGCAGCGGTCGCATCACACGCGTCAGTCAGATCGGGCATGTACCTTCAACAAGACGGTCATCCTCGTCGCGCAGTTCGCCGCGGACGTGGCCCATCTGGCTACGCGGAACGGGGAAGGTTCCCTGCACGACCAGTGCTTTCGCGCGTGCATTCTTGCCATCTCCACCGCGAAGAATGTGCTAGGCATACCGGAAAAGCATGCCTATTTCCCTGATTGGCGGACCAAACACGAGCTTGTATGCGACTTGCAACATGCCCTTTTGGGTTTGTTAGCGTGCTCAAGGGATCGTCTGTTCCTGCACGTCCTTCCGGATCAAGAACGTGCGCGTTTGGCAATCCTTCCCACTGGTCTGCGTGATACCGCCATGAACTGGTATGCGGCCGTATACGCGGGCTTCCCTGGAGGGTCCAGCGAACGCGAGGCATCCCAAGGGCTCCTTTCAACGCAAGCCATTGCCGATGCCATCGCCGATTACTGGGCGACGGTTGACGGCGAACCAGCGATGGCTTTTGCGTCTGTCTCGCATGCAATCGAGGTGCGCATGGGCGTCAGGGATCGCTTGACACGAATTGTCCAATCTATGACCACGATTCTTACGGTTCTGGATTCGTATTCTCCCGAAGACAACCGTCCGGTCCGCATGACTGACCTGGAAACCGACCCACGCGCATGCCTCGCCGAGATCGGTGATGCCAGACAGCGTCGTCAGGACCTCATCACCGCCCTTCGCCGTGACATCGCCGAACTGCAACGCGTGAACGATGACTGGGACAAGGCATTCGCCCGGTGGGAACGCGTCCTGAAGACGCATTGACGGATGTGGCAGAGGAACCATTGCCACTGATTGCATGAAGGCCGTTCCGGTGTCTGGAAGGTTCGGTGGTTGTCGGGGTGGGGAGGCAAGCGAGGCATATATGTGCCGGGTGGGCCGGAAGTGAGACGGCGGCTTCTCACCTCCATCACCACTTACCCCACCCGTTTCGCGATCGCCTCCTCGTGCCACACCAGTCCCAGACCAGGGCGGTCCGGCAGCGTCACGAAACCGTCCTTGATATCTGGCGGTTCCACGAACTCGTTCAGGTGGGCCTCGATGCTATGCACATAACTCTCGACGATGAGGCCACCCCGTACCGCACCGACGGCGTGTGCACCCACGTGCGGGCCGCCGTGCGGGGCCAGGGGCAGGTGGTACGCCGAGGCCATCGCCGCGATCTTCAGCCACTCGGTGAATCCCCCGCATGTCCGGGGGTCCGCCTGGACGATGTCAACTGCATTTGCCTCGATCAGGTCGCGGAATCCCCACCGGGTGAACTCGTTCTCGCCACTCGCAACCGGCATGTCCAGCGACGCGCAAAGCATCGCCTGCCCGCGGTAGTCATCGGCAGGGGTCGGTTCCTCAAGCCAGAACGGTTCCTCGCGTTCGATCGACCGTGCGAACCGCAGCGCGGTGGTGGCGTCCCACGCGTTGTTCACGTCCACCATGAGGTCGATGTCTGGCCCGATGGCCGCGCGCACAGCCCGCACCCGTTCGGCATCGTGGCGCAGTCCGGCACCCTCCCACCCCACCTTCATCTTGACGGCACGGTAGCCGTGATCCAGGAACCCGGTCATCTCCGCCACCAGTTCCGGGATGCCCTTCCCCTCGGCGTAGTACCCGCCGGCAGCGTAGACCGGAACCCGTTGCCGGTGCCCACCCATCAGTTTCCAGCACGGTTGTCCGAGGATGCGTCCGCGCAGGTCCCATAGGGCAATGTCAACCACACCAATGGCGTTGATGTAGTCACCTTTCGCCACCGGCTTCCGGTTGTGCCCATACATCCGTTCCCACAGGGCATCGGCGCACAAGGGATCTTGGCCGACGATCAGTGAGCGCAACCGGGAGGCGTGCGCGCCCGAAAGGCCGCCGAGGGTCATTCCTGTGATACCCGCATCGGTGTGCACCTCCACCCGGGCGAAGCCGTGCGAACCGGTGTGGATGATCGAGTTCCAGAATGGTTCCGACCGGGGCCCGAGGGGGATGTCGGTCACGGTGAGGTCGGTGATCTTCATATCGGGATGTCTCCGGGTGCGAAGCGCATGAACAAGCGGGCGAGCATGGCATCGTTCGACCAGTGATAACGGGCGCGGACGGGGAGCATGGTGCCTACGGTGGCAGGATATCCGCCGGTCCGCCATCACGTTGCCTTGCCTGCAACCGAAAATCGGTGCCCATACCGACTACACTTGGCGCGGCGCCATCTGGTCACGTGCATTCCGGCCAGCTATCGCGCCATGGGGAGAAACGATGAAGGCTGCTGTCACTACCGCTGCGTCGCACATGGAGATCCAGGATGTCCCGGATCCGCACGCCGGTCCCGGTGAGGCACTCCTCAAGATCGAGGTGGCGGGTATCTGTGGGTCTGACCTGCACTTCTACGACGGGCACAATCCATATGCCAAGTACCCCACCATTCAGGGGCACGAGTTCTCCGCCATCGTGGCCGGCTTCGGTCCCGGTTACAGCGGCGCGGTTCGCGTCGGCGACCGTGTGACCGTGGAACCGCTGCTCTCCTGCGGTACTTGCTATCCATGCCGTCATGCCCGTCCGAACTGTTGCACCAGTTTGCGCGTCCTTGGGATCCATACCACCGGCGCCTTTGCCGAATACCTGACGGTCCCTGCGACACACCTCTTTCCGGTGGGGTCCCTCGATGCCGAACTGACGGCCCTCGTTGAGCCGCTTTCGATTGGCATGCAGATGATCGCGCGTGGTCAGGTTGGCCCGGGTGACACCGTCGCAATCTTCGGCGCCGGTCCGATTGGCCAAGCGGCGATGATCGCCTCCATCGACCGCGGTGCCCGGTGCCTCGTGATGGACCGCTTGCCGTCGCGTCTGGAACTGGCGCGCACCCTCGGTGCCGAACGGGTCGCCTTGGCTGCCGATGGGGCCGACGCGGTGATGGATTGGACGAATGGTGACGGTGCATCGGTCGTGATGGACGCGACCGGCGCACCCGCGGTGATCCGCACCGCCGTGGATGTGGTTGCCTATGCCGGACGGATCGTGATCGCGGGCATCTCCCTGGAGGAGGTCAGTCTGCCGGTGTCACTCTTTACCCGCAAGGAACTGACCATCCTGGGCAGCCGCAACAATGCCGGGGTCTTCGGCCAGGCGGTCGATATCGTGCAACGGCGAGGCGAGGCATTGCGCCCGATGGTCTCGCACCGGTTCCCGTTCGCTGAAGCACCGGCGGCCATCGCCTTCGCGCACGATCATCCGGCGGAGGCAAACAAGGTCCTCCTGCGCATGACGCCCGCCTGACGCACTCTCCGGCGATCGCACCATGTGTGCGACTGGTGATGGGCAAGCGAAGGTCGCACATTACAGAGGGGAGATGGGGTGGTAGGGAGTGGGGTGGAACCCTGATTGGCGAACAAGAAGTGGCCCCGTCTCCCTCTTGGGAGAGACGGGGCCGCATGTCGCCGTCCCTACCGGCGGATGATGTCCATGATCGAAGCGGATCGATCAAAATCCATCACGTATTCCAGGGACACGGGCAAGCCCGTGGTTACCAGTCCTGCTACTTGAGAAGTTGCAGGACCGACTGGGGCGACTGATTGGCTTGTGCCAGAACGGCCATTGTTGCCTGTTGGAGGATCTGGGCGCGCGTCATTTCGGACACCGCCTGGGCAACATCGGCATCCCGGATGCGGCTGTTCGCCGCTGCAGTGTTCTCCGAGGCTACGCCCAGGCTGTTTATCACGCTTTCCATTCGGTTCTGCATCGACCCGATCTGACCGCGTGATGAACTGACGTCCTCGATGGCCGCATCCAGAAGGGAAATGGAGGCGTTCGCCGAGGTCTGGGAGGCTACGTCCAGGGTGCCATCCGTACCGGATGAGATCGGTGTGACACCGGTCAGGGCGGATGAAGAGGCGGTGTACCGGATTGACACCATTGTGGCGGCGGTCGTTGTTCCTGTGTTGAGCGGGCTTGTGACGCCGAATTCTGGCGGTGTCGAGGTTTCCAGAATGACGTTGCTACCGACAATGTTCTGGAACCTGAACGCCGCGCCGGTTACCGTTACCGTTGCCGTGGTCTCGCTCGTTGCCCTGAGAGCCACTTGCATGGCCGCCGCCAAGTCATCAAGCGTCATTGTTGCGGAATAGGAGACCGTGGCAAATGAACCGGCACCGCCGTTGTCATCGATGAAGAATGACCCCCCCGTCGCGCCAGTCACGTCGGCTACCGTGGACGAACCACTGATGGTGCCGGGCGTCCCCGAACCCGGCAATCCCAAGACGGCTACGAGGTTTCCTGTATCCCCCGTGATCGTGAACGCCGAGTTGCCCGCGAGGACGAGTTGCCCGCCGGTGACGGACGCCGTCACGCCCGACGTCGAAGACGCGTCATTGATGGCATTCCGCACATCGAACACGGTGTCGACGGATGGGTTGTATTTGATGGTCGATACGCCGACGGCGAAGGTCTTCTCAGTCGTTCCCGTCACACCCAGTTCACTGAGCAGTTTCACGTCGCCCAGATCCTGCGACCTCGCCGCACTGATGCTGAACTGCAATGCGTTGTCGCCCGATGACGTACTGGCCGCCCCGCTGACAAGATTGATATTGGCACCGACACGGAACTGCAGGGCGTCTCCGGAGTTGTGCAGGGTTACCGCACTGTCCTTGTTCAGGAGTGCGATCTTGTTGTACTGGGTTGACGCCGCGATGCGGTCGATCTCCGAGACGAGTTGGTTGACCTCATTCTGGAGATGCGCACGGTCATTGTTGGAAAGGGTGTCATTGGCCGATTGCACGGCGAGTTCACGCATGCGTGCCAGCAAACTGTGCGTCTCGTTGAGGGCGCCCTCGGCGGTCTGAAGAAGACTGACCGCATCCTGCGCGTTGCGCTGCGCCTGGTTGAGACCGCGCACCTGGTTCCTCAGTTTCTCACTGACTGCCAATCCCGCGGCATCGTCGGCGGCACGGTTGATCCGCAACCCGCTCGAGAGACGCTCGATCGCGCTCGCAAACTTCTCCTGTGTTGATCCAAGCGAACGCTGGGCCGACAACGACGTCTGGTTGTAGTTGATCCGCAATGCCATGGTGCCTTACCTTCCGCGACCACGCAGGCCAACAGCCAACCAAACCAAGTGCGAACGATCAGGGATCGAACATCATGGCGAGGACTGACGACAGTTGTGTGACGACGGCTTTCTGGTATGGCGAGACACGGACATTGACGGCCATCAGTGTCCGCGCGTTCGTCATCAACAGTATCGACGGCCCCATGCATCTCTACAGGCCTCCGCGCCGGGTTGCCCGGAAAGTCTCCGAAGGGCGTTGAAACGCCCGAAATAGCTGGAGGTTGCCACCCCCAACCCATCGCCCCAGATTTGCATATGCTTCACTTTGCCTCCTACCCCCATCGCCTCCGGTCTGACTGTGCTTCGCTGGCCACACACCGCCCAGGCGGGCCAACGGGGAGACAAATCCACCATCGGTACACTGGCGGCATGCGCCAATCCGACCCGTTCGGCACCCCGGCAAATCTGGGGGGAGATGGACCCGAGTCATGCTGGCGTGCCGGGATTGACATCGGAGGCACCTTCACCGATGTCCTCCTCCTTGACGAGCGAACTGGCGCATCGTGGTTTGGCAAGACCCTCACTACCCCGGACGACCCGGCACGAGGCGTCGTACACGCCATTGCGCAGGTCCTCCACGATGCCACCGCGTCCACGACTGATCTGCACACGGTCATCCACGGCACCACTCTGGTCACCAATGCCCTGATCGAACGCAAGGGTGACCGCACCGCCCTCGTCACCACGCGCGGGTTCCGCGATGCCGTGGAGATCGCAAGGGAACACCGCTACGACATGTATGACCTGAATCTGGACCTGCCGCGGCCTCTCGCGCCACGGCATCTCCGGTTCGAGGTCGATGAACGCATGCGTGCCGACGGATCGGTCCATACCCCTCTGGACATGGCTAGCGTCGACCTGGTGGTGTCGCACTTGCGCGGGTCAGGGTTCGGAGGGAACACCGGCGCGGTCGCGGTATGCCTCCTGCATGGGTACGCCAATCCCGATCACGAACGCGCCGTTGGCGACCACCTGCGTACTTCCCTGCCGGGTGTTCGCATCGCCCTCTCACATGAGGTTGCCGGTGAGATCCGCGAATACGAACGCACCACCACCACCCTCGCCAATGTCTACGTGCAACGCGTCATGGAGGGGTACCTCGACCGCATCCAGGATGCCCTTTCGGCCTCCGGGTCGCCGGCACGTCTTCTCCTGATGCTGTCCGCCGGAGGCACCGCCACGGTCGATACCGCCCGTCGCTTCCCCATCCGCCTGGTCGAATCCGGCCCGGCCGCCGGTGCCCTGGCCGCCGCTGCGCACGGTCGCGAAACCGGGCGTACAAGCCTTCTTTCATTTGACATGGGTGGCACCACGGCCAAGGCCTGCCTCATCACCGGGGGTGTTCCTCCGGTCACCACCGAGTTCGAAGTCGATCGTGTCTACCGCTTCAAGGCCGGCAGTGGCCTGCCCGTCCGGGTGCCCTCGATTGACCTCATCGAGATCGGCGCCGGTGGTGGCAGCATTGCCCGTGTCGACCGCTTCGGCCTGATCAAGGTCGGTCCGGAAAGTGCAGGCGCCGACCCCGGCCCCGCCTGCTATGGGCGTGGCGGCACGCACCCGACTGTCACCGATGCCGACCTCATCCTCGGCTATTTAAACCCGGCCTTTTTCCTTGGAGGCACGATGCGTCTGGATGTCCAGGCCGCTCGTGAGGCAATCCGGATGCACGTTGCCGAACCGCTCGGCCTCGCCATCGAGGATGCCGCATGGGCAGTCCATTCGGTGGTGAATGAGGCCATGGCTGCTGCCTCACGCATGCATGCGGTGGAACGGGGCAAGGATGCGTCTGCCGTGCCCCTCTTCGCATTTGGCGGTGCCGGGCCGGTCCATGCCGCCGGGGTTGCCCGCATCCTCGGCAGCCGTGAAATCGTCGTCCCCTACGGCGCCGGCGTCGGTTCAACGATCGGGTTCCTCGTCGCACCGGTCAGCTTTGACTTCGTCCGCAGTTACTACACCCGCCTCGATACATGTGACTGGCATGCCGTCGCCGGATTGCTTGCCACGATGGAGGCTGAGGGTCGTAACCTCCTGACCGATGCCGGGGTCAACGCGGTCGCCGTGACATTCGCGCATCGTGCCGAACTCCGCCTCGTCGGTCAAGCCCATCAGGTGACCGTGGATCTGCCTAGCGAAGTCCTGGATGCCCTGAACCCGGGTCGTGTTGATGGTTTCCGGGCACTCGAAGTCATTCAGGATGCCTTCGACACTACCTACCGTGCCCTGTACCTTCGCAGCGCGCCGCCTGTCGCCATTGAGGCGGTCAACTGGCGCGTCGTGGCATCCGGGCCAGTCCCTGTCGTTGCCCTCCCCACCCCTGTCGCACCAGAACCGACGGGCGAGACCACGTTGCTTGGGACACGACCAGACCAAGCCGTCGTCCGCCCGGTCGCCTGGCCCGATGGTTCCGGACCGCGGGCGAAGCCTGGCAATCAGGGGAGACGGGGCGGATGGGTGTGGATGGACACGCCGGTGGTGAAGCGCGCCAATCTCCGCACCGGCGCGCCCGCGATCCCTGGTCCGGTGATCATTGAGGAACGCGAAAGCACCACCGGCGTTCCACCCGGGTGGTCGGTGTCCGTCGAGACATCCGGTGCCCTCGTCATCACGTCCGGCGAAGCCACCTTACCGCGGAACATGGCCCCATGATCGATCCACTGACCCTCGAGGTGTTCTGGAGTCGCCTGATTGCGACGGTCAATGAACAGGCCACGTCGCTGATGCGGACGGCTTTCAGTCCGACCGTGGCCGAGGCAGGGGATCTCTCGGCGTGCGTCTTCGATCCGCGGGGCTACATGATCGCCCAGGCGGTCACCGGCACTCCCGGCCATATCAATTCCATGGCCCGGTGCATCCGCCATTTCCTGGATGCCTGCCCGCCCGAGACACTCAGGCCAGGCGATGTCCTCGTCACGAACGACCCATGGAAGACCTCCGGGCACTTCCACGACATCACCGTCGTTACCCCCATCTTCCGCGCGACACGATCCGTCTCCCCTTTCCCTCTTGGGGAGGGGCAGGGGGTGGGGGAGACCGGGCGGGACGATGCACCACCCCAGCTTGTCGCCTTCTTCGGCACCATCTGCCACGTCGCCGACATCGGCGGGCGTCCCTTCTCGACCGATGCGCGCGAACTCTACGAGGAAGGCCTGTTCATCCCCATCACGCACTTGTTCCGTGGCGGGGTTCCCAATGAGGAACTCTTGCGCATCGTGCGTGCCAACGTCCGCGAACCGGACAGCGTCGTCGGCGACCTCTATGCCATGGCGACCTCGAACGATGTCGGTGGGGCGCGTCTTTTGGAGTTCCTCGAAGAGTTCGACCTACCAAGCATCATTCCGCTTGCGGACGAAGTGATCGCCCGGTCCGAACAGGCAATGCGCGATGCCATCCTGCGCGTTCCCGA
>SXGT01421804.1_pt1 | contig 11606 bp, 9 predicted proteins | sample 3176221 | NCBI WGS metagenome assembly SXGT01 (sample SAMN11356862, study PRJNA531348) | freshwater metagenome | isolation source: freshwater sample F1-120 | place: China: Fuxian Lake, Yuxi | collected 2017-12-25
CCGGCTCGAGCCGGGCCGGCCGGGAGACGTCGATGTGGTCGAGGCCGAGCCGCACCAGGCTGTAGGCCAGGAAGGTCTTGACCGCGGCTGGTCGGCCGTCGGCGCCCAGCCAGGCCCCGTCGGGCCCGCGCAGGGCCCCGAACTTCACCGAGACCCGGGCGTGGTCGCGGCGGTCGCGCAGGGCCCGGCCGATGAGCAGCTCGTTGTGGCCCTGGCCGTAGAAGTCGCCGGTGTCGAGGAGGTCCACGCCGCGCTCGAGGGCGGCGTGGATGGTGGCGATGCTCTCGTCGCCGTCCGAGGCGCCGTACATGCGCGACATGCCCATGCAGCCGAGCGCGATCGGGAAGGGGGCTCTCGTGGTGCTTGTCATGGGCTCATCCTGAGGGCTGGCCTTACATCACACCAGCGAATAGGATGTATGCGATCCATGCCCGGGAATTATGGAAGGGATCTCGACCTCAACCTGCTGCGGGTGTTCGCGGTGGTCGCCGAGCACGGCAGCGTGACCGCGGCGGCCGGCCGCCTCTACGTCACCCAGCCGGCGGTGAGCGCCGCCCTGCGCCGCTTGACCATCGCCGTCGGGGCGCCGCTGTTCGCCCGCCGCGGCCGCGGGCTGGTGCTCACCGGACGGGGCCAGCGCCTGCGGGCCGAGGTCGCCGTCCACCTGTCGGCCCTGGTCGAGGCCACGCTGGCGCCGGCCGAGATCGATCCCCGCACCAGCGACCGCACGTTCCGGATCGGGCTCTCCGACAGCGCCGAGGTCTGGCTCCTGCCCCGGCTCGTGCGCCGGCTCGCCACCGACGCGCCGAGGATGCGGGTGATCGCCGTGCCGGTGCAGTTCCGCACCGTCGGCCCGGCGCTGGCCACAGGCGCCATCGACGCCGCTGTCACCGTGGTCGACGAGCTGCCCGCGGGGTTCCGGCGCGCGCCCCTCTACCACGGTGGCTTCGTGTGCCTGTTCGATCCCCGCCACGCCGGGCTGCGCCTCCCGCTGCGCCGGGACGCCTACTTCGATCGCGATCACGTGGTGGTCTCGTACAACGCCGACCTCCGCGGCATCGTCGAGGACGTGGTGCCCCGCCAGCGCCGGGTCCGCTGCTCGGTCTCCAGCTTCGCCAACCTGGGCGCGCTGATCGATGGCTCACCCTTGCTCGCCACCATCCCCGACATGGTGGCGAGGCAGATCCGCGAAGTGCGACCGCACCTGCGGTCGGCGCGACTTCCGTTCACCCTGCCCGGCGCGCCGGTGGAGCTCCTGTGGCCGGCGGCGGCGGACGATGACGCGCCCACCCGCTTCCTGCGCGACGCGATCGTCTCCATCGCCGCCAGGGTCTGGACCACTCGCTCCCACGGGCGATGACCCGAGCCTACGGGATCGGGGCCCTGGGGCCCCGCAGCAGCGCGCGCAAGTGCCCGGAACCTCGAGGTACCTACACTGGCCCCGGGCTTGAAATAGCGCTGGGGCATGAGAACCCACGCTGTCCTCGCTGGCGCCGCTCTCGGACTGCTCGGATGCGTTGACCAGCCCTCGCTCGGTTCCAACCGCGGCGATGTCACGTGGGAAGAGTTCCGGGCCGCCGTCTACCAGGAGGCCGGCACCGGCATGTTCATCGTCGACTGGGACCGACCGATCCGCGGCGAGGAGGCGCTGTTCGAGTTCTGGAGCTCGCTCCAGCCCGGCGCCCTCACCATCTACAACAACGGCACCGACGTGAAGTGGAACGCCACGCAGAAGAAGAACCTCACCTACTGCGTGAGCGACACCTTCGGCACCCGCAAGGCAGCGGTGGTCGCGGCCATGGTCGCCGCCACCGAAAACGGCTGGGAGAAGATGGCCGACGTCGACTTCAAGTACGTCCCGGCCCAGGACGCGAACTGCACCGCCACCAACACCAACGTGCTGTTCGACATCCGTCCGGTGAACAGCAACGGCCAGTACCTGGCCCGCGCCTTCTTCCCCGACAACGCGCGCGGCGACCGCAACGTCCTGGTCGACAACACCGCGTTCGATCCGGCCCAGACCGGCAACATCCCGCTCGCCAACATCATGGGCCACGAGCTCGGCCACACCCTCGGCTTCCGCCACGAGCACGTCCGGCCCGAGGCCAACGCCGCCCAGTGCGCCGAGGACAACCAGTTCCGCGGCGTCACAGCCTACGACTCGGCGTCGGTGATGCACTACCCGCAGTGCAACGGCACCGCCAGCACCCTCGCCTTCACCCAGCGTGACCGCGAGGGCGTGGCGGTGGTCTACGGCGCCCCGGTCGTCAACATGCCGCCGATGGCGCAGGTGACCGCGCCCGCCAACGGCGCCCAGGTGGCGCCGACCTTCACGGTGCAGACGTCGATCGTCGACACCGACATCGATCGGGTCGAGCTCTCGATCGACGGCGACCTGTACGACACGTCGACGTCGGCACCGTACTCGTTCCAGGTGATGCAGCTGGCCACGGGCCCGCACACCCTCGTGATCGCGGCGTTCGACGGCGCCGGCCAGACCGTGACCACGACCATCAACGTCACCGTCGCCAGCGGCGGTGGTGGCGGTGGCGGCGGCGACGACGACGACCGCGCCGACGTCATCACCGGCGGCTGCTCGACCGGCGGCGGCGCCTCGGGTGGGCTCGCCCTCTCACTGGGTCTTCTCGGCTGGTTCGCCCGCCGGCGCCGCGCCCGGGCCTGAACCCGGGCCCTGCGCGACGCTGCCACGCCGGTACGCGGGCAAGAGCGTTCGCACCGACACCGCCGCCAGGGCGACGTGGATCGCGACCACCGCGATGACGATCGCCACCCGTCCCCGCCGGCTGTCGCCCAGGTGCGCGACCAGGCAGGCGACCGCGACCGCGATCGCCGTGCCGGTCGGGACCAGATCGACGCTCGACGGGACCGCGGTGACCACGACCACCGCGGTCACCAGCGCGCCGACCGCGAGAGCCCTGCTCATCACGGCGACGTCGTCGTCCAAGAGCGGCCGCGGAGCGCGGCCGCGCCAGCGTGACCACGCGATCTGGCCGACCCAGACCAGCACCACGGTGGCAACCGCCATGCCCGAGCCGCGCATGGCCAGGTTCACCAGGTGCAGGTTCCACTCGTGGCCGCTGTCGGCGGCCGCAGTGAGCGCGCGGCCGACGTCGAGGTCGCGGGCCACCACGCCGGCGACGACGAGGCCGGCGAAGGTCAACGGGCTCGCGAAGGCAGGCAGCGCGCCGCGACGCACGACGGTGCCGACCCCGACCAGCAACCACACCGCGACCGCGAGCCCGACCACGTGATCGACGACCGCATCCCTGTCCGCGCAGGTGTACAGATACCGCGGCACCAGGAGCCAGATGCCAGTGGCGATCAGCGCGAGCCGCGTGACGTCGTCGCCGTCGTCCAGGCGCAGGCGCCGGCCGCGGGCCAGCGTCGTGACGCCCACCGGCAGCGACGCGGCGAGGATCGGCGTCAGGACCAGGTGGGCCACCGGGAGCCGCGCCAGGTATGCGATGGCCACGTGATGTAGCCAGACCGCGGCCACGACCGCGTAGCCCAGGGGCCGCGCCGCGCTCACCAGTACCTCCCCGCCAGCCAGCACACGGACGCGTCGCAGACGTAGAGCGTGTGATTGCCGGGGCAGTGATGGACGTACGGCAAGCGAATATCCGACCCGATCCGGTCGATCCCCGCGGGGCGAGTCGTCCCGCACGCCGACACCCAGGCCTCGGTGGGATCGAGCGGCAGCCGCGGATCGGTGATGCGCAGGAAGGGCCGGCCCTTGCTGGGGCGACCGTCGACGCGGAAGTACTCGCCGTCGCGCCAGCGCACCAGATAGATCGGCTTGCCGGCCGGCAGGCCCGGCGTGGCCGGCTCGACGGTGACGTCGATCTCCCTCAGGGTGTGGCCGGGCACGGTGTCGAACGTCGCCAGGCTCTCGCGGATGTCGCGGACGACCCACGGCCACTGGGTGGGCACGAAGCGCCACAGCGGCCAGTCGGGCCTCGCGGCGCGGGCGTCGAGCGGCGGCTCGAAGCGCACCGCCACCCGCGCGCGCTCCGGCGGCGTGGGCTGGGCCAGCGCCGGCAACGGCGTGAGCTCGAGGCCGCCGACATCGAACACACGATGAGCGATGAATTCGCGCATGTACGACCAGCGCAGATCCTCGCCGTAGACCCAGCGATCGCGGCGGAACCACCGCGACGGCACGACGTTGACGACCTCGCCGGGCGCGGCCCGGCGGAGCGCGGCCAGTCGGGCGTCGGACTCGGCGTCGAGCACCCGGTAGACCACGATGAACTTCGCGCCGTGGTAGACGACGACGGCGCTGGCGATCGCGATCATCGCGGCCCGGACCCGGGGTTCTTGCCACGGGACGACCGTCGTGGCGCACAGGGCGATGGTGATCAGCAGGCAGGGCGCGAACAAGACGCGGTCCTCGATGATCGGCGAGGCCATGATGGTCGCCATGATCATCAGCGCGCCGGCGATGGCGACGACCACGGTCGCGACGGTCACGCCGTCGAGCGCGGCGGCCACGGTGCGAACGCGGCGACGGGCGACGACCGCGGCGCCGGCGACGAGGGCGAGGCCGAGCTGGGCCTCGCCGATCACCAGGTAGAGGATGCGGAAGGCGCCGGCGGCGCCCCGGCTGCGGATGGTCTTGAGCGGCGAGATCTCGGTGGACAGCCCGGCGTATCGCAGGGTCTGGCCGGGCGCGAAGTAGATGAGCGCGTAGCCGACGATCAGGCCGATCACGGCGCACGCCATCCACGGCCGCAGGCGAGACCTGCGGTGGGCGACGTAGGTGAGCCCGAGCGCCACCACGATCGCCGTCGGGCCGGTGTGCTCGTTGGTCATGCCGGCGAGCACGGCCCAGACCAGCAGCACCGGCGCCAGCCAGCCTCGCGCCGGTCCGGGCTCGGCACGCGACAGCTCGAGGCGGAACGGGATGAACAGGGCGAACTGCACGCACGAAGCGAACAGGTAGTTGGTCGTGTACGGCCGGTAGAAGTACATCGGGCCCGGCGTGGGGATGCAGAGCCAGATCAGGGCCTGCACGATGGCGAGCTCGGCCAGCGTGCGCAGGCTGGCGCGCGGCGCCCGCCCGAACGCCAGGACGTACACCACCAGCAGGAGCGCGACCTCGAACACCGGCGTGATCACCAGGTGCGCGATGGTCGGGCTGTTGACGATCAACAGCAGCGTCTCGCCGGGCCGCGGGTTGTAGTTGAAGTAGTTGTAGCGGGCGAACTCGAACACGTTCGCGGGCGTGAAGTCGTGCTGGTCGTGCCACGCGACCTGGTACCAGTCGTCGAGCTGGACCGGCGTCAAGCTGGCCATCACCACGAAGAACAGCCAGAGCGCGACCAGGCCGGCCGTGAAGACGAGGCGGTCGCGCACAGGCAGTGCATACACCAACCGGCGGTGATATATCCGGCCGCGGATCATGGTTGCCCGACGCACGTCTGCGCTGGTAGCGGCACTGGTGGCGCTCCAGATCGGTTGCAGTCGGGCGCCCAAGAAGGCCAAGGGCGCCGACGAGCACCAGGCGACCCTGGCCAAGCTCGACGCCTACACCTCGGGATGTCTCGATCAGGCGGAGCGGATCTTCGCGATCGGCGACCGCTACCGCGCCCGCTTCGGCGCCACGCCACCGGCCACGCCCGGCGACCTGGTGGTGGCGGGGTCGCCCGATCCCGAGGGCTGCGTCGCGCAGATCGAGCGGGTCAAGGACGAGGCCCCATCCCTGCCCGAGCTCGAGGCCGCGGCGGCGGCGTACGGCCGGGCGATGACCGCGGTGTTCACGGCCACCAAGGCGCGCGACCACGCCGCGCTGATCGCGGCGTTCCGCGACTTCGACACCGCCCACGGCGTGCTGTTCGATCAGGTCTACCGCCTCAACCACGACCTCCGCCGCCAGCAGCTGGCCCGCCGCCAGGACGATGAGGGCCGCACCTACGGCGTCATCGCCGATGACCTGATGATCCGCGGCGAGGGCCTGGTCCGCTTCGGCGCGATCCGCTGGGACCGCGTGGACGCGATCGACGTGGCGGCGATGAACGCGGAGCTCGCGCAGTTCGAGCGCACGCTCGACGAGCTGGCCGAGTACGTCGGCGACGGGGCCGACAAGGCCGAGCCTCGCATGGACCGGTTCCCCGAGATCTCGACGTACGCCAAGGCCTATCTGGTCGCTGCCAAGCAGCTCGCCAGCCGGGCCAGCGGCAAGATCCCGTTCAGCGACGCCGAGAAGATCATGATCGCCGCCGACAACGAGATCGCGGTCGTGGGCGCACCCGCGCCGATGATCACCGCCTACAACAACCTCGTCACCGCCTACATCCGCCCGTGACCGAGCCCGCCGACACCGCGCCGGCGGCGCCGGCCTCCGCCGCTCACCGGTGGATCGGATCGTCCGCCGAGATCGTCGTCTCGTTCACGACCGCGATCTGGTTCGCCTGCTGGGCCCGCAACATCGGCCTCGATCCGCTCGACCGCTGGGCCCAGGTCTCCGGCATCGCCGCGCTGGGCTTCCGCTTCACGGTGGTGGCCTCGTTCCTGGTCGCGGCGCTGGTGATCGCGGCGAAGGTGCGCAACGGCGCCGCCTTCGACCTGACCTCGCGCCTGGTCTGCGCGGCCGCGGCCGGGCTCTTCAGCGGCATGGTCGCCGGCGGCATCGTGGTCGCGCTGCGGGGGACGCCGTGGGGCCTCAACGGCAACGAGGGCGACGCCAACGACCTCATCAAGTGGACGCTGCGCGCCCGCGGCGGCGAGGACCCGCCGTTCGCCTACCCGCCGCTCACGTTCCACCTGATGGACCGCTACGCTCGCTTCCGCGATCTGGAGATCTACAACGCGGTCAAGCACATGGAGATCCTGGGCACGGCGGCGCTGGGACCGCTGGCCTACCTGAGCTGGCGGCTCCTGCTCCGTCCCGGCTGGGCGCTCGGCATCGGCCTGATCGCGGCCCTGCCGCTCGTCGACGTCGCGCCCTACAAGCCGTACACCAGCGTCGTCCTCATCACGCTCATCCCGCTCACCCTCCGCATGCTCCAGTTCGTTCGCCACGCCGATCGGTATTCGCACGAGCAGATCGCGCGGCGCGGCGTGCTGATGGGGTTCGGCTTCGGCGTCCTGTGCCTGCTCTACTCCGGCTGGTTCAAGTGGTCGACACCCGGCGTGTTCCTCGCCGCCTTGATCGTGTTCCCGTGGCGCTCGAGGATCGCCGCCGGCAAGGCGGTGCTGTTCGGCACGCTGGCGCTCATGGTCTTCGCCTTGCTCGCCGGTGGTCACGCCCTCGATGCGATCGACTTGAACTTCCAGGACGACTACCACTACTTCGACGTCATGGCCGAGCCCGGGTACATCGCGATGTACCGCAACGATCTCCCCGGCAACGTCGGTCCGTGGCCACCGCTGGGCGAGCTCGCCGGCGTCGGGTTGTTCACGATCATCCTGTGCGCCGGCTTCGGCGCGGCGGTCGTGCTCGGTCGAGGGCGGACCGTGGTGATCGGCCTCGGCTCGCTGATCGTCGGCTGCTGGCTCCTGCGCTTCTACTACGCGCGCGATCTCTACGTGAGCGGGCTGGTCCAGCTCTACCCCCGGACCACCGCCGAGCTCCAGTACTGCCTGCTGATCAGCTGCGGCTACGCCGTGTACCTCGCGGTCGAGCGTGCCGCCCGGCGAGCGCCGCCCGACTCCGTCCTGAAGGCGCCCTCGGCGTTGATCGGTTCGTTGTGCGGGCTCCTGCTCCTGCTCGGCTCGGCGGCGTCGCAGATCTGCGATCACTACATGCCAACCGACAGCAAGCCGCCCGGCACCGGCTGGCTGGCCTGGAAGGCCCACCAGATGCTCAAGGAACCGCCGCCGACGCTGACGCCGTGACCCGAGGCCGGTGGAGACCCCGGGCTCGCCGGCCGTCGGCGCCGCGAGCGCGGGTTCCCTCGGCCGCTCAAACAGTCCCCGCGGTACGAGACGCACAGCGCTTTGCCCTCGACCCTGGACACCACGCAGTCACGTGCCCACGCGAGGCCGCTGCGGAACTCGCGGCCGAGGATCCCCGCGCTCGCGTCACCTCGGCCGGCGTGACGTCCACCGACCGTTCGAGAGGCGTCCACACCCCGCCGCCCTGAACGAGAAGTCGGCCGAGGCACAAGGCTCTCCGAGCGAGGGCCTCGTTGGACTCCGCCGCCGGACAGTCTTCCACGCGCAGCTGCCGCTCAATCACGCGGTGCTCGGCCGTCCGGATCGCTTCTGGCACATTGCCCTCGAACGACGCGAGCCTGGCGTCCCATCAGCGAGAAAGCAACACACTCGATCGTCGTGTGGGTCGTGATCGGATCGAACAGGCCCAGGAACCGCAGCAAGGTGATGAAGAAGAACAGCAGCGGGTTGCTGTATCCCTCGACGGGCATGGACTCGGGAAGCGGGCTCAACGAGCCGTGATCGGCCAGCCCGATGGCGTACGCGTAGGTGATGCCGGCATCGTCGACGCTCCAGTAGCCCAGGCTTCGATGAGCGACCACGAACAACAAGCCACTCGCGATCGCGACGGCGAGCGCGAGCGGAGACACCAGGCGCAGCCAGCGCACTAGCGCCGGCCGGCCAGCCAGGCGAACAGGTTGCGGGCGTAGGCGGTGTTGTCGGCGGACACCAGCGACACTCCGGCGCCGTTCTCGTTGAAGAAGGTGTTGCGGTCGAAGTGACAGGCGACGCGGCCGGCGCCGTAGTCGACGACGGAGAGCGAGGCATCGTCGGCGGTGGGCGGCTCGAGCGAACCGTCGGGTGCGTCGTTGCGATGGATGATCTCCTTGGCGATGGCCAGGCGAACCGGCGTGGCCAGCGCCGCGGGATCGTGGGTGAGCGTGCACGGCGACACGCCCTCGCCCGAGAAGCCGAGGACGACGCCGTCGAAGATCGGGTGATCGGGCACGACCAGATCGGGACCGGCGAGCGTGGTCGGGCCGCCGCCGTCCTGGTTCATGATCAGTCCGAACTGGGTCAGAAACGTCTGGTCCGAGTTCGGCGCCTTGTCCCAGAACGTGCCCCAGTTGCCGTCGCTGCTGAAGAGGGCGCCACCGCCATCGCGAACGAAGCGGGCGAGCGTCTCCGCGTCCGAAACCGAGTAAACGGCGTTGTTGGAGCCGAAGACCACGACGTCGTAGCCGGGAAGCACGCCGAGATCGACCGGCGTGTTGTTGCTCGCCGGTCCTTCCTCGACCTGCTCGACCACGAAGCCGTCCTGCTCGAGCAGCCCGCGTAGCTGACCGTAGCCGTGGTTGTACTCGCCGGTGCTCTCGTCGTGGATGCTCGACAGGTGTTCGTCAGCGCCGCCCTCGACGAAGCCGCCGGTCCCCGAGCCGCCGTGGATGAAGAGGATGCGCGGCGGCGTCGTCGTCAGGTTGTCGCCGCAGGCGACCGCCAGGATCGCGCTACAGGCGGCGGCGAACCCACAGCATCGGGCGGCTCTTGTGCTGCTTCGGACCATGGGACCACTTGGCCACGTAGGCGTTGTAGGTGAGCCATCCCGGGCCCGGCGGCTGGGTGTTGCTCGGCATGTAACGATCCGAGATGGCGGTACCCGTCGAGCAGAACAGGAACAGCAGGGCCGACGCAACCGCGATCACACCCGAGGAGCCGCGGACCGGGTGGTCCTCCTTGATCCGATCGACCAGCCAGTACACGGCGAAGCCGGTCAGGACCAGCAGGCAGTAGAGGATGAGCGGCGTCGTGCGGGGGTAGAGCTGGACCAGCTTGGTCTCCCACATGAGGCGCGCGTTCAGGAATCGCATCAGCCACGCGCCCGCCATCACCGACGTGAGCGCGATCACCACCGTGGTCTTGCGGCCGAGCGCGATGGCGAGCCCCATGCCGATGACGAGCACGATCGTGAACAGCCCGACGCCGCCGAGCTCGCCGACCGGCGGCCAGACCTCGGTCGCGCCGGGAAGATCGTTCTTCCACATCGCCACGTACATCGGCTCGACCGTGACATCGAAGTAGATGTAGGTGTCCTCGATCTTGCCTGACGGATCGAAGAAGAGACCGTGGATGTACTGGCCGGTGATGAGCAGGAACACCACCGCGGCCACGCCGAGCAAGATGAAGCTCTTGCCGCGCGCGGTCTGCCACGGCAGCAGGACCAGCGTGGCGATGAAGAGCCCGGGCGCCGCCCACTGGTACCAGCCCGAGTAGAACAGGCACAACACGCCGAAGGCGACGCCGAACCCGACCCCGGCCCGCATGACCTGGCGCTGATCGCGATCCGCGATCTCGCGCAGCGTGTCGAGGAACCGGATCGCCAGCGGGACGAAGACGACGAGGACGAGGTTGGGATAGGGCTTGTACGGATCGACCAGTGGCAGGGTCGCGATCACGCCGATGGCGAGCGCCCACGGCGCGCGCAGGAGCATCCGCCAGCTCAGATAGGCGATGGGCCCGAACGCGGCGGTGCCCAGCAGCTCGAGGTGCTTGAGCGCGTGCGCCGGCGGGATGCCGAGCAGGTCGGCGTAGCGGGCGAGGATGTGGATCGACAGCGGCGGATACGCGGGCGGGATCGACTCGCCGCGGTTGAGCGCCGAGGCCCAGTCGGCGAGCACGCCGGCGTCACCGCGGTCGCCGTGGAGGCCCCAGGGCGTGTTGCGGAGCGCGAACATCACGCCGCCCGCGATCAACCCGGTGGCGAGCCCGGCGATGGCGGCGCACGCCAGCCGGGTCGTGGTCTCGAAGTGGCGCCCGCCCCGGGCTCGGGCGGCGACGATCAACGCAACCACGATGATCATCGCGAAGACGAAGAAGCGGAGCGCCAGGCTGGCCAGCGCGCTGACCTGGCCGAGTCGCTCGTGCGGGTTGGTCCGGATCAGGAGGACCGTGGCCATGAACGCGAGCGCCGTGAAGAACGAGACCAGGGCCTCGAGCGGGAGGCCGGTCCATCGTCGTCGAGCGGCTGCCACGGCGAGCGGACCATAATCTGCCGTCCCTCGCCGGCACAAGCAGGGTCGAGGGCTATCGAACCGTGCTAAGACCCGGCGGTCATGGCCACGAAAGGCATCATCCTCGCCGGTGGAAGCGGCACGCGGCTCTACCCGCTGACCTCGGTCGTGTCGAAGCAGCTCCTGCCTGTCTACGACAAGCCGATGATCCACTACCCGCTGGCGACGCTCATGCTGGGCGGCATCCGCGAGATCCTCGTCATCTCGACTCCGCACGATCTGCCGCGCTTCCGCGAGCTCCTGCGCGATGGCAGCCAGTGGGGACTGCAGATCGACTACGCCGAGCAGCCCAAGCCCGAAGGCATCGCCCAGGCCTTCATCATCGGCGCGCCGTTCATCGGCAGCGATCCGGTCACGCTCGTGCTCGGCGACAACATCTTCTACGGCCAGGAGCTGGGCACCCAGCTCGAGCGCCGGGTCCGCGACAACCAGGGCGCCACCGTGTTCGCCTACGCGGTGCGCGATCCCGAGCGCTACGGCGTGGCCGAGCTCGACGCCTCCGGACGCGTGATCGGCATCGTCGAGAAGCCCAAGCAGCCCAGATCGAACCTGGCAGTCACCGGCCTCTACATCTACGACAACTCGGTCGTCGACATCTCCCGCAACATGAAGCCGTCGGCGCGCGGCGAGCTCGAGATCACC
>SXGT01004013.1_pt1 | contig 11605 bp, 6 predicted proteins | sample 3176221 | NCBI WGS metagenome assembly SXGT01 (sample SAMN11356862, study PRJNA531348) | freshwater metagenome | isolation source: freshwater sample F1-120 | place: China: Fuxian Lake, Yuxi | collected 2017-12-25
AGGCAAATGGTGAAGTTCTGTTTCTATCAGTGTTATCCAAAAGAATTTCAGGGATTTTGCCGATGTTCAGTTTCAATTCTGTTTTTTCATCAGGCGACATTTTTCCTGTGTGAACTTTTTCTTCCAGTTCATTCAATACCGCATTCAACTGCGAACCGATGAAGGCAGATATAATAGCCGGTGGCGCTTCATTGGCTCCAAGGCGGTGGTCGTTACCCGCGTGTGCAATAGAGGCACGCAATAAATCTGCGTGTTCGTGAACGGCTTTAATAGTATTGACAAAGAAGGTGAGAAACTGCAAATTTTTCTTCGGAGTTTTTCCCGGGCTCAAGAGGTTTTTGCCTGTATTAGTAGCCATACTCCAGTTGTTGTGTTTGCCCGAACCATTAATTCCTGCGAAAGGTTTTTCATGGAACAATACGCGGAAGTTATGTTTGCGCGCTACTTTTTCCATCACATCCATTAATAACAGGTTGTGGTCAACCGCCAGGTTGGTTTCTTCAAATATAGGTGCGCACTCAAATTGGTTAGGCGCAACCTCGTTGTGACGGGTTTTTACAGGTATTCCGAGTTTCAATGATTCAACCTCAAAATCGCGCATGAAGGCATTCACTCTTTCAGGGATAGAGCCGAAATAATGATCTTCAAGCTGTTGATCTTTTGCTGAAGAATGGCCGAAAACTGTTCTTCCTGTCAACATAAGGTCAGGACGGGCTGTATATAAAGCAGCATCCACCAGAAAGTATTCCTGTTCCCAGCCTAAGGTTGCAGTTACTTTAGTAACGTTTTTATCAAAATACTGGCACACCTCAACCGCAGCTTTATCCATTGCGTGAAGGGCTTTTAACAAAGGTGCTTTATGGTCAAGTGCTTCGCCTGTGTAAGAAACAAAAATGGTAGGAATACAAAGAGTTTTGCCCATGATGAAAGCCGCAGATGTAGGATCCCATGCTGTGTAGCCGCGCGCCTCAAAGGTGTTACGGATACCTCCGCTCGGAAAGCTGGATGCGTCCGGCTCTTGTTGCACCAGTTGACCGCCATCAAATACTTCCAGCGCAGCGCCATCAAGCGTAGGCTGAAAGAATGAATCATGTTTTTCGGCAGTGGTGCCGGTTAGGGGTTGAAACCAGTGCGTATAGTGGGTTACGCCTTTGGTCATTGCCCATGATTTCATGCCCATTGCTACATGGTCGGCAATTTTGCGGTCGAGCTGGATGCCTTTTTCAATGGCTTCCATAACCAGTTTGTAAATTTCATCGGGTAAAAACTCGCGCATGGCTTTTTTGCCGAATACGCTGCTGGCATAAAAGTCTGATATTTTATCAGACGGGGCATCTACCTCTAAAGGTCTGCGGGTGTAAACGCTTTCGAGGGCTTTAAATCTTAAAACTGACATTTTTTTTGATTTGGGGTTATAAATTAGGGGTGTAGAAGAATAAAAATCGTTTTCGGGCGCGAAAGTATGTCTTTTTACACCCCCGAGTCAAATATTTTTATACTTATTTTATTAACACCCCCTGTTTTTTCGGTTAACTACATAAAAAAACAGCTTTTTACTGACCACATCCATGAGAATTCATGGCTTTTATTGTTTAAAGAGGTAAAAAAACTTCAGGAAGGCATTCGCCATTTGGCAGATACGGGTTTGAACCTTCAGGAGAGCATCCGCCATTTGGCAGATTGGCTTTGAAGGTTCAGGATTGTATCCTATGTTTCAGGGGTATGTTTACTCGCTTTTAGGTGCTTGAGGGTCTTCCGGAAATACCGGACCATCAGACGGCTTTTGCGCTACTGAGTTTTCTGGTGGTTTTACCTGTGGTGTGTCAGACTTAGGGGTTTCTGATGCGGTAGAATTAGTTGCAGCGGTGCGCTCGCTTTCCTGTATGCTTTTTTCAATTTCGCGCTGTATACTTCCGGTAGCATCTTTAAACTGACGCATGCCTTTACCCAATCCACGCGCCATTTCGGGAATTTTATCGGCCCCGAAAAACATGACTATTACCAGCAGAATGAGGACTAACTCACCACCGCCAATATCTAAGAATAGTAAAGTCATGCTTCTTATATTCTGTGGTGTCATGCTGAGCTCCGTAATACTGCGGAGCTCAGGGTGACAAAACTATTTCGCCACAACTTCCTTGTTACGCTGGAAGTCAATTACTATAGGAGTAGAAATGCAAAGCGAAGAATAGGTTCCTATGATACGGCCAATCAACAATGCAAATACAAACCCGCGGATAACCTCACCACCGAAGATGAAGATAACCACCAGTACGAAGAATACGGTTAATGTAGTATTGATTGTTCTGCTCAAGGTTGCATTCAATGCATCGTTGATAACAACTTTATCGTCTACTATTTTTGTTTTGTGTTGACCAAGATATTCGCGAATACGGTCAAACACAACCACCGACTCCGTCATGGTGTAACCCATAACCGTAAGGATAGCCGCAATAAAGTGCTGGTCAATCTCCAAGGCAATAGGAATAACACCGTTGAGTATTGCATAGAACGAAAGTACGATGAGCACATCGTGGAACAACGCTACAGTAGCACCCAATCCGTACTGCCATTTTTTGAAACGGATAAAGATGTAAAGGAACATCAGTCCGCAGGAAATCAATACCGCCCAAACTGCACCGGTTTTAATATCATTTGCAATGGTTGGCCCTACTTTTTGCGAAGAAACCAGGTTGGTAGATTTGAATGTTTCCAAATCAGGGGAAGCGCTGTAAAGCGGGCTTAACCCTTCGAACAGTTTTTCAACGACCATGTTATCGGCATTTTTAGCGCTATCGGTAATCAGGTATGTAGTAGTGATTTTAAAACGGTTGTCGGTTCCTACAGTTTTCACCTCCGGAGCATCGCCAAACGATTTGCTCAGGCTTTTGATAAGGTCATCACTTGTAAGCGATTTGTCCATTTGAACCACATACGAACGTCCACCTTTGAAATCCACACCGTAGTGAAGCCCTTTAGTAGCAAACGCAACCAAACCACCCGCAATAATCAATGAAGAGAAGATGTAATAGTATTTTCGGTTTTTCACAAAGTCAAAGTGAATGCCACTATAAACTTTATCGGAAATGGCATTAGAGAAAGAAACCGTTTTGCCGTTTGCAGTCAATGCTTCTAAAATGATACGGGTAATCAATACCGCAGAGAACAGTGAAGTGATAATACCGATACCCAACGTAACCGCAAACCCCTGAATAGGTCCGCTTCCGAAAATACCCAATACAATAGCAAGAATCAAAAGCGTGATGTTTGAGTCAAGAATAGAAGACATTGCATGTTTAAAACCATCGTCAATTGCAAGACGCATTCCTTTGCCTGCGCGAATTTCTTCGCGGATACGCTCAAACAACAGAATGTTTGCATCCACCGAAAGACCGATAGTAAGGATAATACCCGCAATACCCGGCAATGTAAGTACCGCACCAAGCGAAGCAAGAACACCCATTATAAAGAATACGTTAGCAAACAAAGCTACGTTTGCAACCCAACCTGCTTTCATATAATACAAACCCATGAAAAGAAGGATTACAATAAAAGCAACAATAAAAGAAATCAAACTGTTGCTGATTGCTTCAGCACCTAATGAAGGACCAACAATAGCCTCCTCCACAATGCGGGCAGGGGCAGGCAATTTACCTGCTTGCAGAATGGTAGCCAAATCTTTTGCCTCGTTGATAGTGAAGTTACCGGTAATAGAAGAACGGCCTCCTGCAATTTCACCATTAACAGTAGGGAAAGAATAAACATAGTTATCCAAAACGATAGCGATAGAACGGTCGATGTTTGCACCTGTCATTTTTTTCCAACCGGCAGCACCAACATTATTCATGGTCATGGAGATTTCGGGTTTACCGCCAAACTGACCGAAACCCTGACTTGCACTAACAATTACATCGCCTTCCAAAGGAGCTTTATTATCTCGGCTGTTGATTTTTATAGCAACTAATTGCAACGTTGTTCCTTCAGCATCAAACGCTTTTACAGTCCACAAAAATTTTGCGTTGTTCGGGAACAATCCTTTTACCTGCGGAATAGCTAAGAATTTATTTACTTCAGCAGTGTCACGGATTGCAGCATAACCTACAACAGGACCAGGAGCATTCATATATTGCTGCTGCTCGTTCTGATAAATATTAGGACGCAGTTTTGCAAACAAAGGATTTTCTTTTGCGAACTCAGCAAACTGAGCATCTTTTGAAGTGTCTGCTTTTGCAGTATCTTTAGTTAAACCTGCAAGCGGGTCAGCAGCACTGTCTTTCAAGGCAGCTAATGGGTCAGCAGCGGGAGTTGCATCGGTCTTAAGAACGCTATCTGTTTTTAATGAGTCAATTGCAGAAGATAACGAATCAGTTGCTCCACCTGAAATGCTGCGAAGGTATTCGTTGGCTTTACCAAATGATTCAGCAAGCTCACCGTTTTCATACGTTTCCCAGAACTCAAGTTTTGCAGAACTCTGTAAGAGTTTACGTGCGCGATCCGGTTCTTTAATACCGGGAAGCTCTACCAATATTCGGTCAGAATTCTGAAGGCGTTGAATGTTAGGTTGTGTTACTCCAAATTTATCAATACGTGAACGCAATACATCAAATGATGAGTTGATAGCGCTTTGCGCCTCTTCGTTCAGCACTTTCAATACATCAGCGTTGGTAGTTTTATCACCAATTTTTTCTTTCAGTGTAAACCCGAAAATTTCAGGTGATGCCAATTGTTTGCCTGGAGCAACCTCGGTAAACGCTTCACCAAAAAGAGTTACAAAATCTTTGGTAGAAGTGCTTTGTCTTTGCTTAGCTAAATCAAGTGCTTTATTAAATTCAGGGTCGGTGCTGTAATTTGAAAGTGCCTTCAAAAGGTCGTAAAGCGATACTTCCAAGGTAACGTTCATACCGCCTTTCAAGTCAAGACCTAGGTTAATCTCACGGTCTTTGCACTCGCGGTAAGTATATTGAATAATACCCAGATTGTACACCTCTTTGCTGGCAATTGAGTCAAGATAATTTTTTTCTTTAACTGCATCTCCTGCAGCGTATTCTGCAGCATCTTTATCAATGCTGCGAGCCACCCATGTAAAGGAAAGCTGGTATAGACAAACGAGAGCTAATAGTATGGCAAAAAGTTGAATGGCGCCTTTGTTCTGCATAATTTCTTTAGGTATTACCGTTTTTTTTGAGCGTGCAAACGTACAAATTTTTAATTATCGCAAAACAAGTATTTTAGGGACACATTTTAACAGTAAAATTCATTTGAAATAAAGTAAAAATAAATACAAATTTTTATAGATAATAATTTTTTTTATTATACTATTCAATCCCAATATTTTGCTTTAATTAATTCTATTTTATACCTTTAACTGCTTTTTAAAAAACAGCTTAAATACATTGAAGTATTTTTTCAGGTTAGCATTCTTTGTGCTACTCCCCTTTTTAGCAGATGCTCAACTTACCGTTGTTAGTGGTTTATCAGCCACACAAATGGCTAACATAATTGCAGGTCCGGGTATTACTGTTAACAATGCTGTTTATTCAGGACCCGCCATTTCATCTGGATCATTCAATGGAAGTGCATCTAATATAGGTATAGCCAGCGGGGTACTGCTTACTTGTGGCGATATAAATATGGCGATAGGTCCAAATACGCAAGGCAGCCAGGGGGTTGATAACTTTGCCCCGGGGAATGCCGACCTAAACGGCATAGCAGGCGCTAACACATTCGATGCGGTAGAACTTGAATTTGATTTTGTGTCGCAAAGTAATAATGTATCGTTTCGTTATGTTTTTGGCTCTGAAGAATATCCTGAATGGGTGAACAGCGGATTTAACGATGCCTTTGCCTTTTATATAAGCGGACCGGGAATACCGGGTTCGGTAAATATAGGAGTAGTGCCTTCCACGAGCCTGCCCGTTACCATTGATAATATAAATTCAGGCTTTAACAGTCAGTATTATGTAAACAATGCCGGTGGCGCAACCATACAATACGATGGTTTTACAAGAGTGCTAACCGCATCACGATCTGTGCAAGCCTGCGAAACCTATCACTTGCGCCTTACAATTGCCGATGGCGGAGACGGAATTTATGACTCAGGTGTTTTTATTGAAGAAAACAGTTTAATAAGTAACGTAGTGCAAATTAGCGCTTCTACCGTAACAGCCGACTCCACTGCATGGGAAGGCTGTTCTGATGCTGTAGTAACCTTTACCCTGGGCGCAACACAACCAACCGATTATGTTATCAACTATACCCTTGGCGGCACTGCCAGCAACGGCACCGATTATACAAACCTGCCCGGAAGCATTAACATTCCTGCCAACACGCTGAGCAATAGTTTTACCATTGTTCCAACTGTTGACGGTATACCTGAAGCGCAGGAAACCGTTACCATTATTGTACAAACCTCCATCTGTGGATATGATACCATATTGATGTACATTGACGACCTTGACCCACTTTCAGTAACTGCTTATGGCGACACTTCACTTTGCAACGGTTTAGGACAAGCCACCATTTTTGCTATAGCCGATGGTGGCGGAGGTGGCTACACCTACACATGGAGCAACGGAGCAGGAATAAACGACACTACCACAGTTGCCCCCGGAACTACAACTACATACACAGTAACAGTTGATGATGCCTGCGGTGTAACGCAGGTAACCGATGATGTTACCGTTACCATTGCTGCCATGCCTGTTGCCGATGCCGGTCCCGATATAACCTACTGCGCAGGTGATGCCGTAACACTCTCTGCGAGTGGAGGACTGAGCTATGAATGGTTTAAACTACCCGGAAATACATCTGAAGGAACTACTGCTTCCATTAATATCAATCCCATTGGCAACGAAGATTATTATGTAGAAGTAAACTCATCGGGCTGTATTGACTTCGATACGCTTAGTGTTAACGAAAACCCAGCTGCCGTTGCCGATGCAGGTGCAGATATGGCTATATGCGAAAACGATGTTATACAATTGCTTGCCGCTGGTGGCGTACAATACGATTGGGCTCCTGCTGCTGATTTAGATGATGCTACAATTAACAATCCTACCTTCAGCGGAACAACTACGACTACACTAACTGTAACCGTTACTGATGCCAACGGCTGCACTGATACCGATGATGTAGAAATAACAGTAAACCCATTACCACCTGCAGATGCAGGCGCTGATATTACTATTTGCCTTGGATTTACCACACCACTTGACGGCTCGGGCGGAACACAGTATTTGTGGAGTCCAGCTACAGATTTAGATGATGCAAATATTGCTGCTCCCACCTTCAGCGGCCTTGTCTCAACAACCTACACCCTAACCGTAACCGACAACAACGGCTGCATTGCCACCAATGATGTTTATATTGATGTAATGCAAAACATTCCTGTTTCTGATTTTGTATTGCCAACGCAAACCTGCTTAAATGATGATGTTACAATTTCCTTTTCCGGAACTGCAAGCCCTACTGCTCTTTTCGATTGGAATTTTAACGGAGGCTCAGTTACATCAGGTAATGACGAAGGCCCTTATACTCTGCATTGGACCACCACCGGCACAAAAACTGTTGAGTGTATTGTTGACGAAAACGGCTGCGGCAGCGATACAATAACCTATAACATTGATGTATTTGCTTATCCCGTTCCAAATGCTGGTGCCAACCAGAGCCTGTGCTCAGGTGATGTTGTTTCGTTGGGCGGCTCATCAATTCCTGACGAAGATTATCAATGGACTCCGGCAACCTATTTAAGTAATGCAAACTCAGCAGCCCCTGATTTAACTCCGCTGAATTTAACACCTGCAATGGTGGTGCTTCCTTATGTAATAACCGTTACTTCATTAAACGGTTGCGTGGCAAGAGACACTGCACTGATTACTGTATTCCCTATTCCAATTGCCAATTACGTTGCGCCAGCAGGCGAATGTTTTGATATTAACTCCATTGATTTTCTGGCTGGTGGTGTTTACGGAAACACCGCAACCTTTGCATGGGATTTCGGAAACTTTGCATATCCTGCCACCTCAACTCAGGAAAACCCTAATGGTGTTGTTTTCTCTTTGCCCGATGATTATCAGGTGTCGCTTGTAATTACCGAGAATGGATGTGTGAGTTTGCCTTCTGTTCAAACGGTTGAAATTTTTCCAATGCCCATTGCAGAATTTTCTGCAAACCCACTCGAAGGCTGCGAACCATTTGATGTTTTCTTCACGGATTTAAGTGATGATGTAGGTTCTAATCTTGCTTATGACTGGAAATTTGGTGACGACAGTATTTCCTCTTTTTCTAATCCGAGACACACGTATATTAATGCCGGTGTTTACGATGTACAGGTTACTGTTACATCAGGCGATGGCTGCTCTAACACTATAACAAAACCAAATTACATAACAGTATACCCACGCCCTGTTGCCGGTTTCAAAGCAACACCAGAAACGGTTTCCATCTTTGATCCGCGCATAAATTTTACTGACCAAAGCACCGGTTCCGATAGTTGTGAATATAGTATTGGAGAAACAGGAGATGTAATTTACGCCTGCGACTTTGCATATCATTTTGAAGACACCGGTTATTACCAGATAACACAATATGTTTACAGCATTCATGGCTGCAAAGACACTGCTGCATTAAATGTTTATGTAAAACCCGAATTTACATTTTACATACCTAATGCATTCTCGCCCAACGCTGATTTTAAAAACGAAATTTTTCTGGGCTACGGAACATTTATAAGAGAATACGACCTCACCATTCTGAACCGTTGGGGACAAATGCTTTTTCGTTCACTCGATGTAAATGAGGGTTGGGATGGAACCTACAAAGGCGAAAAAGCACAGGACGATGGATATATCTATAAAGTGAACATCATTGACATCAATGGTGAGAAACATGAGTTTATAGGCAAAGTGACCTTGTTCAGATAAATGTCTAAATCCACTTACCGTATTATTGGCTTAATGTCGGGCACTTCGCTTGACGGACTTGATATTGCCTGCTGCCATTTTGAACAAAATGCAGAAAGCTGGAATTACACAATTGAAGCTGCTGTTACTTATAAATACAATAAAGAGTGGAGCAGAAAACTCTCAACAATTCACAATGCTTATGCCTACGAATTTGCACTTGCAAACACAGAATACGGTTATTATCTTGCAAAGAAAGTAAACGAATTTATTTCAACAAAAAACATTTCAGGAATTGATTTAATTGCATCACACGGCCATACAATTTTTCATCAGCCTGAAAAAGATTTTACTTTTCAGTTAGGATCAGGATCAGCCATTGCAGGAAGAACAGGCATTACAACTGTTTGTGACTTCCGCTCATTAGATGTTGCACTAAAAGGACAAGGTGCTCCGCTTGTACCAATAGGCGATGCTTTGTTATTTTCAGAATTTGATTACTGTTTGAATTTAGGGGGCATTGCAAATATTTCTTTTAACAAGAGTGGAAAAAGAGTGGCTTTTGATATTTGTCCAGTCAACTTAGTTCTAAATAACTTAGCGCAAACACTTGGCAAAAGCTACGATAACAAAGGTGAACTCGCTCGTTCAGGTTTGCTGAATAACAACCTTCTCGAAAAACTTAACAATCTTGATTTTTACAAAACCACAGGAGCAAAATCATTGGGCAGAGAATGGGTGGAAGAAGTCTTCTTTCCTGTTTTTAACAGTTTTGAAATTTCCACTCAGAATAAACTGAATACTGTTTGCGAACATATTGCTTTCCAAATAGCAAAGGATGCAAAAGACTCAAATGCAAAAATCCTGATTACAGGAGGTGGAGCCTACAACAGCTATTTACTTGAGCGTATAAAATTTCATGCACAAGCTGAAGTAATTATCCCTGATAAACAAACCATAGAATACAAAGAAGCCCTTATATTTGCTTTTCTCGGCTTGCTGAGGTTTGAGCAAAAAAATAATACCCTCGCTTCTGTTACAGGAGCAAGTGCTGAAAGCACCGGTGGCGCTATTTACTTAGGGAAAATGTGAGAACTACCCTGAGATGATTTAGAAATCATCATCATCATCGTCATCATCACCAAACTCGTTGAAAGGAATATCATCATCTCCTCCCAGCATTTCAAGGTTGGTGTCTTCTTCTTCCTCTTCGAAAGCGCTGACGTCTTTAGCCTTTTTAGGTGCTTTACCTTTAATAGGCTTAAGCTTTGTGGGTTTTCTTAATTCATCAGAGTCAGTGGTAGATTTTTTCCCTTTTGATGGACCTTTTGAATGTGCCAATGTTTTGATTTTTTGGTTGATAAATAATGTTAACGTTCGTTTAAAAACAATTGTTATACAAAAATATAAATCTCCGGGTTTCAAAAAAAATAATTCTTCTTAAACAATAAAACTAACAGAAGTCTGTTTATAAATAGAAGGACACCTTATAACGTTATCAATTTACTAATAGTAATTTCGCATGTATATCCACAGCCAATCAGCCTTTTACGGGCAAAACGATATGCAATTTTTAACAGATAAAGACAAGCGCAACGGGCTTATAGGAACAATTTTCTTCCACTCCATACTGCTGTTTATTTTTATTTATTTCAAACTCAATCTTACTTTTCCTGCTGTTTTCCCACCTGTTCCGCAGGAAGAAGGCATGGAAGTTAACTTTGGTAACAGCCAAACAGGATGGGGCGAAGAAGAGCCATCATCAGGTGGTTCGCCTGAACCCGAAAACACTGCTGTTGCTGCAGTAACACCTGCTGCAAGCAAACCTGAAAAGTCAGTTGCTAAAACACAGGAAGATCTGTTGACACAACAAGCCGAAGAAACAGCCAGAGTAGAAGCGCAGCAGAAAAAAATAGCTGAGGCAAAGAAAGCAGAAGATCAGAAGAAAGTTGAAGCAGAAAAACAAAGAGTTGAAGCAGAGAAAAAGAAAAAATCTGACGAAATTTCAAAAATGGTGGGTAATGCATTTGGAAATGGCACTTCTAATAGTCAGGGAATTAATAAAGGACCGGGCAATCAGGGAGACCCGAATGGAACTCCCGGCTCACCTAATTATGGTCCGGGAGGTGGAAGCGGAAATATTGGTTTCAGTCTTAACGGAAGAAAAATGGTTCAGCGTCCTGTTATTGTTGAAAAATCGCAGGATCAGGGTAAAGTAGTTGTTAAAATAATTGTGGACAGAAACGGAAAAGTTACCAAAGCCACAGCAGGGGAAAGAGGAACAACAGCTACAAGTGCGTACCTTTTCCGTATTTCAGAAGAAGCTGCATTAAAAACAAAATTTGATGCCAATCCTGCCACTGAGGAACAGGTTGGAAGCATGACCTTTACTTACAAGTTAGAATAGTGACTTACCGGGAAACGCTGAATTACCTGTTCAGCCAATTGCCGATGTACCAACGCATCGGACATGCCGCATACAAAGCTGACCTTAATAACACTATTGAAATTTGCCGATTGCTTGGCAATCCTGAAAAATTTCTTAACAAACGCTGCATCCATATTGCCGGAACAAATGGCAAAGGTTCTACTTCTCACTTTTTGGCTTCAATTCTGCAATCTGCAGGCTACAAAACAGGGCTTTATACTTCCCCGCACCTGAAAGATTTCAGGGAACGGATAAAAATAAACGGTAAAATGATTCC
>SXGT01547257.1_pt1 | contig 11604 bp, 7 predicted proteins | sample 3176221 | NCBI WGS metagenome assembly SXGT01 (sample SAMN11356862, study PRJNA531348) | freshwater metagenome | isolation source: freshwater sample F1-120 | place: China: Fuxian Lake, Yuxi | collected 2017-12-25
CCCGCCAGCACTGGTCGGGGGAGCAACACGAGCGTGCCACCGTTGGAAATATCTCCGGTCAGGCCATCGATGGCATCCGTGTGTCGCTGACTAGAATTTCCGGGCTGCAGTCGCACTCGCGTGCGAATCACCATACGCTCACTCGATCGTTGCTTGAGAATGGCCTGCGAGTTGTTGGCCTCGAGGTCCCCCAACGACGCCAAGGCGTCGGTCAGGGCAAACATATCGTTGTTTTGTGTGTTGACGTCAAACATTCGTAATCCCTCCCGGGTCGGACCGGTCTTGGCGCCACATCGCGCAATCGGCCCCATGGGTAATGCCAAACGGTTGCCGGCGGTCGGCATGGGACACGCGCGACGCTGGCGGACGCAGGGCGGGGTTCCGCGGTGAGTCCGTGCAAATGTAGGTCATTCCGTGCGCATGGGGGCATCGTAGAGACGACGGAGGCGGGCGGGCCTGGAGTCCGCTGGTGAGGACTGTATCAGCCGTGTCGATACTGCGGCCAGATGCCATCGATCAACGGGAGCATTTTTCGTTGGGCTGCACCGTTGGGGCAGATCGGACGTTGGGGGTCTGCAACCAGGGGTGCGATGCGCTCCACCCCTGGCTGACTCGTCTGGCCCCTGCGGGCAACGCCGTGACGGATTATTTACGCTCGTTTCCAGGCTCCCGCCAGGGACCGAGCGAAAACTACAAGCACGAAGCGCAAGCGAGTGAGTCCCACGCACATTCACGGGCGGACAAGCCGCCCGTGGCACCCAAAGATATGGCACCCCACCCAAGGATGTGGTACCCAAACTGAAAGGTGTGACACCCGTATTGTTTGGTACGACGAGCGCTCTGCCCGGGAATACACGGATGGGGAAAACCGAAAATCCAGGCGAATTGGCTAAAACAGTGTATTTGGCGAACAATCGAAACGAAATGTGTATTGCCTCGCGGGCTTGTACATACGATACTTAAGGTAGAGAGAGTGACGGATGGGAGGGTTGTTCAGCGACCTACCCGGGCTCGGCTGGCGCCCATCGGACGTTCTTTGCCAATCTCTACACATTCACACCCGCGCAAGTCTGGCGAGCGGGGCAGGTCCTGTTCTTGGTCGGGACTGTTCGACGTGCCGTTGGCGGACGGTCGGAACGCCTTGTGCCACGCGATCCTGCTTCGTGCAACATGTATGGCCGTCGGTCGCTTGCTGGGAGGTCGAGGGGGTGTGGGAGCGATTGGGGACGCTGTCACGGTTTGGCTTGAGCATCGGTACCGGTCCAACAACAAGAGGAGCGGGAGGAGACATGATGCCATTTGGCCGCAACATTTTGACATTCGTCGGCGAGAAACAGAACCTAGAACAGTTCCATCGCGAGAATTGGACGGGGTCGTTCGAGGAGTACTTGGACATTGTGCGTGAGTATCCGCGCGTCACGCGGAATGCGTTCCAGCGTGTCTACGACATGATTTTGTCTTATGGTGTGGACACGTATGAGGACTTGCGAGAGACCCGCACGCATTATCGCTTTTTCGACGATCCCGATCACGAGGGTCGCGACGCCGTGTTCGGGCTGGATGAACTGTTGGAAAGCCTCGTGAACGCCTTCAAGAGTGCCGCCCGCGGGTACGGCATCGAGCGTCGTGTGTTGCTGTTGCATGGCCCCGTGGGGAGCAGCAAAAGCACGATTGCGAGGCTCCTGAAAAAGGGATTGGAACGATACAGCACGGCCGACGACGGACGGCTTTACACCCTTGGCTGGTCCGATCCCGACACGGGAGATGTGCATTGGTGTCCCATGAACGAGGAACCGCTGCATTTGGTCCCCGAAACCTTTCGTGAGGAGGTAGCGGCGCGCCTTAATGAGGGCCGCTCACCGGATGACTACCAAGTGTCCATCACGGGTGAACTGGATCCCTATTGCCGTTTCATGTACGCCGAGCGCCTGCGCCAGTACGGCGGGGACTGGACCCGCGTCGTAGGAGACGTGCGTGTCAAGCGGCTACTGCTCAGCGAGCAGGATCGGGTGGGGATCGGTACGTTCCAACCGAAGGATGAGAAGAATCAGGATTCCACCGAACTGACCGGTGACATCAACTATCGCAAGATCGCCGAGTTGGGGACTGACAGCGACCCGCGGGCCTTCAACTTCGACGGTGAGTTCAACATCGCCAATCGAGGCATTATCGAATTCATCGAAGTCCTAAAATTGGATGTGGCATTTTTATACGATTTGTTGGGGGCGAGCCAAGAGCATAAGGTGAAGCCCAAGAAATTCGCGCAAACGGATATTGACGAAGTCATTCTGGGGCATACCAATGAGCCGGAGTACAAGCGATTGCAAAACAACGAGTTCATGGAGGCCCTGCGCGATCGAACCGTGAAGATTGATGTCCCCTACGTCACCCGGCTGCGCGATGAGATCAAAATCTATGAGAAGGACTTCAATAGTCGGCGCGTTAAGGGCAAGTTTGTGGCTCCGCACACGATCGAGATGGCCGCCATGTGGGCCGTGCTCACTCGCTTAGAGGAGCCCAAGAACGCCCATTTGTCGCTATTGCAGAAATTGAAGCTCTACAACGGCAAATCGCTCCCCGGTTACACCGAGGAGAATATCAAGGAATTGAAGTCGGAGGCCGTCAACGAAGGGATGCTGGGCATTTCCCCTCGTTACGTGCAAGACAAGATCTCCAACGCGCTCGTGGCACACCCCGATGCGCATTCCGTCAACCCCTTCATGGTGCTCAATGAACTGGAATCGGGCTTGAAGCATCATTCGCTGATCACCAGCGAGGAACTCCGCGCCCGCTATCGCGAGCTCTTGGGGATTGTCAAGGAAGAATATGAGAATATCGTCAAGAACGAGGTGCAGCGGGCGATTGCAGCCGATGACGACGCCCTCAAGCGGCTCTGCGGGAACTATATCGATAACGTCAAGGCCTACACCCAACGCGAAAAGGTCAAGAACAAATTCACAGGCCAGTATCAGGAACCGGATGAGCGTTTGATGCGCTCGATCGAGGAGAAGATCGATATTCCGGACAGTCGCAAAGACGATTTCCGACGTGAGATCATGAACTATATCGGGGCCCTGTCGATCGACGGCAAGATGTTCGACTACCGAACCAACGAGCGCCTCTACAAGGCGCTGGAGCTGAAGCTGTTTGAGGATCAGAAAGATACGATCAAACTCTCCAGCCTCGTCTCGAAGGTGGTCGACGCGGATACGCAGGCCAAGATCGACATTGTCAAAGGTCGCTTGATTCGAGATCACGGCTACGACGATGAAAGTGCCACCGATGTGCTGAATTATGTGGCCAGCATCTTCGCCCGAGGTGACGCAAAGTCCAATTGATCGCGAGAGGCAGGGCCGCGACATGGTATTGAGTATCGAGCGAGATGTGACGCGATTCCGACAGATTGTCCGCGGCAAGATCCGTGACAATCTGCGCAAGTACATCACCCATGGCGAAATGATTGGTCGGCAGGGGGGGGACTTGGTCAGTATCCCCATTCCCCAGTTGGATGTCCCTCACTTTCGCTATGGCCGCAACGGCAACGGCGGCGTCGGCCAAGGGGACGGCGAAGTCGGCAAGGCTCTGGGGCCCGGTCAGCCGGGTGCGGATGGCGCTGGGGCCGGAAGTGAACCGGGCGCTCATGTGCTCGAGGTAGAAGTGACTCTGGAAGAATTGGCCGAATTGCTGGGGAGCTCGCTCGAATTGCCCCACATCGAACCCAAGGGGAATCCACACCTGGCTGAGGAACGCGTCAAGTATGACAGCATTCGCCGTTCCGGTCCGGAATCGCTGCGGCACTTCAAGCGTACCTATGTGCAGGCCCTGCGCCGCCAATTGACGACAGGCGATTACAATCCCGATCGGCCCCGTATCATCCCCGTGAAGGAAGATAAACGGTATCGCAGTTGGTCGACGCAAACCCAGCCGCGAGCGAGCGCGGTCATTATCTATCTCATGGATGTCTCGGGATCCATGACCGACGACCAGAAGAGCATTGTGCGAACGGAGGCGTTTTGGATCGACACTTGGCTGAAGAGCCAATACCAGGGGCTGGAGCGACGCTTCATCATCCACGATGCCATTGCCCGGGAGGTGGATGAGCACACTTTCTATCACACTCGCGAAAGTGGCGGTACACGTATTAGCTCCGCCTACACCTTGTGCGGCGAATTGATCGATCGCCAGTTTCCCGTCACACACTGGAATATCTACGTCTTTCAATTCTCGGACGGTGACAACTGGGGGGAAGATAATCGGCAGAGCCTCAACCTGCTGCAGAAAAAACTGCTGCCGTGCTGCAATCTGTTCTGTTACGGTCAGGTGGAGAGCCCCTACGGCAGCGGCGATTACTTGCGTGTGTTGGAGTCCCAATTTGGGAAGCAGCACGAAACCGTTATTTTGTCCGATATCAAGGATCGGGACTCCATTTACGACTCGATTAGGACCTTTTTGGGGACAGGACGTTAATCATGTCCGTTGCCATGTCAACCCTGCCGGCTTCCTTGGTGGCGATCCAGTCGCAACTGGAGGACCGCGCGCGACAGTATGGGTTGGACTTCTTTCCCACGCTCTTCGAACTCGTCGACGTCGATCAGTTAAATGCCGTGGCGGCGCGGGGGGGATTTCCCACTCGCTATCCCCACTGGCGCTTCGGCATGGAGTACCAACAACTGGCACGTGGCTATCGCTATGGGCTGCAAAAAATCTATGAGTTGGTGATCAATAACGATCCCTGTTACGCATACCTGCTGAACAGTAACTCCATGACGGACCACATGATGGTCATCGCTCATGTCTACGGACACGGAGATTTTTTCAAGCACAACGCTTGGTTCAGCCAGACGAACCGCAAGATGATGGATGTCATGGCGAATCATGGACAGCGCATCGCCCGCTACATGGACCGCTTTGGCGTCGAGGAGGTGGAGACTTTCATCGATGCCTGCTTGAGCCTGGAAAATCTGATCGATATCCACTCACCATTTATCCGACGAGTGGAAGCGGAGTCCCGGCCGCAACTTGCCGCCGCCGACGAAGGCTCCGATCATGCTCCAGCCGCCACTCGATTTCAATCCAAACCGTATTTAGATCGCTACGTCAACCCGCCAGCCGCCATCGCCCGCGAACAACACGAACTCGCACGTCAGCATGCCGAACCGATGCGGGTGCCCCGCGAGCCCACCCGGGACGTGCTGCTCTTCCTGTTGCAACATGCACCGCTCAAGACTTGGCAGGCGGATGTGCTGTCCATGATCCGGGACGAGGCTTACTACTTCGCCCCCCAGGCGCAGACCAAGATCATGAATGAGGGTTGGGCCACCTACTGGCACTCCACCATCATGACCCAACACGGGCTCATGCATCAGGGGGATGTCATCAGCTACGCGGATCATACCTCGGGAACTTTGGCCAGCGCCCCCATGCGGCTCAATCCGTACAAACTTGGCCTGGAACTGTTTCGCGATATCGAGGATCGCTGGAATCGCGGCTGTTTCGGGCGAGAGTACGACGCGTGTGACCATCTGACCGATCGCCGTCGGTGGGATTCTGGCGCCGGGCAAGGACGCGAGAAAATATTCGAGGTCCGACGGATCCATAACGACTTGACCTTTATCGATGAGTTCTTGACCCTCGATTTTTGCCAACGTACCAAAATGTTCTCCTTCGGGTATCGCGAGGCATCCGGTCAGTATGAGATTGAAAGCCGCAAGTTCGAGGTCATAAAGCAACAATTATTGTTTAGCTTGACCAATTTGGGACGACCACTCATCGATGTGGTCGATGGCAACCATAAGAATCGTGGGGAACTGTACCTGCGTCATCAATTCAATGGACCGGAACTGAAAGTCCAGGACGCGCAGGATACCTTGGTGCGTCTGCACCAATTGTGGCAGCGTCCCGTATCCATCGAATCCGCCCTAGAGGGCTGCGTGTGCGTGCTGTCCTTTGACGGATCCGAACACCACATCGACAAAACGGGCCGCCCCGTTGCATCGGCGGATTCCGCTCAAGGAGATTCTTCACCATGACCGACCTCACAACGATCCGCCAGCGGTTGAATCAGGAGTTGGATCAGCTTTCGTCGGGACATGCCGGAGCGACACTGGGGGACGTGCGCGTGGACCTGCTAGAGGAGACCTGTGTCGTCGCTTTGGTAGCCGTGGATAGCATCGGTTGCGCCTTCGAGCAGTTATCGGTGGAGACGCCGCGGCTCAATCAGGCAAGTGCCGATCAGCTGCGAGCACTTACCGATGCGCTAGCCCAACGGCTGACCTACCTGTTGGAGCCCGTCCGCATCATGGAAGTCGATACGCAGCTCCCCGCTGTGCAAATGCGGTCCGATCCGCCTGAAGTGGAGGATCACGAACGACGCTACTATGAATTGACGGCCCATCGGTCTGGCATTCAGGTGCGTAGGTACCGGAAAACGAGCGGCGAACCACGTCAGGTTATTCCCGCTCAGGTCACTCGAGAAGTACTCGCCCGGCTGATCAGCGACATGCTGGCAACGATCCTCTCGTCTGACACGTACTCCGCCTGAGGTCAGGCGGCCCGTAGCACCCATGGGATCCCGCTGGCACCTACTGTTGTGACCCGGTGTACCCATTATCGAGCCGGATCGTCTCGATGCTGACGGTGACAAGTGGTGCAATTGTTGACGAGCTGGTCCCATGGTTTGTGAGGGGGACCCGCCGACCATTCCGCCTCCCCCGTGGCATCCGCAGCCCGAACTCGAAGTCGCTTCTCCAATTCTGCCGCGAGGGACTCGCCGGACCGCATCAAGTCGCCAAATGATTCTGGTGCTTCTTGTGTTTCCTTCGTTCGCAATAACTCCGTGAAGTGCTCCCGCAGCAAGAGTGCCTGGTGAGCAGCGTCTCGCTCGGGATGCTCTGGTTGGGGCCGCCAGTCGGCCTCGGCAATTGCCGTGAGCGAATCGAATACCCGTTCGATTTCAACCATCGCCTCCGCCATCGGTGGGAGCGGAACACGTTCGCGAAATTCAACCTGCAAGTCGCGAAGTGCCGAATCGTCGATCCGAGCCGCTTGGACCACCGACGCAAAAAGTCCGCGATAGTCTGGACTGGTTCCAGCTGTGGCCAATAGGGTCGGCCCGTCTTCGGGACGGACCAACCCAGTCGCGATGCAGGCAACGGCTGCGGCTGCGGGGCTGCGGTGCTTGCCGTGATGGCAATGGATGTAGATGGGACCGGGCAGCTCGCGCACAGCCTTCGCCAGTTCCATGCCTCGCTGCTTCGAAATACCATCATAGCCATGTGGAAGATGCACATACCGCATCCCAAATCGTCGCGCGCGTGCTGCGTCCGGCTGTGCGCCATCCACGCTGATCAAGGTGCGCACGCCTAGCGACTGTAAGGCCCGAAAGGCCTGATCGTCGGCCGGAATTCCTCCGGATACGACGTGGGCGTGGTGACGCACGGCATTGGGAATGCTCGGCAGGTCCAGTTGCGCGAGCGTGGCCGCATGGGAAGCCTGTTGGGGTGGTCGCTGTCCGTCCTGGTTCGCTCGACTGCAACCGATGCCGCCGCCGAGCGCCCAAACGAGGAGCAAATAGCGTGAGTTCATCATTGCAGGCCCCGTGTTCGGTCAGGACGCGGCTACTCTGGTTGCAGTCGAAATTGTGCCAGAACCGGGTTGTGGTCGGATCCCGTCAACTCGACGTCACCATGTCGCACCTGATAGGAACCGGCCACATAACGAGCGGCCATGGTGGATGACGCCAAGATAAAATCGATCATGTCGCCGTCGGCCGATCGGTTGTAGGTGATTCGATCTGCTTCCGGGAGTTCATGCCAGAAAGAGACGAGTGCCTGCCCCTCAACTGAGCCGCGCAGCGTCCGCAAGGTGGTGCTGTCCCACCCGTCGTTAAAGTCTCCGCAGACCAGATAGGGGGTGCGCGGATTCTGCTGCTCAAAACGATCTAGGATGCGCCGCGCCAACGCGGCCTCGCCCTCGCGAATCGAAGCGGAGGTCTTCGCATCGCCGTGTTGGCTCTTCAGATGAGTGACGAACACGTAGAACTCCTGCCCCGGGGTCGGGTCGATGCGAACCTGTAAAAAGTCGCGCATAAAGGACGTTCCTCCTCGCCCTGCCCCCTGGTTTTGCAGATGCCGATGGGTTGTCACGGGTCCCACCGGGAATCGCGACAGAAGCGCGACATCGATGCCGCGCCCATCGTTCCCTTCAACCAGAACCACCTCTCGGTACTTCATGTCTGCAAGTTGTTCGCGATTGAACGTTTCCAAGACGCCACGATTCTCAACCTCCATCACGGCCAGCACATCGGCGTCGATTTCGCGAATGCTGGAGGCGAGTGCCTTTAAAGCTGCCGCCGGTTTAGTTTCGGTGTTCTCATCTTCCGCATACGGGTCATCGTGATCATCGAACAGATTTAGGATGTTGTACGTCGCGATGGTCACAACACTAGGATTCCGTTTTGGTCGTGCGATATGGTTCACTCGCGGCGGGTTCCAGTCTGCGGAGATTTCCTGCACATGAGCTGCGGAGGTCACGCGCAGGTTTGCCTTGCCGCGGTAGTCATACAATCGGCCACGGATGGTAATCCGTTTGTCGCTAAGGGTATCCTCAGGTGGCCTTTCAAATTGCGCGGCAACCTTCTTGTTGATAAATGCCGTCAATTTCGCGCCGCGATTTCCTTCTGAAAACTCCAGGAAGACCTGCCCCGCACTACTGCGGCTCGCGCGACTGACGTGCCCGTAAACCACAACCTCTCGTCCCATGTACTGTGGAAACTCTTGCCATTCGATGATAGGGAGGCCGTGGAGGTTGGCGGTCGGGGCAGGGGCGGAATCGGATTCGCTGGACGACGTAATGACGGCCGGCGAATTTGGCTGTACGGCTGCCGGAGGCGATGACGGCTCACAACCAAGCGTGGCCGCGATCCCGAGGAGTTGCAGGATCCATGCGACGTGTCGTGGAAACAGATGACCATCCATGTGTACAACAGAGCCTCGGGGCTTGGGTGTGGTGTCTTGAGGTGTTTGTCCCCTTTCCGATTGTACGGCACCAGCTGCCTGACGTGAAGTCGTTTCCCACTTGCAACCCCAGGATGCCTGTCCGACAATACAAGTTCCAACCGATTTCCCATTGGGCAATACGGTTCGCGGTCGTTCACTATGGCGCTCAATTGGCTATTTCTCGGAATTTTATTTGCATGAACACAACTTCAACGAGTTCCTCATCAACCGGCCTCCCCTTCGCGGATCGATTGACGCAGGCTGTCCGGGCTTGTCGGGCCCCGGTGGTCGTCGGTTTAGACCCGCGTGTGGCCCAACTGCCAGCTTGCCTGACCAAGGATGGCGTCACCGACGACCCACGTCACGCGGCTCAGGCCATACGCAACTTTTGCTGCGGAGTCGTGGATGTCGTCGCGTCTCTGGTGCCGGCGGTGAAGCCGCAAGCGGCCTTCTTCGAGCAATTGGGTCCAGCAGGCATGCAGGCCTTGGCTGACGTGATCGCATACGCCCGCGACCGCGGTGTCTTGACGATTCTCGATGGCAAACGAGGGGACATCGGATCAACGGCGGAAGCCTATGCCGATGCCTATTTGGGGCCGCACACCAGCTTGTGGGGCGCGGATGCGCTGACCATCAATCCGTATTTAGGGAGCGACAGTATTTTGCCGTTTGCGACGACAGCTGAACAACGGGGGGCGGGATTGTTTGTGTTGGTGAAGACCTCGAATCCGGGTGGAGGCGAGTTTCAAGACTTGGTCTGCGACGGTCTTCCCGTCTACGAGCACGTCGGCCGCATGGTCGAGCGGATGAACGAGTCCAGCGCCGCATTGAGCAGCTGCGGCTATGGGGTGCTGGGCGCCGTTGTGGGGGCTACTTATCCCGAGCAGCTGGTGACGATGCGGGGTGCCATGCCGCGTACTTGGCTGTTGGTGCCGGGATTCGGCAGCCAGGGAGGGCGGGCGCGTGATGTGGCCGGCGCCATGGATGCCAACGGCCTGGGGGCCATTGTCAACAGTTCGCGCGATATCATCTTCGCCTATCGCCGCTCGGAGTATCGCGATCGATTTGGCGAAGCGAAGTGGCAATCGGCTGTGGAGGCTGCCACACGCGATATGATCGACAGCCTCCGCGCCGATACCACAGCCGGTCGACTCTAGTGGCATAGGCTTCCAGCCTGTGTCGTCTACGCCTTTTCTTCGCTTTCACGGCTGGCACGAGAGCCGCCGTACGCGCGGAACATACCCCAGAGCCAACCCAATTGACTGGTAGCGGCCACGGACCAGGCGGCCGAGCTTTCCGCACGGTATACGGGTTCCGATGGTTCCGCGGTTGCGACGGATGACTCGCTCCCGGCTGCAGTGCCGACGCCCGTCACTACCAGTTCCTGACTTGGTTTCAATTCACCGTCTTCAGAGAAGTCAAACGACGACCAGTCGGTCGAGGGTCGTGGCAGATTGCTGGAGATGTTTCCGATGAACGACAGCGTCTTGGCTCCGTTGGCTTCCGCAATCAGGTTGTGCACGGCGTCCAATGTGAGGTCTTCGATGTTGTCCGACATAACGGCGTCCGTAGCATCTTCACGCGAGGAACTCTCCGAGTCCAGCTTAAGCTCACTATCCGAGCCCTCTGGTGCGTCGACGAGTAGATTCCCTTCCTCCGATTGGAAGAAGGATTCGGTGTCGACGGACTTATCCGCGAACTGCAGGGATTCGATGTTCACGACCTGGTCCGTGCCATCAATGCCGCGTGTGTCGGTGATGGTCAAGGAGCCATCCTTGTTCGCGGTGATCTTGTAATCCGCAAGATTGCCGGACAGCTGCAACTGATCGGTTCCCACTCCACCATCCAAGTGGTCATCACCCCGACCCGCAACGAGTATGTCTTGCCCCGCTCCGGCCTGCACGGCATCCTGGCCCTCACCGCCGACGAGATAGTCGTTGCCGGAACCGCCGGACAGCGTGTCATTGCCAGTACCCGAGTTGATTTCGACGTCGGCCACCGATTGTGTCGCATCGAACGTGTTGTTGGCGGTTGAACCTGCAGCGTTGACTCGCTCGATGCTCGACTTCGCTAGATTGACTTGAAAGGCATCGCTGCCTTGTACCACTACCTGGTCCCGTCCATCACCTCCATGGAACCCAGTATCCTGGGCATCGAGGTATAGGGTGTCGTCGCCGGCTCCACCATCGAGTTGATCGGCGCCGATGCCGCCGACGAGCATGTCATTACCACTTCCGCCGGCAAGTACGTCATCACCCAAGCCACCGTAGATGGTGTCATTGCCCGACCCGCCGTCGATGGTATCATTTCCGGCGCGGCCATCGAGCGTATCGTTGGCATTGCCACCGGTGATGGTGTCAATCGCGGAACCGCCAGTGACTCGTACATCGGTCGTGGCACCGCTGGCGTCAAAATTGTTGTTGGCGGTTGAGCTTCTTGCGTCGACTCGCTCAATACTGGACTTCGCCATTTGCAGATTGACGGACTGATTGCCCGATACATTAGCCCGATCGTATCCGGACCCGCCGTCGACAACGGTGTCTTGGGCGTCGATGTAGAGCGCATCGTCGCCGTCGCCGCCGCTCAATTGATCAGCGCCCGCCTGGCC
>SXGT01449878.1_pt1 | contig 11603 bp, 11 predicted proteins | sample 3176221 | NCBI WGS metagenome assembly SXGT01 (sample SAMN11356862, study PRJNA531348) | freshwater metagenome | isolation source: freshwater sample F1-120 | place: China: Fuxian Lake, Yuxi | collected 2017-12-25
CAGCGGTCAGCCAGTTCAACCGTGTTGGTCAGCTGCTCGGGGTGAAACTGTCGCCAATTGGAGACACTCTGCGGCGAGCGGAAGTGGAACTCGCCGGTGAGCCGTTTCTCGGGATGCTGCTGTTTGAGCAGAGTCAGCGTGCGGATGCTCTGGACCACATCGTATTTCCAGCGTTCGGCAGCACCGGAGTAGTGGACGGGTTGATGGAGAACGACAGGATGGTTGCAGGAACCTTTTTTTAGCTCTTCGGTGCTGACGACTCCCCGGTAGAAGCGCGAGGGAAAGTGGTTGGAGAAGTGTTCATTCAACCCGACCGCCAGCAATCCTTCCGTCATCCCGTCAAGCTTGGGTGTCGTCATTGAGAGCAGCCGGCAGAGGTTGTGGTAGCCGGTGGAGTTCTGCACGTAGAGGCAGAGCGTGTGGCCTTCAATCTTCAACTCTGCCCCAATCAACGGCTTCACCCCGGCTTTCTTGGCGAGCAACGAGAACTCCACCGCTCCATGCAGGTTCGGATCGGTCAAAGCAACGGCGGGCAGTTGATGCTGCCTAGCCAATGAAACGATGGCTGCTGGCGAGAGGGTGGAATCCAGAAACGAGTAGTGGCTGTGGACGTTGAGCGGGACGTAGGTGGCAACGGCGGGCTGCTTGCGAACGACAATGTTGATGGCCGGTCGCAGTTTGGGCAGTGGAACGGCAACCTTCACGCCCTTCAGCACAAAGTCGTGGCCCCGGAGAATCACCCCCTTGCCGTTCTTCTGCCTCAGCTCATCCACCGCGCTGGCCAATCTTCTCCGCGCCTCCTGTTGGTTTGCTTCACCGTCCAACGACAACTCCGAACGAAACAGCCCGTCGTAAACATTCGACAGTTTCAGCGACACCATCCGGAGGCTGACCCTTCGCCTCCACGCCTTCCGGAGCAACGTGTGGAGCTTGCTGTAGAGGTCGGTTTCGAGGTCGGTGGGTTCATTGAGGCTTTCCCCGCACTGGTCCTCGGCAAAGTCGTTGTAGCGGATTTTTACGGTGAGGGTTCGGACCGTCTTGCCATCGCCACGGACGTTAGCCATCAAGTTGTCGGACATGGTTCGCAGTGTCGCCTCAACGAACTCCTCATCGGTCTGATCAGCAGCGAAGGTCTGCTGCTCACCGTAGGACTTGGCGGGGGCGCTGACGGGAACCAACGGACGTTCGTCGATGCCGTTGGCGAACTGCCGCAACACAACGCCCTGCCTGCCCATCAACAGTTCGAGCAGGTCCACCGGTGTTCCTGCTATCTGGCCTATCATCGCCAACCCGGCCGCGTTCAACCGTTCCGCGTTCTTGGGTCCAATCCCGGGCAGCCACTTGTTCGGCAGCGGGTGGAGGAAGCTGATTTCATCGCCGGGAGGTATGTGGGTGAATGCCGCCGGCTTGTGGAGCTTGGAGGCAATCTGGCTGACCAGCTTGTTGACGCCGATGCCCTCGCTGACGCTGATCTTCAACGACTGCCCGATGGCGTCGCGGATCTTCGTCGCCACCTCAACAGCCGGCTTCCTGACAGCAGTGAGATCGAAGTAGCCCTCATCAATCGAACTTTGCTCGACGTCCGGGGTGAAGTCGTAGGCGTAGCTGAACATCCACTGGCTGAAGCGCTCGTATTTCTCGAAGTCGCCCGGCAACACGATCAGCTTAGGGCACAGTTTTCGCGCCCTGACGGTTGGCATCGGGGTGAAGACGCCAAACTTCCGTGCTTCGTAGCTGGCCGACGCGATGATGCCCCGTTTCTCGCCACCCACGGCCACCGCCTTCCCTCGCAGTCGTGAATCAGCCGCCTGCTCAACGGAGGCGAAGAAGGCGTCGGCGTCCAAGTGGACGATGGTTCGCATGAGGGGGACGGGATAGCACGGTGGGTCGGACAACCGCTGTCTCTGCCTCACTTCGCTCGCCGAATGACCAGCTTGAGCACGCCTTGGATGACGAGTTCGTGGGCGGGGAGGAGGTCGGGGTATTTCGGGTTCTCGGCCTTGAGGTAAGGCTTTGAACCGCGCAGCAAGAAGGTTTTCAGCGTGCTTTCACCGTCAATCAACGCCGCCACCACATCGCCAGGCTTGGGGGTGGCCCCGTGTTCGAGGATGACCATGTCGCCGTCAACGATGTGCTTGCCGACCATGGAATCACCGCGCACTTCCAACGCGAACGTCCGGGGAGTTGGCTTGAAGTTGAGCGTGCCGATGTCGATGGAGACGCAGCCCTTGGCTTCCTGCGTGCGATCTTGAGGGAGGCCGGCAGGGATGGAGCCGAACATCGGGATGTCGAAGACTCGGCGGCGAAGCGAATGCAGCCGGGAAACAACCTTCAACGCCCTTGCCTTGCCGTCGCTGGCTTCGAGGAACCCCTTCTGCCGGATTAGCCGCAGGTGCTCGGCGACCGCGTTAAGGCTGCGGAACCCGAAGTGCCGGCCGATTTCGGCCAGCGTGGGCGTGTTGCCGGCCTGCTCCTGCTCCCGGTGGATGTAGTCGAAGACTTGCTGCTGGCGGCGCGTGAGGGATGGCATACTGAACACAATTACAGTATCGGGTCTCGCCCCACCGTCAACGCGGAGTTGTTCACATCGGAGAGCCGCCATGTCAGCAGCGGCTTGCTCGTCGCCGGAGACGATGAGCGCGGAGGAGACCAGGGCAGCTTCCGGGAGTGGTTACTCCTCGAAGAGTTGTGGAAACTTGCTTCGCAGATCTGCCTTCTCGGCATCGGCAGGGAAACGCGTTTTCATCCACGAAGCCGCCATCTCGCTGGTGCCCTTCTCACTGTCCCTCAATGCGCGGTGTGCCAGAGGCAGGAAAGTCTCCCGACTAGGGAGAGTGAAGAAGGCCGCCGTATACGCCCGCATGCGTATGTCTGGATCGGAGTTGAGCGTTAGCGCGATGAGTTCGGGTAACAAGGATTGCGCGTCCGTCCCATATACCATGAAGCCAGTCACTGCCACGTATTGCAAATCGCGGCCCTCATCAAAGCGAAACCGTATCCAACTTTGACGCCCCAGCATTCGGTTCAACCACTGGTTCATGCTGCTCGGTTTCTCGGTGAGCCAGCGGCGCAGACACGGTAGCGCCCGATCACCGATTCCTACGAATGCCTCGGCGATCTCCCCATCGCTGAGAGTCGAACGGCGACCGTCACCCAGTTCAAACCGGTTATTAGTATCATACGCATCAAGCCACTCCGACAAGCGATGCCCGTTCCAGACCGGTTCACGCGGCAGCGACACACAGACCGCCAAGCCCAGCAGGATGGCTGCTGCCATCGCATGCCGAGCGTGCGGTCGAAACGGCACCTTGTTCGGAACGTTCATTCGCTCGCCGTTGCGAAACTGGGACTCCATGGGCGACCCGCCGCTTGTGCTGATTCCTGCGACTCAGGACATTCCTGCGGTGTGGGTCCTCAACCCTTGGAGTTGTTCACCGCCTACTTCTTCTCCTCAACGGACTCCAACACCTTCAACTGCTCCTTCGTCTCCAGCACGATCTGCGCCCGCTTCTGGTATTCGCTCACCTTGCCGGTCACGCGCACGGTCTTGCCCTCCAGCTTCTCCACGTCTTCGAACTTGCTGAAGTTTGAGGAGAAGATCACCAAGGTCAGCTCCTGCTTGGGAAACCGCGCCCCGAGGTTGAGGCGGACGATTTTCTCGGTCTTGTTCACCTCGGCGACCTTGGCCTCGATCGTGACAGTTTCACCAACTTTGCCCTTGGCGTCCTTGGCGGGGAGCACGTCTGGCCTCTTCTCCTTGTCCTGCGCGTGGAGCGCGGCAAGCGGGAGCAGGAGAGAAAGGGCAAGCAGGAGTGGTTTCATGGACGAGAACTTGCCAGCTTGAGGCGGAGTGGCAACGGGAAAAGAAGGTGGGCATTCACCACAGTTTCTGAGCGCGGGGAATCTCGAACTTGTCCTGCACTTGCCGCGGCAGGTCCGGGTAAAAGTCTAAGCCAGTCAGCTGCTCGATCTCCCGCACGTTCGTCAGAAATTGTGACAACGGCTCCTGTCCCGTCGCCGTCTGCGGCGCGATGAACGACAGCACGCGGGGTTGGCCGTTCTCCTCGTCGAGGATGATGCGATAGAACGCCGTTGGCACATCCACGCCGCTTGGCAGCTTCTTTACTTCGCCCGCGAACACCGGCCCGGTCACCACCCACACCCGCTCCAGTCTCACGGCAAAGTCGTTAGCCTCCTTCTCCTCCAGCACCCGCCACCAGATGCGATTCAGGTCCGGGGACTGAGGCGCTATGTTGCTCATCAGGAACGTCTCCCTTTGCGCTTCAGAACCATAGCGCGTGGCAATGGCGTAGTTTGGGGCCATGTGCCCCCGGTCATAGCCGCTGTTGCTGTAGTCCTGGTGGGTGACGCCGATCATGGTGCGGGTGTCGGTGAGGAACTTGCTCAGACGCTTCCCCGACGGACCCCGCGTGATGCTGGAGATCGAGAAGCTCACCCAGGCCGGATTTCTGCGGGCTTCGCAGTAGCCGCTGAGATAACCGATGTTCGTCAGCACGATCACTGGATGTCCGTAGCCGGCGGCGTTGGGCAGACCGCCATAGATGCGCAGTTCACGGGAATCCGCTTGCGTGGTGGCGCGACCAGACGTGCGGTTCCGCTCTACTACCAGCGCCCAGACCACGGCCGTGATCAGGGCGGCGACGAACAAGAGCACTGCAATGGCGACGATGAGCCGTTGCTTGCGCGAAGAGTTGGGTGTCTCCGGGCCGGATTCGTTCACGGTGGCAAATGTCGGGAGTGGCCCACGTTCAGCGTAAAACTCTCAACAGCCCGCGTTCAGTCAACCACTCCAGGGAGCGCTTCTGCCAGGCATCCCATTCCTCGCCCTTGTAGCCGTTGTAACCGTGGTTGCCTTTGGGGAACTCTTGGAACTCCGCTGGAACACCCTTGGCCTTGAGCGCGTCGTAAAACATCTGGCTGTGCGCTACCGGCACGACCGCATCCGTCCTGGCGTGAGTCAGGAACGCTGGGGGTGTGTTGTCGGTAACCTGCTTCTCGTTGGAGAACAACTCCATGAGCTCGGCCGTTGGGGATGGCCCGAGCAGATTCCTGCGGGAGCCACCGTGCGTCTTCTCGCCCATGGTGATCACCGGGTAAACGAGCACCATAAAGTCTGGCCGGCAACTTTGCCGCTCGACTGGGTCCGCCGCCTGAGGATTGCCGGCGTCGAAGTGCGTTCCTGCCGTCGAGGCGAGATGCCCGCCGGCCGAGAACCCAACGATCCCAATCTGGCTTGGCTCGATTTTCCACTCGGCGGCGTGGGAGCGAACCACGCGGATGGCCCGCTGCGCATCCAGCATCGGACGATGGTAATTGCCGGCCGGCAGCCGGTATTCCAGCACCACGCCGGCGATGCCGTGGGCGTTGAGCCACCGGGCAATGCCGTGGCCTTCGCCTTCTACGACGCGCCCGCCATAGCCGCCGCCGGGACAGATCACCATTGCGACTCCCGTCGCCAGACCGGGCTCAGGCAAATGCACCGTGATGGGCACCTTGACCTTCTCCGACTTTCCTTCACCGAGCGGAGCCTCGTCTGGCCAGAGGAATAAGCGCAGGGGTTCGCCCGCCGCGGCCGCAGCCGTCCAGCAAGTGACCACAGCGAACAGAATTAGCGCCCCCGCCAGTCGACGGGGTTGGATGATGTGTCGCATGGGTGCAAGGACGGCCCGCCTGGCGAGTTGTTCCCGAGGTCAAACCAAACAACCCAAGTGCGGAGGCTACCCGCGCTCGCCAGACGGACCAATAATGGTGACGAGCCGAAACTGTCAGACAGCCAGGCACTGCGCCAGTGCAAACCGGGCTTGGCAGGCAGCGGCGACTGGGCACACTGGCCGCGTGGAATTCAGTCATGAAGACCGGATGGCATTACAGCGGGCGCAGGGCTGGATGGAACTGCGTCTGCCTCTGGAAGCCAACGAGGAGCTGGACGAGATTCACCCGGCCATGAGAGCGCATCCCCAAGTGCTCAAACTGCGCTACTCCATTTTCTCCGCCGCGAAGAAGTGGGACATGGCGCTGGAGATTGCCAACTGCCTGCACCGCGAATTGCCCGACGACCCCTACGGCGGGGTTCATGCAGCCGTCGCCCTTTACCGGCTGGGGAGAACCCAGGAAGCGAAGGAACTTTCGTTGGGCTTGGCTCCGCGATTTCCGAAAAACTGGTCGATCCCCTACAACTTGGCTTGCTACTGCGCCCAGTTGAGCGAGATCCAGGAAGCGCAGGAGTGGTTCAAGGCGGCGATGGCGTTGGAGGAAGACCTCGTCAAGCGGATGGCCATTGACGATCCCGACCTGGAGCCGCTGTGGCAGGGGATGCGGGACACGACTTGGAAGAGATCGGGATAGGCCTTGCCGTCAGGCTCCTTCCACCATCGCGCTGATTGTCTCCAGCGCATTGCCCTCCAGCCGGTTGTTGACGTAGATGAACGCCTTCTTGCCCTGATGTTTCGCCGTTGCGATCAGCTTTTCGACCAGTCCGTTCAGATATTTGGCGGAGGGAAACTGGTAATAGGCGGCGTCAACACAGACGGTTTTGAACACCTCCGAATACTCAACGAGGCAATCCCGCTCAAACCTGGTCTCAGCGAACTTCCCGCGATAGCAGTAGCGCTGTTGGTCGTAGATCGTTCCCAGCCACCCGGAGTATTTCCAGGATGACGTGCCGATGAAGATGTTGCTGGTGGCGAGACGTTGAACTGCTGCCTTCAACTTGGACTTGAAGCTTTGCTCGGCGTCTGGAAACAGGTCAGCCATCAACCCTGTTCTACCAGCGACTCCCATTTACGGCCATCGGGTTTTGCTCAAGGATGAACCGAAGAATTATCCACTTCGGGTTCCACCCCATTCCGTTCGACGCAAAACCTGACGAGAATGTGGCTCCTCGATTTCCCATCGGACTTCCAAAATTTTTAACAACAGGGAGGTGGACTGTTTTGGAGGAGGAGTTGAACGAGGAGGTTGACGTTCTGGACGAGGCTTCTGGACGGGAGATTTTCACGGAGGAGCATGGAGCGGGGGTTGAACGAAGCAGTGGAAGTTGTTGTTCAAGTTTTCACCGAGGAGCAGAAGCAGGAGTAGCTCGAAGAAGTGTCCGCTGTCCGTTGAAAATCTGGCTGACGATTTGAGCGAGAAGTTGACCGTTGACGTTTATGCTTTCGACAGTGGCAGGGGCAGAAGCTGGGGGACCATTTCTTACCTGTCCTGGAAGAATCTTGCTGGCGCTGATGTTTCCCGAGGACGCTTTCGCTGACGGAAAAGAGATTGGTATTTCGAGCAACCACATCACGCGCCCTCAAGTCCGACGTGAACGCTTTGGCTTCGGCTTCCGCGTCGCGTTTGGCTGCCTTGCCTCGGGTTTCCTCCCGGCAACGCTCACTGAGGGCCTAATCTCAAACCACCGCTTGCCGTCGCTCTCCGTGGCCAGCTCCAGATACTCGCGCTGGATGACCTTGGGTGAATTGCCGCTCTCCAACGACACTCGCTGGATGTCGTGCGTTACAGCCACCCGATAGGTGATGTAGGAATTGCGGAACCGGTTCGCTCCCACTTTGACCCCAAGCCGCTGACCAACGCGCTCGAAGGCTTGCACGAACGCTTGTGGCCGTCCCCAGCGCCCACAGATGCGCCCGACCTTGCCACGATGCAGTTCCATCCATGCGACGAGGTTGTCAGGCATAGGGATGAGCCGGCGTTGCTTGGTCTTGGTGACATCCGCCGAAAGCGTGATGTGTTTAGTCTCGAAGTTCAGCGCGCTCCAGTGCATCCGCAGAATCTCCTCGGTTCGCACCCCGCTGAACGCCTTGATCGCCAGCGAGGGCACCAGCCAGTCCGGCGAGTTGTTCAACAACTTGGTCATCTCCTCGACCGTAAAGATCTCGTTCTGCGGTGGTACCACGGTCAACGCCTTTACCCCTTCGATCTCGGTGGGCATTCCCTTCGGCAAGTAGCCCTGGTCGCGTGCGTAGTTGAAGAGTTGAACGACGGCATTTCGGTAGTGGTTACGCGTTTTGGGCGCGTAGATGATGTCCTTACCAGCATTGTCCTCGCCTTTGAGATTCCGCAGCCACTCGCTGACGTTCTTCGTCTCCACGTTCGTGATCGGCCCGATAAACTCTTTGGCGAAGGTGCGCAATCGCCGCTCCATGTCCTTGATGTGGTAGCTGGATTTGTTGTCTGCCTTGAGTCCGGTCAACAACTCCTCGACAACTTCAGGAACCGTCCTCTTCTCCTTCACGGTCTTGCCATAGCGGTCAAAGAAGTGCGCGGCTTCGAGTATGCTGACCTCACCGAGAATCTTCCTGGCGGTGGCGTATTCCTTGGCAAGCTGGTCGGGCGAAATCCCGAAGCCCTTGGCGATGTGGCATGCTTGGTTGTAGGCGACCAGATCGGTGCCAGTGATTTGCAGTCCCGCCGAATCTTCGTTCAACAACGAGGCACGAACACGGGCGGCTTCCGTCTGGGCCAGCTCCAAGGATTTGAAACGCTGCCTCTGGCGATTACCTCCGCGGTAGTGAACGACAACGTAGGAATCGTAAGTGACGACCTTGGCTTTCCTACCCGAAGCTGGCCGTGCGTTCGCTTTGGGCGCGACTTTAACCTGCTGGGGGCTGCGATAAATTTTTATCGCCGTGGCACCAGCTTTGATCGTGATGGGGAACTGCGGCGGCCTGGCCATTTAATTTGGTACGCAGTGTCACTGAAGCGCCACTAAAAATCGAGAAATCTCTGTAAGTCCTTGATTTGTATGGAGCGGGTGAAGGGAATCGAACCACTATTTGTGTTGCCACTCCGTGCCTAACCGTTCCATTTAGAGCCACTTGCAGCTACAGCCCAAAGCAGGGCTGTGGCACATTTTGGCACCAAAGAGCACGAACTGTGTCACTAATTGCCACTAAACGTCGGTGCCAAAGTCGGCATCATCAGGCGAATTCGCAGCCTTCGCTTCGTTGTGGTTCTCCGCATCCACCCGCGAATCGGAACATTTTCCTTGTCCCGTCCTCGATCCCGACGAGTAATCTTGGCCCAGAGCAGTTGGTCCGAACGCTTCAATGAACGCGAAAACGCCAAGTCCAGCGGCGGGAGGAGGATCCGCTCCCGCGAAGTTCAAGAGGGCGCTGCCCGGCCTGACTGCTGATCGGCTCGCAGATTTGAGCTGCTCGCTGAATCAATCCGGACAGGAAGACGTGGTCTCGCTTGTGAATCGGGCCATCGAAGTTTGGAACCAGTCTCACTTGGCTGTGTGCGGTAGCGACGAAGAGCGAAAGCGATTGCTCCAGACTCTGAACCCATTCTTCGGAAGCGACGAGTTGATCTCCTTCGAGACGCTCGCGGAATCTGGCGAGGTGCCTCGTAGTAACTCAAAGGCATCCATGGGAAGTGCGAAGGGAGTTGAAAAGGCCGCACTTCACTACCTCGAAACTCTGCGTGAGGGCTGTGCTCAGGCATTTTCCGGCCACCGCATCCCCGAGGAAGGCGTGAGACAATGGAAATCTCGATTGAAGGATCTGCATCAGAGGTGCAGAACGGAAAAGGGGCTTCCTCTGTGCGCCCTAATAAAATTCCAAATTTTCCAGAATACATTGAGTGCTCACAAAGCGCACAAGCCTAGCGCGGACGAAATCGCGTCAGTACTGGACTTGATGCACGAGCTCCCGCCAATGTTCAAGATTGCGCGGAAAGATTAGCCTTCAAAGGCCTCCGGAAAATCGGTCAACAAAAAAGTTTAGCCCTTTAGCGGGGAAATTTTGGAACTGGCGGGGGCATTCCAAGAACTACCTCCTCGCCCAAAGAACTGGCTGCCACTTGGGGAGAACTTCACAAAAGCGCTGAAATTCGAGGTGTAGCGTCATCTCGTGGAATCGCTAATTGCACCGGCATCGGGCGAAACTGGATACCTTGACCGCCATGGAATAGGGGCGCGCTACACCGTGTCCCAGCGAACCGTCACGAACTGGATGAAGCGGCGTATTTTGCCCTACATCAAGATTGGGAGGCTCGTGCGTTTCCAAGTTGAAAACTGCGACCGCGCACTGGCCGCCTTCGAGATCAACGTGGTTCAGCCAAGTCCGCAATTCATTCGGACCAATCACACCCCTCTCAGGGACATGGCGAAGGATCACATTGACCAACAGCCAGGGCGCTAAATGCCAGTTGGCTCAATCATCGAACGTCATGAAGTCCACCACTAAGTCATTACGATCGTGGAAACGATCGACACCTCACCCGTGGCCTCCCTTTTCCACAGGGCCGGTGCCACATGCGATACCTTTCAACGGCCGCGTCAGAAAGCGCCCGAACAAAAATGCCCACGTCGTTCGTGGGTTTTTATAGTGATGATAGCCGGGGCGCCAATGCCGTTATAAAAAAACAATCTCATGAAAGCTGTTAGGAAGAAAGAGCAAAAACACAAGAACCATTCAGAATCGCAACGAGCCACCAAAGTGGCAACTGTTGCTAAAGGGCATGACGCAGCCACCTGCGACGACGCGCCTCAAAATGGCAGGAGCGAGACCAAAGTGAAAATTGAGAATGCCAAGGAAACGCAGGGCGCTTCGATGAAGGCCTCAGCGAACCAAGTCCCAGAGGAACTGCTCCCAGGAAGTGAGGTGGAGAGGCCTGTGAGACAGAGCATCGCGTCAATTCACTTTCAAAGCTGGGTGCTAAGCCGACGCGCCGCGGCCCCGGGATCGGTTTCAAGGGAAACAGCCAATTCCTCGCCGCCGGATAACACTTCCCAGCGAACACCGTTGCCACTAAAGCAGGAGGAAAACCCTGATGCACTGCCTCATTACGTGCCGCAACAACTGCGGAGCCTCTGTGGCGAACAAAGTGGCCCTGGTGTCGCTGATGTTTATGCCGCGGTGCGGTATGTTTCCAGGCTCTCTCGTGTGGAATTTCGGAGCGTGGTTGAGCACTTCGCGTTTGAACAGCCAGGCATTCTGAACTTGATTCAAGAACGTCTTCAGGAGAACTACGTGTTTGACGATATCGCCACTGAAAGTGTCCTTACCGCCGCGCTACTGGCATGGGTCACTTATAAGCTCAGATCTCCATATCTCGCTGAGGTCGGAATCGAAATACTTCAAGCAATTGAAGACACGATGTCAGACGAGGACGCATTGCAACCCGGGCGTCATGGTAGTGTCGTTGCCGGTTTGAGCATCGCACTAGCTGTAATTGCGGAAGCTGAAGAATGGCCGGAAATGGTCTGGGGCTCAATGATTTGGGATGTCCTTGTAGCAGTCACTGCCGCCTTGGAGCACGTCAACTCGTGCCGTACTGAAGGTTCGTGAAATGCCTGCGCTGGAATGATGAATCAAAGCTATCGCAGTCGATACGGTAACGGTTGGCGTTGGTCATATTTCAAGGGCCGAGGTGGCTATATGCTGCCTCGGCCTCAATTATCTCTAAAATAACCCACAATTATCGAGAAAGTAATTGACATCAGGTGCCAGTGTATAGTTGAATGTAATACATGAGAGAAAGAGTAATTAGGGAGTTTGGGAACCAACTCCGCAAGCTGAGGACGGAGGCGGGCATGTCGGTTCGTTGCCTGGCTCAAAAGGCCGGGGTGTCGTTCGCCC